>Ga0179593_1693040_pt1 | contig 10193 bp, 18 predicted proteins | sample CZODoug2_1_08_16_FD_185931 | JGI IMG/M metagenome (GOLD analysis project Ga0179593, IMG submission 185931) | Vadose zone soil fungal communities from Angelo Coast Range Reserve, California, USA - CZODoug2_1_08_16fungal (PacBio error correction) | ecosystem: Environmental > Terrestrial > Soil >...
GTCTACTCATTCCGACCATTTGGTCCTGCCAAACGTAACGAAGGGGGGGGGGAAAGAAAAAGGGGGAAAAAGAAGGGGGAAAGAATGGGAGAAATGGGAAGGGCAGGCTAAAAGTACCGGGAATTTTCGCTCGAGCATGCACCATGGCCTGAAACTGAACGGTGATAAAGGGAGGGAAAGAAGAAAGAAAAAAAAAAAAAAAGGGAAGCGCGAAAGGTCACCCTTCCTTCTTCTCCCCCGAGGAACAGGCAAGGGAAAAAAGGGAAAGAAAAAAAAAATAGAAAAAAAAAAAGGGAGAGGGGGGCAGGGAATAGTATTGCTGGTTGGGGGACGCCAACATCTCCAAACCTTCCCTTCTTTCCCCTCAGAGAATAAAAGAGAAAAGGGGGAAGGATTAACGGCAAAACAACTGATCAAAAAAGCATGGTTCTCGTCTTTCTTTGTGGCTTTGCATGGAAAAAAAAAAGGGGGAAAAAAAGAAAAAAAAGGAAAAGGAGAGAAAAGAGATTTGCAGGTCCCCGCCCCGCTTTCCTTTGTATCCATAACCTGCACAGGATCATTCAAGGGGGGAAAAAAAAAAAAAAAGAGGGGGGAAAAAAAAAAAGGGGGGGGAAAAGGGAGATGAGTAGAAAATTCCCCGATGCCTGTTCCTTTAATGAAGTAAAGGGATGAGGCACAAGCACGGCAAGGGGAAAAAAGAGGGAAAAGGGGGGGAGGGGGGGAAAAAAATCAATCTAGGTAATATGCCGAGTCAAAAAAAAAAAGGGTTTTTCTTTTAACCTCATCCTAACTTCTCCTCCAAACGAAGGGACCGATCAAGAAGGTGAAGGGAAAAAAAGGGGGAGGGGGGAAGGAAAGAGAAGAAGACCTCACGTGGCCTCAGAATTTTTTATCACCTCACACACCAATTTTTAGGTTTAGACGGAAAGGAAAGAAAAAAGAAGAAAGAGGGGGGGGGGGGGGGGGAACTCCACTAACCCTACAATCTACTAATTATTTTTATTCCTTTGACGGAAGATACAAGAAAGAAGAAAAAAAGGAAAAAAGAGGGAAAAAAAAACACGGAGGGGAATATGTTCCCTTTGTGCTGGGAAAAAAGGGGGGGAAAAAAAAAAAAAAAAAAAAAAAAAAAAAAAAAAAGGAAAAAAAGGTGCCGGGTTTGAAAAACATCTATTTCAACTTCCGAGAAAGAAGCGGCAGAAGGGAAAGAAAAAAAAAGGGAAAGAAAAAAAGAGGGAGGGGTGGGACACGTGGGGGTGTTCCAGGGTGTTTAGTTTTATTTCTTCTTGGCAGGACGAGACATAAAGAGTGGGAGGGGGGGAGGAGGGGGAAGGGGAGGGGGTGCACGGTGGGAAAGCTGGCACGTTCTATTACCTTCTAGACGGATGACCAAGCGGAAAAGGCAAAAAAAAAGAAAAAAAAAAGGGGGAAAAGGGGGACAACTGGGTGAATAGCCAAATGCTTGTATCTTTTTGCCGATAGGAGGGTGGTATGGAAAAGAAAGGAAAGGAAAAAGGAAAAAAGGGGGGGGGAAGGGAAAAAGGGGGGGCAACACACTTGTTCGGGCAAAAGACGCGATGGCATGGCTCCTTGATCTGTGCCTCCAGTCGGGAGAACAGAAAGAGAGAGAGAAAAGAAAAAGGGGGGGGTGGGGGGTTTGTTTTTGTTGTTTTTGTGTCAAAAGGCAACGTTCAGCCTCGTCTTGTGCCTTGTGCAGCCGCAAACAGGGGGGTAGGGACAGGAGAGGGGAAAAGGAGAAGGGGGCCACATTCGGGTATTGCCCACGGAGGCCCATGCCGTCACTAAACACGATAATTAGAGTAGAAAAAAAATGGGGGGGGGGAAAGGGGGGGGAGGGGGGGGGGGGGGAAAAAAAGCTTGGGTCGAGATTCTTACTCTAAAAGGGCCCTGTTACAAAATCTCCCTTCATGTCAAAGTGTGTAACAAGAAAGGACGGAGGAAAAGCATGGGGGAGAAAGGAAGAAAAAAAAAAAAAACGTGAGGAGGATGAAAAGAAGAGACGCATGTGTTTTTCTTTTGAGACCCGAAGGGGGAGGACAGGAGGAAAGAAGGGGGAAGGGGAAAAAAAGGGGGGGAAAAAGGGGGAGGGAAGGATCATAAGTTTCAAATGGGTGGTCGACTCTCATCCTCGTTCGTGACAAGGAGGACGATGGGGGAAAAAAAAAGGGAAAAAGGGAAGGAGAGACCACGGTCCCTCAAGGGGTTTATGCTTCACCTTCACCGTCCTATGGGAGGAAGTTGGAAAAGATGAAAAAAGAGGTAGAGGGGGGAAAAAAAAAAAAGAGGAGAAGAAAGAAAGGGGGAACGGAACAATTGTGAAGGGCGCAGGCAATCAGGGGGGGCACTCTTTCCGCTTTTTTTTTGAGTGGGTTTGTATGCATTTGGGAAAAGAGAAGAAGAAAAAAGAAGCACAGCAGGCTTATCAACAGTTCGAGATTTTGCTGCCTCTCGCCTCATTGCACACGAGTGAAGTCAGGAAAAAGGGAAAAAAGGAAAAAAAGGAAAAGAAGAGATGGGAGGGGGAAAAAAAAAAATCCCGGAACTCAACATAAAAAAAAAAAAGGACAACTCTGATCGTCTCAATGCTAGACTCAACCGGTAAGAAAGAAAGAGGGGAAAGGGAAAGAAAAAAGGGGAAGAAAGGAGAAGGAAAGGAAAATTACTCTGCCTTGGAAACGCATTCGGGCCGCTCTTCCCTGGATAGAAAGGGAATTAGGAGGGGGGGTAAAAAAAAAGGGGGTAGGGACTCCCCTGGCTCCAGGGGCTTTTTGGCCCCACTTGTCCATCACAAGCCCCTATCTCACAGACGGGGTAACAGGAAATAGATAGGGGGAGAAAAAAAAAAAAAAGGGGGAAAAAAAACAAAAAAGGGACCTGCCGGCTTTTTTCCCAGAAATAGGAGCTGATTCTCTAAACCGTGAATGGTTCTGGATACAACTGGAAAGTGGGAAAAAGGACAAAAAAAAAAAGGAAAAAAAGGAAAAAAGAAGAGAGGGGGAAAGGAACACAACCTCGCGCGTCCACTTCGTGAAGAAAAATTCGGATTGGTTCCACGAAACCCATCCTTACGCCGGGCCTAGGAAGAAGGAAATACGGAAAAAATGGGCAAAAAAAAAAGGAAAAGGAAAAAAGGAAGGAAGAACAAGGGCCATCGGCACGTTGCCTAAAGCGTGCATTCTCCCAATCCTACCAATTAATGTGTGAGAAAAGAAAAAAAAAAAAGGAAAAAGAAAAAAAAATAAAGGAAGAGGGGGACGGAAGCAAAGCTCCGGTCGAGGCATTTCTCACCATTGCCAAACCAACCAAAACACACGACAAGGGAGGTTGGGGAAAAAAAAAAAAAAGAAAGGGGGGGAAAGTACAAAGAAGGGACTGTCTCGATCGCGAAAGGTCACTGCTATCTTGCGGCGTAGGGGGGAAAGGGAGGGGCGAGAAGAAAAGGAGAAAAAGAAAAAAAAAGAAAAAGGGAAAAAGAAGGGACGGTCGCGCGTATAGAGTCCATTCCGTCTTGCCTCTTGTCTAATCCAAGAAGGGGAAATTAAGGGGGAGAAAAAAAAAAGAGGGGGGAGGTGAAGGATGACAGGTGAATCACGGTCTAGTTCAAGGTTTTTCCCCTTGCTCCGCTCGAAACCTCCCTGACTCCAGCCCGTCCCGGGAAATAATAAAAAAAGGAAAAAAAGAAAAAGAAAGATAAGAAAAAAAAAACGAGGGAGGAAAGAGAGAGATGAGAATTCCTGACTTTGGCTGCCACTCCACGCTGTTGGTAGAGAGAGCAAAGAAGGAAAGAAAGGGAAAAAAAGGAAGGAAGAAAGGGGAGGGGGGACGCGGCCGAAGAAAAAAAGGGCCCAAAACAGTCCCCCTGAACTCGAACTTGATTCACCTGCAGGTGAAGGAAAAAAATAGAAAAAAAAAAAAGGAAAAAAAGGCTGGCGTTCGCCCCGTCCCTGGCAAATCGGAGAAGCGATACGCGCCTAACCGCTACTCATTACAAGGAAGAGATTGAGAAAAAGGGGGAAAAAAAGGAAAAAAAAAAGGGAAGGAAGGGGCCCTCGTCTCCTCTCATAAAAAAAGGGAAAAAAAAAAAGAAGAAAAAGGAAAGGAGGAGGGTGAAAGGGATCACTGCAAGCAACTGATAAAGAAGCATGGTTTTCTCGCATTGCGGGTGGCGGGATGGGGGGAAAAAGAAGAAAAAAAAAAGGGGGAAGAGAAAAAGGGGGAGTCCCCTCCGCCGCATAAGTGGCATCCAGACTGGGCGATCTTCGCCGTTGTAAAGAGCGCCGCTGTGGGTCGCTGCCTCAAAGGATGTGGGAGGGGAGGGGAGAGAAAAAAAAAGAAAGAGAAGGGGGGAGAAAGGCGTAAAAAGCCGGCCGAATCCCTCTCAATCGTGGTAATCGCGGGGGAAGGGGGGGGGGAGGGGGAAGGGGGGGGGAAAAAAGGGAAACGGGGGCGGGGGGGACAAGACAACTTCTCCGCCACGAGGACAAAAAAAAAGAGGTGAAGGGCAACATAGCCGCGCGTGTTTTTGCGGAACTCCATCACCTGACCTGGGAGCGGAAGAAGGGGAGGGGAAGGGAAAGGGAAGAAGACAATTCAAATTTTTTAAAGAAAAGGGGGGAAAAAAGGCAAGGAAGGGGGGCCTGGTTGGGTCTAAAACAGAAGGAAAGCTAACGATTAACTGTTAGTCGTTGACCTGGAGAGCAGCAAAAGGGAACAGGACAAGGAAAAGGAAAAAAAAAAGGGGGGGGAGGGGGGGGAAAAGGGGACCAAAAACGTAGATCAGAACGTCCTAAAAACACCATACCAAAAAGAAGGTGTGAAATTTCAAAGAGGAAGAGAGATTTTTCACGTTTTTTCCCCCCCCGAGCAAGGGGAAAAGGACAGAAAGAAAAAAGAAAAAAAAAGGAGGGGGGGGGGGGGAAAAGGGGGAGTGTTTCCGAGAAGGGGGAGGAATGTTGGCGTCTCGGCTTGCGCGCAGGTCAAAGTTTGCGGCTGTGTTTTCTGGGGGGGGAACAAAATAGGGGGAAAATCGGGCATCTGGTGACTTTCTATTAAACGGATTCCTCTGCCCCACACTCCTCTTTTTCAATGAAGCGAGAGCGCAGAAGGGAAAAGAGGGGAAGATAAGTGGGGGGAGTTAAGCGTCACACACTGGGTTTACCCTCCATTATCCTTTCACCAAAAGGGAAAAAAGGGGGGAAAAGGAGTTGCCCTTCGCCAAAATTCAAAGAAGAAAAAAAAGAGAAGTAAGAAAGAAAGGCCTTCCTTAGCTTGTAAAGTCTTGAGACCACTAAGCCCCCAAGAGAGAAAAAAAGGAAAAAAAAGAGAAGGGCAAAGCCATCGGCGGTGCAGGGAAAGCCTCCACCATAGTTAAGGGACCGGAGGATAAGAAGGGGGGGGAAAAAAGGAGCGTGAATAAACTTTTTTGCAGGCGGTATTTGCCCCAATAGAGAAGGGAAAAGGAAAGGGGGAGGGGGGGAAAAAAAAAAATTAGGATTCATGAACTAACACACTTGTGGGGAGGAAGGAGAAGGGGGGGGAAAAAAAAGAATAGAAGTCATGATCAGTTTACAAGAAAGTAGGAAAGCTTGACTACCATTTTGGGAAAGGGGGAAGAAAGGAAAAGAAGGAGGGGGGAAAGAAAGGGGTCGCTTCACGGGCTTCTTGGGGCAAAGTGACCTGAACGATATTTTTGGTACCACCCTATAGTTATATAAGGAAAAAAAGGGGAAAAAAGGAAGGGAAGGGGGGGGGGAAAAAAAAAAGGGGTATGCCGGCAATGTCCCGGGAAGACCGACTGTGCAAAAGTTTATTCACGTCGGGCACCCGAAATGAGGAAAGAAGAAGGGGAGGGAAAAAGAAAAAAAAAAAAAAAAAAAGGGGAACAGGAGGAAAAAGAGGTCCTTTCCCGTCGCAGGGGTGTCCCTCCGACGCGGTGGCCATCTCCAGAGAAGGAAGTAGAGAGGAGGAAAAAAAAAAAAAGAAAAAAAGGAAGGGGGAGGGGGGAGGACATTTTGACAGCTCCTGGAAAAGACATGTTGTTTGACTCTTAATACAACCTATCACAAGAGTACAAAGGGAAAGGAGGAGGAGGGGAGGGGGGGAAGGAGGGATCGTCTCTACTTTCATCTCCCAAGTTTCACGTGACCCGCAGCTGCTGGGGAGGGGGGAAAAAAAAAAAAAAAAAGAAGAAAAAAAAGGGATCGGAACACCCCCACTGTGCAAGAAAAGCTTGTCTGAAGATTTCGCTGAATAAACATTTACCTAGGAAGGGGGGACAGAGAGGGGAAAAAAAAAAAAAAGAAAAGAAAAAGGGAAAAAAGAAAAAGAGGGGGGTCACGTACGCCTGTCTCTCCGTGGCCCACTTGTCCAGCCACCAAGTCCTAATTCCAAAAGAGGGGAAAAGAAAAGAAAGGGGGGGAAAAAAGAAAGGGAGGGGGAGGGAGGGGGAAAAAAACCAGGCCTGCCGGCCTGTTCCCCCAGCGCCCGCCTTGATCTGATTGCGGAGAAAAAGGAATGGGATGAGAAAAAAAAGAAAAGAAGAAAGAAAAAAAAAACGGAAAGGGGGAAGTAACAACAACCCGCCCCGGCTCTGTGCAAAAAAACCCTCTGCGCGTCCCTTCCCGTTTTCGGAGAAGTTAGAGGGGGAAGAAAAAAAAAGAAGGAAGAAGAGGAAAAAAGAAAGAGGTGCGCGAGGGGGGCCTCCTTGCTCATCTTCCTTCATTACCGGACAAGAGAAGGAAGAAAAAAAAAAAAGGGGAAAAAAAAAGAGGGGAAAAAGGGGGAGAAAAATCCCTCAAAATGGATCCAACGCCCATCGGCCGTAACTCAAATCTCACAGGGGAGGAGAATGAGGAAAAAAAGGAAAAGGGAAAAAAAGGAAAAAAGAATGCGAGAACCCATGCTTTAGGGGGATCAGTTTTTCTGCAATGAGCCGGAAGGGAGGAAGGGAGAAAAAAAAAAGGGGGGGGAAGGAAAAGGACAGAAAAAGGGGGGGACCGATGTTGGCATCAAAAAGCAATAGACTATTCCCTCAACTCCCATCAGAAAGAGGTGAAGGAAGGAAAAAAGGGAAAAAAGAGAGGAAGGACCTTCCGCGAAATCAAAGAAAAAAATTTTCCCGCTGCCAATTTTCCCGGTTGATATCTGTTCGGGAAAGGAAGGACAAGGGAGGGGAAAGAAAAAAAAAAAGAGAAAGAGAAAAAAAAAAAAGACTCTGTCCATCGCTTGGCGTCCCAAGGGGGGGGAGACGATCCCACGCTTGCTTTTCCAGCCACATGTCCCCGACTCTTCCCCAAAGGAGTAGAGAAAAACCTAACTTTATGATTAGTCACATAGAGATATTGGTCGGAAGAAGGAGGGGGACATTGGGACATGAAAAGAAAAAAAGGGGAGAGGGAAAAAAAAGGGAAAAAGGTGCAAGGGAGAAACCCTGCTTCCTTGAGTTTCATCGGAGTCATGCACCATGCCTTACTCTACGTTTATTCACAGGAAGGTGAGGGAAAGAAAAAACAAAAAGGGGGGGAAAGGAGGGGGAGAGAAGAAGGTTAAATGCTGCTTCCGCCCCGCGTCCAAGAGAAGAGCGAATACGCTGCCTGACCCCCTCTACTAAAGAAAAGAAGGAAAGCGGGAAGAGGACGGATGTGGCGTTTGGGGAAGTAGTCCCTTTGCTGGTTGCCGTTGCCGCCACCATCGACAAAACATGCGGAGGGGGGGGAGAAGAAAAAAAAGAGAGAAAGGAAAGGGGAGGCTTCGCGCTCGAGAAGAAAGGAGCGGGACGTGCTCCTGCCGCAACTGATCAAAAAGAAGAAAAAGGGGGGGGAAGGAAAAAGGGGAAAAGAAGGGAGGGGGGGGGTGGGGTGGCCAACTGGGGGGGGACGCATGATCTCGACCGGATATTTGGCCGTCCGAAGAGGGGGGGGGACGGGGAAAAAAGGAAAAAGAAAAGCCGCTGTGTCGCTGCCTCACAGGGGGTCCGTCCCTTGGTTGGGCGCCTGCTCTGCTTCTCACCCGTGAAAGATGAAGAGAAAGAAAAAAGGGAGAGGGAGGTAGTTAGTGGTGGCGCATTTTTGCAAAAGACACTCCATAGTCCTCTTCAGCTGGGTTTTTCCCGGGGGGAACAATAAGAAGGAGAAAAAAAAAAGGAAAAGAAAAAAAAAAGAGAAGGACGGGGGGCAGAAAACGGTTTTCGCGTTCGCAATAACCCCCGGGTGGCCGTCAGCCCAGTTTTACATCCAGAAAAAGGAAAGGGGGAGGGGAAAAAAAAAAAAAAGGAAAAAAAAAGGGGGGGGAAGATAAAACAAACAGCGGACGATTTTGGAGTCTTGGAGGGGCGCAGATCAAGCAGGCCAGGAAGGGGGGGGGGGAAAAGATAGAGAAAAAGGGGGACAAAAAAAAAGAGGGTAGGGGTAGGAAAAGTGCCAAGGAAAGCCCACTCTTACCCTAACACCTAGTTTGATCAGTGCAAAGTTGCGGTTGAAAAAAAAAAAAAGGGAAATGTGGACACACCGAGCTCAGCATCTCCCGGCAATTAGCGGCCCACCCATAGGTATGTTCCTTCAAGAAGATGGGAAGGAAAAGGGGGGGGGGGAAGGGTGAGTAGAATGGACTCGCTCATCTTGGGACGATAGTTTTTTGGGTGGGGGGGGTATGAGGAAAAAAAAGGGGGGGGAAAAAAGAAAAGGGGGGGGGAAATATGTGAACTGTCTAATTAAAGTCATAGAAAAAAAGTCGGCCAAGTTTACCTCATCTTTGTTCAATTATAGCAGGAGGGAAAAAAAGAGAAGGGGAAGGGGAGGTCTCTTTTGAAAGGGAAGAGGGGAGGAAGGGGGGGGGGGAAAATAAAAGGATCTTTCACAAATTCCAAGAACAACACTCCAAAAGAAAAGAGGAAAGAAGGGGAAAGGGGGAAAAAAAGAAGAAAAAAAAAAGAAAAAATAGAGATGAAGGAAACTACTTATCTTTCGAAACTTGGAAAAAAAAGAAATGAAGGAAAATTAAAGTTCATCCATCTGAAAAGGTTCAGCCTCAACCATGTTATGTACCGAAAATAAGGAAGGTGAAAGGGGGAAGAGGGGGGAAAAATTAGGTTATTTTTCCCAAAAAAAAGCGTTCCCAAATTCCTGCACGAAAGAAGAGGAAAGAGGGAAAAGGTGGTTATGGGGAAAAGAAAACTGTTTCGCATAAAAAAAGATCTTGTCTTGGTAACAAAATATCCGTCAAGGGAAAAGGGGAAGGAAAAAAAAGGGAAAAAAGGAAAAAAAAATTGCCGATCCCCCCTTTCTAACAAAAAAAAAAAGGGGGGGTCTTTTTTGACAGGACAAATTGGAGTCAGCTCCTACGGAAGGAGGGGGGAAAGAGGGGGGAAAGAAAGAGAAAAAGGGGTTCACAAAAGGAAAAGTGTCGTTAAAAGGGATCATATTTTCAAAATTTTTTTGAAAAGCGAAGAGGAGGGGGGGAGAAAAAAAGGAAAGAAAAAAAGGGGGGATTACCCACGGGGTCCGGGCCACCGACATTCGAACTAAATGAGGATCGTCGGTCCCCTCACAATGGGGGAAGGAGGAAAAAAAAGAAAGGAAAGGGGGGGGGGATTGGCCCCGTCGCTAGCCTTATTGTCTCCTGGGAGGGGCCACCGCACGGACCTGCAATCGCGCCGGCTTGCCGACAAGGGAAAAGGGAGAAGAAAAAAAAGGGGGGAAGTGGTTCTGCCTTGTGACATCTCCGGGGGGTCAACGACAGTGTGCCGCTTAAATACAACCTTATCAAGAAAAAAGAAAAAAAAAAAAAAAAAAAAAGGGAAAATGTATTGGCAGATGCATTCGTCTCCTAAAGGAAAGAGACATTCCCAGATTTCCACGGTGACAAAGAGGAAGGGAGGGAGAAAAAAAGGGGAAGAAAGAAAGAAAAAAGACTAAAACAAAGGTCTCGGACACCAAAAAATGCAACTGGGGGAGGAGAGAAAAAAAAGTAGACATAGGACTGGGCCGCCTAGGGGAGTCGCTGCTTGGCTCCGTGACGTGAATCTCTGTGGGGGGGGGGGAAAAAGAAAAAAGAGAGAAGAAGGGAAAAAAGGTAAAGAAAAAGCAACATATCTACCGTCCCTTTAACACAAGGAAAAAACATATATAGTGGGACAGCCCCTTTATTAAGGAAGGGAAAAGTAGAAGACGGGGGGG
>Ga0179593_1320672_pt1 | contig 10192 bp, 12 predicted proteins | sample CZODoug2_1_08_16_FD_185931 | JGI IMG/M metagenome (GOLD analysis project Ga0179593, IMG submission 185931) | Vadose zone soil fungal communities from Angelo Coast Range Reserve, California, USA - CZODoug2_1_08_16fungal (PacBio error correction) | ecosystem: Environmental > Terrestrial > Soil >...
GACCTGCTTCTAAAAAATGGGGGGAGGCGTCGAAAGGGAGGGAGGATACGGACTTTGACAAGTACAATCACGAAACCTGAATATCCCAGTGGACAACAACAGTACCTGAGGGCAAGAGGAACCACATGGTAACAAAACAATTCCTTAACGAAAAAGGGGCGGAGAGGGGAAAAAAATGCATGCCACGGAATCATTCAATGTTCAAAACGGACGAAAGCGAAAACGCCGTGAAACGGGAATCAATTTTGTAATCAGGAGAAAAGGGCGGGAAAAGGGCCTTTGGAAGCACCACAAGGGGGATGCAAATCCCACATCAGGGACAAACATACACGCGACAGGGAAAGTACCACCAGAACAGGGGCATAACAGCCCACAGGGGGATCTCAGAGGGGGAAAAAAAGCATCAAACAAAAAGAGATATCCTCCAAGGAAAAGAGGGGAGATAAAAACGTTAACAAGATTGGGGCAACAATGTACGGGGCTCCGGGGGTGTTAAAGTGAGCAGACCGACATTAAATCTTATATTTCACCGAACGTCCAGAAAAAAAGAGGCGAATTGGTGTTGGGAAAAGATCCATCAAAATTGTTCCGCCTAGCGGATGGAACGCGTGGACATATCCGTAGTGCATTATGGGGCGTCGTCAGCCCACCAAAAGACTACAACTAGGGGAAGGAAGAGCATCACAGGGGGTACCAGGATTCTTAGTTAGGGGGGGAAGACATGAAGCAAACCTCCATCCTGGGATAGGATCCCGACGAGGCGCCATAATCTCTGCTGCGGGAATGAGGCGGGGCTGGGCGCAGGGGGGGTACCTGCAAATGGGAATAGTCCGGTAAGCGGGGGGGGGTGCGGACTGGGGAGGGCGGGGGGGAGATGTGAAGATTATACGTGTTTGGGAATCATGGGGCGGTTGCCGAATAGGCGGAAGGGTGGCGTCATGAGGCGATTAAGAGAGGTCACGGGGAGGGGGGGGCTGGCCGGTACTTGAATTTTGCCATCATGGAAGAATTTCGTTCCCAACCCCTGTCTGACCCGAAACTTCATTCTTGGAGAAGGAAGGAGAGGGACTAGAATGACGACCTATTCGCACACTAAAGCGTCCATAGTAAGCCTCGATAATAGAAGGAAAAAAGAAAGAGTCGCGTCATAGTAAGCGGGGTCTTAGCCCAGGGAAAAACAACAAGAGAGGCCAAAAAGAAAAAAAGAAAAAAGGAGGGTTGCCTAGGGGACACTTCCTACAACTAAGAAAAAAGATCAAAGAGACAATAATAAAAAGCCCAAGACTAAAGGGGATAGTAACGGTCAATGCTTGGCGAAACCAAGAGGTATTTATTTGTTGGGGGGGCGAAAGTGGAGTGGGAAGTACGACTGACGAGGATCTCACAGGGAGCTTGGGGGTGGGAAGACGGGGCAGGTGGAGAGAACTATAACCACCGGTCACCCTAGTAGAGGAACTCCTCCCTAAATCAAGGGCTGGAACGAGTAAAAAGGAAATACAGCGAATTTCACGGGGAAAATAAGGCTCAAATTTGACCCCCACCATGGAAGAGTGGGAGGACAGAAAGGACGTCACAATACACTAGTACAGCTTGACGTGTCTGGTTGGAGAGGGAGGAGAAAAAATGGGGTAAGAACTGAACGGGATTGCTGAAAAAGAAAAAAGGGGATGCGGAAGGCACAAGTAAGGATGAAGAACTCAACTGGGGTGAAAACCTGGTTTGGTGTAGGGGAACGTATCGGTCCAGGAGAAAAGGCAATCTGTGGTACAAACACTTTGCAAGAGGGTGGTCTAGATTAAATAAGTTGAAAAGTGATGGAGGCCGTCAAATGGGACCAGGTTACTGGGAGAACATAACGCTTTCTAATATGAGAAAGGGAACACCCCGGGGAAAAATTCATCGCATTTACGTTCAGTCCGGTGCGGGAAGGGGGGGGGACGGGGGGAATACCTAAGAATGCTACTGGGCAAATTGTCGGGGATCAAGTGCTCGCCAGAAAAAGGGATGATAGACGTCTGGTGAAGAGTAGGGGCCATTAAGAACGGGGCCAAGTTGAAAGACGATCGCAGGGACGAAATTCGATTCTGCTCCATCAAGACTATAGGAAGGGGCCGAGAAAGAGAAAAACAGCTACCGGTAAGGTACAAAGGAGGTAGAGGCGGAAAAGAGAAAAAGGGGGAGGGGGAGAAGCATCACGGATCGCAAGAGGAAAGGGCAGAGGAAAAAGGACGAGCCGAGTTGTCCTCAGGGGTCGCTCTTCAGCTGAGAGGAAAGGGAAAAAGCTGAAGGTTATAGAAGATTGGCCAGCGCCAGGTGAAAGAAGAAAAAAAATCTCGGCATCTGTGATATAATAGCGCGCCAGGGCTTAAAAAAAAAACGGAGAGGGAAAAGAGAGATACGGTAGCGGGATATGAGCAGGTCCACTCTTGGCCAGATGTACAAGAGGGGATAATAAGAAATAGGGTCCTCTCAAAGAATGAGGGAGCAAAATAGAAAAACGCAGTCAAGCTTCATGAGTAGGTGTCGTAAGGGGAGGAAAAGAGGGGTTGCGAGAAAAAGCACGAAAGGAACGGACATTACTCTTCCTGAATAACTGACGTAAAATCCGGGAGGAAAACAGGAAAGGGAGCGGCCCACTCTTCAAACAAAAACTTTCGTAAGCGTAAAGCGGGGATCAGAGGGGGAGATGGGGGAGTCATAAGGGGGGGAATAGATTTACAGTGACAGATTGTCTGGGAGTAAAGGGAGTTCAAGGATATAGTAAGAGGCCGATCAATCGGGACGCGAGAGAGCAGAAGGTGGGGGACAGGATGTGTGGAGATGAACATGAAAAGGCACCGCCTCCTATGCCGCAGTCTACGACAAGGAGCGAGAAGGGGGAGGAAAACGGAAGTGGGGGCGATAGAGGGAAACAGCAGGAAGAAAGTCGAACTGCTTGAAGGGGGTAGGAGGTGAAAACCAAACGGAAGGATTGAGCGTAGCTAGGCGAAATTCAAATGTCTCATGATAGCCAGTGTAAAAGGAAGAGAGAGGGGATAAGTTACCGATACTAAAAATTACATGTTGAGGGAGCATTATTGAAGGAACACGGACAAAAGGGTTCAAATAACACACACAGAAAAACAAAGGAGAAAGCCACCCAAATCTTCAAGCTCACAAGCTGTTTCAAACCCCAGATATTCACCGCACGGGTCCCAGCTAGGACCTTGGGAGGAAAAAACTGAAAAGAAGTGGAATAAATGGCCTGGAGAAGTAGAGAGAGTCGATGAGAGGACAAGGGGGACACTCACGTTACTTGGGGACCCTCGAAAGAGGAGGGAGCATGAGGAACTGTCCAGGGAGGGATAAACGGAAAGGGACCCAAGGGCGAGCTAATCAAAAAGTGGTGCGAAGTCGATTTATCACAGAAAAAAAAAAAAACCAAGTCGGGGGGGGTAGAAAGCCGGGAACGGGGAATGGTTTTGATACGTTGGAAGTTGGATTCGACTTGAAGGGCCCTTCACAGGATTTATGGGGGTATGAAGATGGGGGGGGGCCCGAAACGGAAGAAAGGGGAACCGAGAAAAAAAGTGACCTTGGAAGGGGAACGGGAGAAATCGGGGGTCGTGAAGGATGGAGAGTGGGGCCGTACGGGCCCTAGTGGGGCAAGTGGTTGGGGGAGCAGGCTTCAGGAAAACTGGTGAGCGGAAATTGTTGAGTCTAAAGGGGAGGGAAATGAAAGAGTAAAGGCAATGGAAGCGTACCGTGGAGGGCTGGTTTGTGACATGTGGGATAGAAGGCGTACTGTAACTCAAATAGGAAAAGCTCAGGAATGACTTCCATAGGCGAAGGTGGTGCCGGGAGGAGTATGTCAGGGGCAAAAATTGGAGGCGGATAAAGTAACAAACAAGACACCTCGGAGCGCGGTTGTGAGATGTAAACGGAAAAAATGGAGGAAAAGTCGCTAAATCGGGGGTGAGGAGGGCGCAATAAGACAAGATTGTGAAGGTAACGGAATTCACTGACTGTGAACATTAGTCTGCGTTGGCGGGGAAGGGGGGGGGGGGGGTAACGGTTAGGATAACCGAGGGAGTCTGGAGAATAAAGGCCAACGTAACCGGCGCGACGAGATTTTGGTTGTCTGAACTCAATAAGACACCAAGTCAGTTAAGGTAGATAGAGGAGAAGACTATGTGCCGGTCTCGGAAACATGACAAGAAAGAGGTTGGGAAAGAGCACAAAAACTTCGGGCGGGTCTTGCAAGCAGAAACAAGTCAAATACGAGGGAAGGAAAGGTAAAATTGGGGTCCGAATGGAGGTCAGGCCAAAGAGTTTGGTGAACGTGAGGCACTGTGCGAATAAAAGGGAAGCCGCGGCCTCGGGGGATTCGCCCTACGCCAAGGGGGGCGGAAGGGCAGGAAGGGCATAGCGTTTTGAGAAATCACGACTCTATCAACAAAAAAAATGGAGGACCAGGATATTACGCTAGAAAACGATTATCTGAGGTAAGCACAGTTCGGGGCTGAGAAAGCGGTTTCACGGAGGACTCTAGGCACCGCAAAAATGCCGTAAGGAATTCACGCAGGAGAAAAAAGGGTGAACGAGAAGGACTCCTAAACACCAAGGATATGGGCTGTTCAGATAAAGAAAAAAACAGGGTGAAGTGGGATAACATGTAAGGGAGAAAAAAACAAGCCAGCAAAACCGAAAGGGATAAAGGGGTGGGAGATCGGGACTCAATGTGGACTGTGAAGGGGTACAAGGGGGGGAAGCCGGTCGATCCCGTATGTCTGGGGGGGGAGCTACGCATCAGTGAAGGGGGAGTGAAAGATCCACAGAAGAACAAAAATAAGGATCCCCAACATCGCCATTGGAAACGAAAAAGAAAAGAAAAAAGAAGAAGAGCAAGTGCCCATTAAAGGAAGGAGGCGGGGAAAAACCTGTTGGGAAAAAGGGGGGGGGGGGGGAGGGGGGGGGAAAGTTAGCCGCCTAATAGGTGGACGAGATCGGGGGGAATTTAAGGACACACGGTAAGTCGGAGAGCATAAAAAATGTGGGGTGTCTTTGGGTGAGGAGAAGAGGGAATGGAACTCGGACAAACCGTGTGCATAGTGGATAAAAGGGAGGATCGGCATTTCAAGGAAAGAAGGTCTTTGGACTAGAAAGGGGAAGCTGGAGCAAAAGGATAACGCCAGGCGGAAGGTCAGCGGGGCCGATTTTCTGAAAAATCTGGGGTGTTCTGGCGGAGAATGAAAAAGTGAGTGGTCTCGGGAAAGGTGTGAGAAAAAGGAGTCAAAGGCACTGGGTTGCACGCTGAAAAAAAAGGAAGAAAAGCGGGACAAATAAGTTCGTCTAATAGGTAACAAGTTAAAAGTTATGGGACAGACCCTAAAGGTTAGGTTAGACGCTTTGTGGGGTTGGATTAGTTTGATTGGCTGAATAATCAGTCTCTAGAGTCAAAGGGGGGGAATTTTCTAAAGTGAGGGGTCACTGTGTCTCCGGGACAAGAGGCGAAGGTTAGAAGAAAGGTAAATGCCCGTATAACTCCCCGTGCAAGGAAAAGCAGAGGGTCACTTTGGGGAAGGAAGACGAGTAATGCATCACCGGCAGAAGTGTCCGCTTAGGGAGCGGACTAAAAGACGAAGTCCGGACAGAAATGCAAGAGGGGGAATCTGAAAAGCAAGCTTGGGCTATATTTGGGGAGGCCTTAGCTTAAAGTGGGTGAGGGGAATCAAGAAGAAGAAGAGAACATGGAAAATTGTTGTTTGGGTGGGAGGGAATAGTGTCCAAAGAGCTGTAACTCGAGCCAGAGGACGAGCAGGGGGAAGGGAAGCAAAATCGAAAGAACTTCCCTAGCCAAGGCCAGGGACTCGGTCACCGTCACAGGGGAATTCTTGTTCCTCGAACACACGTGGGGAGGGGGAGGGGGGTTGAAGGAAAAGATGACTCACGTGGTCTGTTCGAACTGTCATATTCATTCTTTTCAAGGAGAATAAAGGGACAATAGGAGGGGAAGCGCTGAATGGGAGCAGAGCTAGGTGGACTTTAGGGTGCAATGGCGAGGAAAACTAAAAGGAGAAAAAACCAAGGAGGAGGAAACTCGCCACTAGTTCAGTAGGAAGAATCTCGACCCGGGGAAAGATGACGGCCTCAGAGGTGGGGAAATGAGGTGACGAAGTCAAGGAATCTGGGGAAGAATCAAAGGGACACGAGTTAGGACGAAGGGGGAGGAAGGGGACAGAAACGTGGCAGCTGAGCGAACGAATCGGAAGAAAGACCGCCTCGGCGTAATGATGGGGGGAAAGGATAAAACCAAAGCGTCGGCCCAGCGTGGCACGCTTCTGACCCTAAAAAGTATCGATAAAAGGAGGATGAGAAAGACGAAGGGTCGCGTATCAGCGCAAATGCGGGGGGGGAAGCAGTGCAGGGGGGTCGAAACATTTCTAATCGTCTCCACAGGAAAAAAAGAAGGAAGTGAAGCTGTGTCGAAGAAGCCGGAATGATGATTCGAAAAATAGCAACTGCGGTCCAAAAAAGGATGCGAGACGAGGGGGAAGACTAGGGAAGAAACTTAAGAATTTAAGAGACAGGAGAAGTCAGGGAGGGAGGTAAGATGGCGGAGCTGCAAGGGGGGCGAGCAAATCGCAGTGCGAAGGAGCGTGAGTCAAAAGAAGGCGAAAGAAACTTCCGCACCACAGAAAGAGGCGAGATTGAAGGGAGAGATAATCAAGGGGAAAGTCCGCTGTTTCTGCGTCAGCACGAGAACCGCACTAAATCGAAAAATACCAAAACTAACTTCCGCACGCCATGGGCGAAAAAGATGACAGCCGAAATATAAACGGGAGGGCAGGGGGGGGGGATGCCCCATACCTTACAAGGGAGTAGGCTCGCCAACTAGGCACTTCCATACGATTCAGAAGGTGAAAAACAAGTGCAGATGTCAGCCCTCAAAAAACTAACCAATCCAACAAAAAAGGGGACGCCCAAAGCTCCCGACCAAAGGACCTGAGGTCAAGGAAACAGAAGCTCAAACAAAAATCTCACATCGCCGATTAAAGGGAAAAAAAAAGAAGAGAAAAAGTGCAGGGGGAAATTCTTTCGCAATCGAAAAAACTGTAAAGGTGCCTGGCGAAGGTGACCTAGAGGGGGAGACTAAAGGGAAACTCCCCTTAGCATCGTTGCCAAAGCACGAGAAATAGAGCTGAAAGAACGCGCAATTGAGGCTGGATCAAGCCAAGGCGGTACGCAATGACCCAAAGTGTAAAATAATTGGAGGGCATGCGAGTTAAAAAGCCTTGAACTAAAACACCAAAGGGAGCTGGGTAGAAAAAACTGGGAAAAGAGTTGGATGTCAAAGGGGATACTTCCAGAGTGTCAGGAAAGGCAAGGAAGTTCATGGGGGAGGTGCCGGGGGGGAACATAACCACGATAAAAACGAACCGGAAGACATGCCTTCCGACGGGAAAAGGGATGGACTGGAAGGTCGACTAGAAGAGGGAGTGGTTGCCTCGCAACGTTTCAATAGGAAGCATCCTTTCATGAGCCAAATAAAAAAGGTGAACCGTCGGGGACACACCGTGGGGACAGAAAAGCGAGATGCTACCCTGGAGCGGGGTCTGTGCAGTTCCGAGTTGCCTGTGGAAATGAGGAGACTTACACATATGGGGAAGGAAGGGGGCATGGCCAAATAAAAACAAGGGTGCTCCAAGCAGGGGAAATCCTAGACTAAAGTGCTGGGGGAGGTTCAAAGAATCATGGACAACTGGGGGGGGGAGGGCGGCTCAACAGGGACAACGAACCCACGAAGGTTTGAAACAAGAGGTACCGGAAGGAACGAGTGAAATAAGTCGTTCGACCAAGTGGGCGTGATAGGGGGGGAAAATCCCAGTGGGGGGAGGGGTCGGGGTAGGTATGGGTGAATGACCCGTGAGTGTAAAAAACAAGCAGGACACTGAGGCTTGAGGTGGCGTGGAAGCCCACCTGGAGGCTTGGAGAGAACGTAGGTCGACACGACAAGTGGGGGGTGGCGGCGAGATCGGAAAAAAAAATGTTTAAAGGGTCAATTGACGGCCGAAAGGAATCGATGCATGTGTGGGGTAGTGTCAACCCTTAAGGGAGGTCTTGTAGAGGTGCTGCGTCCATTGGGTGGGAAAAGTAAGGATTGGGAGCAAGATCAACCATGGGATACCCGAGGAAGGTGGAGGCACGGGTGGGGTGGGTGCCGAAGGTTTCTAATAAAGTCTAGGGGACTAGGATAAATCTACCAGGTTCAACCGGAAAAGACCGGGATGACTGAAGTAGATTTCGAGAGAAGGGGACATAAAGAAAACAAAAATCCAAGGGGATGGAAAATCACCATAAAGCTTCGAGGTATGGGAGGAACAAAAAATGACATCATGAATCATGCCGCTGTGACAGACGAACGTACCGGGGAAATCACCAAACCGGGGGGGGACCTCAACGTAAGGAGGACGGGTGAAAGGAAGCGAAATAAAAGAAAGCATGAGGAAACTTACATGAACCCATTAAATGGGGCTGAGGATTTTTGATGGGAGTACGGGATGATCAAAGCAGAAGAGTCAAAGGCCGTGAAATGGGAAACAGTAGGTGGGGGGGGAAGTCTGGGAAACCAATGGGAGTGGATTTTGAGAGGCCACCTATCGGATACATTAACAGTCAATGACGACGTGCCGGAGGAGGAAAGGGAATACCCAGCATCAAGGGAGTTACATCGACACCACGGTGAGCTACCGAAAAAAATCAGAATAAAAAAAACGGACGATCCGAAATACGGAGAAATCTGACAAGGTGGAAAAGCAAGCGGGGTCGGGGGGTGTAAAGGGAGAAGCTCTCAAAGTCAAGGAATAGGAAGAACGGGGGAGACCGCAAAAGAGTGTAAAGGAGCCTGAATTTGGGTTGGGGGGTTCCCCAGAAAGAGGTAGCTTCCAATTAAAAAGAAGGGGGAACTCCCATGGTCAGTAAAAGGCTCAGAATTGCCGGACCACGGGGTAAGGGACATGTCTGGTCAACTAGGGGTGGGGGAAAATCATTAATTGAAAGATTGCCGTTGGAAATCATAGGATCCACCAAGCAGTAGAGATCGAGGAAAGATGTCTCAAGTAGGAAGGGCAGGGTTTCTTCGGGAAACAAGAGGGGGGGAAAGAAAAAGAAAGAACCCAAGCCATGGTAACGCTGCCGGGAAGAAGAAAGGAAAAGTGTGGCGCCGGAAAAAAAAGTGATACGCGGAAGGAGGCGGGGGCGACACCGGGGGATGAACCAAAAGAGATAGGGGTTTGAGAAGGGGTCCCATGGGGAAGAATCTAGCAAAGAAGGGGGAAGGGGCGACCAGGGGGGGGAGGGCAGACCATCATCCAATTCGCCTATCCGATGGAAAGTGAAAGCGCGGAAAAGGAGATAACCTAAACCTCACTTTAAGAAAGCATTAGGGACAAGGTTTTCCCTAAGACGCGATTGAAGAAAAGCGGGAAAGGAAGGGTCCGCTTTTGAACATGAATTGGACGAAAGGAAGGAACTGGTCACTGGGGAAATAAGATGGTATACGCCAGCCCATCTGTGGAAAAGCTTCTAGGGGGGGGAGCGAGTGAAAAAAGGGTGAACGATGAAGGCGGGGGGAAAGGAAGATAACAAGAAAAAGGAGAAGCGCAAAATGGACAATGTGGGGGGGATTTTACGATCACAGCAGAGAGACACTAAAAGAAGGTTGAAGGAAAGGGCGTAAGCCCTTCTGAAGGCAACCCGACCGCTCGGTGGAGGGGAAAGAGAAGGGGGAAAAAAGGGAATTGGAGGGGGGGGTGCTGCAGTAAGCTGAAGGGGCAGGTCTACAAATGCCGGTGCTAGGAGAATCTAGGAGGAACGCAAGGGCGCGCGGGCATCCGAATACTATGCACTGAGTCAGGGGGGAGACGCAGCCGAAAGAGAAAAGGCCTGGAAAAAAGAGAAAGGGAGGAGAGGCGCATAGCCACCGAGAAGAATCCTTAATTACCGCCGTATCAGGTCGGGGAGAAAAGAAGGTGAGGCTCGCAACCAGGACTGTGAAAAAAAAAAATCTTGGCAGGGGACTGACTTGCCAGGTGTCTCGTAGGGACGCCTTCGGGAACGAACAAAAGACGGGAAAATGCGCAAAGGGCCATCTTTCTATCTATGAGGTGTGAAACGCACACGAGAAAACTAAGAGGGGCGCTGAATGAGAAGA
>Ga0179593_1383528_pt1 | contig 10192 bp, 10 predicted proteins | sample CZODoug2_1_08_16_FD_185931 | JGI IMG/M metagenome (GOLD analysis project Ga0179593, IMG submission 185931) | Vadose zone soil fungal communities from Angelo Coast Range Reserve, California, USA - CZODoug2_1_08_16fungal (PacBio error correction) | ecosystem: Environmental > Terrestrial > Soil >...
GTTGAACAAGGAGGAGAATACCCGTCGATAAAAAAAGACCGCCAGGACAAGAGCTGGCTCTCAGGGTAGGAGGACTGGCAAACAAATCATGCGCCGCAACGGGCTTTGACGCGCTTTGCCGCAAAGGTCGCGAGTTTTCTGCGGCGACCGGTGTCGAGAGATTTCCCCGCCATTAGTCAAAGGAGAGGGCCGGTTTTCCGGGGTGGCACCCATCGACCTCGGTTAGAGTAAGGTGTAAAGCGTATCTAAGGCGGCCAACCCTCGAAGACAAAACGCGTGGCAGGGTGAAATTAGTGCATTGGATTACGACATGTAACGCAGAGACTAGAAGATTAAGTCAGAACTCGCAGGCTGTCGCAGCATGTCCTCAATAGGGCGCCAATAAACCGGGAAAGGAATTCAGCATCCCCTTCAGGAAGATCGGCCGGTCTACCTCTAACAAATGGAGGCTGAAAGCGTGGAGGCGAGAAAAACGCAAGGAAGCGGGATCGGCGCTGTGGAAAAGGGCGGGCCAAGAAAGCGGTCACAAAGCACTGTGAAACAGGGAAGATTGCGCGGAGGAGGGAACGGGAAGAGGGACGGGGGGAAAACCACGGAAAGGAGAAAATAAGAGGTGCAAGGAAAAACGGCTTTACGCTAGGCGGCCCATTGATATCTAACGAAGAAGTCTAAACCGGCGGGGACGCCGGTTGGGGAGGAGACTATGTTAAAGGAAGTGCTTTAAACTCGGAAAGAAGTCGCGGAAAGAAATGCCAAGAAGACACTTTCAGGTTCTGTTACCTTGCGATCAAAAAGAAAAGGAAAAACAGTAAAAGTTGTGTCCTGAAGGAGGAAAGCGGGAACAACACACACTGTTGGGGGAAGGCAACAACTCTGTGCAGGGGGGGACAAAACTTGGTACAACAAAAGGGGGTGGGGTGAACCGATCGGCGTTCGCGAGCGAAAGGAAGAAGAAAAACGAAGAGAGAGAAAAACAAAAAATGAAGGAGTGAAAAGAGAGGATCTCGGAGGCCCGGAAGGGAGCAGCGGGAGAGGAAAAACCAAGGTTGTCCCTGTTAAGAACGAAAGCGTGGGGGAGAAGAGGACACGTCTTTTATGGGACGGAAAATTAACCAGGGAAGAAAAGATCATTAATGTTGGCCCTGCTGATATCCCCGACACGCTGAACAAGAACACTCGGGGGGGAGGGGTCTCTGCGCACTGCACGACGCTTGGGGAACACCGTAAAACGACCATCGCCACCGCCATCCTTGGTCAACTAACACCGAGACGGGGAGGGTTAAGAACTACTTCATTCGGCATCACCCAAAACCGGACGCAACGCCGGGGGAAATGGAGCACTCAAGATCTCGAAAAAATCAGGCTGTCAGGCCCGCTCCAAAACCCTAGGAAACCGGTCGATACAGGGTAACACATGATCCGCAAACGTTCAGGGGGGCAATTGCCCCCACCACGCGATCGTGGGACAGCCGTAGGCAACCAGCGTGGCGATCGACTCTCCAACACGGCGAGGTCGCACCTGGATGGGACAGCCGACTTTGCTAGTCGTACAAGAAGCGGCTCCTGGAAGGGCAGCCGCCCTGACTAACCCCAACCGTACACGTTTGGCGACACCTGGTCACTCTTAAAGCAGCGACATACAGCAGAGGAGCTCTGATAAGTCCATTCTATCGAGAAGGGCGAAAGGTTCATCGCAGCCAGCACCACCGGGAACTCGCAATCTTTGACCGCGTGGTGCGGGGGGTATTTGTTGGGCGTCCAAATAATCGCTCCGTGACGGCACCCCCGTCCCGCAAGAGACACACGCATCGTGATCTCTAAGTGAGGCGCAGCACCGACAGAAAAAACCGAAAACCTTCACCTCCGGTGAAACCGATGGAAGTACGGGGAAACGAACCGTCCACCTGCGCCGCAAAGACCGCGCGACCCAACCCAAAACAATGTCCGAACCAACCAGCACCAATCGTCTCGCTCGCAGCATGACCCACTACGCCTCAATTTCGAGCCACAGACGACTTCCGGCACCCACCCAAAACACCATAATGGTAAACACCGCGCGATTGATCGGGGGGGGAGGCCTCGTGAGGGAGCTCGCAAACAAAATAAGACATGACCATGTACATGTGCTTCGAGTGGCCCTTGTAAATATTGAGGGGGGGGGTTCCGCATCGAAGCGGATGCAGCTCCCGTTTTGGCGGAACGACCCGACGTGGACAAAAATGGTTAGCGGCCTTGCCGGAGGAGGGCTGAGGACCCATTTCAACTTTGCCTGCGGCGATTGGGAATCCTGTGGGGAAGACTTGCCCGCTAAAGTATTCCGCATTGCGGCCAACGTAAAGCCAAGCCGTTCGGTTCGGTCGAGTTGATAAGACGCTGGGCAGAGAGGCTGTGATGCAACAGGAAATTGCGAGTCAGCGCGGGGCCTACTCCTTAACATGAGGAAGCAGAAGCTCGTCGGGGGACCCAAATCCCAGTGGGGGTTGCCCATTGGCGGTGACACTGGAGCAGACCATCAAAAAGGCTACCCTACCAGCGAAGGTGGGCAGGTCGTCTGGACTCTTCTTAATAGCGACACGCGTCGGAAGTGGACCTACAGCAGCCAACTCTCTAAGGACGTGGGGGCCTTTTTCGGTGCGTACTCGGGGGGATTGCTGAGGCGCGGGTCCCAAGGTCCGTCGCTCCCGGATCAAAAAGGTCCAGTGACCAGTGACGCCAAACAGACAACTGGGCCCGGGAACGGGATAGGGGGCACTAGCACCAGCATCAAATTTGGGAAGGGGAGAAAAAAAGAAGATCAGATTACACGACGAGCAAAAGCCACTCAAAAAGACCCATACTCAAAAACACACATCAAACTAAAAAAATCAAACAAAAATACACGACGACACTACCGGTCCGAACTATTCCTAAGAACAAAACACAACCCATCTCTCAAAGGAAACGACTCGGAAGCGGGAGTAAAATACCTTTGCGCCATAGAAAGGCACCACGTCAAGGCAAAGGTGCCCATTCAAGTCCTCTAACGTGTTGCCGATGCTACCCACGACGGGCCGATAAGGACTCGTACAAAACTTGAAACAGCCGGGCAGGGTCTGATAACCCGCCACTCCCTGGGGAAATTCTGGAAAGATGTGACTCCAGGGAGCCAGAACGCGACGAAAAAAACACAATGGGATATTTTCAATCGAGTGCGCCACAACAAGCGGAGAAAAGATTAAAGATCTCAAAGGAAAAGGGGTCGTGTGGGTCAGAGCAAGGCGCTATCAAACCCGTCCGCCCTCTCAAAAGGAAGACCAAAAGGGGACGGGGGTCCGTCCTCAGTTCAACTTAACCACTGCCTGTGCTGGGGGCAGCTACCGCAGGAGGGGAGGCCGATAATTAATACCCTCTACAAGGGGAAAGTTTAGGGGGAAAACGCATGGCACGCAGAGGGGACGCTCCTAAAAATTTCGGAAAAAAAAGGGAAAGAGAGCGGGAAAGGCTACCTGGAATGGGGGGTGAAGGTGACGGGTAGGGGACCGAGGGCCGATGCCGTCATCGAGACGTAAAAACAACAAAGGTAGGAGGAAAAGTGGTGGTAAAGAGAGGTTGGGAAAAAAGGGGCCCCAAAATGGGGAAAACCCAGAGGGAGAGAGGGGTAAGGCCTAGAGGTTGTGTTCAAGGGGGAGGAAATAGAAAAGACATGGGGAGTCACGATCCTAATTCTGGGTTTGAAATAAAAACCTGTGAACGCCAGGACTCTTTCCATAAGGGTCGTAAAATGGAAGCCCGCTCATACGCGGGAAAGGGGGGCGGTATCGAAGAAGCGGAAAAAGAACATAGGGATATGCACGGGCCAGTCAGCGGAGAAGGCGGGGTGGGCGAGCGCAACTCAAATATCAAAATTGCGGGTTCGCAGGGAAAGAAGAGTACGCCCAACGTGGAAAATAAAAAAGGAGGCGCAAGAAACGAAGAACTGATGAACCTATGGGGCAAGGAAACTGAGGGTGGGTAGATACAAATTACCAAGAGAGGGGGGGGGAGGCTGGGACATCAGCACAAACTGAGAAACTCTTGGACAAAGACGAGGGGAAGGGAGCTTTTGGGGTGCTTGTAGTGGCAATGAGAGGAGAGAAGCTTCGGCGGGGGGGGGTGGACGGGATTGGATTGTAGGGTCGGAGGTCTTGGAGGGGGCCGTCGCTGAACGGCCGAGACTTCATTTCGACAAAAAAGGGAAAAGGGGCAGCGGTAAAACGCTCAGGCCGAGAAAGCAAAGGCCCTCTGAAAGGAGAACGCAGCCTTCTGCCGACGCAAAAACTTTCAAAGGGAAGATCCAAAGGAAGGGGCCAACAACCACAAATTCATTCTCCGGGGAAAAGGGCTGGCGCAGAACGGCGGCCAGTCCGCTCCCTTTACAGAACGGGGAAAAAACCCGGCGTTCAGTAGAAGGAACGTAAAAACTCTTTAATAATGATAGGGGAAAAAAACCTGGGTTGGAAATTCAATACTCTGCTCTGCTTTCAATGCAGAGGAAAGGAGTCTCAAAAAAGATCAAGAAAAGGCAAAGACTCTTCGCCCATCGGACCGCGAAGGTTAGGTTATTGATGAAATAACGGGAGAGAAGGGGGAGTCAAAAAAATGGCAAGGGAGGAGAATTGGGCTCAACTCCCTAAGGAAAGGAGTCAAAGGTCCAACTCTGACGGACACGATGACAAGTATCGATGGGCGATCAAACGCGGGACAAGAAACAAAAAAAGCCAAAAGGAAAGTTGCAAAAAAAAGCCAGAGAAAAAAAAGAAAAACCGGATGAGCAATCTCGTACAAAGGTCAGGTGTCGCTGAAAGAAGAGACCAGGCGAGTTGTGTGCCCCGATTCCGGCTTCTATGGATGGTCGAAACGGATTGTCGAGGGCCCAATATTACACTAGGCAATGTCGGGTCACAAGGAAAGGCAAAAAGGTTGGAAAGGGGGGGTTAGAAGAAACCTCTAGGCTAGGCCGGGGGTGGACCTCGGGAGGCAAACTCTCTTCCGGAGCGCCAATAAAACGCGGAGATGGGCAAGGTACTGAAAGGGGGCCGCACAACAGGACGACGAGAAGGTATGGGATACCTACGATGTCGCTCAAAGGGGGGGGGGGCAATGAAAACTCCCAAAATCCCTTGTCTGCAAGAGTACGTAACTTGGGGCGCTGGTGAGCTTAACAGATACCAATCAATCTCTTACCCCAAATAGGACGAGACACGCCGAGGGAGCGAGCTGGATGAGACACCTGGTTTGCCGCCGGCGCAACGACAAGAGGTGAATCAATAGAAGGCCCGCAGGCCTCATAGAAGTGAAAGAAATGATGAAACTGGAATTCTTTGGTGAGACACTCAAGGACCGAAGATAGGCATTGGACCAACTTTACTCTCCTCCCGGGATCATCTGACGAAAGCGCACAACAGGAAAGGTGTGAGAACAATGCCGGAAGATGGCGTTACATCGTGCACCACGGCATGATGGGACACAGTTGAGGGAGGGTCACAGACGTGTGAAACTTGTCTATCAAGTATGAACAACAGTAATTGAGATATGCCCTGCGGAAAGGGGGGGGAACCAGAAAACACATTACGGGCGCGCCAACGACTCAAAAACAAGTACGAACATGGAAACGGGGGGTTTTGGAAATATCGTTCGGGAAATGGGGAGGAAAGAAAGAAGATCTCTACAAAACCACGAAGGGGAAAGAGGAGAATCTGATCAAGACCAGTGACGCAAAAACGACGCGATGAGGGACCCAAAAAAGGGTCCTTTGGAATGGGACTGAGCCGCAGCGTGGGGGATCGGGTACCACAAACTTCCAGTGTGTATTGACAAGCGCATGACAAGAGTTACTTGGGGTGCACGGGGCGCCCATGTAATGGAACCGAGCGACTGAAAGTTTCCTCTGTCGTACCGAGCAGAGTGGGGGGGAAGTGTAACCGGATTCCCTGATGGCGCAAAAACACCCGAGCGGGGGTGACTCTCGCTGAGTATCTCAAGGAGACACCGAAAGCGAACGTCAGAGACACTGGGTCATAGATCTCATCCAATGGCGGCGCGTCGCCAAAAAGAAAGTGATACTCGGTACCTCATCGAGAATATTTAAAAAGGGCCGGCATCAAGGGGGGGGGAACAAGGGGAGAAGGTCGGGGCAAAAAAGTGGTGTCGATCACGGCTCGCAACCAGGTGGATAGTGGAAGACATCTTTAGTGTGACGCGATGGCGGCGGTTAGCTACTGATCGGCCAGAAGGAGGACGAGACACTTTTCCGGTTTACATCGTGCGGCGGTCACACGAGGGTACATAAAGGGTGGTAATCAGAAGCGGGAGAGGATTGATTCTCAGCAAGGACCGGGCACAGAGAGGGGAGGGGGGTGGGGGAGTCAGATCTCGCTTCCGTCTTTTAGAATAGGTCGACACCGGCATCGATCAGGAGAGTGGAATGTCGGAACAAAAGGGAAAACCGGGTTAAAGGAAAACGATATCAGACTCAGAAAAAAAAGGGCTCGACCATACCGGGAAAGAGAGTGAAAATAACTAGGGCAGTCTCTATTACTTAAAGAAGCAGGGCACAAGACGTTTGACCAAAGAAGGCTTGTCCTCGGCGGTATGGAAATGTATCTATGACTTTACTGGGAGTAATGTTGGTCAGAGTATTTATTCCCCGAGTAGGTATTGTCGTGGTATTCCCGGCGAGGAATTTGAGCGAGGGCAGTCGGCGAGTGGCTCCAAATAGCAGCAATGCGAGGCTCTGGGGAATGAAGGGAGACCTGGTGATGACGAAGGAAAAATGAAGCCTGTTACGTGGTACGGTGTATAATCATAGGCGTTGGGCAAGGGGACTGGTTAAAGAGAATTGGCGTATGCGCGGTCAGCGAGGGGGAACTAATCTAAAGAGGGGGGGAGAAAAGGGAAGATAATAAAAGGTGGCGAGGTGGGAAAAAAACAATTTTTCGATAGTCTCAATTCGACTCCAGCTATCGGGACTCGCCGGGAAAGGGGGGAGGGCGGGGAGGGTACTCGGCCGGAGGGGGGAGTCCTGAGAGGTCTACCCAGGAAGGAGGAGAAAGGGGGTGTTGGGTGTTTTTATCTGAAAATCTTGGCTTGGAACGAAGGTTCGGGGGGTGCGCGTCCATGACGGAGGGGGAGTTCGACATACGGGAAGGGAGTCTCGGGGGTGGGGTTCCTTAAATGTCTACCTGCGACATCGCGTGGGGTTGAAACAAAGTAGAGGTAGGATCAGAGGGAGGCACTATAAGGCAAAGAAGAAAAAAATCCTTAAAAGCCCTCGCCTTAAAGTCCATTACGAGAACGGGCAAAAAAGGCAACCATCAAAAGCAGAAAGTGTGGTTAAAAGGGATACAGTGGGTATGAGTAAAGGGGCCTGATGGAAAAAAGGAGGTGCGGCAAGTGGCAGGCTAAGAAAACAACAAGCTGTCTTTGTCTTCCCAGTTTGACTTTCAATAATGGAGGGATGGGAGAAGTGGGAGTGGTCAATGGGAATTTGGCGAGTTCAAAAGACCATAAAAAACAAAGGGATTGCAGATTTCTCTCAAACACGAAGGATGGGCATTAACTCGGAGGCAACTAAGGTGTCAGGGTCAGAGTCCTGCAAAAGTTGGAAGAAAATTGTTCAAATCAGGGGTCGAGCCGAGTGGGTCTTGAGAGGAACCTGTCCAGAGGGAAATGTGATTGGGGTTGGAAAAACGAAAAAAGTTGAAGGGGAAACATCGGTTAGTAGGTGAGAATGACGGGCATGCTAAAAGAAATGCCGGTGGCGGGGCTTGTCCATACTGGGCCGCTCGTAGTTTGGGGGTGAGACTGACTCGTCTAAGAACAAAACAAACATAGTTCTAGGATGGGTTCACCTTCAAAAGCAGTGGTCCTTGAGGTAAGGGTGGAAGCTGGTCATTGTGGGGGGGGTGCTGGCGGGTGAAGGTATAGTCGTACACCGGCATAAATCTCAACACAACATAGAATTCATAATATATAGATGAATTTGGGGTTAGGGGGCCGCCAGGGGACAGCTTGCCTAGAAATTATCAGAAAAAAGGGTCTTTAGATGAATTTGCAGAAGATCTCCCTGGTGTTTTTCGAAGAGGTAAAAAAAACTTTGACGTGACAGGGCGGCGCACAAATTCCGAACCGCGGGGGGTGTTAGTAGGGCGAGGGAAGTCCTCTGAAGGAAGCCTGCAGCTGAGAAAAAAAAGTTGGGGACGTAGACGAAACCGGGGTTGGGCGAAAGCATCCATACGCTGTGACCGGTGGGGGGCTTATCGCAAAGATCTAAAGAAAGATTGGGTGGGACTATGAAAGGGGTTCAGCCGTTGGGATAGGCTTTGGTGGGTCGGTAGCGTAATACTCAAGTAAAAGAAAATTTGGGGGCAGCATATGGCGAATCGGCCACAAAATTGGAAAAGTAAGAGATTCTCATGAGCAAGTGTCTTATGAACAGTAACGTCGGAAACGGAGGGGGTTAGTAGCTCACCGTACCTACTGAATGCAGCCAGAACGGCCAGGGAGATACCGGAGGGGGTGAACACTTCACTCTTGGGCCTGAGGGAGATTGTCGGGAAGGGGCGGGTGGGACAATAGGTCTCTGATGTACAACGTCTCGGGGGGGAGGGGTCCGATGCGGGTCTCAAAAGGGGATTGCAATAGTTAGGTGTCCTGAAGACTGATCCTGCTCGTAAGGGGGCAGCGACACCCAGAGAGCGCGGAGGAAGGGAATCCCAGCGACACAAACTGACGCTCGGCTTCTCAATGAATAAAATTGCGCCTTCTCCGGAGGGGGTGCCCCCTCACCTGCCTCATACCGAGCTTCCCCAAAACAACCATACCCTCTGAGCCCACGTCTGCCAGCGGCCACTGTCCGAAGACCTTTCAACCTCCGAACTTGGCGAGACTAAGATAAGGCAAGGGGTCGTCATCCGACTTATGTCAGTACGCACTTGGAATTGTGGAAGGTATACAAGGAGGAGTGGCTTCAAGCTTCGATGGACGGGGGAGAACTGCGCGAAGAAGGCAGAAAGAGCCGGCACGCGATTAGCGTAAGAAAAATCGGAAGGAAGAAAAACTGGGAGTCTTGGACTTGTCTTGAAAGCAGGGGATCAGTGTATCAAGAATATCTCCAATGCAGGCATCAGGACATCGCGCCTACGGCAAGCGCTGCAAAGGTCTTCGGAAAAGAAGGTCTAAAAAAAAGTTACAGACGAGCGATCAACAGAACCTCTTTTGCCCGATTAACCAAGAAACATCAGTAGAGAGGAATACACGAACCATACAATAAATACCCCGATTGAAAAGAGGTTCAAAAGTGATAATGGGGGAACTGGGGGAGGAAAACAGCATCATGGCGGAGCGCAGCTTTGTAACTCGCGGGGCGAGGTCGCGACTGGAGAGGAGCCCATGGACCGCTTCCCGGAGGCCAGTCGGTCAAAATGGGTTATTTCAAGTTTCGGTTCCGGAGAGGACCTTCTCATCTAGACGGTGTCGAATAGAGTGAAAAGGGAAACGGGAAGAAAAAACGATGTCGAACAACTCGGGGAGATGGGAAGGTGCTTGTCGGAGAAAGTTCTGAAAGTGAAAAAAAGACGAAGGGGGGGTACAACCTCGCAGGTTCCCGCGAACATCCAAATACTGCAAGAAGGACAAATTTCTGAGAGTCCTTCAAGTCCGCCGAGGTCGGAGAAGATATAAGAAATGCATGAAAAACCCAAAAGCTGACGCAAAAAACGCAATTTCGCTATCATGGAGCTACACGATGGGGGGAAGGACTTCAGAAAGGGTGTCATAAAAATTAACTGTGACTCAACCTCTGGGTTATGAAGGGAAAAGTCGTGGGTGCCGACTCAAAGCAGAAATCCGATATCTATTCAAATTGACCCAGGAGGGACGCGTCAACGAAAAAAGGACAAAGCTCCAAATAAGGGGAGAAAAACTCGGTTGGGGGTCGCGCCAAATGGCCATGAGAGGAAGAAAAGCACATCAGCAATGGCAAGGCACGTCAGGGTCTGACACGTTACCGGGCGGAGCGCAAAAACAACATAAAATTGAGTCGGGAAGAAAGGAAAAGCTTCACTACAAAAAGAATTTTGTTAGCGCCAAGCGGCGGGGAGTCCAGCCGTTCTAAGAAAGGTGTGTGGCCCGAAAAAGGGAAGATTCGCTGTCGCCTCACTTTTGAAGGTACGAG
>Ga0179593_1421295_pt1 | contig 10192 bp, 12 predicted proteins | sample CZODoug2_1_08_16_FD_185931 | JGI IMG/M metagenome (GOLD analysis project Ga0179593, IMG submission 185931) | Vadose zone soil fungal communities from Angelo Coast Range Reserve, California, USA - CZODoug2_1_08_16fungal (PacBio error correction) | ecosystem: Environmental > Terrestrial > Soil >...
GTAAGAAGCCGAGGAAGCGGCGGAAGGGGAAGGGATTGGGAATCTCGGCCGAGACGCCCGCGGGCAGGATTGCGAAGCTAAGAAGAGGAGGTTAGAAAGCAAGGGGGGTGCGGGGGGGACCAAGAAAGGGAGGGAAGTGATGCGACCCGCCGAAGATCGAAGCCTAAGAGAAGGGAGGGGAAAATGAGAGCTCCGCACCCCAGACTTGGTGCGGATGCCTGCACCTACGGATATACGGAAAAGTTTCAAAGGGGGGAAGGGGAAAAGAGAGCACAAGGGGAACCTGGGAGACGGAATAGAAAGTGGTGTTGCCGGTTATAGAAAAAAACTGGAAGGGAAGAAAAAGGGGGGGAGACACACTCCGATTTCCGAATGAAAACTGTAAGGAACTCAGAGGGAAAAACAAATGAATTCTACTGAAATATGGGCACGCCGTCAAGGGTTTAACGAGCTTCCTGACGATCGGCGGGGATAATCAAGGAAAAGAAGAAGGATCAGGGATATCCGAGGGGAAAAAAGACAAAAAAAACAAGACAACGCATGAAAAAAAGGGCTTGAAACTTACTGATTCGGTTAGGGAGCCACTACGCGGGACGAGAAAGGAGAGGAATAATGGAGACTCTTGATAATAGAGCGGGAGGGAAGGTATCGGGGGGGAAGGAGGGATCGATCTAATCCTCGTGGAGTCATTACTAAAGATCCCTCGACGGAACGGGATGGGCCGCCCGTGCAGAAGCACCGCCTCAATGCTTTGTTCTTCGACAAAAGGCAGGGGGAGATCTGGAGAATCATGCTAAACGCGTGCAGGGAACTCTAGAAAGTAGGATGCAGCTACGCGCGAGAGACTCTTCCACGACAACTCCCTCAAAATCTCATAAAAATAAAGGACAAAGCGGTGCAGGGAGAAGTGGCTGCGTCATAACGAATTTGCGCGCTGCGATTTCATGTCGCCAAAGTCAGCCTGAAACGCGCATCTGTCTTCCTAAAAACGGACGTGTCAGCGACTGCTAATGTCCAAACACCGTCGGGAAAGGACTATCAGGAACCGGCTGAGAAGTGAGTAGGTGCCTTAATTCTTCTCCCACAATTACTTACGACGAGTGGATCCGGACCTGCGACGTGTCTAGCTAGAAGATGCCCTGGCCTGTCAGGGTAGGAAGGGGGTCTACGCCTCTTAGGGAGGCCTTTATCATAGAGTAGGGGGAGCACGAGGGGAAAGATCTAAGTAATAGCCACCCGGATGTCCACTTCGTAAAAAAACTTCGAGGCATCGGACTCCTGGTCAATAAGGTCAGGAATCGTCTGATCTATCTCTAGAAACAACTTATTATAAATGGAGATCAATCTTAAATTGACAACTTCTTCGAAGAGGGAAAATATAAGTACTGTTGAGAGACACTTCCTTTCCTTGAGGCGTTCTGAGAGTTCGTCTTCGTTCAAGAGAAGTCCAGAATCTGGACGGAAAGCCCCGACGGGAGCTACATCCAGGCCAGCGAGGTATCGATGCAAAAATCTCGCATGTAGGTAGAAAGCCGATCGTGAGGGCATAAGTCCTTGGAGCGACGCAGAAGTTCAACTGCGGATTCCAAACACCAACACAACAACCCAACCCCACCCAAACCCCCCACGGACGCCGGTGATCCTTTCTATTATAACGGGACGAGAGGGGTGGTTTAGGGAGGCGTAGAACGTAAAGGAAAGAGGGGTAGCGTAAAAGCCCATTGTTCCTTGTAGAAAGATCGGATCGACATAGGGGAGGAAAAAAGAAGACAAAAATGGGAGACTCATACCTCTAAAAACGACCTGTTTGGGTAGACGTCTTCCGGCCCGATGACCTTGTGCGGGGTATCCATGCGATTCAGCTTAGCAGGGGTAGGCGTGAAAGCTCATACGTAACACGTCCTCGTGATCATTTTTCTCGCTCCTCAGTGGGGCTTTGAGAGACCAAAAAAAAAAGAAAATTTCCGGCAGGAGCTCGCAATCTCCGGCCCCAACTTGCTTCTAATGGGACTATATATTCCTCAAGCGAGCTGCGCAACATCACTATACATTGAAGACAGGACCGCAGCTCTCATAAAGATTGTCGTCGCAATCGCCGTTCCGATCTCGGCTCCCCAAAACATCTGAAAAGAATAGACTAATTGAAGGTGGGTCTTAAGAGGGGGTGGGATCCTCCCTGATACCCAGAGCTACTTGCCCTTTCGATACCCCTCAAACGCATAAAAAAATAAAAACATACATTTCCACCGTCAAAAAAAAAGGTAGAGGGAAAAGAGGGTAAAGCAGATCACACCCATCCCCTAGGGGGTCCGACCCAGCCCGGCGATGGAACTCGGCCGGCAGATTAAACAATTTTTTTATTCAAAAGGAAAAAAGGGGATCAGGGGAAGAAAAGGGGCAAGGATTTAACGAGGACCAAGGCCCATACCGGCCCAAAAATATCCGTAGGAAAACCCGGCATCCGCCCGTCTTGCAGGGGGCATCTCTATACCCCCTAGCCGGAAAAGGATAGTCGAGGAAAAAGGAAGGAAAATTCGAGCTGGCGATCGGGAGTCGACCTCGGGCCAACCGCCCCCCGGCGTCCGCCATCCACTCGAGACGATCTGCCGAATCTCTTAAGGGATCGGAAGAGAAAGAAAAAAGAAGAAAAAAAAAGGGTATCAAGATTAGCAGGAGCCTCTTCGTCAGATCAAAATGAATCTCGGTCCATCGGAACTGCCCGCTACGAACGGGCTCCTCCTCTGTTCTACGAGAAGGAAAGGGAAAGGGAGAGGTCTAAGAGAGGTAAGAGAAGAAAATGTTCACTGCTCCGTGGACAAAAGTCCTTTTTCGTGACGACGGGCAATCGGCATAGGAGCGCGAAACGACCCGCCAGAGCATCTACGACAAGAAGGAAAACACGTGGCAAAAAGAAGAGATTAGCCCTGATTGTTTGACCGGTCTTTCAGGTCTTTGAATCCGTACTCAGGACGCGAGGTAGAAAGAAGTACATGCGTAAGAAGGCCCACCTTCAAATCCCTCCAAAAACTAATCTAAAAGGGGAAAGTGGAACCGTCGGAGAAGAAGGGGAGAAGCTACTAACCGGGGTCTTTAGCAAGTCGTCGAACTTACGCTGGGGGAATTAGGTGGAACAAAAAACAGGTAAGGAGGTGCAATCTAGATCGTTCGACACGCTTTGGCTTAGAAGGGGAAGGGGGGGGGGATGTGGAAAAACTAGGGGAAAAGAATACCCACAGGCTGGATTAAGTGTCGGACATCTAGGCGAAGCAGCCAGATGCACGGAACGCTGAAAGGACGTAGACGGTGCCTAGGACTCTGACGGGACTCGGTGGTGGGGTGGAAGGAGAAAGGGGCCACGCGACTCTCCTCACAAGGGAGAGGAGGAAGATCTGATTCAAAAAGTTGGCCGGTTTCGCGGTCGAAGTCATCCGGCTCCTCCTTCCAGCAAGACTCTTTCATTCTTTAAGAGGAGGCTCAGGGGGGAGGGAAGGAGGGGGCGGAGGACAAGAAAGTCTAAATCACCGAGTCCTTCTACCCGATTCCTACCATCCACTAGCAACCGGCGGTCGCTACCCGCGTGGCAAGTCTACTCCTTCTAACAGGGAAAAAGGAGGAAAAGAAGGGGGAGGGAAAAAGAGAGAACTGTACGTTTCATCCTCCGGAATCCCTCCACCAGAATGTAAGCGTGATGGCGAACCGGACTCAAAGAATGAAGGGGAGGAAAGGAATAGACTTACTATTCGAACCTTCGGCAGAAGGAGAGAAAAAATCAAGGGAGGGGGAGGGAAGGGAAGGGAAGGGCACCAAGACTGTACGAATTATGAAAAGAAGTCAAAAAAAAGAACTCACCAAACTACCATATGAGGAGAAGGGAAAGTCTACGCTGGGCCACTTTCGTAGATTCCCAGCGGGAAAGGGGAGGGGGGGGGGGCTGGAAGGGAAGAGACAAGAACTGGTTTCCTGTTAGAGACCCATTAGTTAAATATCCACTGTAAAGCTCAGTACGAATTCACTTTTCGCACTCTCATTAGGAGAAATCACTCTGCCTCAGCAGAAACCCTTCCAAGGACAAAGGGAGAAAAGGAAAACGTGAGAGAGGGGGAAGAGGAGGGACACGGATCATACTAGGATGTCAAAATCTGATTGAAATAGTAAAGAATCGGGGAGAGGAAGAAAACTGTTATTTGATATTAAGTCCTCCACTTGGAGGGGGAAAAAAAGAAAGGGGGGGATAGGGGGAAAGAGATCATTTTGAATGACTGGGGAGGTCCCTAGGTAAGCGAGTGAGCAATCAAGAAGAAGGAGAAGTATCAAAGAAGCTTCCATAATAGGGTACGGCTGAAGAGGGATAAGGAAAGAAGAACATAAGGGGAGGGAAAGAGAACCTAGGTATCACACGTTCCTTATTAAGGACCAATAGCGCACTTTTAAAATGGGGGAAGAAGAGAAAAAAGGGGGTTGGTTCCGTTATTCCAGGGAAAAAGAAGGGTGAGGACAGAAATAGTTCATCTTCTTCTTGAAGCCTAGAGGGTTCAGGGGATGAGAGGGAAGGAGTTCAGAATCAGGGGAACGTTAAGGGAGGGAAAAAACTTAGGGGTAGACCTCCTGAAATGGGCACGACGGAAGAGGGAAGAAAATAGAAAATCAAAGAGAGGAAGAAACAGGGGAGTTAAAAAGTATACGATTACTTTCAAAATAATCTTGATTATTCTGGGGAGAGAGGGAGGGAGGAAGGAGGAAGGCTCTAGAAAGAAGGGAGTCTTTAGGGAGCTAACTTGAAGTTGAGAGGACATAGGAAATACGGATGGAGAAAGGGAGTAAAAGGAAAACTTCACTCTGGCAGAAAGGGATAATAATAGGACGCATCTTTTTCGGTGAGGTTGACCCTCCGGAGCCTCTCTTAGACGATAAGGAAAAAGAAAGGTATGGGGGAAGTGAGCTGCACAAAATTCTAAAAAACTGAAACTCAACGATACTGCAAGGGAAATTCATGAGACTACAGTTCCTCTTGAAGTCTGAGATATCTAGGAGTAAAATTCGGATAGCTGAGAGAATTAAAGGTCTGAAAGACCCGGTATCCTCCCAAAGGTCTATCAAGTGAGGAGGAGGGGGCTAAGTGTCAAGAAGGTACAGGAAGCAAACACCGTACTTGCATAGACCGGACACTATGCACGGCAAGGTTCAGATGACGTGCCCTTGAGAAAGAAAAAATGAGAGTTAACCGAGAGGGATGGAGAATGACGGGAGGCTTTTCAGACCCCGATATAGGGGGGGAAGGGCTTTGGGAAAGATGAGAGAGATGCTTGAGACCTTTCTCCATGGAGAGGACGTGCTCAGTAGGGGGGAAAGATCGGAAGAAAAAAAGAAAAATGCTCAGCAAATGCAAAAGATAGAACAAAGAAGTAATTCATCTATCCGGGGTGAGAGGGTACTTCTCGATAGGAGAGCTATACACAACAAAGAGCTTAAAATCTCTAAGATACCTAACTGAGTAAGTAAGGAACTGAAAACGTAGGAATCTTTAAAGGGTGGGGGTTGGTGGTGGGGGTGGGGGGAATTCCGGGGTTCGAGACGGGGAAGGGATTTAGAAAAGGGGAGGGGTCTCTGTCGTAGAGTCGGGGGAAAAAGAAGTGCAGTAAAAAGGGGCGTAGCACAGCTCACGAAAACGCGAAAGAGATCCGCGAGAATGACAGAAGCAAGCAGGACAACTTCCGCATGGGAAGGGGATACCCTAAAGAGTCTTAGTCAAGGGGCTTGTGGGGAAAAAAGGGAGCCGAAAAGCAAGTCAAGCGTATCGGCGCCAAAAGGGAAGTGGAGGGACGGTCTAGGAATTGAAATGGAATACGTTGGACATTATACTGTCGAAAAGGAGGTCAATCCGACGCGATCTGAACAGGGTGGACAAGACGGATATCGGGGGGAGGGGGTCTGAGAGGGACTCGCTATCCTACGGGGAGAACTAGATCAGAGCCGGACATCAGGGAAAGGAGGAACACTATACGGGGGAAGCGTTGCATCGTATCTCTGCGAAACCTGATCAGAAAGCCCCGGCAGCGACACGCAAGAGGTTCGTAGCTGGCTCATCCAGGGGGGATTGCTGACAAGGGCCTAAAAAGGGGAGTGAGGACATCGGGAGGTGAGAAGAAAGGAAAAGACAGACCTGTCTAAGGGGCGGATAGTAATGCGACCACGTAGCCCCATGCTGCAAGAAGCAAAGATACATGTATCAGGGGGCTCCTCCGCGTCGAAACGAGGAGGGGATGACGCGAGGGAAGCTCGGAGCTAGAAAAACGCATACCCAACGCAAGCATCTATCGGGCGAAGTTTCGGGTCTGGGGCGAGCGGAGGGGAAACCTAAGGGTACCATATACAAGAGGGAGGACGGGAGGGGAGTAAAAGACAAGAGGAAAGAAAGAAGGACTCCTTGAGGAAAAAAGTATGATCGTAATCATAATCACCGCCATACGAACGGCCGACCCGAAGCGGAAGGCCGGGGGGTCATCATCCACTAGGATAGGGGGGAAAGGAAAGTGGGGGGGCTCGGAAATTCCAAGGTCTCGTCAAATGGCATTCAGGGAAAAGTTTTCCAGGACGGAACGGGGAGCATATCCGTAAATACGCCAACCAAAAGTCTTCAGGGGAGGGCGGGAATAAAGAGGAGGCTCCAACCGGATATGACATTGGGGGGAGGCGCGAATCACTCCTTAGAGCGCGATCAGCTCCGAAAAGAATGACAAACCGCCCCCCAGCTAGAAAAAATAGTATGCCAGGGGGAGAATAATCCCATCCGGCAAAGAAAGAGCTCAAGAAGAGAAGAAAGATCAAACGGCCCGTTATAAAGCGCGATCTTGAGGGGCAAGCAGCTCGGAGCCGTCCGAGAGGGGAGCACAAAGGAGGATTAATCCCGAAAAGAGAGACTTCCACGGGACTTGGCGGGCGTACAGGGAGGGCGATAGAGGGAACAGTCGATTTCATGAAGCGGCTCATGGCGAGTCACCTGAAATGTCGATACGAAGCAAAGGGCTCAGGAAGAGAGGCACGAAAATACAACTCCTTTCCTCGGGGCTGCGAGAAAATAGACCCCCCGCCGAGGAGCGCGATCTGGGGTGCTGAAGGGATGATCCGTCACTTACGTCGACGCTCATCGGCCAGCGGACCTTCGTTCTAGGGGCCGGCCCCGGGAGAGGAGGGACCGAGAAAAAAGAGCTTAAAAGGGGAGGGAAGGCCGGAGGGGAGGGATCAAATTTCGAAAGGAAACGGAAAAGAAGGTGTAGGCAGGTGAATCTCATACGACTTTGGACGAAGGGGGGGGTCGAGGCGGTGCCCGATCCTTCTAAGAAGGGAACGCGTAGCGACCGGAGAATGAAATCGTTCCGTAGGAAAAACGGCCGAAACAAACTTTGAAAAGGCTCAGGGACCATAGGGCGAAAGAGGGAAAAGGCCCATGCTGCTGCGAAAAATGCGTCGAAAGTGACCCGCCGTGCGGCATCAATAGGCCGCACCCCGGGACCACGGGGCCTCTCACAAAAGTATGATGAGGGAACATAGAAAGAGGACGCCTGACGTGGGAAGTTTTCTACTAGGGGGTCTCTGGCGCTGACTCACGTCGCCAGGCACGTCTACTCCTGGCACACAGCATCGGGGAGGAGAGGGGGGCGGCTCAAAAAGTAAAAGTAAGCCTACTTACGGACTAGTTGGCGGAAACGAAAGAGTCTACAGCCAATCGACGCGGCGTTCGCTACCCCGGTCAGGGCTAACGCCTCTGCGCTGGCAACGCAGGAAACAGTGGAGCCACCTAAGGCGAGGAGATCATAAAAAAGGGGGGTCCTAGAAAGTGGGGCGTCGTGCTGGCGCAAAACCGGCCTCCCTCCGACGGGCATACGTCCGTCTCCTCGATGAGGGAAATAGTAATTGCGACCGGAAATAGGGGAAAGCAAAGCAGTCCAAAAACTTCAAACGGTAGGAGGAAGGAATTCATCAAGAAAGACCAAGAACCAACCGTACGCTTCTGGACCGTGTGGGACGGGGAAGGTCGGCTTCGATAAAAGCAAAACAAAAGAAATGAAGGAAAAAGGGTTTGAGGTAACTCTGCCGACAAGGAAAAAAGGGGATCAACCCAGGAGAAAAAAAAGATCACTCATGTAAACGCCAAGTAGCTCTTCCATACGCCATAACGAGGGAAAAAAATCGACTGAAAAAAAAACTGGACCTTCGGTCAAACGCAAAAAACTTTCGAAGACGGATTTCAGTGACGATAGACATAAGCGGTAATCTGAAGACTTCGGCCAACGAAGTGCTCTGCTCTTCGCAAAACGAGACGCCGTCAAAGGGATACCATCGGCATCTTCGGAGGGATGAGGACTAGTTGGTCAAGAAGTCGAACTAACAGCTCACGAGGAGAAAGAAAACCACTACACGAGGATAATAATTGGCTCCGAACCACTTCAAGAAGAGGAAGAGCCACCTACGGGAGAGAACACGGTGAACGAACCACATCACATTAACACCTGGGAAGGATGGGGGGGGGAAGTGCATTCGAGGGGGACGAGTCGAGAAGTTAAAGCGACTGGGAGGACTTCAGGGGGCGGTGATTGGCTGGCAGAAGGGCCGAAAGGCCGGTGAATTTGAGGAGTGGTACGAGCGGATGTGTTAAAACTTATCTATCAGTAGGGAACCTCTCGAATCAGGAAACAATTACCAGGGAACGATTATGCTGTCAGTGCTGAGTATATTGAGGCGACGGAAAAAACTGACGATTCTTGCATTCGACGACTCCTCTAAAGGAAGGGAGGGGGGCGTGAAGAAGGCTAAGGGATCGAGGTCTCAAAAAAAAAGCCCCTTCCGGCAAGGGCCTCCGACCGCCGCTGCCGCCTCCACGAAAGAATCTTTCAAAAAAAAAAGACAAAAACACCGCCGGAAGGGAGAAGGGATGATGATCAAGGAGGTCTCGTTCCGAGTATGCCCAAGACGCGTTAGTAAAGGCACGTCTCAAAACGATAGAAAAAAAAAAAGAAGGGGGCAGAAGAGGAAAAAAAGCACCGCGGTCCAGCAGAGCAGATCTGCTAGGGGAAGCGTGTCGATTACCCGCTTAAATCACGACCAGTAGCTCACGTCGGCGGTCATAAAAAGGACGGGGCTTGTCAAAAAGGAAAGGGACTTAGTGACGAACGTGGCACAGCAAATGGAAGGCGTTGAAAACATGGAGTCGGAGCCGGGACGACGGAGTCCACTTCACTTGGCTGCGAAGCCCGCTCGTATCTGTTCGCTTAAAAAAAGAGGACCGGGGCTAAAGGGCGATCGTCTGAGTATCAAAAGCGCGACGAAAGAGACAGCAAAAAACAAGCAAAATACAACATACACTGAGGAAGAAGGTAGACGGTCACGGGGCAGATTCCTATCTTAGATCTATGACGGTAGAAAGAGAGAGCCAGAAGCAAAAGTCCCGACTCTTGCAGATTTGTCTCAGGAGGGGGGAAAGGGAAAACCTGCACGGGGAAGTGAATGAGTGGTGAGTGTATACGTCCGCACTATCGCAAGCAGCCCCGCCGCGGATGCGAACAACGGCCGACGATCCGCGCCAAAAATCACCAATCCGCAGGAAAGAAACCTCAGGCGTCTTACAAAGAAGGGGAGCGCCTCATCACAGCGGCATCTGCCCGCCGGCATAGGTCTTTCAAACTTCAAGAAGGGTGGGGGAAACGAACACTGGACATGCCAAGAGACCAGTCAATGCCGATAATCTCTTAGGAAAACTCTCAGCAGAGCGCAGGGGGATAAAAAAAAGTCGGATAAGAGAAGACCTTTCCAAGATGGGGAGGAACTGCTGCTTAAACTACTTTGACTCTGAGCTTGGTTTGGTTATTACACCTATCTAAGAAGAAGAAGAGGCGGAACGAAAGCATGGGTATGAAACAAAGACCGGCGGCTTGGGGTTCAGACAGCCAACGGCGGCATATGTATTAGTAACACCTCGAATTTAAAAGGAGGTCAATCCAAGAGGGAAGAAAGACAGGATTTCAATTCCTAAAGAAGAAATGGAATCTAATAAGAGAACCCAAGCGGGGTAGCTAGCTCTTCGTAAAAAAAAAAAAAAAAGACAAGAGGAAAAAAGGCAGAAATACTCCTGATCATCTTTTATTACGAGCGGGAGGGTTTATAACATCCAGGAAGGCCCCGCGAAGACCCGAGAAAC
>Ga0179593_1430579_pt1 | contig 10192 bp, 16 predicted proteins | sample CZODoug2_1_08_16_FD_185931 | JGI IMG/M metagenome (GOLD analysis project Ga0179593, IMG submission 185931) | Vadose zone soil fungal communities from Angelo Coast Range Reserve, California, USA - CZODoug2_1_08_16fungal (PacBio error correction) | ecosystem: Environmental > Terrestrial > Soil >...
AAAAAGGAAAGAAGAACAAAAAGGGAGCCGGCCACAAGGGGACAGGACCGCGCACTAAAAAAGACTTTAAAAGACGCGATTGCAGACCGAACAAGAAGAAAGAAGGGGAAAGAAAAAGGGTCAGAATCGAATTCCACCAAGTCTAAGCAAGGGAGCCAAATTTGGGGGAAGGGAACAAGAACCAGAACCGAGGCCAGGTCCCTTCCAAAAAGAAAGGCCTTCGGAAAGGGCAAGGCTCACGAGACGGAGGAGGAAAAAAAAACACCATAACGGTCCCCCCGGCCTCTCCCGAAATAAAGAAAAAGCGCCCAGGCCGTATAGGCCGCCACGTGAGGGGGGGAACAACCCAATCGGGCGCGGCAAAAGGATGTAGCGATGGTACAAAAAAACCAAATAGATCGGGGAGACCGGCGGAAAAACACATCCCTCTGAGGGGATCTTCGCCGGACGGAACGGCTCTAAAAACGTCAAACCAGAAGAGAGATCGAGAGAGTTGGGCAGAAAAAAGATAACATGTTAGGGGTAAATGCCTCGGAGGGAGGCAAATCCGCCCACTCAACAGTCTAGGGCTCAGGGAGGGTGATCGAAAAAGGAGTCCATCCCGGATTCACGTGAAAGACAACAGGGAGGGAAAACTTTGGAAAAAAAAACAAATTTGAAAAGGGGTATGGTGGGCGGACCCCGAGCTCGGAGTCATAGGGGACCAAAAGAAAAAAGACCGGTCATCCAAAATGCAATGCGTTTCGGCAACCGGATGTTGAATCTGGCACAATAGGGAGAGAGAAGGAAATACGGTGAACTGGCAGATGACGCAGGGAACCGCGAATCGGAAACGAGGAAACCCAACCGCGTTCAACTCACAAAGAGGAAAGAAGAGTCTAACTAAACAACGATCCAGCCCCGAGGAAAGCCTTGATTGCCGGAATCCTGGTTCAAAAAGGAATTCAAAACCAGGGGGGATGACCACCGAAACAAAGGATTCTTGCACTCAAAACCGCACCGGGCAAGAGAAACAGGGGGGCTTCTCAAGGAAGGGGATCGAAGCAAAGGAAAATCCGGCTAAAAGAAGGGAGGAGCGAAGAAAAAAAGAAAGCGGGGGGAGTTCAAGGAAATGGGGGAAAAAGGGAAAAGGTAGGAAAAAGGCGTAAACCGCCGACCAGACAACAGACCATCACCCCGGGCAGGCAGCAAGACGCAGGAAAAAAACAGGGCGGAAAAAATGAGCCGGCGGCAGGGGGGAGGAGCAAAACGTCGATCTAGGGCCACGGAAGGATATGAATTTAGACATGAAGCCGCGCACTCCGGAAAATAGTGGAACCCGCGACGGAAAAAAAACAGGAAGGCCGAAGAAGAGGAAAAAGGAAAAATTCCTCCGAATAGAGCCGGCCGAGATGGCTGAGCGCCGTGGCAATTGGGGGTAAGAGGGACCCCATGCAGGGAAGGAACAGGCGACCACTCGCGATAGGCGAAGACGGCAGGCGGACCCGCCGACGGAGAAAAGGGTCGCCAAAAAAGATTGGCGAACAACGCCAACGCACAGGGGGAAGGGGATCATAGAGCAAAAAAAATTAGGGGGTAAATGCAAAGCGAACAACTCCGAAAAAGCAAAAAGGACCGAGGAACAGCGCGGGGCGAGTGTTCTCTGGTCGTCGGGGAGGACCGGGATGATGATAGCACATGGCTCGGCCTAATGGGCCCAAAAAGCCTGAAAGACCCAAATAACAGAGATGGGACTTCAAGATTATTTGGGACAGAAGAAGCAGGGGTGTAACAATAGCAGCACTCAAGGCGGAATCCTCCTCCAACTCAGAGCGAAGGTAAGAAACCCGCCGGTGAGAAGACAAGTATCAGGGGGAAAATCCAGAACTCGCCGAAAAAAGAAGGCCACAGACTCGGTGTAAAAGACATGTGATGCTACTGGCAGCCTCGATACGACAAAAAAGGAGCAGGCCAGGGAACGAAAAAGTAAAAAGGGATCGAGCTCGGCCGGGGGTCGAAGACAAAGATGATCGAAAACCAGGGGGAAAGATATCCGGAGGCCAAAGAGTCGGAGAAGGGGAACGCGCAAAAGAGCAGGGACAAACCATCAATGAGGTGGGGGTGCGCGGAGAAAGGAAGGGGGTGAAGAGCCAAAGCGTAAAAAAACAGAAATCGGCCCTGGGAAAGTCCATCCTCAAAAAGGGGGGGGGGGGAGAAGAACCAGTGGAAAAGAAATCGTCTAATAATCAAATTGAAACAAAAAGGCCGCTGGAAAAAAAATGACTGGCAGGAAAAAAAAAAACACAGCACGAAAGCCCGCCGGGACGCGAGCCCCTTCAAAAGAAGTTAGACTAAGGGGGAAACCAAAGGGGGAAGAAGGGAGAAGGACCAACTCCCCATCAGCAAACTATACCGGCCGATGCCGATCAAAGGACAGCGAAAAACAAAAAACGACTGAACCATAAAAAAGCAAGACAACACCAGCATCACCGCCCAATTCCCTCCCTCGACAAGAGGAAGGGGGAGACAAGAAGAAAGAGAGACATCATCAAGGACCTAATCAGAAATACAAGGCGATATCGGGGGGCGACGAAAGGCCGGCCGGTCGAAACAGATAAACAATTGAGCACGAGAATACAGCCAACCCGCAAGGCACGGGGCGGGAAAAAGGGTTCACCACGCCAAGGAACAGATTTTTAGTCAAAGACAACAAAAACAACAAATGAGGGAAGGAAAATAGTAGAAAACTGCACAGAAGAGGGAGGGAAAAGCGGCCAATTGTCACCGCAATCCATTCAAAAAGGAGGGGCAAAAAAAGGAAAAGGGGCCGAAAAAAAATTCAGCCTTTCGTGCGCCATAAAAAAAGCCTGGGAAGTGAACGAAAAGGTGAAGAATTCCCTGAGGGAGAGGCTGGCCGGCAAGTGGTCTATTCAAACCCTGTACGATCAAGGAGGGGGAGAAACTGGGCCAAGGGAAGGTGGGGGAAAAAACGGCGCGGGAGGGGGTTCTGCGGTTGGGGGGGACGCGCTTACAAACAAAAAGACTCCCCCTCGTTTCTGGGGGATGGGGAACGAGTGGGAGACCCAGAATACTGGGGAAAGATAGGGAAACAAACAGGCGTCGCAAAGGGGGGACCGAAGAGGGAAAAAAAGCATCCAAAAAGATGGAGGCCAAGGCTTCAATACAGAAGGCAAAGAAGGAAAGGAGAGAAAAATGCAAGGCCCCTGCATGGCAAAAGGGGGAGGAAGCCACAAAAAAAAATTCTGGGAGGATTAATAAGGTAGGAAAAATGACGTGTTTTGAAAAGAGAGTGCAAGCAAGGAGGGAGGAGGAAAAAGGGAACTGAAACGCGCAGCACCCACACGCATCTGCACATGGACTTTCAGTGAAAAAGCGGCAGACCGGGGGGGAAGAGAAAGTCGAGAAAGGCGAAGGCGAAACCGTTCGCTCGCGCCTCAGAAACAAGTCAAGAAAACAGAAAACTAAAATGAACCTTAATCTGTGGGTGTCGGTCCTAATTAAAAAAAAAAACGAGCAGGGTAAAAAAACGGATAGATTAAGCACACCTTACAAAAAAGGTGGCGCCCCGGAACAGAGGGGTGAGGGCCGGGCGTTCGTAAACAGTGGTGCTGAGTGGACGAAAATCCCTTTTCAAAAAGCTCAAAGAACTTACGAAGGGGGGATGTAATGAAACGAAAAGAGAACCAATACCACGACAAGGCGCGAGCAGTTAGAGCCCAAAAGGACTGTGAAACCAACATGGATGGGGGGGACGGCGGCTCTTCCGTTGAGCTTGTCAGGCGAAAAAAAGGGAGGAAGGCGGCCGAAGAAAAAAAAAAGGGCAGGAGTGCAAGGGCTATCGCCGGCCCTATACATGCGAAAGGCCCATAAAACCCTCCGCCAATGCAGGAAGAACGGTGGGCCTTAAGAAGAGGGGATGAGTCGCCATAAGAAAAGGTAAGCAAGCAGCGGAAAGTCAAACAAAAAAAAAAAAAACAAAGCACCTGAAAATAAAAGAGGGGGGGGGGGGGGCGCAAAAAAAGTGGAAAAAAAACTCTGCGGCTCGAGGAAGAAGGACCGCGGCCTGATAAAAGGGACCGGGTCAAAAAAAAAAAAACACAGGGAAGGCCCGGCATGGGAACGAGGCCTATTAACAGAAGAAACCGAATACACAAAAAAGAAACCAAAAACTCAGGAGGGGCAGGGAGTCTTCTTAGGAAGCTGGCCCAAGGGGAAAAAAAGAAAGGACAGACTGCCGGGGGCCTGGGTACGTCCTCTTAGGACCAATCTTGCGAGCGGTCAAAAAAAAATATCATAGAGACGCGACTGAGGCCCGATATCATAGAAAAAGCTGACACCAAAAAAATGAGTAAAAAAAGAAAAGGCAAAATCTTTTCAAACCGACCGGCGCTCTCTCAAACCCCTTCCTATGAGAGAGGGAAATGGTAGGGGAGGGGGAAAAGCGGAGCCAAACGGTATACACGGTGGACCATAAGGAAAGGACGGACAAAACGGGACCGCAGGGTGTCAAGGCTGGCCTCTACTGGCAGAAAGTAAGCCGGAGGGGAAGGAAAAAATCCACCCAAATTGGAACAGGAAAAGACAGACCAGTCAAGAAGAAGCCACTCAGGTCCACCAAAAAAGAAGTAAGGTCGGAGAAAAGGGTCTGTCTTGGCAACCAAACGGAAATTCCCAATTACAATTGGGAAAGAAAAGTAAAAAACCGTCAAGAAAGCTCGCCAACGGGCCGGTGATCCACACAGGTTAGAAGGTTCTAAACTAAGAATCAGGCGGAACTAAAAGGTACAAGGACAGAAGAGGCGAGGGGGAACACTAGGGGATGAAATCATCGTGGAAAATCAGACAAAAAAAAACAAAAACTGATGGGACCCGCTCGGTCGGGACGGGCAGGGGCCGATACACATAACGGAAAAACCACGGAAGGAAGGTCCTGCATACCCCTTCAATCGTCTGGAAAAGGGAAGAAAAAACAGCAAAAACAACTCAAAGGAATGAAACCTAAATAAAAAGTCTTAAAAAGGAAAACAATCAAAATGGGGAAAAGACCAAACCCAACGGTCCTGGCAAACCATCCTCAGCAAACTGAAAGGGGGGAGAAACGAGAGTGAAGGATCAAAAAAAAATGAGGAGCAAGCAGGAAAAGTCTAAAAAAAAAAACCGAGAAAAACTGAGAACAGGCCTGGGGGCAAAAAAAAAGAGAGAAAATCAGGCCTATGAGACGATCGAGGTCTGGGGCACAAGAAGCTGAAGGAGCGCCAAGAGCAGTAACGTTGGGGGGACAGAGGGAACGCAAAGGAGAGGAAGGTGGTGCGGCCAAAAGCGCTCTTTGAAAAAAAAGGTGGGCGGGCCGCGCCACAGATTTTGGGGGGTTCTCCTGCGAACGCACGGGAGAAAAAGAAAACCCACTGTCCGTCCGACGCGAGGTTGGGACTTTAAATAGACTGTAAAGGGCGATCCAAAGACGGAAGGGTGGTTGAGCCGTCCTACTAAGGCCGGAAGAAAAGACCGACAAAAGGAGGGGGGACGGTTTACTTTGAGCTCGGGAACTGATGGGGGGCGAAGGGGCCGCGTAAAAACAAGGTGACGGCCAAAAACGAGGGCCTACATAAAATTCTCGAGTATACGGAAGAGGGCTGCAGGGGGGACGCTGGAAATACTTTGGGGAAAAAGGCGGACAGGCAAGTGAGCTGGCCGGCGGAATCTCACACTACAAAAAAAAGGATCTATTCAACAAGAAGGAGGGGAAAAAGGGAAGGGAAAAAAAAAGAAAAAGAGAATCAAAAAGAGAAAAATTTTAGAACGCGGACCGCTTCAAAACGAAAAAGGCAACAACAAAAGGGGCCCCCCCCCCACCAAAACAGAAAAGAGTGTTGTCCACTTGAGAAGGGAGCAAGGGAGCCGATACAGGTCGAGAAAAGGGTAGGAGCAGAACAAGAGCCGTCATCCAAAAACCTTCTAAGAGCACGTCGCCCATATGTGGTCATAAATAAAAGAAGAAGACGACCACCAAAAGAAACAAAAGTTCTATAATCGGGCGGAGGAATTTAGAAAAGAACAACGAATTCCCACCACCTTAGATCCCTAATAGGGCGGGGGGAAAGGGAAAGACAAGCAAGACGAAAAAAAAGGAAGGGGTGGGTCCTTACGGAATGACGGCAGAACAACCAAGAGGGTGGAGAAAACGGAGGGCAAAGGATGAAAAAAGAGCGATTGGCAAACAAAGGTGTCAAAAGAACAAACTCCGGAAAAAAAAGCCAAAAAGAAGCCAAGCTTTGGCTCAAAAAAAAGCACTGCTCCAGACCGCGATCAGGCATCAATAGGGAGCTCAGGGGGGTTGGGAAGACGGATCATTGGGGCGGTTAAACGAACGGAGCAAATACAAAAACGGAAGAGAAAATCACATCATACAACTTCAAAGGAAAGTGTCGCTGATGGGAAAGGAAAGGGTTTCGGGAAAAAGAAAAACATATGGGAGCCCTGCACCGTGCAAAAAAGGTTGATCCAAAAGAAGACATCAGGGAGGTCAAGAGATCAGGTCAATGAACAGATACGGGGAGTCCAAGCAAGGAAAAAGCAGAGGGGAAAGTGAAAGGATTGTCCCTCTGAAAACCAGCCGGGAAAAGAGAAGGCCAAATAAAGGGGGGAAAAAAAAAAAAAAATCTATTGACAGATGCCGGAACGCCCAAGAATCGTCGCATCGGTGCCCGCGGAAGGACGAGGGAAATAGCAAAAAAACTCTAAAACTCGAAGGAAGAAAAAAAAAAAAAAAAAGGCGAGAACCAACTTGGAAAAAGTCAAACATGGGGACGGGGGAAAGACGCAACCCTAAAAAAGGAGGGAACACGGGCTTGACCGACAAGGGACGCGTGACTCTTGACCAGTTGGGGCGCAGGAGGCCAATGACGGGGGGGGGGGGATTCGCACTATACATGAATCTTCCGACAAATGGGGAAACATCAGAGCGCCGGCCAGTCAAAAAAGGTAAGGATTGTAGAAGGAACGGACCGGAATGTAAAGGGAAGACCGCAAAACAAAAAGAAAGAACCAGCAAAAAGCAAAAGCGGACGCAAGAGGAAAAAGGAAAGAGGAATAGGCGGCGGTAATCGAGGCAAAGCCAAAAGCAGAAGCCGAGGGGAAGAGGGGCGGAAATTATTAGGAACAAGAACGACGAAAAAGGGGAAAGCAAAAGTCCAATGCGGACCAAGCAAGAACTCGGAAAAACGGGGAAGGAAATTTGAGGAAAGGCTTCCCTAAGCCTCTTGAGCGAAAGAACAGATGTGCGGAGAAAGCGGTGGCAAAGAGGGGGTGTGAGCAGGTAAAAAAAAAACGTCCATTAACCTTAACTGCAGGCAGGGAACTGCAAGCGAAAGCAATAGAAAAATGAGGAAGGAGAGCAGGAAAGAATCCTTAATCAGGATGTAGAACAACTCAAAGAGGGGGAACGAACGCGGGGTCGATGGTGCCGGGGTATAAAAAAAAGAGGAAGAGCGGTGAAGGGGGGGACGAAAAGACCACTAACGCCAAAGAACGATAGAAATTCCGATTCCAACAGGGGGGGAGATGGTTGCTCTGGGAATCGGAGATTGATTGCAAAAAAAGCCTGCAGAGAATAGGAAAATGCACGCCAAGGAACTCCCAAAAATCATAGATGGACTACGCGAGAAAGAAAGGGAGAAAAAGACGAAACCGGGAAAACATATTAAGGTTACCGCCGAAGCTTGGGGCCTCAGAGGCTCAAGACGGAAATAGCAAGAAGTCCAAAAAAGAAAAAAGGACCAACCCCTCCTTTGAGAAACACCGATAAAGGACCAAAGCAAGCGGCCGAAGGAAAGGGAAAAAAAGCTGGGCAAGGGACGCAAAAAAGGAGGCCGCTTGCCACCCCACCCAGCACCGGGAAGAGGGCCCGACCAAGAAAGTGATATCTAGGGGCTCAAAAAGGGGTTAAGCAGACGAATCAACCCAGATCGCCTTGAAACTCTGAAGACTTGAAAGAAGGAACGCGCAGCCCAAATCAAATATCCCAAGACAATGCAGGAGGGGAGGGCGACAGGGGAAAAAAAGCACAACGACTTTCCTATACAACGAAGGAGAAACGAATCCAGGACCTCAAAAAACTGGGGGTTGGAGGTCCAAAGAAACAGTTTTCAGCATCGGCTAAAAAAACGACGTTGGGGTCAAAAAAGAGGGAAGTGAGGGGGCAGAGCAGAACTTTCCAGAAAGGCAGAAGAAAAAAGGGACCCCTTAAGGCGGGGAAAGAGAGAAATCTTTGGGGAGGCCAGAACCAGCAAAAGAAAGAAGGGCAGCCACAAAAAAAAACAAAAAACAAAGTCAGGGGAAAAACGATGCCGAAAAAAAAAAAAAAAACCCAGACAACCCCCCTACCAACCAGCAAACCACCAAAAGCATCAACCCAACCCCAAGGGAAAAGCGCCCTCAAGGATCGGGAAAAAGATAACAGTACCGGCAATCAGAGAAAAAAAAAAATCCAGAACCGGGGGCGAAGTAAAGGCCCGGGAGGAGAAAAGGCACGTCCTTCTGACCATCGCGGGTGCAAAAAAAAAAAGGGGGGGGAAAGAAGAGGCCAGTGAACCAAGGAACAGGCTGGGACGGTGACAGTGCAAAATTTTGGAAGACCTCAGAGAGAGGCCAAAGTTTTTGAAAAAAACAACAAGAGGAGAAGGAAGAGAAGCGTGAAAGGGACCCAGTAGCAGGGGGAAAAGACTTCAATGTTTTCAAACAAAACCTGACGAAACCGCCACTAAAGAGGAAAATCCAGAGAGAGGGGGAAAGGCCGGAAATGGACAGTGAGCCGTAACGTTGTAACTTCACGAACACTGTACGGGGCCAAAGGTTCTCTTCTTGAAGGCAAGGTACTATGTGTGACGAAAAAAAAGAAAGCACAAGGCATGGGGAGTAATTTCTGGGGGGGCCAGTCAAAAACTTGGAGAAGGGGTGGGAAAGATGAAGGCAATCGGCCGGGAAAAAATCGGGGGGAGGGCGGTTAGGGGGCGGCCCATGAAAAAAAAAATCCCCTGAGCGGAAAAAAGAGGAAACGAAAAAAAACCGTGGGGAAAAAGGGCACCCCCTCTTTCTTCCGCTAGAGAAAGAAATATTCATGAGGTGGGTTGGTTGTGAAAAAGAACGAGGACGATCAGCCCGGATCATGCTGGGGGCAACGATGAAAACCAAAAAAAAAAACAACTGCTTCTTTAAGAAGGGGGGAACGGATCGGGGAAAATCGGCAAAGCGAGCTGCAGGAAAAAAAACCTTCCGCAGGACACCAAAGCTGCTGGGACTGCTATGATTTTGCAACGCTTCCGGTAAGGAGACGCGGCAGCGAACGGGGAGGGAGGGCAAAACTTGAAAGACAAACCGAAAAAAAAAAACCCCCTAAAGACTAAACTATCACCTGGAGCTGGGTCGGGCCTAATGGAAAAAGGAGGAGGATAGGAGGAAAAAAAAACGCCGTCCTCCGGAAAGAGTAGGCCACGTGACGTTCTGGAAAAAAGGGTAAAAAGACAGGGGCGATAAAAAAGAAGTGCTTTCGCAGATTCTGGCAAGGATTGGTATGGGGAAGAAGGGCAGGAAAGGCAACGACCTTTTTCTGATGTCGAAAAGAAGAAAGGCAAAAGGGTGCGCGGACTTGCCATTATAGATCAAGGGGGAAAGGAGATACCGAAAGGTGCTCGTCTGGGGGGTAACAGGGAGGGGGAAGGGGGGAATGGGAAGGATCGAGGAAGTTGTTCGATCACAAAAGTGTCACGTATCTCGAAGCCAGAGCAAAAAAATCAAAGAAATAGGCGCTGTGTCCTTAAAATGAAAAGGAAAAGATCGGGAGTGTATCGGCCTAAAAGGGGGTAGGCTCTACGCGAAGAGAGAACCGGAAAAGCCGCGGCGCACGAAGGGGGGGGTGTGCTCACTAAACGGGGAAAAATAACGACGTAACAAAATCAGCACAACTGGCCTAGACTGAAGCCTGAAAGTAAAGGGGTACTAATCGCGAGGACTCCCCAAAGGCATGAAAGAAAAGTTCCTTTCAGAAGGACGGTAACCATATGGGCAAAATAGCTCAGCAATATCCGGCCCTGCTAAAATCTAGCAGGGGAAAAAAACTAAAAATGTCGCCCTGCGGCCAAAGGGAAGGGGGGGCAGTGGTTCCGCGCAAAAGGGGAAAAGACTGGAAAGAAACTTC
>Ga0179593_1481363_pt1 | contig 10192 bp, 16 predicted proteins | sample CZODoug2_1_08_16_FD_185931 | JGI IMG/M metagenome (GOLD analysis project Ga0179593, IMG submission 185931) | Vadose zone soil fungal communities from Angelo Coast Range Reserve, California, USA - CZODoug2_1_08_16fungal (PacBio error correction) | ecosystem: Environmental > Terrestrial > Soil >...
TTCCGCTCAATCTCCCGGAAAAAAAAAACCAGCAAATCGGGCCGCCGGCTGAGGCAAGTTCAGCGAACCTACGGGACCGCGAGTAAAGCGGGAAGAGGGGGAAGTCGTATTGATCGACGGGGTATTCTTCTAACCACGGGGGCGATATATTGAAATTCCTGAGAACAAGGGGAATTAGGGAGAGGAAGGGGGCCCGCAGGGAAACGAAAATGGAAAGGCGATGGAAAAAGCTAAAAAGAGAACCGTACAAAAGGGAAGGGGGAAAGCTTCAATGGGGGGAGAAAAAGGGGGAGCGACGGCAGGATGAACCGGGGAAAACCTCTCTTACACAAGGAAAAAAAGCAACCCCTCAAGTTGGGCAGTCATAGCGGGCGGGCGGGCGAGGGAGGAAAGATCGTTCGTCGAAAAGGGGGAAACTGAAACTTAAGGCAGGTGTAGGATCGGTCAGAGGAGCATGGCAAAGTAAGCCTCTCTTCCACAGGAGGGGGAAAAAAAAAAGGGGAAAACTAGAGGACGTCTTCCAAAGACGTTTGCGCAAACCAAAGGAGGGGGGTCAATGGAAAAAGGGAACATTTCGAAAGCGATTACGGCTCGCAGTTTATGGGGGACAAAAACTCATCTTTTGGGGAAAAAAAAAAAAAAGTGGTTGGCGGGGGACGGGAATTCCCCGGTATTGGAACCATAAGCCGGAATCTTGTGAGGTTAGTGAGTCCGTACCCCGAAAGAAATAACCGAAAGGGGAAGAAAGGGAATGTGTAATCAGAAGGACCTATCGGGAAATCCGGGGAGAAGGGAGAGGAAGCGCAAGGCACCGTAATCTCCTTAGGTTGGGGACGAAAACGGAATGAGAAATCAAGCGGAAAGGGGGGAAGGAACCCTCGCGGAAGCCATGGAATCTGCTGGCATTGGTTTAAACCGGACGAACCACACGAGAAAAAAAAAGAAAAAAACAAAAAGCGCGGGGGCAAGCTCTCGCAGGATGAATCCTCTTCAGGGGGGATAAATCAAGTGACAGGAAAAGGAACGCTGGGACCAATGGTGCAGGCTAATTATAGATTCTACCCGGAGGAAAAACAGCAAGAAAATCAGTCCACACTCCGGCGGTACCCGGACGCGTCAATGACTGATAAAAATCAGTCAAAAAGAAAGGTTGTGTGTGAGTGCTCTCAGTTCAAGGGGAAAGATGGAGGGAAAAATGCCGTCAGTTGTGGGGACCTCAAAACTGACGGCCCATGGGGGGGAAGGAAAAAACCGATGGATAAAAGGCTCAGAAGACGGAGCGAACCCCCGGGAAGAAGGAGGGCAGTGTTTTTGGGGGGGGGGGGGGGGTGAGGACGTTGGAAAACGAATTCGGTAATCTGGGGCTCTATCCCCCCGGGAACTTGGAAGACCGGGGGAGGGGGGACGGGGGGACCTAGGTGGCCAAAAGAAAAGGAGGGGAAGCAATCACTCCAAGCGTTGGTTTCTTAAGCATTTAAACATTTCCTGTAAAATAAGGATTCCTAATTTCGGGGAGAACGGTGAGAAAAAAGATTTTCGAAGTAAAGGGAAATATTCCCGTAAGGGGGGCTGGGAAAGAAGACACCCGGGAAGAGGAACGTTTCATTGCTGCACGTGGGGACCACGTGAAAAAAAAGGGAAAAGTGAGACGAGTTTCGGACTTCGCATAAGCGAGAGATCCCTGATTGGTGACACACAGGGAGCGCTGGGGCCGCGCCAAAAAAGGGGGGGAGGGTCGGAAAAGACGCAAATCCTCTCTCAAAAACAAAGATTATTCTTAAAGAGAGAAAGAAGGAAGGCGGAAAAAAAAAAAAAGCAGGGGTTTGGTCGAGCTAAGTTCGGATTCGGGTGACATCAGCTAGAGAAGAGGAAGGGGTATCTCAGGAGGGAAAGAGAGAAAAGGGGGGGGGGTTACCTGGTGTCCATCAAGGAAACGAATCATTCAAATAATTAATGGGGGGGGGGGGCGTCATCCTCATATTAAAAGGATCCCGGACCCGTAGGTAAGAAAAAAGAAAAAAAGCGAAAAGGAGGGGGAGTCTGGATTCTATGAAGAAAGCCCCAAAAAAAGGGGGGGAAGTGATGGCCTGCGTGGGCCCGTCCGTGACAGGGGAAATCCCAAGTTCAAGTTCCTGGTGGCAGGGGGGGGAGAGTGTGTGTCATGGAAAAAAGGAAGTCAAAAAAACCAAACCCACCTTCCTACTTCTCTGGGTTCGCTTCAAGAGTTTGATCGCTGAGGAGAGGAGAGGGGAAAAACAACAAACGGACGTCCGTTTAGACAAAAAAAAGGCTGTCATTGGACGTAAAGACATGGAAGGAGAAAGGAAACCTAGAAAGAAAAAAAAGGAAGAGCCTGTGAATTTATGGAGAAAAAGAGGGAGATGCGCCGCGGCTCCGGTTACGCCAGGGCTTAGAATTGGAACTTGGGCTGCGGGTGGAGAAGAAAAGGACCTTGCTCATCGTGCCAGCACCGAAGTGGGGTCCCCATCGGAGAGCGTTTTGCTTGTAGGAGAAAAGTCGCTGAGTTAAAAGAAGGCTAGGGGCCCCAGCTTTGTGTTAGCGGTCGCGGTTTGGAAGTGTCAAAAATCCTCCAGCGATGTAAAGGGAGAAGATTGGGCGAGAGTCGCGAGAAGGCCAAAGTATCAGAACGCACAAAACAAGTAGAAAAGCGGGAAAGACCCTGCGCAGCTGTCGGGGAAAGATAGTCCTGATGACTTCCCCGGGTGGAAAAGTTGCTTCGGCATGAGCATGGGCTCTATATGGCAAGATGGGGTTGTACAATCGGGAGGAGGGGAGGACGTCCAGACGCTTGCGTCAAAAACGAGGAGGGGACGATGGGATCCGGAAGAGGGCCGTGGGGGGGGAAACTTCAACTCGCTACCGACCTGAACGAACAGTAAAGCGGGGCTGGGGGGAAAGGTTGACAGCGGAGAAAAAACCCTACTACAATTTCTCCTTGGGGACCTCCATGGCCGCGCTTGAGGTCCTGGGGAAAGAAATCGGAAAAAGAGAACCCGAGAAGGAAAACGAATTTCCCTTAATCAGAGAGTGGGCCGAGAAACAGACTCCGGGAAAAAAAGGGGCAAGCGGTTTCGGGGAAAGACCCCCTGCGTGTGTGTAGGCAAAACCCTTTTGAACCGGAAGAGGAAAACCAGTTCAAATGTCGCTCTGTTCCGTATCATGGTGGCGCCTCGGTAGCGGTCGGCGAGCAAACATAAAAAATCGGGGGAAAAAGGGCGGCACAAGAGAGACCGAACAAATCGGTTTCCTGAAACCGCATGGGGTATTCCGAAAAAAAATGGTTTTGGTTTGGGGGGTTGGGGGGGGGGGGGTTGGGGGGTTCTTCGAAAATGAGAACCAAATCGAAATCCTATTAGCAAATGGGGGGGAAAAAAAAGCGGGAATCTAACGGAATTCGCTGAGGAACTCCTGGCTGAGCCAATTCATCAGCGGCGGCCATGATTGAGTCGGGGAAAAAGAAGGAAAATGAGCTTATGAAGAAAGAGGAAAGAAAAACAAAGGAGAGGGGGAAATAGCGGTGGCCCAATCTCGGATCCCGCAACACGAAAAAAGAAGGGAGGGAAGAAAAAGACGAAAGCATCAGAGTTACGCGCCAGAAGGGACTCGTGTACGAGGCCGAAAAAGGGGGCTCTGAAAGGAGATCACTGTTTATTCTTCTAAGAACCAGTTGGCGATATATTCCATGAAGGTCCAGAAGATTTGGACAAAAAGCGTAGAGGAAAGTTGTGCGCAGGCAAAAAGGATGTGTAGGGGGGGGGCGATTGCGAAAAACAGGAAAAATCTAGGCAGTTACAGGGAAGAATAAAAAACTGATCGTGAGAGGCAAGGATTACCCGGGGGGGGGACAGACATACAAAACTGAAAGGGAGGAAAAGGCAAGCCGTCTGTAAAAAAAAGTGCTGCGTCGCGGTTAAAGTGGGACGAATGAAAAGGACATCTCGCGGCGAAAGGGAGAAAAAGAGAATTTGTCACGGAGCACACAGAGGAGGAAGTAAGGAAGACGAGGAAAAACAACCAAGCGAGAACAGTGAAAAAGGTTCCGGACGGTCAAAGGCAGACAGGCAACCATGCTAAGGAAAGGGGTGGTAGGGGAAAAAGGGTCCTCAGAAGGAGGAGGGGGAACGAAAAAGGCGAGTGAACGGCTAAAAGTGGGGGGGAAGGGGTACGCAAGACGAAAGTGGGGGACACCAGCGCATTTTTTGGAGAGGTCGCCGAGAAAGGGAAAAAAAAAGAGTTCCCGCGTGCCCTCCTTCACGGTTAGTGAGGAGCATAAAAAAACAAGAAGGGAGACCAGCGGAAAGACAATGAGTCAACTCGGGGGGGAAGTAAGCAAGACCTATTACGAGGGAAAGGGGGAGGGAAAGAAGGGTCGAGAGGAGGAGGAAGAAAGGGAAAGGCGTTTTTACCTAGGCGAGTCGAGAATGGGCAAAGAAACCTTGAAACTCGAGACGAAAAAAGAAAACATAATCGGGAGCTTGCGGGGGGGGGTTTTAACAAGGCAAAGGAACAAAAAGGCGAAAAAAAAGAAGCGAGCTCGCAGGAACAGCTTCCTCGGAGATCAAGAGACTGCACAACGCTATCGTGGGAAACGAAGGGAATGATAAATGGCTGTTTGGTCCGCATCAACCCAAAGAAGAGCTGGGGACGAAAAAAAGGGAGTCAAGGGAGAGACGGCAAAATGAGCTGATGCAGTCAAAAAAGGCAAAGACGATGTTGATTGGTGGCCTCTCGGTAACCAACGATGGGGGAAAAGGATTGCCAGGAAAAGGAATGAAGGTGGGGGGGGGGGGGGGGGGAAAAAAAAAACGTGACGGCCTGCAGAGGGGAATGGGGGGGGTGGGGGAGAAAAGAAAGCTATCTAAGACTCTCTCACCAAGGTTCATAGGACAACCACCTAAAGGGGGAAAGGGAAGAGGTGTGGGGGGGGGGGGGGGTTGGTGACGCATAACACAGAGGTAAGTTGAAAAGCAAAAACGAACTTTAAGCCATTTTCTGCAATGGAGTTAACTAAGGGTGACCACCGAGAGAGACAAACACGCGTTGGGAGAGAGAGCATTTAATTAGACAAACAAAGGGAAAAAGAAAAAGTGATTCTTTATTCGATGTGAAAAAGGAAGCCATTGCGTCAGAGGGGGGGCTACAAAATTCCTTAAACAAAGAAACCCTGGAAAGATTCCTCCTTTGCTCTTCATGGACACTACAAATGGAAGCGTTTGCAGGGAATATCCCGGAATGAGGAGGGTGGGGGAGCTGATTGGGGCAAAGGTGCAGCTTGCTTTCCCAACACCGGTCTGTGGAAATAATCTCGAAAGGGAGGGGGAACATAGGAGGGAAGGGGGGAAAGCGAGGTGTTGTCGCCATCAGTCCGGAATTCTGAATTCTTGGGAACAATAGCAAAAGACTCTCCTATCTCCTGGAATAAAAGGGCGAAAGGGCGTTAAATTGGGAACAGACAGAAAAGAAACTTAATAGGAACAGGGGGGGGAACGATTGGGGGGGGGAAAAACCCCCCCGAACACAAAAAAAAAAACCCCAGCAGGACAGAATAGGAATGCAGATCACAGAAAAGAGGTCCGGCTTCCCGTATGTGAAGCCTCCGAAGGCTTTAATTGAATGAAGAAGAGAAAGGGCCGTGACCGCACCCCGTATGACAAGTTGAGGGAATAAAGAAGGAAACATTGTTCATGAACAGTCCTAAAAACAAAAAACCCACAGACCATAAGAAGAGGGAAACGAAGGGATTGAAGAGAGAGCGGGGGAGGGGGGGGGAGGGGACGGGTGGGAGAGGGGGAGGGAGGGGGGAAGAAGGTGGGAGGGGCCCCCGAGGGGAGAGGGATGGGGGGGGAGGGGGGGACGGGGGGGTGGGGGAGGGTTGAGGGGGCGGAGGGGGGGGGAAGGGAGGGGAGGCGTCGAGGGAGGGGGTGAGAGGAGTGGAGTGTGGGGGAGAGAGAGTGAGGTCGGGGGCAAGGCGACGGTCTAAGAGGGTAAGGGGTAGGAAGGGTTTGAATGGAGGGTGGGAGGGCGGAGGGGGGGGAAGGAGTAAGGAACCGCGGGGGAAAAGAGGGGGGAGGGGGGGGTGTTGGTGGTAGAGGGGGGGGCGGAGGTTGGAGGTCAGGAGGGAGAGAGGCTGTTGATGGAGGTGAATGCTGATAGGGGGGGAGTGGAATGAAGCAGAGTAAGGGGGGGGTTGGCGGGGGGGGGTTATGGGGGTGAGGGGGGGTTGGGTAGAGAGAAGATGTGGAAGCCTGGGGGTGGGGTGAGAATAGGATGGTAGAGTGAATGGGGAGGGGAGAGGGGGGGAGGTGGGGGGGGTGGTGGGGTAGGGGGAGATCAGGGGGGGGGGGAGTGGTAAGAGAAAGCGAAGGGTATGGGAAGTCAGGGAATGAGAGAGCGAGGGGCATAAGAGAGAGGGGATGGGGGGGCGAGGGGGAAGAGGTAGGGGGAGGGGGGGGGGGGGGAGGAGGAGGGACGCGCGGGGGGAGGTGGGTAAGAAGAGGGAGGGGTGGGGGTAAGGGGCAGCGAGGCGGAGGTAGGAGTGGGAGGGGAGAGGGGGGGGTGAGGGGGGAAGGAGGGGGAGGGTTGGGTGGTGGTAGGGTGGGGCGTGGGGGACGTGGGGGGGGGTGGGGGGAGGGGGAAAGGGGGGGGGGAGGGGGGGGATGCGTGAAGGGGAGGGGGGAGAGGGGGAAGGGGGGTGGAGGAAGAGGAGAGGGTAAAGGGGGGGGATGGGAAGGGAAAACAAAGAGGGGGGTGGCGAGGAGGGTGAGGGGGGGGGGGTGAGGAGTTATGTCACAAAGTGTGTGGAGAGGGGAGGGGTGAGAGAGGGGGGGGGGACTAATGGGGGAAATGGGGGGGTGGTGAGTGGGAAAGGGGGTACGGAGAGAGAGGAAGGGGGGAGTTAGGTGGGGCGGGAGAGGGGGAGGGGTGGGAAGGAAGGAGGCAAGCTGAGGGGTGGGTGGGGGGGCGTGGTTGGGGGGGGTGGGGGAAAGAGAGGGGAAGTGGGGGGGGGGAGGGGGTGGGGGGAAGTGGGGTGGCGAAGAAAAGGGCGGGGTGGGGGCTAGAGGGGGGGGGTTGGTCGGATGGAGGAAGAGGGGGGGGGAGTGGGCATACGCGAGGCGCGGGGAAGAGGGAGGGGGTAAGGGAATAGGGGCGGGAGGGAAGGTGGGAGGTGGGAGGTTGTCGAAGAAGGAGAGTTGGGAGAGGGTGGCGGGGGGCGGGGCAGGAGGTAAGGGGGAGGAGAGGGGGGGGGGGAACGAAGACGGGTGTGTGGGGGGACAAAGGGGTGAGGGAGGGAGGTTGAGAAGTGATGGGGGGTGTGAGAAGGAGGTAGAAGGTGGGTGGGAAAGATGGGAGCAGAAGGTAAGGAGAGGCGTGGGGGGGTGAGAGGCGAGTGGGGCGGGGGGCAAATAGGAAGGGGCGTGGTGTGTGGAGGAGGTGTAAGGGGAGCGGAGGAGGGGGGAGTGATAAGGGTAGCAAAAGGACGGATAAGGAGGATAGAGGGGGGGTGAGTTTGGTGGGAGAAGGAAGGGGGGGGGGGAGGGTGTGAGGGGGGGAAGGCGGGGGGGGGGAAGAGTAAAAGGGTAGGTGCAAAGGGAGGGTAGAGGGGGGGGGAGAGAAGAGAGATGGATGGGGAGGGAGGGGTAAGGGAGGAGGAGGGGTGTTGGGGGCGAAGAAAGTGGGGGGGGGAGGAAGGACGAATAGGGGGAGGGGGGGAAGGGAGACAGGGGGAGGGGTGGAGGGGGGGGAGGGCTAGGAGGGAGGGAGGGGGGGTGGGAGGGGGGTGGGGGACAGAGGGAGTGGGCAAGGAGGGAAGGAAGTGGTGGAGGTGAAAATGAGTGGTGGAAGAGGGGGAAGGTGGGTATAGACCGGGTGGGGGTTGGGGGGGGGAGTGGAGGTGACTAGGGGGAGGGAGTAGAAGGGAAAGTGAGGTGGAGGGGGTAAGGAATGGGGGGGAGAAGAGTGGAGCGAGGGGGGGGAAAGGGAAGGGGGGGAGCTGGAGGAGGGGGAGCAGGTGGGGGGGGTGGGATAAGGGAGTGGCGGGGGGAGGGGGGGGGGATAGAGGGATGTTCATAGGAAGGGGGAAGGGGGAAGGGGAGGGGGGAGGAAGTGGGGGGGGGTGGGGGGGAAGGGGTGAGAGGAAAGGGGGGAAGGGAGAGAGCGGGGATGCGGGGAGGGGGCAAGAGAGGGAGGGAGGGAGGGGGCGGGGGGGGGGAAGCGTTGAGGGAGAAGTAAGGGTGGAGGGGGGTTACAGGGGGGGGGGTAGGGGGGAGGGAGGGGGGAGAGTTGGATTGAAGGGGAGGGGGGGGAAATGGGGGGGAGGGGGGGGGAGGGAGGGAAAAGAAGAGGTATGTGAGGGGGTGGCGGGGGGGTGAGCTGATGGCTAAACGGGGTGGAAAAAGAATTGGCGGGGGGGCGTGGGTGTTGGGGGGGTGTGGAGATTTGGGGGGTAAGGTGGGGGGTAAGGGAGTGGGGGGGGGTGGGAGGGGGGTAGAAAGTAGGGCGTGGGGGGAAGGAAGGGGGAGAAGAAGGGGGGGGGGGGGGGGGTGGTGGGGGGGGAGGTGGGGGACAGGGGGGAAGGAGTGAGGGAGGGTGAGAGGGTGGGGCGGGGATAGTGATGAGGGAGGGGTAGGGTAGGGTGAGGAAAGGGAGGGGAAAGGGGGGGGGATGGAGTGGGGGGAGAAGAATGTGAGGGGGGTAGCTAGAGGAGGGGGGCGGGAGAGGGATGGGGGGGAGGTGAGGGGGGGATGAGAGGGGGGCGTAGAGGGGTGTTCGCCGCCCCGCACCCCACAAAAACCAAACACCCCACAAAAGAGGGAAAGCCTAGGCCCACACAGGCTCCAACCCAACAAAAAAAAACAAACAAAAAAAAAAAAAATGAATGTAGTAGATCTCTTAGACTGGCTTCTAATCAATACGCGGCGGAAGTCCACCCGGGGTCGTAACACCAAGAAAGGTGTAACGAAATAATTGAAAGAAAGATGAAAAAAGAGAGGACCAACAAGACAAATCGTCTTTGGGATGGATGGCATCATTAATGCTGCTTTCAGCGCGCAGGAGCGGACTTAGCTGACTTGGATGCTGCGAGCTGATCAAACCATTGGGGGACGAATATGCCAAACCGAAAAAAGACGATTGAAGTATAGGGTGTGCTGGGCACTATGGAATGTAAAACACAGAAGAGGCTCGAAAAAAAAAAGGGGGTTGTTGAGAAGGGTTTTTTGGGACCTTAAGGGGGGAAAAATCCACCAGCGGGGGTCCATTGCAGCGATTGGGAAAGCCAGGAAATCTTTACAGGGGTGAAATGCAGCGTCGGCAAAAAAGGATTTGCAGGAAGAGATTCGCCAAAAGTGCATTCTGATTGGGGGACTCCGAGGGTCCTAGGATAAAACTCGTCTTTGAAGGGACTGGAGGGGCTCTCCAGGGGAAGGGGAGCACTACTAAGAACAGAAAGAAAGGGTGGGAAAAGTTAATTGACCGCGGCAAAAATCGTATCCTGAGAAAGGGGAGGGGAAAAAAAAGGAAGATGTCAAAAAAAGGGGGAGCAAAGAAAAAGAAGAGAAGTAACTCGCCTTGTTACGTTTTCCCTCGGCGAGACTGGTCAAAAGAAAACGTTCTGGGGGGGGAGCACCGGTAAAAATTCGGATGCAAACGGGAAGAAGAGAACGTCTCTCTGGTGACCTAACCTGTTTGGGGGGGCGAGGTAACCGGGACCACTCAGGTCAGAAGAGAAAAGGGCGCCGCCTGGGAAAAAAGACTCCAGAGGAGGCGAGAGGGATAATCGACGGCAAGAAGGCGCCGAATCCACTTTGTGGAGGGGTAGTCCTAGGTCCAGGGAAAGGGGGTGGAATAAGAGGACAGAGGTATATGGGACTCTATCACGAAAGAAGGGGTAAACGGCAAGCTCGGAAAACGGTTGGAGGCCCGAAGTTTTGCTTCGGCCAAGAGCCAGAAAATCGGTGCAAAGCGGCCACACGGCATCAGCGAAGGGTCATCGCCAGAAACAGTTCAAACTCTTAAGAAAGTTTTTCTGAGGAAGAAGACACCCGAGAGACGGGAAGCACAAAAAAAACAGATGTCCCGCGAAGAAGTTACGAAAAAAAAGAGGTGCCAGGGGAGAAAGCCTTGACTAGCGCTACCTGCGGCTGAAGAAGGGCTGCGAGTGGCAGGACCGGGG
>Ga0179593_1513727_pt1 | contig 10192 bp, 12 predicted proteins | sample CZODoug2_1_08_16_FD_185931 | JGI IMG/M metagenome (GOLD analysis project Ga0179593, IMG submission 185931) | Vadose zone soil fungal communities from Angelo Coast Range Reserve, California, USA - CZODoug2_1_08_16fungal (PacBio error correction) | ecosystem: Environmental > Terrestrial > Soil >...
TGCGGAATAGCACGTGCAAAAAGTGGGTTAGTTATCAGCGGGCAGGGGTTGATCATGGGCATGGGCGTGAAAAACAAGTTGGGGGGAACCGGGTTTTATACACAAAAAGGGGGAGAGCCTTCGAAACACCCGCAACAGCAGTAGTGGACACGGGTAATACTAAGAACGTTGTGGCCAAAGGGGAGGCCTACAAAAGTTTTGTTGGAATCTCTAAGACGCGAAAGAGGAGGAAGTGAAATCGGTCAAAATGAAAGGGCGAAAAAAGGACACAGAATGACCGAGCGAAGAGTGTCCGAAGAACCCAAGTCAAAACTCTGTCCGTCCACAACCGAGTAACCGGGTGGCAAGAAGAAAAAAGACTGCAGTTTCATGAAGGGGTTTGAGCCACAAGGATCCTTTTCTGTCCGCTTTAAATGGGAGGAAGAACCACCTCGGAAGTGGAAAATCCACAAGGACAAGAGGGAGGGGGTACGGAGGAGACCGCAGCCAGGGTCGAAGGGTGATGACTGCCTGGAAAGGAAGGGCGAGACACTGGGGGGAAAAATCCTTCGGGAGATCTGACAATGAAAAGGAAGGAAGATATAAGGTCAGAAAAGTAAAAAAGTGGGCTACCCACAAGAAGACGGGCGGATGAATCAAAGCCTTTTTCATGACAGGGGGAATCGGTTGACATGCTCAGGAAAAAAGAATAAAAGCCTAAGAGGTTTGGGGGGGGTGCACAAACTTTAGGTCCAAAAAGAACAGAACCGGACGAACTAAGAAACCGCCCGAGACCATCGGAACGCTACAAAAAAGAAAAAAACGGCTTCAAGAAAGGAGTCAAACCTATAAACGGGGGGCGGCAAAAATCAAAGAAAAAAAAAATCAAACAAGACTCGGTAGAATGAGGGAAAGTCGTATGGCGGTCAGAACGTCTCCACGCCAAGCTCTTGAGGGTAAAGGAAAAGAGGTCCTTGACTCAAATGGGGGGGGGACGCTAAGGCGGAAAGGGAGAGGCAAGCAATTGAGATGCGGAAATAGCGAGGGAAAGCAAAAAGTCTAAGGGCTGCGTTCAAAAGGGGAACAGAAATGGATTGGGGTGCTTCCATTCTCTCCGACCAAACTCTTGCGGGAGGGAGGAGGGGGGAAGATTGCTTCTGCGACGCGACAGAGGAAAGGGAAGTGAGCAAAACAGAGGGAGTCGAAGTCGAGCACAACAAAACTGAAATGAGATAAAACCGTAACTTCTGTTGCAAACATCTTAATAAAATGGTAGGAAGAAAAAGAAAGCCAGCCAAGAGAACGTCAAAAACAGGGAGTAAGAGCTGGGAAAAAACAGCCAAATTCCTTGCAAAAATTCCCATTTTGGCATGGGCCTTCATGCCATATAACTATTACAGAAGTGTTCCAAGAATGACGGGGAGGGTCTTCAAACACGCCTTGCGAGAAAAAGGAAAGGGAGGCCCTAGAGCGGCGTTTAAAAAGGAGAGGGAGGGTGGGGGGGGGATAATGACCAGAGAAAAGTTCAGCAGCTCCGATCGTTGAAGTGGAGGGCGACCGAAAACACTAAGGAGGGCGTTTCCCTCCGGAAGCCCCTCAGGGATGCTGGATGAAAAAGGTTATGCCAGTGTTTCGGGTAGCGTGAAAGAGGGGAAGGTAGGAGGGCTATGGTATTCGCGGGCGGAAGGGGGGGAAGTAGGCCGAAAGTGTGGAAAGAGAAACAAAACCTCGTAGAGGAGGGTTGCCTGAGGCCATGGCAAAAACGGAAAAGCGTAATGAACGAAAGACGGATTCATGAAAAAAAAGTGGTGCTGTGGGGAGGGGTCGCAAACGGGGGGGGGACTGTTAGGCGAGAATGAAAAAAACTTTTGTAAGTGGAAATCGCGAAAGAGTCGCGGACCATTCCTTGAAAACAAACGTTAAACTCACGGGCGGGGAGGGTAAAAGCAGACACCTAACCAACGCGAAAGTTCTGTGTTGCAGGGCCGAGGGAGAATCTTCAAGAAACGGGAAAAAAGGGAAAAGGAAACTTGATCGGGGAAAAAAAAACTATTCAGGGAGGTGGTCACAGCACCGTAAGATTCGTATCACTTAAATAACTAGGGAGAGGGAGAAAGTAACCGTACGCCAAGAAGGTTCGTCTGGACTGCGAGGTGAAGTCATAGACAAACGCCAAAACGCTCATCTTGGAGTATTTTTCCAGAAAATAGGGGGGGGGAGGCCGAAAGCCAGATTACATAGAAACGGGGAAACCGTTGGGGTCCCACTGCTGTGGAAAAAAATTTCATCGCGGAACATTAGCGGGGGGGGAACGGAACCACGGGGAAAAACAAGAGGAGGGCACGATACAAGCAACGGATTTAAACATAAGAAAACTAACACGAAGGGGGACTCACGTGAAATGGCGCTAAACCATATCCACATTCAGGAGCGAGAACATAAGCCACGTTGTTAGGCCAGAAAATTGGGAAAACAAAAAAGGTCAAGGGGGGTAAAACCTGCGGGAAAACCGGATGCACCAAAGAAACTAGCGGACAAGGCGGTTTCCTGGACCATCGGGGAAGCAGGACTGATACTGTTCAAGAGGAATCGAAGATAACGGTCGAAATTGCAATGAAACTTTAAACCGTTACTGGTCAATGGCCGCCGGAGCAGAAGCTCCCGGAGAAGCGGAAGACAGGAAAATGAGCAAGACACAAAATGGAAGAGGTTTTGGAAAAAAGTCACCCCCAGAGCACTCACCACTCAAAGAAGGTTTTTAAAGGTGGAAAAAAAAACCCACGTCAGGGACTAGCGCGTGAACGCTGGAGAGCTCAACTCAGGTAACTGACTCCGAGAAATTTCCAAAAAAATGATGGCCCTGGGTAAAGGAGATGGGGTACTACGGATCGGGGATCACTCGGGTTCGTTCGATGAAAACTTTCATTTGCCCGGGAAAGGGTCGGAATGCAAACTCTAGGGGCAGGGGGGGCTAGTAAAAGGATAATGACCTCTACAAAAACGAGGGGTTAGAGAGAGAGAAGTTACGGAATCGTTTACGAGAAAATACTCAGGTTAAGACAATCTCAGGAACGGCAATGGGCAAAATGCGGAGCCAAACCGAGGGGGGGGGATCAAGCGCCGTGTACCAAAATCGGAGGGGGAAACGGCACAGTGCCAAAATGGAACTGGGAAAGGATGGATAGGTGTTTCCGCTTGAGGAAAACTCAAAGGATCTCGACCGGGGGGGGGGGTAGAGAAAATCAGAAAAAAAGAAAAAAAGGGTCTTGGCGGGTGGCTGGGGGGTGTGAAGGAAAACGGCTTCACAGCTGGGGCATTGGGTCATATTCTTAGATAATAGGGTCGAGGAAATGGTACGAAAGAAAACAAGGGCAAGGAAGCGAAAGGGGATGCAACCCGTTGTCAATCCAGGGAAAAGACTCTTGAGACGATACGCTAAACGACGGGGGGCTGTACGATCAAAACAGAAAGGCGTTCCAAAGGCGAGCCGGCAACAAGAGGGGGTTAAAAGGAAAAAAATCAAGCAGGTAATACAAGTTGCAAAGGGGGTTGGGGGGAGAGGCGGGGAAACTAGGGCGGGACCGGGGTCAAGCGGCTGAAGGATGGGGGAGCGAAAACATAGAAGACAGGGGAGGGTTACCTGGCCGGACGTGGACGAAAATCAGTTGTCTGCTGGGCGGAGCGGGGGCAGGGAGGGGGGGAGTTTGACCGTGTGAAAAAAGAAACAAGATGTGACTTTTATCTAGGCCGACGAACTCGGCCAGGGGGGGGAACCACGGGAAATGTAATCCCGCCAGGGGCAAGGGGGGGGGGGACCGACGTCGATTGGGGGGGGGAGAAAAAAGCTAATAAAAAGAGGGGATGGGGAGGTTCTGGTCTTCAAAGCTGACTAAACACCATAGGACTTCTTCTGTAGGAGAATAGAGAAGAAACAGCGATCGACCTCCACCGAGGGGGGAAACGGATGGCTGGGAGAAAAAAAGAGGTTTGAACCTGTTGGGGGGAAGGGAACAGATCACCGTATTTGGTGCACAGGGTGAAAAAAGACACTTCTGAACTCAAAAAAGGGGGGACGCGGGTCGGGGGGGATTTGTACGTAGAGGAGAAAGCAGGATGGTTCTCCGTGGGAGGGCAGGGGGGGACTCAAAAAGGACGGCCATCGTCTTAGTCGGGGGGGAGATACAAAAAGGGAAAAAACAAGCGACGCGGAAGACGCCTAAAGAAAAAAAGGGTTACCAAAATAAACACCTTCGAAGAGGAGGAAAAGGAAGAGTCAAAATTGTCATGGGGGGGGGGGGGGTCAACGTGTTTTTTCCAGAGGCCATTTCCTAAACAGGAGGCATAGGTTGGCGCTGTGAAAACGTCCCTTTCAGGGAGCAAGGAAGACAAGAGAAGCCGATAATAGCACGGCGCATCGGCCAAAGTAACACCAAGAATGGTGCTTCATCTACAGGCGAAGGGAGGGGATACAGGGGCGTGAAAACATCCTAGTGTAAACAAAAAAACGTACTCCCTGAGCGAATCGGAGTTAAGATGGACCACCCGGGAAAAAGGAGGAAAAGAAGCAGGGGCCAGTTCTCAAGGGGCGTCGAAAAACCAGGCGGGGGGTGGTGAAGGAAACGCGCCAGAAAGATTGTACACCCATTAGATTAGAGGAAAAATGCAATCTCGCCTAATGAAGGCTGAAAACGCTGAAAACTTGCGAGTTGGGCAGAGACAAAAAAGGTACAAAAGTTCGCCGGGCTGTGCCTCTGGGCTTTCGGGGCCGGCCCAGAGAACGGGCGAAGTGGAAAAAAAACGACCAGTAACTGTCATATAAAAATCAAAAAAACAACAACGGTGAAAGGAGGGTAGAAGCCCGAACGGCTTTTGTCCATAAAGGCCGAAGAGAGGAAGCTCCAGAAAGCCAAGGAAAAAGAACGGCGACGCCGAGGAAAGCTGGATGGTAGGGTCAGGCAAGAAAAGAAACACTTCCACATTGCAAGGCAGGGAAATCAGTCCGCAAAAGAATAACCCGAGAGAAGGAAGGGAGAAGAGGGGAAAAGGGAAAAAAGGAACAATTGATTGCAAAAGGAGGGGAAAAACGCCTTGGGGCCGCCCTGAAACCTTATATAAACGGCGGTTACCCTGAGAGGGAACTTGTGGGGGGAACGAAAAAGATCTCCGAAAGGCAGCAAGGACCAAGGCGTTGGGGTGTCAGTGGACACAGAACGGGGGACGGGCACAGCAAATCATGACTGGGGAGAGGGGGGGAAAAGTTAGTTAGCCGAGGGGGGGGGGGTAATGCGAGGGCAATGGTTTCGCGGGGATGATGGAGCTAGGACTAAGGGTAGTTTGGAAACATCGCCCAAATCAAGAGTCTTCGTTCTTAAAGACCTGACAGTCAAACCGAGTCGTTACAGGAGGCAAAAAAACGATTCAGGCGAGAGGGGCGTGTTGCTGTGTGACTGACCGGGGGGAAGGAAATATACGCGCTGAAGGGGGGAAGGTGGCGAGCCATCTCGCCAGAGGAAGGGACAAAAGTTGAGTCTCAGGGAAGCAGTCCTTCAAGCAGTCATCCAAAACAAAACTTCACGGCGGGGGAGGCCTCACCACACCGCTTGGATTGCAGGGAGTTTTCAACTTACTAATCTAAAAACCTGTTCTAACCATACAGAAGAAAGGACAAGGGATTGTCGCTTTGTGGCCGCCCACATCGGGTAAAAGAAGGGGGGGAGGGGTCAGGGACAGACGCGGACGGAAAAATAAGCCTCGCCAGCGATGGGAAAGCTGGCCGACGGCAGAAAAACATTCGCCCGCTGAGCGGGTAGGCCTTGGAAAAAAGAGGGAGGGAGGGGTTGCGTCCGCCGGAGCAAACCCAGAGTGACGGGGAAAAATGGGGGTATCAGACCGTGTTGCAACTCGCGACGAGATCGAAGAGAAAAAGAGGGGGGGGTACCACCTAAAAGGATAAGGCCAAAAGCAAAAAGAAAAAACAGGATTTGAAAAAATGCCAAGCCGTCAACTCATCACGACCTGAAAATGCACATAAACCATAAGACTTCAAAGGAAGAAAAACAGTCGCATGGGAGATTGGACGCAATCCCGAACACAAACCATGACCTGACCACTTTTTAAACTCCAGAGCAGAAACAGCGATTTTCCTGATCGTCAAGGAGAGAGGGGTTGACGGAGGAGAGGGCAAAGGTGTTTCGCCCCGAGACGGGGACAACCACAACGGCACGCTTTGTCGCCAGGGGAACCGAAAGCAATCCAGGTTCCGACTGAAGACCGACCAAAGAATGAGCAAAAGGGCCCAAAAAGTGAAGCCCGGTTTTTCAGGAACCCCCGACCCGGAATTCCTAAGGAAGGAGAGGGGAAAAGCCCCAACGGTGGGGTCGAATCCGAGCGCCTCGGGCGGAAGAAGACGCAGCGGGAACGGCAAAAAAGGGAGACATCAGCGACAACGTTCCAGCTCCGGTGCCGCTAAACGAGGTGTCACAAGGGGGGGAGAAAAAACGGGGTTAGGGGCAGAGCAAAAATTGCAGCATTGTGTTCAATAAGGAATAAGGGGGAAAGCGATGTCACGAAAGAAACGAACTCGAAAACAACCCCACATTAGGAAAAGAAAGAAAATTTGAATCGGGGGAAAAATTAAACAGCGAGAGGGGTGGTCGTTAAGGAAATCTTTGACGCGGAAAAAGGCGGCCTTCGCCCGCCTGGGGGATCACTAGGGGGCACAAGCGCTTTGTACGCGGACAGGGACGGGGGGGGGGGGGACAGGTCGCCCTTAGGATATGGTAAAGGAACGGGATGCTCGGATCGGCACCGCCCGAGGCGCGGAATTCACAAAAAAATCCTTTCTTTAGAGCAATAAAGAGGGGACTGGGGGGGGTAAAAAAAGTCAATAACAGCTTGGGCAGGTTTGCTCAATGATGGAAAAAGTACTTAAGAGTAATCGGCAGATGGATCCAGTAGAAAAAAGAAGGAAGAGTCCCGTTCTGTTAAACCGGAAGCCCCAAACTGGAGCCCCAGAAAAAGAAGGGGGGAAAAATCGGGGGATCGCTTTAATACGACGTCAGGAAAAGCTCTCTTCCCAAGCCCTCGTGGGGAAGGAGTTTCCCCCGGGGATCAAGCTCAAGTGGGAGGGGGGGGGGGGGGGTAGAGCCGACGTAACAGCGCAGACTGAAAAAATCTGAAGGGGAGTGAGGAGCAGATCACGAGGAAAGTGGGAGGGTGGGGTTACATTACGGGGGTGGGGACGTTAATCCGGAAGGGAGAGGGCCCTAGGTCTTTGTTACACAGTTTAAAAAAAACAAAAGTACTGGTATCCGAAGGAAGAGAATCGGACAAAGACGCGTAGTGGGAACAAAAGGGTCTGGACAGGCGTTAAAAAAAAAGCAAAGGAAAGGGATTGGGGGGCTAAAAGGAGGGGGGGAGAAAGGGAAAATCAAAAGAAGGTGAGAGGAGGGTCAGAGGACGAAGGCAAAGCCGGACGAAGAAAAAGATAAAGGACTACTTCGCACAGCCGGAAATCCGGGCAGACGGGTGAACGTGGCTGGGCCAAAAAAAGCAAGAAGGGGGTTGAAAACGCCGTCTCCTGTGCGAAAAGGAAGGGGTCTTGATATGAGAAGCAGGCGGGGAGGGGAAAAAAAAGCAGAAAATGCAAAACGGGTGGGGGGGTTTAGGAGCTTACCGCGGCCGTGGGTACTGCCTGGAAGAAAGGGGTCCAGGAAAAAATTCTTCCGCCAGGAGCGATGCGGAAGGACAAACAAGGAGACGGAAGGGTCATAAAAAGGCGGCACCAACAAAGGGAAATTCGCCTTTCGCCTCCGTAAAAGAAGCAGGTGTTGGGATGGCCATCGGGCATTAAAGAAAACGAAAGAAGGGTAAGGGGGGGGAAACTTTAGGGGAAAACCCTCAAAAAGGGACGGAAATCCTCGAAGAAAATAGCAAAGAGAATCTCCACAATCAAGGAACGCCACGACAATGGATCATAACAGGCAGGAAAGAAAAGAAGAAAGGAGGGGGATACCTCCCCGTGGGGTCCACCGCCCCACGCGCCCCGGAACGTGCCAAAAAGGGGGTGGGGGGGGTGGGGCAAACTTCAAACTTCCCGAAAACCTGCTTCCCAGTCAGTGAGGCGGAAAAGTCTCCACCCCAATTCGTGGCCAGCGGAACGCCGGTCTAGGAAAATAAAAGCTACAAAGGAGGGGTTGAAAAAGGAAAAAAACAATCAAAATTGTCATCTGCTTTCAAGGGCAAGGACGAGAATATAGGATGAAGGTTAAAAGAAATGCATTTCAGTTGTTAATTGGTGGGGTTGGGCCTTAGAAAAAACTTACTAGGTTCAGGGAAGGGGGGGGATGGCATCTGGGAAATCTGAAAAAAAAAAAGTAGGAGGAGCGAAGTTTATGGACAAAAAGGGGAAATCTGCATGAGAGCGAAAAAAAAAGGGATAGATGCAGGCACCGGAAGGCTTGGGGCCCCATACGAAGGAGACTTCGCATAAGGGCCAGTGCCAAGCCACGGCGAATGAAAGCAGCGGATGGTCGACCATGGCAAAAAAACATTCTGCAACCCCAAATAAATCAAAACATCCAACGAGTGAACAAGGGCTTTAAGGTTCAAAAAAAAAAAGGGGGGGAAAAAGTGAATTCCTGGGAGACGTAGGGGAAAAAAAAATGGTCGGCGCAACCCGGGAACGTAAAAAATAGGCGTCTAACGGAAGAGGAGTTTAGAATGAGCGGGCCGGGACAGATCCTCGAAGGCAAGGGAGAGGAAAAAGTCGTTGAGTTTGTGAAGAAGGGGGAGGGGTGCACGGGACAGCCGTCCAGCAAAAATTATGAGAAACCGGGGTTATCCAGGGGTTCGGGGGGAGTGGAAATTGGGGAGGGGAAAGGCGAGTGAAAAGCGGCTGCTCTACGGGGGCATAGGTTGGGACCCCATCACAAAAATCTTGAGGAGGCGTAACTGGCCTTTGGACCGCAAACCGCTCAGGCTCATGAAGCTAGTAAGGACATTAACGAAGTGGGGAAGAAGTGGCTGTTGTAAAAGGGCTGTAGAAACTCATACGCGTCTTCGGTGGGGGGTGGGGAAAAAGGCAAGGCCTACGTCGGAGGAAAAAGTTGAGTCAAACGGAAAAACCATTCCTAAGCATGCATCAAACTAAGATAGTCGTAATCTCAATACAAGAACAACAACGTTGAAGGTGGTTGGGGGGAAGCCGGGGGGATGCCTCGGAAAAACAAAAAATTGAATATCAAGGAGACACGGTTGGACAAGAAAAATTCTGGGTTGCGCCCAGCCAAGTGGGGGAGGGGCGGGAGGGGTCAAAGGTCCGGATTCAGATCGCGGCTTCGAAAGGAGGAAACAGGGCCCGCCGTAAGATGTGAGAGAACGCCGTCGGCATAATCCGAGACAAACGGGCCGCCATGTCTGCGCGATATCCAGTTGACCCAATAAAAAAGGGGGGTCCCGAAAATCTTCAACTGGCGGGAGACAGGAAAGGTTGGTCCCAACGGTTGCCCGATCAAAGCGGCTATACCAGTAAAGTTTGGGCCTAAAAAAAATCAAGAAAAACCTGGACGCCAGAAATCCACAAGAAAGGGGGTTCCACATGCACGTTCCCCAGAAGGGAGAAAAAACTGTTACGCACTGATATGGGAAAAAACAGGAAAAAAGGACAAAGTGTCGCTGAAGCGGGGCAAAACTGGTCTTTCCGCGAATCGAACAAAGGGAAAATTGTATTGCTTGATCAAAAGTGCAAAGGGGAAAGCATCTCAAACAACGTCTCGCGCTTTTCCTGCAATCCCAGAGGACGTCGTGGGAAAAGCATCGGAAGGTGGGGAATAGAACCGGGAAAAAGAAAGCAAAGCACCGCTTATCCGGGGTTCGCAGAGGATACACCATGGAGAGGAGAATAAAATTAAGAACAGAAGAAAAAGGAAAACCCCGCTTTGAAAACAAGGGGGTTGCAGGAACCCCCAGGAAAAGACAATCAAGTGGGGTCATATTGTAAAACCCCAACGCGGAGAAAAAGGTGCAAGCGGAGATACGAAACGTGAAAACAAATAAAGATCATCACGAAAGTTAAAAAGTCACAGGGAAAACGCGAGGATCAACAACGAGGGGTTCTGACGGAAGAAAAAGGGGGAGTGCCGTCCAAAGAGAAAAAAGGAATGATCGACGAGGCAGGGGGATTGCGGAGAGTTGAAACTATTCACATCTCAAA
>Ga0179593_1572417_pt1 | contig 10192 bp, 9 predicted proteins | sample CZODoug2_1_08_16_FD_185931 | JGI IMG/M metagenome (GOLD analysis project Ga0179593, IMG submission 185931) | Vadose zone soil fungal communities from Angelo Coast Range Reserve, California, USA - CZODoug2_1_08_16fungal (PacBio error correction) | ecosystem: Environmental > Terrestrial > Soil >...
CAATGTTATAGGCCCAAAAAAAGCGATGAAGAAGAGTACGTCCTCAACCGAAGAAAAAAAAGTCCCTCGAAAGTTGCAGGACGATGTGGAGAACACCTAGAGGGGAAGGAGAAAGGAATTCCCCTCCGCTTTGTGAGAAAAGCAGCCAACGCGCCTCAGACATCGTGGTGTAGGGAAACCGGAAACAGCAGTTGCAAGACGGGGAACCATTAACAAGGGAAAAGGGGAGGGTTCCAAGGAAAGGAAGGTTTCATCACCAAGTTTGAAACAAAATTTGGAAAAAAGGAAGTACTGAGGGGAGGGGTTTTGGAAAAAAAGAGAGGCTTATAATTAAAGATATCCTACATGAGAGGGAGGGCCCAGCGGCCCGCAAGGAAAGCGGGCCTGCTGTCACTAAAAAGGCCTTGTCATGCTTCGTTTATCAAGAAATACGTCCAAAAGGGGGGAACAGGTTGAAAGCCTGGAAAAGCGAAAAGTCCCCACATTCCTCCAGAAGGGAGGGGGGGAACCTCTGAGGTTGAATAAAAGCCTTCGACTAAAAGAGGAAAATCTCGTCTGAGAGACATTGAAAAGGAAGACAAAATCCGTGCCAGTACAGGACGAAAGGGACTAATGTGGGGCAAGGAACACGGGCGGAAGGAGGCAAGGGGGGGTTTAGGAAATGGTATTTAGACCAAAGCCGATCCTGGCCGCCTGTCTGGTGAATAGGAGCTTTGGATCTATGTAGTGAAAAAAAAATTACGTAGAGAACAATGAGCTTCTACAAAGGATAGAGTCGCTTTGAAAAAGGGGACTGGGACTGACTCCTCTTGGGAAAGGGCCCGGGGAAGGGGGGGACAATCGTAAAAAAAGGGGGGGGAAGTTCTAGAAAAGGAGAGGAGGGAAACGATCTAGTGGGGGACCTTCTTGCCTCAAGAGGGGGGCGCAGAGGGGGGCGGATCCTGGACCCGGAAAAACTGGGGCAAAAAAGTTGTGGGGTTTCAAAAAATTGCAATTTGGGTAAGTCTTGGGGGGCCATCCATGGACCAAGCCGATCAAGGGGGTAGACAGAAAAAACCAAAAGAAGAAGGGCTCTCACAAAAAAACGGAAGAGTTTTCATTGGGAAAAGCGTTACGTAGAGGAAGGTAACACTTTCGCAGGGAAAAGAATCCGATCCCACAAAATAAGAATAGAGGGCCAAGGAGGCCGTAAGAGCCCCGAAGAAGGTGCATTAGGGGAATTTTGGTGAAAAACGAACCGCGAACCATGGCGAAGAAAGGGGTCCGAATTGACGCCAAGAAGGTGATGCAGGTCCGTGTGGGAGGAAACAGTGTCCGGAGGTTGATGCGGGGGGCGAAAAGAGGGGGCCAATCTAACTCACGCACTTGGGGGGGGGAATGAAAACCCAAAAATCTCAAATAAGGGAAAAAAACCAGACGGAGGCTCGGGAAGGGGTGTTTTCCCGATAGGATTAAGGGGCGGGTCCATCAACGCTGCAGGGGGCTGTGGACAATCCGGGGAAAAATGATGGTAAAAGAAACCCCGCAAGGGGGCGGGGATGGGGGAGAATGAAAAATGGGGAGGACGCGAAAAGCATCGGCCTCTACGGGGGAAATTTTTTTGGGAGAAAGTCCCGGGGCGGGGAAAGTGCCGAAGGCCCAAAAAAAATCTAGAAACCAAATCGTGAAAAAACGCCTAAAAAAACATCCTACCAGGAAGCCTCGCAGGAGCGATGGCCAGGGAAGGAGCTTCCTTGATGGCCGACTGAAAAAAACCGGGAGCTGTGGAGAACCCGAGAAGAACGGTAAATGGGGTAATGCTTAAACCACACATCCGTGAATGAAAAAAAAAGAACCGGTAAATGTGATGCGAGGAAGCAAAAAAAAGGCCAAAAAGACCAGTTCATGGGAAAAAAAAGCTTGAAAGAACATCTATTTTGACGGGTCCGGAAGCAGGCAAGCTCCAAGGAGGCGACGAACCCGCTGGGGGGAAAAATCTTCGAAAGAAGCAGGAAGGGGGGGTTCGGCATCATTCTTTGGTGGTTGAATATCTCTCTCAAAAGAAGATTAGAAAGCCACCTCCAAGAACACAAGAAATCTCAACATAGAGTCTATCTGAGCGGTCACGCGACACTATGGTGGTCCGCACTCAAACAAAGCAGGAATTCGGACAGTAAAACTTCATTCATGGGGAGAAGCGCACTACATTTTTAGAAAGGCGGGGGAAAGGTCCAGCTAAAGTGTAAAGGGCAAGGGACGCAAACGGGGGTTCTAGAACTGAATTGGGAGGAGACGCATTCAAACAAGGAGGCCCGCGTTAATTCTTAAGGGGTGTGGAAAGAAGTCCAGCGCAAAGAGTCCATCAACTTTACAGGGAAGAAAAGGGGGGAAGGCCTGCGAGTCGAAAAGGCGGCTTTAGGGGTGCAAGGGAATAGCCCGACAACCAAAACGGAAGGATGAGCCAGGCGACAGACAATTTCCGTCCAATAGGATAGGTCTCCAAAACTGCAAGGGCCCCGGCTGAGGTGAAGGACGTAAAAAAAGTTTACGGGAACAGGGCAAACTGGTCAATAAGGAAACGGAAGAAGAACCAAAGATAAGAACTGTCATTACACTGAAAGCAAATATAGAGGAACACCCCAGAAGAAAACAAACCAAAAAAAGAAAGAGAAAAAAAAAAAAAAAAAAATAACAAAAAAAAAAAAAAAAAAAAAATTTCCTAAAAATAGAGAGGTCGTTCCTAATCGAGATCCCTTTTTTTCAAAAAGTTAGGGGAAGGTTCAGTCGAAGTAAAGAAAAGGAAGTGCAAGTAAAATGCCTCATCAAACTGAAGGTTGACCTAAAAACAATGCTTGATCAAAGAAAAAAGGGAAAAGTGGAGGAAAGGGAGCGGAAAAAACCACTTCGCATGGGGGAAACGGTTCAAGTGAAAAAACGCAGCTCCACCCGGAAAGGAAAAAAAGACCGCTCGAGCAGGGTGAAAAAGGAAAAAAGAGGGGGAGAGGGGGGGCGCGAGGACTTGAAGGAGGAGCGGAGAAAAAACTGCCGAAAGTTTCCGGCCCTATCCGTAAGAAGGGGGAACAGCAATCAAGAAAACTAAGAGAAAGATCCGGAGTTTTCTCAAATAGATGATCATTGCTAGGCACACCCAATATCTGTTTCCGAAAAAAAAAAAAAAAAAAAAAATGAGCAGGTAAACAAAAAACCCATTAGTGGCCAAATCTTGTCATGTCAACTTTGGGGATGATCGCGATGGTAAAAATAATGTATGCCAATGGGGCAGCAGCCGCAAGGGGGGAAAACTCGGAAAAGCAATCTGGCGGGGGAGACACTTTCCTTGCCCGACAAGAAACGTATTTCCAATTTCCGCACTGGCGAATCGATCAGTTATAGCCGCAAGGAGAATCAACAAGGGCTCGGAGAACACTGTATCATCCAAGAAGGTTGTGCGATCACCTCCATCAAGGTGGGCACGCGGCGCGCGTTGGTCTCCAAAGCGCCAACTCACATTACCCCCCATTCCGGGGAAAAAACGAAAAGCCTTTCACGAGGAGGCCAGATGGCACGGAGGGGCTGATGGAGGGGCGTTCTCGCTGAAAGATGGCTAATGAGTGGCGAGAGGAAAGACCACTTCCAAACAGAACTACGGCGGTACCGAATGTCGTGAGGCAGGAAACCTGTTCCCAAGTTAGGGCAAGTCTGGAATGATAAAGTTAAAGAAAAAAAGGGGGGGTCGCAAAGATGTATGGGAAAAAATGGTATCCATCTAGATGGAGAGGAGGAAGAAGAATAAAGATAATGATCATCCTAGTCTATAGGAGAGGTTGAAACCCTAGCACCGTCAAAAAAAAAAAAAAAAAAAAAAAACAACCCCGGAAGAATAGGAATGAACAGGTACGAAAATGTCGGGCAGCCACCGAGCCTGGCCTGCTAGGAACAGAAAGAGCGCAACTTCTGACTGGGTTTGAAACAGTCTTTCAAAAAAAAAAAACCCTCTATAAGTAGGCGTGGTTGACGAGGGGGAAATACTCTCGGAAGAGAAATGCACAATAAAATAGACTATGACAGGGGGGAAACAGGCCTTCCCCTTCTCTCGTGGGAGTCACCGCACAAGGAAAGTGTCCATAGGGGATGAGACCGTGATAGCGACGCTCAAAAAAGTAGGAAGAGTATGACACGGCTCTATAAATTTGTAGCGGTAAAAAGCCTTTACATGAAGAAGAAAGAGTCCGCGACTGGGGGGAGCGAAGATTTTCATTTCTACAAAGGAAGGCCGCGCCTGATTAAAAAGAAAAGCTAAATGAACGGCTCAGCAATCAAGGCGGGGGGTGGGAGGAAGGCATCATGTTCAAAAAAGGAAGTGAGGCAGCTCCTTCTTTCCGTTGGGGGGCCTCCCATCATGGGGGGGAAAACCAAGGGGAAAAGTCAATTTTTTCAGAACAACCCTTGTCTTCTTCGGCGGGGTTCACCCGTTTTCCCCTATAGCTAGGGAAAAGGACCTAAAAAAAAGGAGCCCACGGTCTAATCTCTATAAAGAAATATCCAGCAGGGAAAACTTCCGGGTAGTCGAAAACGCTATTACCCCTACTCCAAGAAGGGGCCCCGCAACCTTTGAAAAAAAACCGCAAACCTAGTTCAATCGGCGGGACACTGGATAACGAATCCATGAAGATACGCTTCGCCATATGCAGGCAGAAAGCGGAGCATGGACGAATCACCAATTCCGTTGCAAAGTAAGGAAGAGGGGGGGCCAGCCCAAAAGGCGTGATCATGACCCGCGGAGGAACCACCGCGCGCGCACAGCCCGCCTATGGCTGGTGATCGGAAGAGGACGGGCTTTGTGAGGTGAGGCCAGGGGAGAGGAAAAGACCATTGTTAGAAAACTTCCAGACCACCTTATCGGGGAAACGGGCAAAGTGGGGGGCCCTGAAATGAGGAAGAATCTTGTCCCACCGGCTAACAAAAAGAGGAGAGTGTCCAAAAAAGCCGATTTGTCAAAGGAGAGGACGTAATTCCGATCGAGTGAGGACGGCCGCCTTCTGAGAAAAGGTTGGCCACAGGACGATCAAAAAAACCAAAACAAATTTGGGCAAAAAAGTTTGGAACTCTTATATGGCATTTTTGATTCAGGCAACCGATCGGGGGGAGGGGGACTAGCAAGCGCGACAGACAGATTCCCCAAGAAATCAAGAAAATCTGGTCAAGAAAACAACTTCTAGAGAGGGGGTTTCCTTTTGGTAGGGGGAGGTCGGCAGAACGGGGGGGCGTTAAAATCCCCGTATCCAAACACCTCAATTCAATTTGGAAGGTGGGGAAGGCGGATTAGGGGTCAAATGAAAGCCCCTTGAGGAAGGGGGAGCATTCCGGGTGGAAAAAAGGTGCTTTTTTGGTCAAACCTACCGCCCGAAATTTGCGAAAGCCAGAGAGTGGGCGAGGTTTGAAGTCGCAAAAAAGTTTCTGAATGCAGCTAAAAAGATTTGTCGGTCACGTTTACCTTTTTGATGCGGGGGGGGGCCCAAAAAAAAGCTCAAAAAAAGGTTCAAAAATCGAAAAGAAAAGGGGTTTCGCTGACAAAAAAGGATCCCTATGACCCTTAACGACCGGAGGACAGGAGTAACCGGCCCGAAGGGGGGGCCAGACTATAAGGAACTCTTCAGCACTTGCCCAGTTCAAGCTTTGTACCTTTCGGGAACATGTGCCCGGGAAAACCCGGCGCAAAGGGGGGGGAGAGGAGGGAACCGTGGTAAACCGGCTGCGCCAACAATCGTCCCAGCAGTGTCGCTTTGGATGTTTTTGTGAAAAGGGGGGGATAGACAGGGGAACCGGAGATCCGGAAACCAAGGCCAGGTGGCGGATCTTGCCTATACAATTGAAAACTAAATCCTCCATCTCAAGGACTCGCAGGAAGGATAAAAAGGATGCGAACCGGAAAACAATCACGTGGACGCTTTACGGCCGAAAAAAAACGATAATCTCGGCCGGAGAAAAAAAACAAAGAAGTTATGAAAAGCACCTCAACCGGGAATTGGACCACGGCCATTACACAAATGCCAAGCTCGGGTCAAACCCATCAATTTGTCGAATGAAACAGAAAAGGGTACTGGTAAAAAAATCCAGGCTTTCCTTTAGTACGGTTCTACTAACCTAATGTCTCTTACCTGAGGGGAAAAAAAAAAGAAAGTAATAATTCTTGCTAAGGGGAGGTAGTATAGAGCGAACCAACTGGGGAGAAGAATATAGGACTCAAGCGTCACAAGGAAGATCTGCGAGGTCACTTCGCAAGAGAGCGTTTCTTTCGAAAATCAAAGACCAGTAACAAGGGAATGATGCTGCACCGACTAAATAGAAAAGGTAAAAAAACGAGATTTTTATAAAAACCTTGAGGTGGTTCGGGGAACGGGAAAGGGGGGGACAAAACGGTACCTGGTTAGTTGGGGAGGATCAATCACGGGGGAGGTGGGGAATTCAACAACAAGGAGGTATTAGAGTGGGGTTGGAAAGAAGCTCCCTCTGGACAGAGCTTCGGGAAAAGAAAGGAGCATACCGCGGAAAGGCGAAAAGAGGCGAAATGGAGGAAGGTTCCAATCGGGGGAAAGCTTCGCCACACACTTTGGTTGCAAAGGACCGGGGAGTCTAAAGGGGAAGGGCAAACAAAGCTTATGCGCAAAAAATCCAATTTATGGAAGAGGAACAAAGGTGTCCCGCGGTGGTCACTCGCCAACAATGAGGGGGGGCCTTGGCCCAGTGGGGAGGAGAAGAGACTGCAATTCAGAAGAGGATCCGACAACACCACTTGGGGAAAGTCACGACGACGTAATGCCAAGGTCGTTTTTCCGGGAATAAACAGTTTTTGGGTCAGCGCCAAAACAACGGAAAGAGAAGGGAAAGATCATTAAAGAAAGAGAAGCACTCAAAGGGTTAAACGCACCCACAAAGACCATCACATCATAAAGTCATTGACAGGCGCCTTCCACAAACGAGCGGACAACTTCAACTCGGAAACCCAAAAGGGCGGTGGGAAAGCCACCGTGGAGCCGACACTCATATTGAACGCTTCGGCAGTCACCCCTTGAGGAAAAAGTGGAGCTGCGTGGGGCGATATAGGGACAAAAGTGCCGAGAACTTCCCAACAAAGGGGAAGAAGAAGTTGCTGAACGAGAGAGCCTTATAGGGGAACAGTTTTGACGGGGGTGTAAAAAGAGGTGGGAGAATGGGCAGAACCCAAGAACGTGCCGCCCCACCCAAAATTGCAAATCAATCGTGAAATCAGTACCCAAAAGAAGACACACACCTGAAGGAAAAAAGGGGCGCGGATGGCGCCCCAGAGAAGAGTCCCAGTACTGCGTCAGATCACTCGCTCGAAAAGCAGTAGCATTGATGGGAAGAGAGAAAAATAGAGCGAGTGTAAAAAAGAACAAGAGAGCCACTTTGAAAAAGGGCCACACGCGCATCGATTGGTGAGAACCCTTTTAAAGGTTGTGGAGGGAAGAGAAATGTTCACACAAGAGGGCCAAAGACCGTCACCCTCCATAAGAAGAGAGCGTTGTCCTCCAATCGAGGGAATGCTCAGAAAAAAAACTGCCTTCACCATGGGAAGAAACGCCGCCGACGGCTGGGGGAACAAGAAGGCCAGGAGGGAAAGGAGGGGTGGATGAAAAACGTCGTTCGCGAGAAAGAGACATCTGCGAAACTCCGAGTATCAGGAGTGAAGGGATTACCGAAGTCAAGGAAAACGAAAGAGGGGGAGGTCGGCTAAGGAACCTGTGAAAAACTTCGGGACGGAGGGAAGAAGGGTGACGAACTAAAACAGAAAGCAGACGGGGCGCCGTGAACAAACAAGGCCAGTGCGAAAGGTAGAAGAAGATTATCGATCAGAAGAATACTATAGTAAACGGGAAAAATGTGAGAAAACATTGTTTAGAAAAAAAAGAAAATTGGTCCGTGGAAACCCCACCATGTAAATCCGGGGAAAAGAACGCCTAGACTGAGGGGTCCGGGGGTTTGAACATAAAAGAAAACACACACATGGCTCTTGGTTTGAAACTATCCACAAGGGACATCCTCGCGCACGGATCAGGTGTCGAATGCCACATCGTCCGATAAACGAAGAACCTTTGGGGTTGGAACTCGGGAAAGTCAAAGAAAGAAAAGAAGGACAATGGGAAAACGTGATACCAGAAAAAATCGGAGGTAGTAGGAGGAAGCACGGGTCCTATAGGACACACAAGGGAAACTCCTTGTAGCGGTACGCCGAGGGCGAACTGCCTGCAGAATGGAAAGGGAATAATGGGACATCGACACCGAGTGGGGACCCTCGAAAAATCAACCACAAGAACGGAGCAAAAAAATCCTTATATCGGGGGGGGGGTGAGGGGGCAGCCAATGTTTCAAAAAAAAGTTGGGCGGCAGCTTAATTATTAGAGGGCAAAGCCCAGACATCTCATGGGGGCTTCTTGGCAAGGGTTTCAGCGGGAAAGGAAGCCCCCTTTTTTTCTTGGGGCGGGTGTTGTAACAAACCGTTAAAAATATGGGATGGATCCTTATCTAGAAATCTCGAGCCTCGAAGAAGAGATAAGTGTCACGGCGCACAAACGGTCCTGGTATTTCTGTTCAGGAAAAAAAGGCCGGGAGTACCCATAGAAACACGCCCAGGGGGGAGTCCCCATCAAGAGAGAATCTGATTAAGGTGGTGGGAGAACCGCCTTCTGCGCAGAAGAAACGGGGTTTCGCAGATGAGGAGCGAGAAGCAGTGGACAATGCCAAAGAAAAACAGTAAATGAAAGGGGGGACTTGGGAAAAGAGGGGTCCTGCCTCAATGTGGTTGTGATTGGAGGCAAGGAGCTATTGAGGACCCAAGGCCGGAAGCATTGGGGGAAGAAAATCAGGGGGGCCTTGGGGGGAAAGGTAGCAAGGACGACCTAGAGAACGAGCAGGGTGTTGATCTCGAAACAACTGAAAAGTACGAAAATCAAAGGAGAGATGCGCGTGGACAATGATTTGAACGGACAAAACCGTTCCAGTTGGAAAGGAGATCGACAAAGACCTTTTCAATGCCGAAGAGGGGTCAATGTCTAGTGAGGGCCGTTAATGAAAAGGGGGCAACGCCTTTTTCCAAAGATCAGACAGGAAACCCGTGCCCGGAATCCTGGGAGTTTGGCGGGGACTGCGATGAGCTGGTCAATTGGGGGTTGGGCGGCAAAGAGGGTTTTAGGGAAAAGAAAGCTCAAAGCCGTCTTGAGGAACACCCAAAAACAGAAAAACGCGCAAAGGGAAAGTGTCCTCGAAACTTCGAGGAGGTTCCTTTTTGGAGAAGGAGACGCTCGCCCGGAAAAAGAAGGGAGCCCACCCATCAGAAGCGGTGAATCGTAAATGAGACCCGTCGACGAGGGAGGAGGGGCTTTTTGCATTCGGTTGGGACGGGGGGTGCACGCGAAAACCACGGAACCAATGAGGGGAAACGCTAAGGGAATGTAAACCGGTCGCCAAACTGGCGAATGACAGATTGGAGGCATTTGCGGAAGAACGAGGACTGTGATTAGGTCTGGGAACTTCGCTAAACGGAAAAAAAGCTCCCGAAAGGGGGGCGCTGACCCAAAACAACCTAAAAAAAAGAAAAGGATCTAATCCTTGCAACAGTGTTTCCGATCTAGAGCTGCCGGCGAAGAGGGAAACGGCTGCCGAAAAAAGGGCCGGAAGGGGTCCAGAGTCCCAAAGGGCATGCCACCCAAAAAGGGTATGGGCCGAGTGGCAAAACCGGACTGGGGAGGGGGGGAGTCGAAATAACCAGCAAAGAGGGGGTTCTTGACGTAGACAGAAGGAATGAACGGGCCGGAGGACCGGTTCTCCTTCAAGTCAGCCGTCTAGAAGGCTGCGTGAGGCTACCGAGAAAAAATCCGCGGACTTCGCCTCGCAGAGAAGGCAAAGGCCAGTGCTAGGAAAAAGAGGGAAAAGGGGACTTTTAAAGGATTTGCCAACACACCTATAATAAAGCGGTCGGAACAGGGGAATCACGTTAGGGAAAAAGAAAAATCACCGTTCAATTAAGCAACTTAAAAAATGACAAACTCCTGAGTTCATATCTGTTCTCTGACCAAAGTTGAACTGTCGTGCCTCAGCCCAGCCTGGCTGCTGGAAAAGAGGGAGGCGACGAACCAAGCTACGGGGAGCTGCTAACTGCGAAAAAAATTTGTCGGTCTGTGCGCTTGAGGGACCT
>Ga0179593_1620462_pt1 | contig 10192 bp, 9 predicted proteins | sample CZODoug2_1_08_16_FD_185931 | JGI IMG/M metagenome (GOLD analysis project Ga0179593, IMG submission 185931) | Vadose zone soil fungal communities from Angelo Coast Range Reserve, California, USA - CZODoug2_1_08_16fungal (PacBio error correction) | ecosystem: Environmental > Terrestrial > Soil >...
AAAACGTGGGCCGCGCGGTGGGGAGACTGGGGAGGGGGGAAAATAAGACCGAAAGTTGGGAAGGCGACTAGAGGGAGTTAGCTCGCCGACGGCCTGACCCTAACTCTCTAAAAGGAAAAAAAGATGAAGGGAAACGGGATCTGACGTTGGCAAACGCTGAGTTTGCAGGGGAACCGACTTCATGAGAGCATCGGCACGCCAGCAGCCACCCTGAGGAGTGGTGCTATTCCGCTCGTACGAAAAAAAGAGCTGGCGCAAAAGGGGGAAAAAAAGGCGGCGACGTAAGACATACAGGGAAAAGAGGGACAAGAGGGGGCGGCGCCCGGAGAGTGAAGACTTGCTTCTCGGGAAGAGTTTCACCTGAAGGGGGAAAAAATTATCGTAGAGATACAGACATTGCCTTAGAAGGAAAGCGCGTGTCCTACTTAAGAGAATACGTCACTGGGAAGATTCTGAAGAAACGGAGTCGAAGGGAAAGACCAAAAATCTCGACTGACCGCTTCGGCCCGAATGCAGTCTTTCCGAAAGGGAACAAAAATGCTTAAGGAAAGGAAAGCGACCACGCTAGAGAAACATCAAAACCTACAGGACGCACCGACGGAACCGTCTGGGGTCAGTTCGATGAAAAATTGAAAATCGCCAGAGCATCGGGAACCGGGCAAAAAAAAAAGGGACCCTGGGGGGAATGGCCCGCACCAGGAATTCTTCTTTCGTTGAAGAGCCAAAGAAAGCCACCTGTCTGGGGTCTGAAGGCGAAACGAAAGGGGGGAAAGTAACAGGGACCCGTACGGGCGGTGTGGGTCGATCGCAAAAAGCATCGACGGTAAGACCGTCAAGGACTCGGGCGAAAGCGCCCAGGAAAGGTCAAGGGGAAATGCCGGGAAAGGACCCGAGAGTGCGACCGGATCTAGAAGGAGGGATGATCTCGATATAAAAGTGCCTTGCTTGAAGGGACGTGGAACAGGGAAAAGTTGGCGGCAAAGGCGCTGAGAGCGGGGTGCGGCAAGGTCTGTCACGGACGTGTCTAGGAGGAAAGGGAAGCCCTTGGTGGAAAGAGGCATCGGCATTCCGCCAAGGGACTCAGCTGAGAAAGAAAAATTCGTTGCAGGGGGAGCATCGCCTGCTGCTGGTAAAAAAGAGAATACGTCCCCCCCCTGGGGAAAGAAAGAAAGCACAGGGGGAAAAGTCCTGCGGCTGGCATACGGAGAGGGATGACTTGGAAATGTTTAACTAGAAGAAATACGGCGCACGCCTCCGAATCAAAAAAGGTGACGTCCCTGAAGGGAGGATCAGAGGAAACAGAAAAACAGACGCGCAGAATCCCCATAAACCTTCTGCGGTGTGTGGTCCATCTCGAAAAAGGGACACCGTAGAGGCGGGAGTGGAAATGGGAAAAGCGTTCAGGGCCTGAGGAAGGAAAAATCCGAGGGCTTCTTGCCAAGGGGTGAATATAACGAAGAGGGGGGGAAAACCTTCTGGTGCAAATCGGGAAGGAGGGGGAAATAAAAGGAGGACAGGATAAAGGGGGACGAAGGGGAAAGAAGAATCCTAGGAGTCGAGTAAAAACGAGATGGCGGGGTGGGGTTGAATAAAAGAGGGCCACGCTAAAGAGGGGGGGGCGGGTTGGGAAGCAGGAAGTAGGGTGAGGGACGGGAAAGGATTGAAGAAGGAAAAGAAAAGGGGTGAAATGGGAAGAAGTGGGGGTGTAAACGGGGGAAAAGGGAGGAGGGGGAGGGAAAGACTTCTGTCGGCAGCCTGTGGGCGGCTGTCGAATTACGGGGAGGGCGCGATTCGGGAGGTGACAGGGGAAAGTAAAGAGCGGCCAATCTACGATCATTGTCTCTGGAAAGAGAAAAAATTGCGTAAAAGGGAGGACCAGTCCCTCCAGAAAGTCTAGAAGTAGAGGGAGGCTGGGTTCTTACACGAATTCATCACGACTAAGAGTTCTTCTTAGCGTCGAGATCAGAACTTAACGCAGCGCCCTTGTGAGGGAGAAACAGTTTGAAAAGAGGGAAAAAAGGGGTCGTGAAAGGCCATTGAGTGTTCTAACGGTCAAGAGAGGCTGTAGGAAAATCAAAGGTCTACATTGATGGAGAAGGAGGGACGACTTCAAGGAGTATTCAAAAGGGGGGCGTACCCGTCCCCCTTATCGTAAGCACACAACAACGGATGATGCTGAAAGGGACAGTTTACGTAAGAGACATCCCTGACTTCTTCTGTGTGAAGAAAAGCAGGAAGCCCTGGGAATCATTCGGGAAAGGAAGTCTCGACACAGGCCCGTCGAACTCCAGGGAATAGAAATCATTCGAGAAAACGGGTACTGGGGGAAATCAAGGGGGAGGAGTCGGGGGTATAAACAAAGGCGCGAACCTTACCGACGACGCACTCGTGGACTTCTGAAAATGGGCGAAAAGGCCTCGCAAAGGCAAATCTCAGGGAAAGTATCCGCAAGCAAGGGGGGTTCATAACTGCCCGCGAACAGGCAGGAAGGGGGGGGGATCCCATGAAATTACAAGGAAGGGCCTTACAAAAAAGCGGACCCACCGAGCGTCATCGACAAAAAAAAGGAGAATCCACAAAGGAGTCAATGCGTCGCCGGACTCTTCAGCGAAGACAATGGCGTATTCGAGCCGCACAAACAGCATCTGACCGGCTGTGCTCAAGGAGGCCGCTGAAACGGTGACCACCAGTCACGAGAGAACATACAAAGGGGGAAAAAACGCGTCGTGCAAAGGAGGTCACGGTCGTCGCCCTGATGCAAAGGGAGGCAGGACTTCACCCCCCACGTTCAAAGAAAGAGAAGGAGGCGTTGCCAGAGGGAAAATCCGTCAAAACGAAGGTCGTGGAAGAAGGAAAGAAACCTCCGCAGAAAGTGACTGCTCGACCGTTTGAGGCCGTCGTTACCAAACTAGGTTTGAAGAGGTCTACAGCAAAGGAGAAAACTTGACGAACCGAAAAGGAAAAGAGGACAGGAAAGAATCGAGCTACGGGGAAGAAGAGGGCATCTTCATGGCCCCACACCCCGGGAAAACATGCTGCAGCGACTAAGATCGACCTAGGAAAACCGGACCTGACTAAAGGTGACGGTCGCAAAAAGAGGAGAAAACTCTAAAAGTCGTCACGATTATCGCTGACACAACGATCACGGATCTGAAAAGGGGGGTGTGGGGAGCACTCGAACCGGGGAGGGAGGGGGGGGGGGCAGAGGTAAGGAGAACCTTCTGATCGCCTGTCAAAAACTGCTAGGAGAAGCACCAGAGTACGTCTCGGGAAGGGAGGGAAAAAGGTCCCGGAGAACCTGACTTGACCACTACTGCCTCAAGAAAAGTCGACCTTCTTAGGACAAAGAATGCGGACACGTGGTAAAGGGTCTGAAAATACGAAAATCCTTTCTGGCCAGATTCACTTCAACCTAACGTCGACAAAAAAAGGAGGAAAGATGCGCGGCGGTGGGAAAAAACCGATTGTATGCAGAAAATAAAAGGAGAGGGCTTGTATTCGGAAAAAAAGGGGCACAGCTGGCCCGCGGTCGAGAGACTTGACACCTACAAAAGGAGGATGTGAAGTGCACGACTGGACGGGTCAACGAAAGAAACGGGGCTGCTCAAAAACAGCGAAGGGATTCGCTACGTCCTGAAAGAGAGCGCCCGCGCCTGGAAGGAGGGGGTCTGAAGAAACTTAGCGAGGCGAAAGGAAATTCTGAGTCGGGAGAAAAGTCACGTCTGTCAGCTGTACCACAACCCAGGGTGCACATAAAAGGGACAAGAGGGCATAGTCAAAAAAGGGAGAAAAATCAGACATACTGAAGGGAAAAGAGGAAGTTCCGAAAAAAAAAAAAAGGGCGCCCAGCTCGGTCGGAGAGACGTGACGAGTGACTATCACCAAGCAGGGGGGGGGAGCTCGTGCCAAAAGGAACCATCGCATGCACCGTGAGGAAGAGGGATACGGAAAATGTGAAAAAAGTTTTCATAAATCATATCAAAAAAGAACGGCCTCATTGGTGTCGGAATAGGGAAAAAGAAGGCCGGGTCAGGCCCGTAAAAAGGGACGTCGGGAAGAAAAAAAGCGACAACCATCGAAGCCAGGGAGTATTGTAGAAAGAGCCCCGGGGAAAATCTCTCTCAACAAAGTCGAGAGATGAGTCGTCCTTAACCTGCCAGGAAAGGTGGAGCCTGGTCTAGAAACCAGAGAAAAAGGGGTGGCGCAGGGAGCTGGCGACTGGAGCAAAAAAAAAATAAGGAAAGCTCTACCCGAAAAAGAATGCCGTGCTCGGAAGCTGTTCATCTATCGGGGAAGGGGGGGGGGATGGTAATGCAAGAGGATTGGACACCAGGAAAAAAAAAAGTTAAGGAGCGGCGAACTCTGGAAGGGCGTTTTGACACGCAGGAAGCCAAAAACGGAAGAGGAGGAAGGAGTCGGACGTGATCTTGCCGAAAGCGTAAAGCATCTTTAAGGAGGGGAGAAGGAAGGGGGAAAAGACTGTCATCGTGAACAGGGTAAGGATATGAACTGCGCCGGGGACACAGTGAATAGGGGACTGGGAATCATTGGGAAGGGAAAATTTGGGGGGGGGGGACCACACGCCGTACGATGAGCTTGGGGATAACGGTCGCTCGCCAGACATGGAAGGAGGATCTCTAAGACTAGAAGGCACGACCGCACTGGGTGCAGGCGAGGGGGCAGCGAGCTAACAAAAAAAAAGAATCTTCACTGGGAGCTCGCACGGCTGAGGAAATTCGGCCCAGTCCGAGAAGTCAGGAAAGCGTTCCTACGATGAGGAGCCAGCGAAAAGCTGCAGCTTGACCCCGTTCAAGAAATCGGCTACCGATGGGGGGGGGATGCGCAAAAGAAAAAATCGTTCTGATAAAACGGCGGGAACGACATCTTCCGGAAAAAAATGTGTGAGCTAGAAACAGGGTAGGTGCAGGGAACTGGGGCAAAAGTCGGCGGTTCGTGAGAATGAAAAAAAAAAACTGGTTTCGTGAAGAAAAAGGGCCGTAGTTTGGTCAAAGCCAAACGAAGAAACGGGCGGTCGTGGGGGGTTAAAGAAGAAAATGAAGTCGGGTGCTTTAGCCGTCAATACGCGCTTCGAGAGTGACCTCTATCTCCGGGGGGAACGGATAGATCCGAACGTCGGTCCAGGCAAAAGGGGAAAAGGAACCTTCGAAAAAAAAACCCGCGGAAAAGTGGCTCGTTTGTGGGGAGCTCGGGACGAACTCCTGAATACGTATGCAGAAATGGTGGAAGCAAAGGTATTCACAGTCGGGCCTCGTCGGTCACGTCGGGAGATGAGTCGCTTCATCAGTTGCGCAAAAAAGGAGAAGGGGGAGACCGTCGGAACAGAGGGAGAAAAAGCGATCGGCTTGCCGACCGGCATCACTTATATACCCGGGAGGAGAATTGAGCGTCCTAGCGGAATCAAGAAAGGGGGGAGTTTCAACGTACGGATGCGAAAAGCGCGGCATAACACCTGTCCTTCTGGAAAAGAAAGAGACTTTAAGAAAGGGGCGGGTGACTGTTCGGAGTGCACCTGGGACATAACGAAAAGAATTGAAAAAGTGCGTGGTGAATTCGTTGCATCAGGGCGACTAAGCTCAGAGAAAAAAACCCCAAACCGGAGAGGATTTTTGGAAAGAGATAGAAAACCGTATCCTCGGAAGGGGCGTCCTCTCTTTTTCAGGAACATCTCCCCAGCCGGGAAGTTGAGGAGAACGTATCCTGCCATTTGTCTTCAGGTGGAATCACAAGTAGTCAAAAAGAGGGGGAGATGTCCGGCGACTCTGCTTTAAGCGTTGTCGGCAGCCTGGGGGTCGATTAACGGAGAACGCGAGATGCGGATTCTCAAGACAAGATAGCCACGAAGATCGGAGTGTTTATGGGGGAAAGAGGAAAAACTGCGTAGTTGCTTCTCCAAGTACGAGGAACTGGAGGAAGTCAGCAGGGCCATAAGGAAGAAGGTCCTTCCTCACGGAAATAGAAGGCGGAAGGGCGTCGCGAGAGCACTGAGGAGTCACCAAGGAATACTTGTGATGAAAGGTCCCGTTTGGGGTCGATTGTAAGATCGATCGTCTCGTGTGAGGGGAGAAGGGACGACTGAGGGGAGGTAGTCAGAATCCTTAATCACAGGCAAAGGGGCTTTGACATTGTAAAAGATGTCGTCCCTCAGAGGCGTGCTTGACACTTCAAAGAAAAGGATAGTAGAAAGAAGAAAAGCTTGTACGCACAGAGGACGTCGATCAAAGAGTCGGACCATGGAGACGGATCTGAAATCCGCCGCAGTCTCAAAAGGAAAATAACTGTAAAGAAAGGAGATCTACACTCAAGGAACCCCAAAGTTTTTTGAGAATAAAAGGGGGAAAAAAAAATCCTCAGAAAGGGAAAAAATTACCTGAATCGGTGGATTTTCCAGAAAACTGCTGGCCTCTCAAGGACGAAGCTAATATCGCGTGAGTACTTGGGAAAGGACTCATTGGGGGGGGAGAAGTGCCCGAGAAACACTCAGAACGCTTTGGCCGGAAAAAGATGAAAGGGACGCAATTGAGGGGGTACTTCCTCATCGCATACGACACAAAAGAGAAAGCTAAAAGAACATCACGACAAGAAAGAAAAGGGGACAAGTACTCCATAGCGACCTACATGAAGAAAAAATGAAAGTTCAGGGCCCGCCACATCTATGTCGATGACGACCTCCTAGAAGACGTGCACTACTGACACTGACGGTCTCGAGCTCTTCTTAGGGTAGCCCCTGATGCATCGCAGTCCATAAGGTGAAAAAAAAACTCCTCCCAAAAAAGGGGGGGGGGAAGAGGGACCCAGTCACTCTATCCGAAACGACATCGTCGCTTTGGGAGGTATTAACAGGACAGGTGTTTGCTGAGAGAACGGATCGGATAGGGAAATCGGAAAGGGAGCTTTCTAAAAAAGAAGGCCTGCCTAAGCGGGAAGTGGATTCCAGCGCAAGCCTAAGAAGGGGAGAGAAGGGGGATTCCAGAAGGAGATCAATCTGTCAGGTAAAAAAGGCAGATCATCGAACCAGAACGACGATTGAACCACGCTCTCAACTTAGAAAGAACTGCCAACGGTCTTAGCGATCAACAAATAAAGACGATAAAGAATAGAAGACTAGCGGAAAAAAGAAAAAAGGTATCGATCGATCGACAAAGGTCGCACGCGAAAGAGAAGCGAACCGACGTCAAATATTCAGTACCCGATAACGGCGGAAAAGATCAGAAATTTGACTGAAGGAAAGAATACCTTCGCTCGTTGGAAGGGGAAGACTACCCAAACGAACCGCCAGACAAGGGCGGGGGGCGGAAGGGACCAACTACTTGCCTCAATAGGTCGCTGGGAGGGAAAAAAAAAAAGGGCTAAAAAAAAAAGGGAGTCTTCACTAACGCCTACTAGCCGTCGGGCCAGCGTAAAATTTTAGACGAAGAACGTGCTTTCCCGACGAAGGCGCGGAGATTGACCAAGATGGGAGATGAAAAGAAAAAGGGGAGGCTGCGCCAAAAAAAACCCTCCAAAACCCATTTTCGGGTGCTCGAAAGAACTAAAGGAAAACGCGGTCGGAGAAGAGAAAAGGCAGTATCACGATAAAAATACTGCCTACTGCCTTGAAAGAAGCGGCTTCCAGCCCTGGAACTTCGAAGAAAAAGGCTGCCAGGGCTGCGACGTACTCTGGCATTCGAGAGATAAAAAAACCCTTTCGGGGAGAGAAACGCTTAGCGAGGCGACGGCCATGGCGGAATTTTGCTAGAGACTTCGAGGGGGAGGGAAAACCACTCACCCAGGGGGCACATACCAATAGAAGGGAAGGCAGGAGGGGGATGCCATCTGCAGAAAGAACTAAAGTTCGATGACATCTACGAAACAGGGATCCCGTCGCCGCCCGTGAAAAGGGGAGGGACAGCTAGGCCGTCTCGACGGGGACTAGCAAAGGATACTAGGAAAGTGAAGGGGGAGAGGACATCCGTTCGCAGGAAAGGGAAGGAAGGACTTTGCCACAAAAAAATCGAGTGCCAACGTCTATCGATAAAAAAATAGGAATCCGGGGCGATAGAGCGTCGTGCCGTTTCAGGCCCGGGCGGAGTTTGGACCACGACAAAAGGAAAAGGAATCGGTCAGTATTTGGGGAGAGGAACTAGGCTCCACCTCGAAGGGGAAGGAATCTCGAAGACAAAAACAACAAACTTCGAGGGAGGAACAAGGGAGAGAAATAGTGCAGAAGAGCGAAGGAACAGATTCTACGCGGGGGGGAAAAAGGCTTCGCGTCTACTTGAGGAAAAGGAATCGCGCTCTCGAAAGAAGGCCCGAATCTACAACTATTTCGCCAACAATGAGTATTATCCTTTCAGAAGAGAGGAAAAGCGGAGTTGCAAAGCGCGTCCAAGTTAGTGCGCGGTCAGGGGCTTTTGAACAACGAGAAAAGAGCAAAGATATTCCTTTTTGCGATTCCTCTCTGGCCTGTAGTTGAAGAGCTGAGACTTTGCGCGACGGAACGAGTTCGTATCTGTCATCGAACAGGGGACGAAGATGAACTTCTAAAAAAATTAGAGAGGATTGGTATTTGTCACCTGGGGGGCGGGGGACCAAAACAGGGAGAATTATCAAGGGAAGGGGAAAGAAGAATTCGCCTCGCTTAAGCGCTGCCGCAGGTCTATACTACGCACTTGAACGAAAAAGACGAGCTGCTGAAAGCAGAAAGCTCAGGAATCGGAAGCAGAGGAAAAAAATCTGCAATAGAGGACGAAGCTAGGCCCAGGCCCTTCGGAAAGGTAAAAAAAGGGACGTTCCTACTTGGAAAAGGGAAGATAGCGGACGCTGCCACTGGGAACGGTCGGTTTAAGCGAGAAACGCGACGGAACATCTTGTCGGGGAACCTTGTTACCTCGGGGAAAGAGGGTAAACGAGGGATGAGCTCGATGAACAGGGTAGGGCCGGACCGCTGAAACAGGTAGGGAGGGGAACACGAAATGGACAGCCACGCTTTGAAGTCGTTATCTTCCGAAAGGGTTGGAAAGACGCCCGAACAGGGACAGGGGGAGTTGGAAACCAACCAGGTCGGCGTCGTGCGGTAAGAATCAAGACCGCGCGGTCAGAAGGAAAAAAGAAGTCGTGGAAAAGGGTCGACTTCCGGCTCATTGAGACTTCGAAAATTGCTAACCTGTCGTCGAAAAAGATCCGTGCGAGGGGGGGGGGAACTCGGGAAAACACCCAGGGAGTAGGTAGGGGATCGGCCGGAAGCTGGGTCACAGGGAGTCATGTCCTGTCTGCAAAAGACGGTTCGGCCCTCTTTGAGTCGATGACACGATGGGGAAAGCTGAAAATGACCGGTGTGGGGCCATGAAGATTGCACGTCCTGAAGGGAAGGAAGACAAAGAAGCCTTGCAGACTTCGTCGTCGAGAGGACGCGACTGCTGAGGTGGTAAAAAGATCGTCCCACCTGCCGGAGGTTCCTGGGGGAGGGAAAGGAAAGGAGTGCGAGAAAAAAAAGGCTTCGGAAATCGAGAAGCGAGAAAGAGGGGACTGTGGGGTAAGTTCCCTGGGTCCGACGAAACGAAGAGGGAGAGGGAGAACGTGGGTGGGTTGAAAAAAGGTCCCGCAGAGGATCTAAAATGCGCCCAAGGAAAAAAGAAACCTTACAGAGGTAGGGGGGGGTCCATCTCGTTCATGTCCACCAAAGGTCGGTTGGGAACGGCGGCCTCGATGTGTGGAAAGAGGTCAAGCTTCAATTCTGCTCGAGAAATGTGCGTGTCGAAGGATTCCTGAGACCTCAGAAAAAAATGAAATTCGTTGCGGAAGCAAAGGCGTTCTATGACTATTCTGGGACGCGGCGATGCTGTAAGTACGTCCACGAACAATTCGGAAGACCACGTCACTATCGGGTGCTATAAGACGTGCACCACGGGAGAATCGCGGAGGCTCCCCGTAAAAGGACGTGGAAAGAAAAAATTGCGGCTTCATCATTAGCCAGAGGAAGTCACCCTAAAAACTTCCAAGGGAACGTCGTCAAGAGTCTCATATAAATCAGGACTTGACCTCCACGAGCTCAACTTTGGGGGAGTCTATTCGATCGTATCTTGCAAACTGTAGTGCTACGGTCAAGGAGGAAGAGGGTTTTAAGTGTAATACTGTCTAACAAGGGATGATTTTGAAGAAAGAATAAAAACTCGAATAGAGATCCCCCCTTGAG
>Ga0179593_1671728_pt1 | contig 10192 bp, 8 predicted proteins | sample CZODoug2_1_08_16_FD_185931 | JGI IMG/M metagenome (GOLD analysis project Ga0179593, IMG submission 185931) | Vadose zone soil fungal communities from Angelo Coast Range Reserve, California, USA - CZODoug2_1_08_16fungal (PacBio error correction) | ecosystem: Environmental > Terrestrial > Soil >...
CGGGGCAATAAATCGGGAAAAAAAGGCAGGGGCGGGGGGAGGAGGTTTTTCACGCAAATCGTAAGTTATGGGGGGGGGGTGTAAAAGGGAGACTTAAATCCTTAGTTTGGGGTCCAATATGACCGAATGGGAGGGAATTTTACGAAAGAGGACGGCCGACAACCATCACCAAAAAATGAAAAAACCCAAAGTAGGAAGGACTAAATTAGCCGAGTTTAAACACACCAGGGGAAAACTGGGAATGTGGAAGCACTAAACAAAAGCACAAAACGCGAAGAAAAGGGAAAGGGGCGGTTCGCCTTTAGGGCGGGGGTGATTAATGAAAAAACGGCCAAAACCGAAAAAATGAGAAGAGAAACGATAGCAGCCATAATCCTGAAAAAAACCTATTCATTCTCGCATCCTGGAAAAATTTGCGGAGGCATTGATCAGACTTTTGGGCGGAAACCGCCTTTAAAACGGACCCTAAACCCTCCATGCCAGTCCGCCGAACGACTGAATTGAAAGAAATTTGAAGAAAATGAAGGATTCGCGGGATTGGGGGGGGAATAGTCATATTAAAATACGGTAAGATTTTCTGAATGGGGAGGGAAACCTCAAAAAGAAAGAAAACAATGGCACACAATCAAATAAAGGGAGTTGATGCCCGGAAGAATAGTTTAGGGACGAACGATTGCCGCGCCTGGGGCGAAAGAACTATGGGCCCGGGAGTTTGAACCCCAGAAGGAGAAGGGCTTAAGCAGTTCCTTCGGCCATAAAGGCGTTCCAAAAGCGAACACGGAAAACCAAAACCGCAGGAAAAACACTCGCAAGTATGAACACGCCTGGAAGAAGGTAAAATCAGGTGGGGGGGGGTGTAGCATGCGATAATCCAATGTCCCCCCCCTGGAATAAATGGGTTTTTTAAAAAGGGGGTTAGGGAAACAAGCCCAACTATCCTTTTTGAATCCTGCTGACTTAGTGGATGACCGGAAAGGGATGGTGCTAAAAAAAAAAGAAAAGATTTGCAAAAGAAACAGGCTAAACAACCAAACTAAGAAAAAAAAATAAAGAGAAAGATTGGCCATTAAAACTAAAAAAAAAGCTGGGCGTTGGGGGATGAGAAAGGCCCACATGTGTAAAATGGCCCCATGGGCCCAATGGGCACCACAACTTAACAAAAAACCGAGAGCCCGCAGCAAGGAGATAGCGGGCGGGGTGTGTCGAGCCGGGGAGGCCATCTGCTAAGAAAAAATGCCAAGAAGGAACATGAAACCAGAGCGGGGGGAAAAAAAAAAAAGTACACAGGATGTGGGGATCACGAAAGGGATCTAATGTCGAGTTACATCCAGAAGAAAGACCACCATTCTATCTCAATAACGAAAGCAAAAAGAAAACACATTGGGTAAAAAGCTGCAAGGGTCAAGGCTGTAATCAGCTTTGTGAAACCGTGTTGATAGGGTACGAAATAATAAGCCCCCAGGTTTACCCTAAAAAATCATTCCGTAAAAAGGTTAAAAAATTTGAAAAGGGGCCATCAGGGGGGGCTAGCGTTTGGCCTTGAATAGCACAATCCCACAAGATAAGAGACTCCCCTCAAAGAAAGAGAAAGAGTCTTCATAGTGGAGGATGCGAAAAGGGAAAGTGGGGCACAAATCTCCCAACTAACTTTACTTCGGAAAGAGGCACACCAGTAGCGATCGTGGTCAAGGGAGTCAGGGTCCTGGAGGGGGGGGGGAAAATCTCTCTCAACAATAGGCTGGGAAAACTAGAGCGATTAGCCTAGAAAAAAAAAAGAAAAGAAGTTTGAATAGAAAGTCCCACACCTCAAATGGCGCAAGGAGGCGCAGCAGGAAATCCAGTGGGGGAATTGGTAAAAAAATCTAGAGGGATTGCAGTCCCTTGGAAAAGGGAAAAAAGGCTTGGGGGGGAGTTATTCAAAGTGGTCTTGGGGAGTTAAGGACCCGGCCACTCTGCCGCCAACGATGGACAGGGAAAAGCTCATCCAATGCCGGTGGAGGGGTAAGAGGAAATTCCATCGTTAATTTGGGAAAGCCCCTTGCAGAAGGCCAGACTGTGCCGGGATTGTGGTGTTGGTGGGGGAAAAGCAAACCCCTGTGGGTGGACTTATTAGGGGGAAAAAGGACTGGTGGTGTTTGGCGGCGGGGGGGGAAAAGACGACCCTACATTTTAACAGGGTGGTCTTCCATATCAAATTCCGACAGTCTGTTAACTCATGTTTTGGGGTGGTGCTGTGCATGGGGTCAGCCATGTTTGGGGAGGTTGTAGATATTTAATCCCTGCTCGCAAACAGAAGGAAGAGGGTGTTCAAACAGAAAGACTCAGCGGTTGGGGTACGGGGTGTAGGAGGGCTTTCCCGGGCAGTGTAGTATTTGCATTTCTCCAGTTTTTCAGATTCCTCCGTTCAACGAGGGAGGAAAACCGCCAAACTTCTTTCTCGGGAAAGGGAATGGCGGGGGTAGGGGGGGGGGGGTCAGGGGTCTTGGGTCACGGCCGTTGGGAGTGCCAGCCCCAACCTGGTGTCAGGGGGTAGCGAAAATAACAGGGGAAGTTTGGGGCAGGCACTCAGGGAGTAGGGAAAAACTAGAGCAGTTTTTGCTAAAAAAAGGGGGAAGGATCAAGGGGTAAAGAACCGTCAGGGCGCCCGTTGCAAATGATTATCCAGGCAGGGTTTCTACGATTGATGGCCCAAAGACATTGGCGGGCGCGACGGGATCCAGGGTCATACTGGGTTGGCGCGAAAAACCTAGTGACGATTGCTTGGGGAAAACGAACAAAGTTGGCCTGGGGAACGCGCAGTTGTCGACTCACTGGGAGGGGGCAACTAAGAAAGAGAAAATTTGTGGAACATTGGGCGGGTGCGAAATCGTTTCGAACGTAAGGACACAAAGATTTTGGTCTCCCAAAACACTCGGGCTTTGAGTATCTTGTTGGAGGGGGACGTTAATCCCCCTTCGCTCAACTGCTTTACGAGGTCCTGAAATGACATTGGGATCGGGGAGGCAGGGGCAAAAAGCGGAAATTCCCTAACTCTCGGGAGGGTAGGGTAGAGGGGGAGGGGGGGAGCAGGTCGAAGTGGCGAGGAAGGGGTGGGGGAGAGCAGTAGAGGGGGGTGGGAAGTGAGAGAAAGGGCGGGGGACAGGGGGTATTGCAATGAGCAATGTCGAGGACTCCCTTTCCTTACTTCGAAGAGTTCAGGGGGACATTTCATTTCTTCCAAGGGTAGGAGGGGGGTAGGGTTTGAGCTTACGCCTTTCCAGCTGGGGTATCTTGCGCCTGTGAAGAACCGGAAACGGTTTGGAAACGGGAGGGACACGTCGGAAACATCCCGCAATTTGGGAAAAAATTCGGGAGAGCTTCGGATTCAAAGGGGAGAAATGTGTGCTAAGAAGGGACGGGGGAATCCGTCCTCAGTTCAAAGGCTGGAGGAGTTTGTGTGGGGCGGGGCAATGAACGGCGAAGCGATCGGATCTGGGGGTCAGTCTCTTCCTCGGAGGTTTGCTTTTCAAGGGGTCTGTTTCATTGAAAAGAACCATGGCCATCGTAAAGGTTTGGGTTCGCACCAACCGAAAAGGTTCCGCCCCCCGGGGAGGAAGGTGGTGAGGGGTTTTCTTTAGCGGAGAGGTCTCCTCGAGGGGACTCTCCAATCGCCCTGGGGGTCATCAAATTTTCAGGTAGCATCCGATCGATGAAAGGGGTAAGAAACTAACCGAGATAGAGTGAAGCTTTTAATTGAAAAAACCAGGGGGTTCAGGATGCCTGAGGTGGAACAGCAAAGGGCGGCTATTAGCTCCATAGTTTCGGAAAATGTTCTAACTTGTTTTTCTGGGAAGAAAGGGCAAGCGGGATGGCAAGGGGCCACTAAACGGACGGACCCTGGAAAAATTCGGAAGGACATGAAAAAAAAAGTCGTAAGTAAAAACAAAACAACAAAAGAGTCGGGGATTGATTTGGCCTTGGAAAAGGAAAAATGCTGAAATAAAAAAAAGCGATGTGGCAATGGGAAAGAAGGATGTGCGTAATATGGAAGCACGTACGCATCAATGGGTCTTGCTCTGGCCATTTAACCTCGATCAAAAGAGGGAAAACCAAAAAAGAAAACCCAAGACTGGAAGAGTGACTGAAAAGGCGGGAACGGGGGGGGCTTGCCCCCCCCCCCGCAAACACCCCCCCACCCCTTTTCCTCTTCCTCCTAGGGATTGGCGATGAATCCCCACTTTCTCTCGATTGGAACCTCTTACCATACATTCTCTGAAACAAAAGACTGACAGTCAGGGTACTTTGGAACTGCGAAGTCCTGGGGTCACCGACCTAAAAAAGGCCGAAGGAAAAAAAAAAAGAAAATTCCAAATCAGAATAAGAATCGAAACACCAGCTAATCAGAAAAAGGGGGTGTAAAAAAAACATCCCTGGTTGTTTGTCTCGAAATCTGTTTATAGCAAGGGGAAAAGGGGTTTACGTAAGAAAGCAAGAGGGAAGTCAGGTCTCTGGAATTAAAGTGGCCCCGGAAACCCTCACGATATAATCAACAAATAGGAAGAGGAGTTTTTGTTTCCGGGGGGGCCACTTGACGACGGAGAAGGTTTCAACTGCAAATTTTGAGGGCTGCCAAGAAGGGAACCAGTAAACCTTGCAACTGAAGGGGACTCGCCGGTTCGCGCGGAGAAAAAAAGGTTGGGGAGCATGGTGGAATTCCAAGATAAAAATGGTGGGGAATGACGCCGGCAAGGGTGGGCAGGGGGGTGGGTAAAAAAAAAGACCGTGTGTGGGGGCCAGAAGTCGATGGGTCAGCCGTTTAAGGGGTCGTGGAAAAAATCTGAGGGGTGTTGAAGGGAAGCAATATTAAGAAAGGGTGGGGGCGAGTCAAACACAGTGGATCGATTGAAAGATCACACAAGTGATTTTTTCAGTCGCAATCTACATCTGGGGGTTAGTTGAAAAACAAGAGGGGGGGTGATCTATTTGTGGGCAGAGCAACGAGGAAACCGGTGGCTTGCGGGGTCAAAAGTATTTTGTTGAGAAAAATCCAAGGAGAAGCCAAAAGACTTAGCGAGTATTGGGGTCATTTGCCAGTCTGAAATAGAGTAGGAAAAAAATTCACGGAGCGCGAGTCAACAGGGGGGTAAGGTATACACTTTTTCTGAGAGTTGTAACGGTAACTTATGGATGCCGAATGTGACAACGAATCCAGCGGGGGGTGTATTCTGGAAATTCCGGAACTATGGGGGGCGAATCAGAGGACTGGTTGTTTCGACGAGTGGGCAGACAAAAAACGGGCAATAAATCTTAAACGGAGGGCGAGGAGGGGAGGAGGTCACGGAAGGAAAATAGAGGAGGTGACGGTAGTAACAGGTAAGGACAAAACCCGGAAGCTCGTCCATAGGAGACTAGCAACCAAAATAATTCCACCCCTGGGGGGGGAGGAACTGAGCAAAGCAGAAAAACCAAAGTACTCTGGCCCTGGTCCGAAGCCATGCCAGAAAGAAAATTCGCCCTGAGAAGGGGGGGGGGTCGAGGGGGAAATACACGTTACTACCCCAAATACTCCGAGAGTTACATGGAAACACGATCCATCAATGACCTCAAAAGAGAAGGGAAAGCACGGTTTCAGAACTTTGAAAGAGTTTTTAAGCGGCAACCGTTCCGGCGGAACGGGGACTACGGAAACCGCTACAAGGGAAAGGGAGCGAGAAACTACATAGGAAAAGGTACCAAAACATGGAAATTCGCTGGGGGCAAATCGTGAGGCAGAAGGAAGGGCTTAAGAATGGTGTATACGGGGGGACTTACAAATAAAAAATGAAAAAACTCCAAAGCAGAACCGTTGAAAATTGGAAACGAGAGCCTTAAAACCGATCGTCCGTGCGGAAGCTTGGCAAGGCCCCCCGCTGCGACCGAAAGAAAAAAAGAACGAGAGGCCCGCCCGTGAGCGCCAAAGACCGTCCGAAAATGGAGCAATTTTTGCCGAAGGGAACAGGCGGCAAGAAAAAGTCAAACTCTCAAAACTTCCCCAGTATGAAAAACGCCGTAAGAAAGCCTCGACCCATATGGGGGGTCATGCGAAGAATAAGAAATTGCCATTGGTTTACTTTTGGGGGGGGGGGCCCACAAAATCCCAACGCTCTATTTTTAAAGGGAGGCAACTGCCTGTGCGGCAATCCCTTTTATTTTGGGGGCTCGGACACAAGGGGGGGCGGCAAAGCGCGAACCAACCACGAACCCAAACGAAATCTAAATATTTGCCTTAGTAGAATCAAAAGTGCATTTACTTACATTAAAGCCAATCCAAGAGTACTATTGGCCAAAGGTCTTCATCAGCCAAACACCCGGACAACAGGGGGGGGGGAGATCTACCACATCATTTGAAACCAGAGGGGGAGAGGGGGGGAGTCGTTGGAAGCGGGCCAAGAGGAAAGCCATTCCAACATTAAAATGATTCCAGCAACAAAAACCAGCTGACTTGAAAAGAAGAACTTATGGGGGAGGGGCAAGGTCCAAAAACAAACATTAAAAAAAAGGGACATTATATCAGGGAGGATTCACTGCATCGAAAAAAAAAACATCTTCAGATCCGATAGAAGAAAAGGGGGACCAAAGGTTGTCTAAGGACCAAGGGAGGTAAGAAGTGTCTTTTTTTACAAGGGGATGGGCTCGGGGGAAAAAGATAAGGATCAGAATTGCAAGGGGGCACCCACCAGTCAGGGGTAGGTGCGCGGGGGGGGAATTTAGTGGGCCATCGGTTTGGAGTAAAAGCATTTGGTGCAAGGGGAAAATCCAACAAAAAAAAAAAAAAAGAACACTAAGACTCAAGGAAAGCTTTCCCCAGGATGGCGGGACATCCCGGAAAGATCATTCCCCATCTCCAAATAACTGGGGGAAGGGACTGGCAAAGAAAAAAGGATCAAAGGGAAGCGTGAAAATGGATATCACCGGGTCCTTGAGGGTTGCTAAGCTAGAGACTCACCACCCAAACGGAGAAAAGAGAGAGTAGGTATACACAGATAAAAAAAGGAAAAAGGTATAAACAAGGAAAGCATCAGTCCGCTTCCAGAAGGAAGCGGGGTTGGGGGAATGGAACAGATGGGAATCTCGAGGCAGTGCCATTTTGAAGCCATCGGACTGAGGGAGGAAGAAAAATAGTGCTCTTTGGCGTTTATTGCTGAACCGACCAAACTCTCTTCACACCCAACAGGGCCCCTTGGTACAAAGGGGAAAAAGGAGCAAAGGGGAACTTATTTTGTGGAAAGGAACCTGGGAGATATAATTCCATAGGACCAATCAAGGGTTCAAAAAGCAAGGGCAGCCATAAGGCCCGTCCCTTGGGGGTCCGCGGGGGTGAAAACAACTGGGGGGGTGCTAGACGTTGGTGTGGGAGTGCTTGGGGTGGGGGGGAACTCTTACCAAGTTGGTAGAGTTTCGTCGTGCGTGGCCCGAAAGGAAAGGGAGAGCAACTGAAAAACATCCGGCGTGGGCGGAAAGAAAGTACATTCTCATATCAACGAGTTTAAATGTGTTGGTCTGTCCTTGGAGATCTCCTTACTGTGGGACCTTTCTTGGCAATTGCGAGGAATAACATGAACGACAAACGACATCGGGGGTCACGGGGAGGGGGGGGGTGGTTAATGGCGGTAAGTCTTGGGTAGGGTTTCAAGAAGGTGAGAAAATTGGGATTCAGTGTCTTGGGGGGGGAGGATCTTCCGTCCTTTAAATTAGACCTGGGTTGAAGCCGGCGCAACATACTTAGAGGAATGCAAGCTGGGCAGGGAGGAAGGGGTGGGGGTTGGCGTTGGGGGTTCGAAGAGAAGGGGGGGTCGGGTTGTGGGAAGGTCCCCATCTTGTTCCAGGGGCAGGGGGAAAAAAATAAAAAAGTTCCTAACACAGGATAGCGATTCAAAAAAAAAAAAAAAGAGTTTGGTGGCTACGAAAACCGTGGGGACCCTGGCATGCTTATCAAGGGGACATGGCATGGATACCCCAAATAAAAAGGGCCGAGGAAAAGGAGGGTATCCGGAGGTTTTCAGCAGGGGGGGGGAGTTGGAAGCGACCCAGGAGGGGCGAAGTAAAGTCTGAGGCAACAGGTGAGAAGACTGGCGGGGGAACGCTTGTAAGACACTTGCGGGGGGGAACTAGGAACTTTGAACGGGGGTGTCTTGGGTCAGCGAGCACTGGGAGTTGGGGAGGAAAGTAACCTTCTTATTTTTCACCTACCTTTCTTTAGTCTTTGGACCTGGGGAGTGGGGGAGGTCGGGACGTGCAGTTTGGACTGACGTCCCCGCAACGGTTCCTACGGTGGAGCTGGCAAAAGGACCCAGGTCTTCCTCCTAATTGCATCCAGCGAAGGTCATTCATGTCGTTAAAGTCGATTGTATTCTTTTAGGGGGGGAGCGGGGTCGCGGGGGGGTAGTGGAAGCCTGGTGATCAGCCGGAACGGGGGGCCCTGGCTGCATCAAAGCCTTTTACGGCACATGTAGGGGTCGGCGCAGAGGGGGTACTTATTCCTTGACGTAATGGCCATCCCGCAAGGAAAATTTAGAGGTGGGGTACTGCAAAGGAAGGGAGTCAAGGGGAGGAGTGCTTGGGGGGCGTTCAGTCCTCGGCTAAGTGGTCGTAAAGGTACGGGAAAATTGACCTAGGGGGGGACCGGGTGTTGGGTGAAGAGCCAGTTAATGTTCATAAAAGAAAACGCAAACGGGGGGGTGGAAGAATTTTGGGGATTTTTGCTCGGTCCGTGAGGGGCCGTAGAGGGTTATCCACCTCCTGAAACCTGTCATCATTTTGAATGGTACGTATGAAGGAAATAGACCTTTTAAGATTTCCAGGGGAAAAAAAGCCAACGAACATCGGCGTCGAACGAAGGTAGGGAAATTTTGAGCGCACGGAACAATTTGGGAAAAAACCCTCAAAGGGGCCCGCGATGTTCGGAATGGTCTGCATGGGGGGAGGATTCAACAAAAGGACGAGGGTCTTGATGCCGAGGCTCCTCGGGAAGAAAAAAAATCGAAAAGGCAGGTCCACGCGGGGAGTTAGCAAAATCCAGGAACGTCCCATCTGACGTTAAGGAAAAAGGAGTTAAAAAAGGTGTCAAACTTCCACAATACCAAGCAAACTTGGTTGGATTGGCCTAATCTTGGATGAAACTCAAAAAAAAGGGAGGGGGACCACCCCCCACAGCAAGGGGTCAGGGGGGAGAGGCAAAGGTTAACCAGGGGAGAAAACACGGCACAGGCTTCCAACCATAATGGGAAAAAGGGAAAGGGCAACACCGGGAGGGTGGGGGATTTGAGTTTTCAACGGGTTGCCTCGAAGAAAAAAAAATTTATTAGGGGGGAAAACCATTTCTCGACCTCCTGAACTCAGATCTGACGAGGTGTTATCCTTCCAAAAAATGCCCCAGGGGAGGGCCGTACCAAGTTCAAAACAAAACTCCTGGCAAACGGAAACAAATAAGAAATAAGTTAATTCAAACTATCAGACACATTTTTTGGGGTCCGCGTAACCTCCTCGGACAACTTCCGTGGTGGTTTTAGGTCTCAAGGGGATCGGGGTGTACTCCTAATTTGGACTTTGGGGACGGGAAAAAGCGAGGCAACAGTTGTCTCGGAGTTCGTTTCCACCAAAGGACCTCAAAAAACCAACATAGGAAGGAAAATAGAGGGAGTGTGGGTTCGCCCGTGACAAATGGAAAGCGCAATGAATTAGTCAAAAAGGGGAGGGTGGACTGAAAAGAAAACCGGTAACAATTTGGGTATAAAAACGATAAAAATTGAAAAAACTGAAGCCGAGGGTCCTAAGGGAAAGTTGGATTGAAGCTTGGTGTTAGAACAGAGGAGTATTCTGATTGGTAAGGGGGCCCGGCGTGGGGAAAGGGGGGTCGGAAAAAAGTTGACGTGGGCAGGATCCGGGACGGGGTCGGCGTTCGAGTGTAAGAAGAAATGGTGAAAAGACCTGCACGGAAGTGTTTGGTTAGCGGAAAGGGTGAAAAAGCCAAAGAAAAACGGCTGGAACCTCTTCCAGCGTGTGGAGAATGGGGGTTCCGTGGATCGAGGGAAAGGGAAAGTCAAGAACAGGAAGGGGGGGAACCTTAGGTTGAGCACAAAACTAGAACAGCAAAGAAAGCGGAGTAGTGTGGAAGGGGGCCTCAGGGAGCAAAAAGCAAAAGAAAAACATTAACGAACGAAAAAAGCCGTGGGTT
>Ga0179593_1716545_pt1 | contig 10192 bp, 13 predicted proteins | sample CZODoug2_1_08_16_FD_185931 | JGI IMG/M metagenome (GOLD analysis project Ga0179593, IMG submission 185931) | Vadose zone soil fungal communities from Angelo Coast Range Reserve, California, USA - CZODoug2_1_08_16fungal (PacBio error correction) | ecosystem: Environmental > Terrestrial > Soil >...
GGGGGGAAAAAGGGAAAAGGGGGGGAATCGACCGTGTCTCTTGATGCGTCGCCGTTCAGGAGGAAAAAAGAGGGGGAAGGGGGGGGGGGGAAAGTTAAAGGGAAAAGGAGGAGGGGGGGAGAAAGGAAAAAAGGGAGGGGAGAGTTATCCTTCTCTAACTCCTCAATATATCTCTTTTGCGCCAGGGAGGGAAGACCCTGTGGGGAAAGGAAGAAAGGGAAGAAAGAAAAAGGAAGGAAGGGGCCCACTGAGCCTCTCCGGCGCTGCCCCATCTTTTCCTTGCTTCCTGAGGGAGCGGAAGAGGAGGACGAAAAGAGAAAAAAGGGAAAAAAATCAGGCCCTTGAGGACTTTACTTCTGCCGTCATGCCCCGAAGGGGGGGGAAAGGGCCGGAAAAGGGGAGGAAGGGGAAAAAAGGGAAGGGGAAGGAGAAGGGAGGACCTCTAAAATCCGTCCCGTCTCTAACATTCTTTATTTTCTCGAGCAGGTTCCTGCATGAACGAGAGGGGAGGAGAAAAGAAAAGAAAGGAGGGAGAAAAAAAAAAAAAAAAGAGGAGAAAAGGAGAAAAGGGGGGGATGAGGCTCCGAGCGCCTACCCCTTCACTACTTAATCGACCGCAAGGGGGGGGAAGAGACCCGAAAGGAGGGGGGGAAAAGAAACTGGTATGACTTAACATCTTTTTTCACGCCGCAGAAAAAAGGAAAAGCCGAAGAAGAAAAAAAGAGAAAGAGGGAAAAGCTCTTTCGCTCTCGCCACTTCTACTGTTGGTAACTCCTTCCGAGGAAAGAAGCTGAGAGGAAGGAGAAAAAAGGGTATGAAAAGAGCCGAAAAAGGAAAAGGGAGAGCCTCTGATCATCGCCTCGACGCGAGGTTGTTGCGCGCTGCGTAAAGCGGGGCGGAGAGAAGGTGGGAAAAGGGGAAAGAAGAGGGGAGGGAGGGGACATCGTCGCGTTTTTCTGATCTCTTCTTTGTTGGCATCCGCTTGCGCAAGGAAGGAGAGGGGGAGAGATTGTGGGGAAGGAAAAGGGGAAGGAAAAGGAAAAAAAGGGGGAGGAGAGAGAAGGATGTTGGCCGCGAGCTAGCCTATCGTTCAGTCCGTCCTGCGCCCTCCGGCACGATCTGATGAGGGGGGGGGGGGAGAGGGAGAAAAAAAAAAAAGGGGGGAAGGGGGAGAAAGGAGGGACGATTCGCCTTCGGTGTTTACTTCGATTACCTCTTTAGCTATTTCGTCTTCTATCTTCGAAATAGGGAGAGGAGGGAAGAAGAAGGAACCGGGGAAAGGGGGGGGTGGGGGGGGGGGGGGGGTTTTTCAGGGGGGGGGGGTGGGGGGTATCTTTTTGGGCGGTGGGAAACAGGGGGGTCTTTTTGGATCCGGGGGGGGCGTTTTTTTTTGGGGGGGGGAGTTTTTCTTCTTTGGGAGAGGCGGGAGATGTTTCTTTTTTGGGGGGGGGGGAAAAGAGAGAAAAAAAAGAAGGAGCTTGCACGATCCTCTCTCTCTGTCTCTCTTCCCCTTCGCCGTCGCGGGGTGCTGCGCGGGAGAATAAGAGGAAGTGGAAGGGGAGGGGGAAGAGGGGGGAAAGGAAGGGAGAGACGACAATGCAGCTACACTGATCAATGCATAATTAAGTTTTACCTCTATCTCTGTCCCTGGTGGCACCGAGGGAAAGAGGGGAAGAGGGAAGCGGGGAGAGGAGAGGAGGGAAAAGGAGAAGGGGGTAAAGAAAGGAAGGAGGGCCGTGTGAGGCGGAAGTTCGTGCGCGCCGATCTCGATTTGCCCTACTATTTGCGCTCACTCGCCGAGCGCGCAGCGACGGTGGACAGAACGAGGGAAAGCCTGGAGGGAAAGAAAAAAAAAAAGGGGGGGGAAAAAAAAAGGGAAAAGGAGGGTTTAACGTCAATGTCTCCTTTTTCCTGCTTACCGTCGGCTATAGTAAAGAGAGGGGTGCAAGGAGGGAGGGAAAGGGAAGGAAGAGTTCGAATGGCGGTGTCTCCGCTTACTTTCTCCCTCTAATTCAGCGGTGGCGCTGCTCAAAAAGGAGGGAGAAAGGGGGAGAAGCAACAAGGGGGAGATGGAAAAAAAGGATGGGAGAAAAAAAAAAAAAGAGAAAGAGGGGAGAAAGAAGATGGCCGCGCGCCTCCGACCCAAATATACTCGCAGAAAGAGTCAGGAAGAGAGAAAAAAAAAGAAAAGAAAGAGGAGGAAGGGGAGGGGGACCGAAGTCTCCTACTCTTACGTGATTCCTTTTCATCATTCATGACTATCGAACGCATTTATTCGTGGCCGAGCGAACGGCGGCCGAAATGAGAAAGAGAAGAAGGTTTTCGAAGGAAAAAAGAGAAAAAAAGGGGGGGAAAAAAAAAGGGAGAAAAAAAGGGGCTCGATCGTGATCACAAACCCTCGATCGTCGTGAGGCGGCGAAGGCTACAACCCAGAGAAAGAAAAGGGAATGAGAAAAAAGGGAGAAGGGGGGTAGGAAAAAGAAAAGGAAAAGGGAAATATTTTGCTGTTTTCGCCGGACGACTAATTCCTTTTTTCGGCTTCTATGCGACGACAATGTAGCGAATTATAGGAGGGAGGGGAAGAAAATAAAAAAAAAAGGGGGGGAGGAAAGGGGAAAAGGAGAAGGAAGAGGAAAGAAGGGAACTCAACTCTGGTCCCGCGTAGTACACGCCGCGGTACTCTAACTGCCTATACCCTGGTCTTCGGCCTTCTGTAATCGAGAAAAAAAAAAAAGAGATTACAAAAAGAAAAGGGGATAAAGGAAGAAAAAAAAAAAAGAAAAGGGGGGAAAAAGGGGGAAAGGGGGGGGGGCAAACTCCGTCGGGAAGGCCGCTTTAATTCTCTCAACGCTTTAGCGCGTGACGAAATCGTGGATCCGGGGGCACGAAGAAAAGAGAAAATGTGTGAAGGGGAAGAGGAGAAAAAAAAAAAAAGAGGGGGGAAGGGAGGAAAAAACCGCCGTGGCGGATCATTTATCCCTTCTTACGAAACTCTCTCCAGCACTGCCCCTGTTCTCCATTCATAGGGGGAACAGGAAAGAGGGGATTGGTGGAGAGGGGGGGAAGGGAAAGCGAAGAGAGGGGGGGGGGAAAGGAAAATACGGAAAGGGAAGGCCTCGGACGCTCGCCGCTCCCGTTCTAAACCACTCATCCTTTCTGTTTCTCGGTCTGCGACATCCCTCGGATCGAAAAGAAGAAGGGAAAAGGAGGAGGTTCGGGGAGATCGGGAAAAAAGAGGAGGGGAAAAATACTGATCCACGTCATCCGACTCCTAGCGGCCTCTTCTTGCACACCTCCCCCTTCCCTCCGCGAGTGGAGAGAAGAGGGAACTTGGGGGGGGGGGGGGAGAAAGGGGAGGAAGGCGAGGAAGACGATCGTCTTCGGCGTATCTCTTTTTGTCGTCGAACCGGGAGAAAAAGAAAGGGGTGAAAAGGGAAAGACGCGTCCATTACCGGAGTGGTGGTCTCCCCTTCTAGACTTCTTTTACTCTCACGCCCTTGGTCCGTACTCGAGGAAAAAAATTGGGAAAGGGAAAAAAAAGGAAGAAGAGGAGGGCCTCCGCCATCCCTAACTCTCTGCCACGTCTGTGAAGTTTGATGAGAGGTATAAAAGAGGGGGCAGCGGTCAGCAGAAACGGCGCCTTTACTTTAACCGCTAACGTCTCGTCAAACGTAGAAGAGGAAGATTTTTGGAGAAGAAAAAGAAAAAAGGGCAAGAAGGGGGGGGGGGCGCGCACATCGTTCGTGCACTCTCTTTCGAGAGGGGAAAAAAGAAGGAAGAACCAAAGGAAGAAAGAAAAAGGGAAAAACCTCTGTCTCCACTCGCACTCGCTCCTATGGCCGCTTGATCAGAAATAGAGAAGAGGGGGCTCGAGAAGGAAGAAAGGAAGGAAAAAAAAAGGAAGGGGAGGAAGGTCCACTTATTCTGCATTGATTGCCTTTCCTTTTTCTCCTCTTTCTTTCTCTCATCGCGGCTCAAGAAGAAGAGGGGGGAAAGAGTCGCAAGAGAAGGAAAAGGGGGGAAGGGGAAGAAAATAAGGGAAGGGGGGCGAAGGGACGCTCGACTCTCTATCTGATCGTGGCAAGACAAGGGGAAACTGAGAAAGAAGGACAAAGAGGAAAAGAAAAACAAAAAGGGGAGAATCCGCAGCCGAGCTCTATCACTACTTCTATCTCTCTACCTCTACCTCGTCCAGAGGAAAAGGGAAGGAGAAACAAGGAAAAGGAGGAGAAAAAAAAAAAAAAGGGGGAGAAAAAATCGTCCATCATCATATCTTCCTTCATTTTCTCTCGGCTTGCCCGAATAGGAAAGAAAAAACTCGAAAAAAAGAGAGCAAGGGAAGAGAAAGGGAAAGTGCGCGACGGCCTCATTCACACCCGCATGAGCGAAGGGAAAACTGTCTCAGAAAAAAACCGAAGAGGGAGAGAAAAAGAAAAAGAAGGAGGGCCTCCTCCTCACGCAGATCCTCCTCTACCCTCACCACTGCGCATCGGGGAGAGAAAAGAAAGGAAGAGACGAGAAGGAGCGGAGGGGAAAAAAAAGGAGGGGAGGTAGGGGATTGTTTCTGGAGAGGGGTTAAAAAGAAAGGAAAGGGAAATGGGAAGAGAGAGTTCCCACGTCGCACAGTTTTCTCTCTCTCCAAATGCGGCGGAGTAAAAGAAAGGGCCTAAAGAAGAAAGGGGGAGGAGAAGGAAGAGGAGGGGGGCGGAAGGGGGGGGGGGAGATCTTACCGGGAAAGGGCCAGACTTTCTCCCTTCATTGCACCGCGATCACGGGCTGAGGGAAGAAGGGAAAGGAGGAGTGGAAGGGGGGAGGGAAAAAAGAAAAAAAGAAGGCCCTACTATTCTTAACCAATTATCTTATCGCATCGGGGATGCATGGGTGAGAAGGAGACCGAAGGAGGCAAAAGAGATCAAACTCCCGCCGATTGTTTCTATACTGTTACGTATTTTCGCTTCATCCGGCGACGGAAAGGGGGAAGGGGAGAAGAAAAACTCGGGGGAAGAGGAAGGGGGGGGAAGGGGAGGAAAAGAAGAAAGAGTCCTCACAGGGCCTGAGTCGTTTTCCGTTAGCTTCGACGTAGCCCGGAGGCGGGAGGGAGGGGGGAGGGGATCCGGAGAAAGGGAATGAAAGAAGGAAAAAAAAAAGAAAAGGAACGGAAGGCGCCGTGGGCAATCGAATGCCTACTCGCGTTGGCGGCATACCAGCGAGACAGGATTAAAAGGAATGAAGAAGAAAAAAAAAAGAGGAAAAAGAGGGGGGAGGAGTTCGCGAAGGATCACGCGAAAGAGTTTCTCGGTCTACCTATTACCACTCTTGTAGAATAAGCAACCCGCTCGAAGGAGGGGGGAACGGGGACAAGGGGGAGAAGGGAAAAGAAAGAGAGAAAAAAGGAAAAGGAGATTTTCCTCGTCCGCACTCTGTCTTAAATGCCCTCTGAGGAGGAGGAGGGAGAAATCTACAAAAGAGGGGGAAGAGAGAAGAGAGGCGAAAGAAGAGGAAGGGGGGGGGGAAAAAGATGCTCTTGATTTCCCTCTCCTTTCCATGAAACAACAGAGGGAAAAGGGGAATTAAAAAATAAGGGAGAAAGGGAGGGGGAGAAAAAAAAGGAAAAAAAAGAAGGCGCGGATCCTTCTCTAACTCCTCAATATATCGCGGGGGGAGGAAAGGACTGGAAAAGGGGGGGAAGGAAAGGAAAAGGAAAAAAAGAAAGGGAATTCGATTGCCCACGTAGCCTCTCCTGTCGCGGCCCATCTGGTACAAGGGAGGAAGAGGGGGAAGGAGGGCAAGGGGAAGAAAAAGAAAGGAAAAGAAGCCCTGTGAGGACGTACTTCTGTCCTTCATGCCCGTGCGTCAGTGACCGAGAAAGGGAAAGAGAAGGGGGGGAAAGGGGAAAAGGGAAGAGAAAAAGAAAGGGGAAAAAAAGAGGAGCAGGTTCTTCCATTCACGCGTTTCGGGTCTAAGGATCACCCATAGAAGAAAAGGGAGGAAAAAAAAAAAGGGATGGGCAGAAAAAAAGGGGGAAGAAGGAAAGAGGATGAGCTCCGATCGCCGACACCTTCACGACTTCCTCTCCTCCCGATTTGGCCGCCAGCCCGGATCGAGGGGAAAGAGGGGAGGAAAGGGGAATTCCAGAAAGAAAAGAAAACAGAGGGGGAAAAAAAAGGAAAAAAAGGGGGGAAGGAAGGAAAGGATCCCAGCGGATTCCGGGTATTGGACGCTCCCTCTCTTTTCTCTCTCTCCACGGCTACGTGGAAGATAAGAAAGAGAGAGTAGGGAGAGGAAAAAAAAAAAAAGAGACCGTGAACCTCCAGACAATCTAAGCTTTTCTCTCCTCTGAGAAGGAGGGACGAAAAGGGAAAGGTGAAAAAGGAGGGAGGGGGGGGAAGGAGGGGAAAAGAAGGGAAAGGGGAGGAGGATGATGCCTGCCCTTTCCTGCTTTCCATCTTCTCGGTGGCGAGCGACGGGGCGGGGGGGGGGGAAGAATTAGAAGGGAGAGGGGCGAAAAGGAGGGGAAAAAAAAAGAAGAGGGGAGAGACGCCGCGCGCGCGTCTGGGTCTCTCTCCGTCGAGTTGGAAGAGGCGGGAAAAAAAAAAAAAAGAGGAAAGGCGGCGAACCAGCGGTCGAGACCTTCCCAGGAATCAGGTTGTTAGAGGAGTTTCGCCCTCTTGTCGATGGAACGAGGGGGGGGAAAAGAAAGTACTAGGGGGGGAGGGGAAAGGAAAAGGGAAAAAGAGGGACCGGACTCGTCGTTGCTCATGCCTCGATGCCCTTCTCGCGACGAGCTCAAAAAAGAAAATGAAAGAAAAGGACGGGCACGCAGGACACGAAGGGTAGAAGATGGCCTTGACAGTCCAATTTGATCCGAATTAGATTGGACTGAGTAGTCCACTCGAGGAGGAGGACGCGAAGGACGAAGAACAAGAAAAAAAAAAGGAAAGTAACTGTGTCAGAAAAAGAAAGGGAGAGGAGAGCGAAGGCGCGCATGGACACTGATCACTGCCGAGTCGAGGCCCTTTTCTCAGAGGTGTCTCCTCATCGGGGCGGGAAGTGGGGGGGGGAGAGGGGGATCTAGGGGAAAAAATAAAAAAAAGGGGGTATGGAAAGTCGGGGGAAAACAAGAGCGTTCCGCGCGACTTTTACTAACGTTTCGCTTTTAACGTCAATGGCCGTTTTCTGCTGAACGAGGCCGAAAAGAAGCGGAGGAAAAAAAAAGAGGAGGATGGAGGCGCTCCGCTTACTTCGCCTCGAAGGCAGCTGTGCGCTGCTCACGCAAGGCATGGCAGGAAGGAAAGAAGAAAAGGAAAGTCGAAAAAAGAGAAGGAGTAGGGAGGAAAGAGGGGAGAAAAAACCTTCCGCTTGGCCGCTCCGCCTGACCAAAGAGATCGCCGAAACGAGTCGGCGGACAGAGAGAAAAAGAAGAGCAAAAAAAAGGGGGAAAGAAGGGAGGGAAGGAGCGTGAGGCGGAGGACAGTTGAATCAGGTCATTACTATCGAACGCCATGTATTCGGGGAAGAAAGAGAAGGGGAGGAAGGGGAAAGAGAAAAAAAAAAAAGGGGGGGAGGAAGAGGAGAAAGGGCCAGGACATTCCAGGGGCCTTTTATTGTGCTCACTCCCGATGGCTCTATAAGGGGAAAGAAAAAAAAAGAAAAACCAAAAGAAAAAAAAAAAGGAAAAAGATCCGAGACCGGGAAGAATCGGGACAACTCGAGTGCCAGGATTTTGCTGTTTCGCGACGACTATCCTTTTTTCGCTTCGCATGCGAATCGGACAAGTAGAGAGAGAAGGAAAAAACGTCCCCGAAAAAAAAAGGAGAAGAAGGGAGGACTCACTCCGGTCAGCGGAGGTACCCTCCTCGGGCCTCGAACTGCTCGAGACCCTGGGCGTCGAGCCTTCGGTAATACTAGACGAAAAAAAAGAAGGGGGAAAAAGAACAGGGTAGAAAAAAAAGAAAGGGGAAAACAGTGGACGCCGTGGCGCACTCCTCTTACATGCGCTTTATTTCTCGCAACTCTGCAGCGCGTTGCCGAGCGTGAAAATAAGGGGGAAAATCGCTACAGGGGAAAAAGAAGCGAAAACAGGCAAAATCTGGGGCACTCTAGGGCAACGAATTCTTAACCGCCGTGCGGATCAGTGGGGAGAAGGGAGGAACAAAAGCGAAAATTCAAGAAAAAAAAGAGAAGAAAAAAGGGGGGGGAGAAAGGGAGCGAGCCATCGGGCTTGCGCACCTCAAGCGGGCCTGGGAAGGGCCTCGGCAGGCAGAAAGAAAAAGGGGCGGGGGAAAAAAAAGGGAAGCGCGTTGGGCTCGGTCCAACGAATACCGGCTTTCGAAAAAAAGGTACAAGAGCCGGACTAACGAGTCGGCCCGCCTTCGGTACACCTCACCCTTCCCGCCGTCGACTTGGATCATCGCACAGGAAGAAAAATCGGGAGAAAGGGGAAGAGAGAAAAGAAGTCGAACATAGCGGACTTACGGTAGTGTGTCGGCCCCTTCCGTAGACTGGCGTGGAAGGGGAGAAAAAGGAAAGAAAAGGAAAACGACAATGGTGTGAGACAGCGACACCGCTTCCTTCGTATGCGCCGTAATCGGATATCCCCGCCATCCCGACTCGGCGGCCAGCGCAGTGAAAACAGGGGGAAAAAGGAGAGGAAGAAAAAAACCATAGGAAGGAAAGAAATAGGGGAAAAGCGCGGGGGTGGCAACCGACTTGAAGTACGCCGGCGTTTTGCACGATGATTGTCCCCGTCGCGGCGCGGAGAGGAGGGGGAGGGGACGTGAAAAAAAAAAAAGGAAGGGAGAAAAAAAAGAGGAGCCACGCTCCTCGCTCCGGCCGCTTAGCAGGAAGAAAAAAGTCCACGGGGGAAAAAAAAAAGAAAAGTTAAGGAACTCCGTGCATGATTCCTGTTCGCCCTGCTGTCTTCTCTCATCAGCGGCAAATAGCAGAAAAAAAAAGAAAGGAGACTCTCATGCCCCGCTAGCTTTCGACTTACTTCGCGAAGACGAGGAGAGGGGAATAAAGTAGAAAAAATAAAAGGAACGAAGAGAGAGCCGCATCCATCTCTATCACTACGGTCTAATATCAAAAAAGGAAACGAGGTATCGACGCAAACCACCGTACGGCGTCATTCGTCACGTCATGGCTAACTCCTCGACAAAATGGAAAAAAACCGAAAAGGAGGAGGCGGAGTGCCCTATCTTCTCTCTCGCCGGGCCAAGAGGGAAAAAAAAGACAAAAAAGGAAAGGGAAGGGAGGGGCTCTGTAATCGCACTTTCGCTCGGCCTCACCGCGCATGGAAGAGCGCGAAAAGAGGAAGGGAAGGGGGAAGAAAAAAGAAAAAAAGACACAAAGACAGCATTCCGCAGAAGAAAAAAGAAAAAAAAAGGAGAAAAGAAGAGGAAAAAAGCGTCGGATGGGCATGGATGGTAGTTACATACTTCTTTTTCGGCACGCGACGGGCCGAAGAGGGGAGGGGAAAAAAAAAAAAAACTCAGAAAAAAAAGAGCGACGGCCCCCACTCCCCCCCGGAGCCCGAGGGGGGGGGAAGGAAAAGGAAGAAAGAAAAATTCGAAAAGGGGGGGGGGGGGAAAGGGCCAAAGGGTGGTGCGCCTTCAGCAACCTCTATCCTTGCTGACGGAAAAGGGAGGATTTGGAAAAAGAAAAAAAAAAAAAAAAGAAGAGAGGTAGTTGCCCACCTACGATGGCTTAACATTTATCTTATCTCATCGGGAAAAGAGAGGGGGGTAACTTCAGTCACACTCCCGCTATGGGGATTTGAAGAAGGGGAAGGAAAACTAGCAGAATATCTCATCCTTTTCCAGGGAAGCACTCGTGGGCATGACGGCCATAATGTAACGAAGCCTGAGGGGGGAAAAAGGAGGAGGAAGGCCTTCTGAGCGGCCGATCACGGAAGGAAAAAAAAAAAGAAAAGGGGGAACAGAGGGGGACCGCGCCGGAGATGCTTCGTTTGCAGAGGGGGGAGGGAGGGCGAAGAAAGGAAGGGAAAGACTGCCGTCCTTTCATTACCTGTGCGGCAAGGAAAGGGGGGAAGGAAAAAAAAATCGAAAGAAAAGAAGAGGAAAACGCTGGAGGAAGAAGCACCCTCTCGCCGTCCGGGGGTGGAAAAGAGGGAAAAAAAAAATATGAAGAAAGGAGAAGAGATGTATTGGAATGAATATGCGATTCGATATTC
>Ga0179593_1815599_pt1 | contig 10192 bp, 13 predicted proteins | sample CZODoug2_1_08_16_FD_185931 | JGI IMG/M metagenome (GOLD analysis project Ga0179593, IMG submission 185931) | Vadose zone soil fungal communities from Angelo Coast Range Reserve, California, USA - CZODoug2_1_08_16fungal (PacBio error correction) | ecosystem: Environmental > Terrestrial > Soil >...
GGGAGGGGACGGGGGATGCAGTAAAAGAAAAAGAAATATCTTACCTATGAGCTTGACCGAAAAAGGGGGGAGGTTTTCCATTTTCTTTTTCAAGGGATGGAGGGGAAAGATAAGTGTCCCTGTCCGGTTTAGTAGCGGGAAGAAAGAACGGGAGGGGCAAAGGAAAGAAAAGTTGTACTCGGGCGTGCCAGGAAGAAAGAAGGGGGTCCTACAATGTTTCCGGAAAGGAAAGGGAAATGACATTTCGGCAGCTTCAACAGAAGAAAAGAGGCGAATGACCGAAAGGGAAAAAGATGCGGGTAACTTTTGCAGCAGGGCCTGGAGAAAAGAGAAATCAATAACCACCGGGTTAAAAGGCCTGTCCGCTGGGCGCGGGAAAGGGAAGTCCAGAACGGAAGGGGGGGGAGGCTTTCATACGCATCTGGAGGAGAGAATCCCGTTATAAAAAAGAAAATGGGCTGCTGTTGGCCTGGGAAAAGGACGCCGAAAGAGAAGGTGTCCGAAGCAGCATGACTGGGAAGAAGAGGAAAGGGGCCCGCTTTTCTCACTGAGAAGGGGAAGTGGGGAGAAGGAAGGAAAAGGGGGAGGCAAGGGAGAAATGCTCCCTTTCGTCCCGTCAAAAAAAAAATTTTTGTATCACCAAAGAAGGGGGAAGCGTCCTCAAAGGAAGAAGAAAAGCGTTTCCTTCAACATGAGAGGAAAAAAGGGCCGCGGCGGACCGGAGGGGAGGGGGCGCTGTCAACTCGCGAAAAAAAGAGGACCCGACAAATTTTAAAGAGAGATCTCTTTTTCAGCGGCTGACAAAAAGCCTTGAACTGGTGGCGTCCCCAAAAAAAGAAGAAACTGAACCGGTGAAGGGAGAAGAAAAAAAAAAAAAGGGGGGAGGAGCGATCAGGGGAACTCCGTCCGGAGGGTCCGCGGGGATCTTGTCGCTGCTGGGGAAGGGAAACGCGTTTTTCGCACAGCCGGGGGGAAGGAAAAAAACAACTGAGGGGGAGAAGTTATTTACGACGCGCTGAATCGTGCTGAGGAGGGAGGGGAAGGGACCAGGGAAAAGCCCCATTCTTTAATAAAAGTACGTTAACAGCTAGTCTAAGGAAAAAAGGAAGAGCCTGAGTTTAGGAAGGGCAGGCGAACCAGTCCCATAATCGACGAGAGGAAAAAGGGTCCTTTAAATCTCCTCAAAGGAAGGAAAGAAAGAAAACCAAAAAGGGGAAAAAAAAGAAGATACTTCCTCAGAGCTCATAAAAGAAAATCGGGAAAAGGTACCCAAGGACAACCCGGCCTGGGCGTAAAAGAAACCTCTTAGCAGAATGCTCGAAAGGGGAGGAGAGAAAAGCCCCCCATAACCTTGACGGGAAACTCCCCGAAGCTTTCATGCTTCCGCGAAAGATGCTTAACAAGGTCTTTTCGTTGACACAAAAAAATACTCTCCCTTATGAAAAAAGGGAAGAGCAATCTCAAACCATCGGGACATGTAAGGGAGGGGGAAGGAAATCACACACGCTCGGGGGGGAGGAAGGCACGGCTCATTTCAACTGAAACCCCAAAAGACCCTTGAACCGGGAAAGTTGACAGAAAAGGAACATTCACTCTCAGCTTCATTATCTCAAAAAAAAGGGGAAAGCTTTCCCATTGCCCTAGGAGAGATTTGGGAAGGAGAGCCCTTCATCTCCAAGCAGAAGAATACCCTCCTTGGAATAGAAAGGGGGGGGAAAGAGCTAATACAAGGGAAAAAAATGACGGGGGGAGAAAAAAGCATCAACCAAAACATCTACATTTCCGAAAGCCGTCGCTGTACGAGAAAAAAAAGACTCAAGGAAAGGATCACCAAAAAACCCAGAGCTTAAGGAAGAGCCAGCGCCCGGAATAGGGAGGAGTACAAAATAGATAGGGGGCTCTTCTACGTCCAAAGGTTTCTCGGACGCAAGGAGATGCCCCTTGGCGCGGGAGCGAGTGCACGTCGGAGAAAGGGGTGTCCGAAAAAAAGTGGGGGCTGCAGGCAAGCAGGGGGTGCTCGGAGGGATTCGCTACCCTAAAAATCAGGGGGAAAAAAGAAAAGTCTTTTTGCCCGGACGGAAGGTCGAGGTTGGGGGAAAGTCAGCGTCTCTTTGGGATGTGAAGAAAGGGCCTGCATGAAGAGCCGTTCGAAAAATCGGCGTAGGCCAAAAAGCAGTTGGGGTCGTGGAAGAATCTTCGAACGGGGGAGAGGAGTTTAGGATAGAAGGACCGAGGAAAGGCGATGCCCACTGGGGGAAGACGCGCTCGTAGCGCCCGCACGCTGAAACTAGTCAAAGGAGGAGGAGAGGCCCTCGCGATATAAAAAAGTGTTAAAAAAAAGGGTCTGGGTGTGCTGAGACACTGGCTACGGGAGGTAGGACCTGCCCCAGGGACTAGTTTTAAGGCCGTTCAGGCGAATAGACTATGAAGAAGAGTGAGGGGGGGCCGTGGCGAGGTTTCGGAGCGGGAGGGGGGGAAATCCCTCTGGATAAGGGAAACGAAAAAGAAAGAAAAGACGATTCAAGAAGGGGAGGAGAGAACGGGCTCTCGAAGAGCGCTCATTAACCTAAGGGATGTCCCGTCCACGCGGGGGGGAAGGGATGCCTCCGCCAGGTTGCCCAGAAAAAAAGGCAGCGTTGAATAAAAAAAAGAGAGAAGGGAGGAAGGGTCATGCAGCAGCGACACAGAAGGGAAAGGGTCCTCTTTTTGGGGCAAAGAAAGGCAGAAAAAGGGCGCCCTTCCGGTTCAGGGAGGACCGCCCCCGTGAAGGTATTTCAGCGCTGAAACAGACGGGAAAGGGGGAAGGGGGCGAGTTCCCGCGCCCGCCTCGAAAAAGTCCGCCGCGGCCAGGCAATCGCTAAAAAAAAAGAAAAACGGAAAAAGGCCAGCTGGGGAACCACGTTCGCCGCCAACGGTCGCATCCCTTCAAAAAGAGAAACGAGGAAAGGCAGAAAAAAGTGCCGCACCGCTGTCCCGGCAGGAGCCTGTCGCTTCTGGGGAAAAAAAAGAAAAAGCTCAAAGAGGACCAGGCCACCATCCGCCACCAAAGGATCCCGGTCTGAAGCGCGGGGAAAAGCCTCATCTTGCCCCGCGAAAAAAAAAAAAAAAAAATCCGGGGGCACGGGAAAGCACTTCCAGCCAGGTAGAAACGTGTTTCTTGTCGGGGGAGAAGGGGGGGGGTGGCTGGCAGGCCCTGGGCAACCCAAGGGGGGGGGTTCTGTCATGTTTTTGCCGGGAAAAATGCCCTGTACCGCCGTGGGGGGTACGGCCAAGGAGACAAAAAAAGAGTCATGAAAAAAGAAGAAGCATTATAGACCTCTTTCCACCGCGAAAAAAGGAACCCGCAGAACCCATCCTAACCGGAAAGACAACTTCAGCAGTCCGGGGGGGAAAAAAGAAAAGGCCGTTAGGGAAGAGGACCGGGGTCGCTTCGCGTCATGCATCTTAGAGGAAAAAGAGATAGAATGCATGCGGGGGGAGCGTATACTACTGCCGAGACGGGGAGGGAAAAAAAAAAAGGGGATATTGTTGGCCATTTTCAAGAAGTGATGTCATGGAAAGAAAGGGTGGCCCGAGTCTCTACTGCAACGCAAAGGAGGGCAGGGGACCAGGAAAGGGTGAGCGGCCGTACAGGAAGGGTGCCTTCCCCCGGCGTCAAGGGTCGGCAAAGCGGAAGAGACCGACACAAGGGGGGGGAGGACAAAGAAAGCGTGTGCCGCCCAGTTGGTAGAAGGAAGAACCACCTTTTTCCATTACGGGGGAGAGGGACAGGAAAAGACAAAGGACTGGATCCTGGGCAGAAGGGGGCGCCGCGCATCAGGAGGGTCTTCCGTTTGGAGGGGGCAGGTGAAAGGGGGGGGAAGGCCAGGAGGTGTCAGAATCAGCAGAAAAGGAGCCGTTCCATCTGTGGTGCTGCACTGGCGGGTGGCCTGCTGGTTTCGAAAAAAACAGGGAGGGCGAATCCTGCGGGGGCAGAAAGACATCCCATCCCGGGAGGGACTCGGTTACGAACGAAAGCCAAGGATCGAAGGCGTGGGAGAGGCAAGAGGTGCGGGGCGCGGGAAAGAAAGGCTGCCTTCCCCTGGCGCGGAAAAATGTGAGGGGAGGGAAAAAAGGGGAGGGAGAGAGGTCCTGCCGGTCTCGAAAACCGGGTGAAGGGCGAAAAAGGCTGGCTGAGGCGATCGCCCGAGCATAAAGAGAAGAAGGGGAGGGGGGAAAGGGTTGTCGTGATGGTGATCGGGGGGACTGGTCAAGGGGGGGCTGAAAAAGGAGGGAAGGGAAAGGCCGTTAGGGAAACATTGCTGAGGCACGCTATACGGAAGAACATGGAGGGTAATGCGAAAAAGAACAGCTATTCCCCGAAAGGGAACGCCTGATTTGCGCGGAGGGGAGGTAACAGGGAGAAAACGAAAAGGGGGAGCTTTTCAGTATCCAGGGGAACTCGCCGAAAAAAGCTTCTAAAGTCTCCCGGCCTTATACTACTAGAAAGGAAAACTGAAGCGAAGAAGGGGGTCAAAAGAAAATGGTGGCGGTCACTATCGGCGAAAAGGAACTCCTACGAGGAAAAAAAGACCTTGAACGCTATTAAACACCGAGGAAAGGGATGGGAAGGAAAAGAAGAGAGAAAGAGGTGAACGCGTGCGGGGGGAAGGATGTACGAGCGCGGTCTTCTGAGGGGGGTGTGGCATCGAAAAAAACAGAGGAAGAAAGGTCCCGAAGGGAAAAAGACGCCGAGTCAACGGAAAAGGGGGGGTGCCTCGGGAACCTCGAAAAAGGAACACTTCTCAAATGCGAAGAAGCAGAAAAGGAAAGGGAAGGTACCACCCCGATAAAAAGGAGCCCTTCATCTCCAATCCGAGGGAAGGGAAGAATTACCTCCCTTTTGGAAGAAGGATGGGAGCAGAAAGGAAGAAGTTGACAGCCTGAAGAAAATCTACACGTTTCCGCGTTCGAGGACCGCTTTACTAGTCGTGCCTAGGGGGGGGACGAAGGGGAAATGAAGAAAAAAAAAGAGCGTCCCCGCGACAAAAGAGGCCCGTTACTGACTATCGAGGGGAGGAAAAAGAGGATAGAGGGAGACGGGGGCAAAAAGAAAGAGGGGAAGCGGGGGGGAAGGCGGGGTGCATAAGGTTCGATTGCCGAAGAAAGAGTAATCGGTACGGGAGTCGGACCAAAGGAAAAGCAGGCGTTCAACAGGAAAGGACCTGATTCTCTCCAGGGCAGGTATTTCGGAAAAAGGGTGGAAGGAAAAAAGGAGGAGGAATCACGTCTCGGGTGGTCCGGGGAAAAATGCGCTACTGCCTGCATGAGGGAAAAGGCGTCCGGCATCGGCGTAGAAAGCCCAAGGGGGGGGGGGGGGGGGGTGGGGGAGAAGGACGTGCAGCGGGCGGGGGAAGGGGGACCCGCATGCGGGTTGAAACCCCGTTAGGCGGAAATGGACGGGAAATAAAAAGAGGAAAAAAAGGCTCGCGCGCCCGCAAAAGGAGCCTTCAGCAGCGAGAGAGGAAAGAGCCTCATATACTGGGTAATAACGTTTCAAGGGAAAAGGGGAACGCCGTAGGTCCGTTAGAAGGTCTTCGCAAACGGAAAGGGGGAAAACTAAAGGGAGTCAGGCTAAGGCTGAAGATGCGGACGTCTCGTCGGAGACCGGGCGAGTTTTGGCGAAGGGGGGGGGGGGGGGTGGAAAAGGACTAAAAATGCCACTCCGGCTTTCTACCGAAGTGAGTCAGGAAAATCAGAAAAGGTCTTCTGACTATCGGGGGAGAAGGACATCCCTTTTTTTCCTGGGGGATCAACCAGTCAGGACAGAAAAAGAAGTCATACGGCAGCGGAAAACTGTTTGACGCCGCGGAAGGAAACCGCTTTTCAGCCAGCAGCGAAAAAAGGGACAGAAAAAGGGGGGGAAAAAAGGGGGGGGCCAGGTGACACGGCTATCGCCGAAAGGTAGTGTCGCCCTTCACCCTGTGGAAGGCAGGACGCGCACCCGTTCCAAGTTGGGGGGTGCAGAAGGAAAGCCGGGGAGAAAAACACGCCATGGACAAAGAGGTTGTTCCGCGAGTAGACCCGCCCTCGTCCGCGTACCCTTTCCGGAGGTCCTGGCATGGGGAAACCGGGAAAGGAGGACGCGTGCCAGGATGGGAGCAACTTTCGAAGGACGGTACTACGGCGGGGGGAGGAAAAGAGGGAACACCATCATGCAGAAAGACAGCCAGTTCCTCAAGGAAATTAACATCCATTAGGCGGAAAAATCGGCCAGCCCCAAAAAAAGCAAGTCCCCGCGTTTCACCAAGCACAAAAAAAAAGGGGAGGGCGCGGCAGGCCCGGCCCGGAGAAAAAAGGGGACTGCCCCGGGGTCCGAGGGGGAAGCAGGGAAAGAGGAAAGGCTTTGCGGACCGGAAAAAACCAGGCCCTGCGAAAAAAAAAAACCCAGGCTGTGTGGCGGGCTCAAGTTCTGGGATGGAAGACCGAAAGAAAAGCCCGGGCAGGAAAAAAAAACTGGTAACAACGGCCGCTCCCAGGGGAAACGTCAATGCGTCACAAGGGGGAAGGGACTCGGGAGAGAAGAACCGGAAAAAAGAAAAGCCGAACCGGAACTGGCCAACCAGAGAAAAGAGCTCATCGGTCCGCTAAGGGAAGGAAGCGCCGTATACCCGCCCACAAAAACGCTCCGGGAAGAGGAGATAAAGAAAAAAAAAGAGCGAGTGCATGACTCGAAGCGGAAGGGAAAACTTGCGCGTACGCGCTCAACGGGGGAAGAGGGAGAATTGAAAAAGGAGGGGATGGGGACCGGAGGGTCCGGTTTCCGGCTGGTGTGCCGGGGAAGGGGAGTGAGCGGTGGCCCTAGTAGAAAAGGACCCTGTTGACGCATTGACGGCGGGGAAAAAATGCACGGGGGGGAGGAACCAGGGAATGCCCCGGCGGTCCATGGAAACATCCCGAACACTACTTCTAGGGAAGGCCTGGGGCTTGCCACTTCGCAAAGGGAGAAAGGGTGACTTCCCGCAAGAACCACAGGAAAGGCTTTCCTGTTTCTGGCGGAGGAGGTCATTCCACGTCTACCTGGGAGGCAAGAAAATGGAGGAAAACAGCCCTGGAGAAAGGGAAAGCTGGTTTCCCTGGGTGAAGGGGAGCCTTGTGTCTTGCAGAGAGATGGGGAAGAAGGGACAGCTGGTGCGGCACTGCGTGGAGCGCTGCGGGAAAAAGGGAGTCAAGACCGGGCTGCGCCCGTTCGGCAAAAAAGTGGTGACACCATCACCACAGTGCCGGCTCGGTAACGAACAGGTGTCCCGGTCTGTGTAGGAAAAAAAAGGTTCCTGGCCGCGCGGGGGACCGGTTCGCGGGAACACGGGGGGATGCAAGGGGGAAAAAAAAAAAAAAAAATAAAAAAAAAGAAAAAAAAAAAAAAAAAAAAAAAAAAAAAAAAAAAAAAAGCAGGGGATGGGGGACGGAGGGGAAAGAGGGGGGAAGGGAAGACCTGGTAACGGTTGCGGTCCCGGCCGGAGAAGGAAGGTCGACGCCTACCCTACCATTAGTAGGAAGGGGACCGGGGAAAAAAGAAACTCCCCTATTGTCCCGGAGTCGTTATGTGGAAGAATGAAATCGTCTTTGTCCCGCACGGCCGGGAGGTCAAAAAAAAGGGAGGTCCACGCTGCCGTTATGGGGGCGGAGGCATCGTCTGAGGGACGGTACCCCTAAAGGGGACTGTAAGGGAAGGACAGCTATTCTAAGATCAGCACGGGGAGGGGAGGTTTCTCTCCGCCGTAAGAGGGTCTCGCATCCGAGATCTAAGAGACCGTTAGAAAAAGAAAAGAAGAGGAGCCCTCAGCCTAAAAAAGAAACCCTTCACCAAGGAAAAGCTCCTCATAGCTGAAGAAATAAGGGGCCAGGTAATGGTCAAAAAACCGGGGGGGGAAGGGGGGGGACGAATACCCTATTATCAAAAGAAAAAAGCGGCTCTAAGATCAACCTAAAGAGTAAAAAGAGGCCTGTGCGTTATAGAAGCTGCCCTATGCAGGAGGCTGAATCGTGAATGACGCGCTCGAGCCTGAGGAGTTCTCGCTCGCAAAAACACGTAACCGGGAATCATGGAAATCACTAGTCAAAAGCGAAAAAAACACGTCACGGAGGAACGTGAACCAATACCATTGGGGGGGGACCGGGATAAAGAAGGAAATACGCCGATGAAGACTCACGGCGCAGACTCATGCATGCACTAGCGGGAACCGCAGGAAAAAAACAAGAAGGGAGACCGCAATAACAACACGAGAGAGGGCCTTTCAAAGAAGGGGAGGAAGATATCCTTTCCCAAATTTAGCGGGGGAAGAAAAACCTGGGGGGGGAAAAAACTCGTCCATAAAGTCCTCGTTCAGGAAAGGGAGCTATATCGTGAAAGGAGGAAAGAAAGTGGCCTGATAAAACCAGAGCGTAAGGAGGAAAGCTTGTCGAGCAGCGCCCAAGGGGGGAGATCACAAAAAAAAAGGAGGGGGAGAGATAGTCATTACAAAGGAAGCTGGCAGCTTTGTCGCGGACAGGGATCAAGCCCCTTGTCGCTTGAGAGGCGGGGATCGGAGGGGAAGGATTTGGGGAAAATGTGAGGGGGCGAGTTTGCTGCAGGAGGAAAAAGAAAGGGGGTTGGGGGGAGGCGCCCTGTATTCTCTAAAGGGACAATTCTTGTAATTCCAGGAAACATACGTCTTTGTATCTGAAATGCGGGGGTTAGCATCGGGGGGAAGGAGACCCGTGCTTGCGCTACGGAAGGAGTGCCTTCTCCGGGAGGGGCCCGGGCTATTTTTCCCGGGGGGGGGTGTACGAAGGTGAAAGAGAAAAGGAGCGCGTGTAGAGGGGGAGATGCCGGGTTCAGAGAGGCCTATTCCAAATGTGGGGAGGGAGAAAGGGAAAAATAAGCTCGAGAGGGGATGTCAACGTAAAGAACTCTTTAAGAGGGATCCTCTTTTCAGAAGGGGAACAAGGGGGGGAAAGATAGATTTTTACTAGGAAATGTGGGTGCTTAGCGCGTAGGAAAGGGGCTACTAGGTCTTCGCAAGGGGGGGGGTGGAAAAGAGGGGGACCAAGAAAGGAGAATGCTGAGGGGACTTCTCGTCGGGAGGGTGCCGGGCTATTTTGGGCGAGGAAATGATGGGGGGCCCGGACTCAAAGGGAACGCCTCTTCGGAACGAACCTCTTCATTACTAAAAAGAAGCAACGAAAGACGAGAAAGGAAAGAGACTATCTTTTCCCGTAAGAAGCCTGTTTGCTGGGAAGCCACGCTTGAACCCTGAAGAACGTGGGCCAAGAAGGAAAGAAAGGAGAGAAGGGGTGTCGCCGCGGCGTGCCAAGGGAAGAAAGGCACAAGCCGCACGTGACAAGAGAAAGGACCCTCCGTACGGTGGGGAGGGGCTGGGGGCAAGAGGAGGAGGGTCGGCGTCGCCCCGGAAAGAAGTAGCCGGAACGGAGGAAATATGCCTGTAAAGGCCTGAGAGGAAGGAAGCCTGGGAAAAAACCATTTGTTCCGACGAGGACCGCCCTCGTCCGCGGGAGAAGGAAGCACAGTGCCTCGCTCATGGTTAAGAAAAGGGGGGGACCGGCGAGGGGAAAGGAGAAACGTGCGCCGCCCCTCCGGCGAACTCAACGTCGGAGACGGGGGGGGGGGAGGCATCGCTCCCCGTCCCAAGGGAAGGGAAGGCAGGAAAAAAAAGTCCTTCTGCTTCCGATCTTAAAAAGAAACATGAGGAAAACGCGTGCACCCGGCCCCAAAAAAAATTTTCTCCCGGGCGAGAGGCGCCATCTGACGGAGGGACCGAGGAAAAAAAAAATCACGTGGACTGCCCCGGTGCGCCCGCCCAAGCCGGAAAAAGGACCTGGAACCCGCGGGGGGGGGGGTGGACAGGAGGAGAAAAAGGGGAGGGGGAAAAAGTTTCCCCTCATTTTCAAGCAAAGAGCCTCCATATATTAGTGAAAAGTGCCGACAGGGAGAGGGGCGGCAAGGGAGAAAGAAAAAGGGCACGCCCGAGTCCACTCGGGCAGCGGGGGGGGAAAAAAAGAGTCAGTTGCCTCCGCAGTGAAGAAAAAAAAACGGGACCGGTACCAGATCTCACCAGCAGGAAAAAGTAAGAAAAAGAGCAAAAAGGAAAAGGAGAAAAAAGCTCATCGGTCCCGCTCAGTCCCTTTGAGGAAAAACCAGACTGCTCAGTGC
>Ga0179593_1293760_pt1 | contig 10191 bp, 7 predicted proteins | sample CZODoug2_1_08_16_FD_185931 | JGI IMG/M metagenome (GOLD analysis project Ga0179593, IMG submission 185931) | Vadose zone soil fungal communities from Angelo Coast Range Reserve, California, USA - CZODoug2_1_08_16fungal (PacBio error correction) | ecosystem: Environmental > Terrestrial > Soil >...
GTAAGGAGCTTCGGGGTATCAGGGAAGCAGTCTCAGACCTCCTAGGGGCGAAATGGAAGCCGAATACCGGCGGGTGAGGTTCAAAAGTCAAGGTAAACACCAACAGATCGCCGATCGACCGATGCAACAAAACAGTGCGCGCAGGAAGCAAGGAGGGTTCTCAAGTGGCTCATAGAACTGGTGTTTCGCGGAAGAGGGGAACCGGAGAGAATTCCCTGGGGGGAGCTGTGTTCGCTGGTCAGGCGTGTCTAACGCCGGCAAACCTAAGACTGGAATACATGACGTAATGGAGCCAGGGACAGGAAAACCAGTATCGAAAAGTTACAAAGGAGCGAGTCACGGAATGCCTGGCGCGCTGGTCGATAAGAAGTTGGAATTCTGCACAAGGGCGAGGCTGGAAAGGACTGCGCAAAAGCACTGAGGGAGTGTGGAAAATGCAAGGAGGGAGGCCAGGAACGGGCATACGAGCAAATGGGGGGACATTTACGAATCGGAATGAGGAAATTCGAAAAGAAGAAGAAGAGGACACAAACTCATGTTTTTAAAGTACGTCTATTTCGGAGACCTTCGCTCGTGGAGGGCAAGGTAATCATATCAATTCTGGGATGGGGCCGGCAAAAATAGCCGAGATGAACGACAAGGTCGAAAAGGCGAGACGTACACAAATCATGAGGTCTACAAAACCACCCTGGGGGTTACCAAAAGCAACCTGATCCGGGGAAATCTAAATTAAAAAGCGTCGGTCGGCGGGTGATAGGGTCAGCTCGCCTGGACGCGTGGTGGTACGGAGCTTCGTGAACGAAGGAGATGAGAGTTTAACACTATCGCTGATAGCAAGAAGCTTCTGAGGAAAGGTCAGGCTCATACTCTACCAGTTGAAACACAGGGAAAACGAAGAACTGAGCAAGGGGACTCGGGAAGGTTTACTAAGGGGTGGACTATGCATTGAGGCCTTACGGAAGGCGCGAACGTACGGGTCGCGTGCATGGTTGTGACGAAACCGGGGATAACTTGAAAGACAGGGGCGCGAAGGAATGGAAAGAGCACAAAGAGATCTGGCGAGTATTCTGGGGGAAAAGCTCGGGAGAAGACCACGAGGTCCTCCGACGAAGGGGGCTTCTCTCAAAAGAGAGGCTGGAAGGTCCGCCTAAGCCCTTTGAGGGGTTGGAAACCCCCATGAGTGACGCGGGGATTGGGGCTGGTTATCGCCACGGGTCAAAAGATCAGAGCAAGAGAGGTCGCAACGTCTGTGCTGGGAGGGCTGAGAGTACTTTTGCTAGGGGGATGAATGCGTCCTGGGAAAAAGGACGTCACGAGAGATGGCGAAAGAAGGTCACAGCGTGAGCTCGACGGGAAAGGCGACCGACGACATCGCGAGAGTCCCGCGAGGCGGCGACGCAATCACGTCAAAAAAACTGCGAACGCACAAGAAGGGCTCGATTAAAGAAGAAAGGTATCAGCCTGGGACCGACGGCAAGGAAGGTGATCTCTCCCGAAAAGGAACCTGGTCGTGAATGGTATCTCAGAAGCGCGTATGAAAGAGTAACTTATAATGTAAAGGCTCTGTTACAGCCCGTTAAAATCGGGGATGATAAGAAAGTGACGCCCAGGACTGAGCAAGGTGGATCAGACGAGACACGGAATACGAAGGTGGGGTCAACTAAGATAAACAAATAAAGACCTGACCAAGCCGCGAACAATTATTTCATGTTGTGAAGGTGATGGCAAATGCCAGAATTCGGGGGCCGGGGGTAAAAGAAACGAGCTGGAAGAATAAGTTTCCTAGTAGGCAAAACACCCTAGTGCCGTGTGGTCAGATCTTAAGGAAAGAAGGGGGGGGCATCGTGTGAATCCAAAGGAAGGCCGATCTTCAAGTGGGAAGACCGGTCAAACAGACCCGAGCGTCCAGAACGTGCGGGGACGCCGGCGGGCTTAGGCCGCAAGCCGAGTTTCTGACAAGAAGAGCTATAACTACAAAGTGAGCATTGGGGAAATAGAGGAAGGGAATAGCTGAATCTTGCGGGGAACGAACTACAAAGCCAGGGAAGCAAAAGAAACGATGTGAAAGCAGAGACATCTACTTCTGGCAAGAGAATATCAACGCGGAGTTTCAAGCCCATATCTTTAAATGCAAGACCCAAGTTGATTAACTCGGCTCTTAAGACCGCGCTACGGGTGGGAGATTAAATTGCGGGGTACTCGCTAAGCTGGGCGGGGCTGAAAGTCAGCCGGGAAGAAAGGTACGGACCTGGGGACTCTAGTCCGGGTATGGGACTGCGATCGGAGGTAAAATTTATCGGCGGGCCCAAGCCTGAACTAAAAGGTGATCTTTTAGAAATCAAAAACGCCACTAAAACGAGACGATATTAAAGTCAACAAGGGGGGGAAGGCCTTCAGGGGAATGCATTCAGCAGAGATGAAACCTGGCAAGGCGTATTGACTCAGGTCAGTGGGCGGTCAGGGGGGCTGATCAGGATTGGTTCAAACAAATTAAGCAAGCCAGGGTCCCCCAAAGGTCAACTAGAGTCCGTAGGTAGCGAGCACGCTCCTACCACAAAAAAACCAATGGACAAGAACGCTTAGGCAGAGATCAATACGAAACTGGAGACAGGCTGACAGGCTCAGAATGGAGGTAACAATGCTCTATCGCAACTAAGAAAAATGCTAGCAAATAAGCCTGGCCATATCAGGGGACCGAGGGGACTTGATCAGGGAAGGCAAAAGAAACCCAAGGGTGAAATGGTCACTCCTCGAAGTAAATAGGGAAGGGAAAATCAAATATGAAAATATTAGAGGCGGACACCGGGAGAAAAGAATGAAGATCACCACGTCCATTCAAAAAAACTACGGGGCGAGCAGGGTCCGAAAAAAAAAAGGGAAATACTGCCGATGTCCGGGAGGGAATCGTTAGGTGGTCAAGAGAGAAACGCGCGAACGCAGACTGACGCGTTCGGGGGGATTGCCCCAACGGTGTAGGTAAATCGCGCGAACGCAAGCGCGAGCGAGAAGGCCAAGCCGAGGCTTAAGGGGGATCACATAGGGTAGTCCCCAAGGGGAAGGAAAAAATCACTTCGCCGCGCGGTCCCAAAACTCAACCACAGGCACCAGGGGTATTGTCGTTAATGAGCGGTATGGAGCTCATCAGAGATGGGAAAAGACGAGCCAAACAAAACGCGCCCGAAAAAATCTGGGAACGAGGGGGGGATTCCGGGTGGTCAGGTGGCAAAAATATGAATCAAACGTCAGATCGTCACATCGCGATTGAGGGGAACACCGAACTTCTGTGAAAACTATCTAAAATGCTTGATACAAAACGGTCACCCCGCGGTTGGTGGCGGGGCGGTCTTTCCCAGCTCGAAACCGTGCTAATTATGCAACGGCCAAGGGGAAAACGAACCTCAAAGGAGCGCGGGTGAACAAGGAGTAATTCCGTTGGAGGAAGAAACCTGCGCAGAGGGCGCCGAAAAACACCATATGAAAGAGCATGCATCTTGGACCTGGGGGGTCGGGTCGCTCACAGAGTTATCTCCACCCACAACAATCAACACAGAGAAGGAGAGAGCAACGGCTTTCCGTCCGGTCCCAGGTCGAAGAGGACAGGACGTCCTAGATCAACCAGCAACAAAAACATAAAAAGGGCGAGAAGAAAAAAGTGCGAGGGATCAGCTTGGACTAGACGAATCGGCATTAATACGGGGGAAATAAGTCGGCCGAGTATACAAAAGGGGAGATGGGGAAAAAGATATGACGACATCAGCGCGAACGACAACGAAAACCCATGACGAGAACATGCGCGGAACCGCAGAACACCTGCTTCTGCAAGATCGAAACAAAAAACAGCGTCGGTGGGGGACTGAAAAAATTCTACTTGAAGTTATACCTAAAAGGACTGCGGATAAATGGGGTGAAATGCAGGAGACGGGCCGAAGGGACATAGAGGGGAACAAAAATAATGTCTGACAGACGGGGCTGAAGACATCACAGCACGCAAAAGCTTTGAGCGCCGGAATGATTCCGGGAAGGGTAGACCGCAGACAGAAGAATCGCGAGCCAAGCCTTGCGAGTCATTCGTCATCACGGGGAGAAAAACCCTGAGTCTTGACAACTGTGGTTCACGCGCACAAGAGAAAACGAGATCACGCGGAGATCCGTCGAGCCCTTAACTACAGACATCCAGGCAACCTACGAACAGAAAAATACTATAGGAATTAAACTTTGAAAACCGAATAACCGGAGGGAGGGTAAAGAAGATCCAGGGGGGAATCGCACGCGGCGACTCAGAGATAAAGGTCAGACCAGCGTTTTCGACAACACATAGAAAAAATTAGAGTTAGGAATGAAAGAACGACCACAGCATCGGAGATCAGCGAATATTCCACCGATCCGGAGCCAAGAAACGCCGGTGTTGGAAGCCTTCTCTTGATCGGGGCGGGAGCAAAAAAAGGGTTGATGGGTCTCAAAGATGTGTCCAAGTATCGAAGGGAGACCGGGGGCGGGAGCAAAGGCGAGGTCGTCTCAGAAGACAGCAGCCGAACACTGAGAAAGTGCGAAGGAGAGTCAGTAGGAATGAAGTACTGGAAAGGCCAGGAGGGGGGGGGTCATCTCGATGTGGTCAAAGGAGATGCCGACGTCGTCAAACTTGGTCCAATGGGAGAGAAGAAAGTGGGGGAGAGGGACGAGAAAGGATATTTGAAGGGCAATCGGCACGGCTGTCAAAGACTTTCCAAAGAACAGGGGAGACCTCGCAAAAACAAAAAACTCCTTAGCAAAATCGGAGCAGAACGGAAGGGGACAGAAGGGGGCGGAGAGGAGTTGCTGACACTCCGCGTAGGGGGGGGCGGATCGAAAGGAAAGAAAGGCATGAAAATGACTTGTCGGCTCCTGAAGTATCCTCCGAACCAGTTTAGCGTTAAAGGAGGAAAAATGACAGGGGCGAGAAAAAGAGGGTGAAAAATATCGAGGGGCTGTGAAATTTATCTTTTTTACTAGCAGCTTTACTAAAAAATAAAGGAACCGCCGATTAACGGGAGAAACATCATACCGGGAATAGGGAAAAGAGAATCCAAAAAAAAACGAGGGAAAATAGAGAGTGCTTTCCCGGTCTCTTCGTACTGGAGGAGGAGTATATCGACTTCACGGCGTTCTATGATCTGTCCGCGACTACAAATTGTATAGGAAACAAACCCATCCGATTCAAATCGCCTAAATGGCAAAGAGTGCGCGGGCCATGGAAGAGTGCACTCCAGTAAAGACCAAGAAACTGTCGCGGCGTCCTACTATCACCAAGAATTCAATGGGGATCTTATCGGAAAAGGCAACCTAAAGAAGAGTGGTACAGGGAAACAGCACACAAACTGAACTAGACATATAAACAGTACGGGATCGGCGCCATGAGGGGTCCCTGAAAGCAGAGAGCACCGAAAATGTCGTAGGATCGATGGGGGGGCAAAGTCGGGGGATAAATTCTTGACGACCGCGTGCCTATGGGCAAGAAGCTTCACAGGAGGCTCGAAGATCAAACGGCTCGCGACAAGGGAACGGACTAGTAGGCATCAAACGAACGCCCGGCTATGGACCAACGAAGAAAAATAGGTCAATACGCTGAGACGAGTAACGAGATCGGTCAGGGAGAGAATCTGTGCGGGCCACTGGGGGTGATGGTGGGCGTGAAAGACGATATGTAACCTAGGGGGGCCGGTCGACTGCATACGACAGCAACAAGTACAGAAAAGAGGAAAGAATGATTATAACAACTCCTCTATCCCCTTTGAGTCTTAACAGGTAAAAAGTAGATACCGAGAATGAGGTCAATCAACAAGGCTTTACGTTGGGCAAGATCGGGAAGTGGAGCTATAAGGAAGACTGTTGTATGGCTCTTCGGAAAATGAGTTAACCAAAAGGCGAGGTCTGTTGGGGAAAAAGAAACAGGGGGAATTGAACGAGCAAGGTAAAGAGTAGCGTAGAAATACGCACACGGGGAAAAGTCAGACCAACATCGGTGGATGCAAGGGAAACGAATAACAAAAGAAACGACTTGGCACACGGGGACTCGTGCTTCACAAGAGCCGGCATGAGAAAAAGAAAAGGGAATCACGCAACATAATAGACAGCGTTCAAATAAAAAAAAAAAAAAGTACCCCGAAGGAGAGAACTGACATAAGGGGTGAGATAGAAAAGTTCCCGCGCAGAGAGGGATTGGATTCGCGAATCTGACATCCAAAGGTACTGAATCTAAGCATAAAAGGAGGATGAACTAAGTGCGGACGAATGAGCCACGCCGCCTGGAAGATTGATAAATAACTTTCCGATCTGCAAAAGGTGGAGACCTTCACGGAAAACGCTCAGGAAAGAAGCAGTTCTCACGAAAAATGGTTTGTTTGTGGTGAGAGGAGCGTCGAGGGTGTCGGGAGGGGGTTGCAAACTGTCGGAGTTAAGGAGTCCTTTCCCAACTATCTTGGCACGAACTTACAGCTTACGTCCGCTCAAGGAGCAAAGGGAAGACAGAGCTATCTGAAGAAAACCGAACTTCTCTCAAATCCAGGCGGGACAAAACGTCTATGCTAAACGAAGAAGAGGAGATTAGAAGGAAAAACGAGCGCACCTGTTAAAAAGAGCCGAGACCGGAATCAAGCCGGTAAATCTGATTACGCCAAAAAGGAACGGACAGGTGATTGAGGTGGCATCAAAGATGTAGAAGCGAACACCAAAAAAAAAGGTAGAAAAAACAAAAAACAAAACAAAAACAAAAAAGGAGGAAGGTGCGGGTCGGAGGCGCAATACTGGGGGCGCCCGCTGCGGGCAAATCAAGGAAAAAGGCATGTTCACCACGGAGGGCGCCAATGATGTCGGGGCGCAGGGGAGGGGGGAAGGAAGGGGGAATGGGTGAGGATCTGGGCATAAAGAACCTTCTGCCAAGAACAATTGACCGTTGGCATCGAATAAAAGAAAAAATTGGTCGAGAACGGGGTCGTGAAAGAGCTGGAAGGTGAGGGAAAGACTGTTCAACCGGCCGAGGCGTCAAGGGAAATGGGAGGAGCGTAGGAGTCAGCAAGCAGAGTGTAAGGAGAAGTCACCAGATCCTTAAACCAAAACGGGCGCTGGTGGAGACAGCTAGGGGGGAATAACGGAAGGACTTATTTCTCCTAACCTAGCCGTTCATACAAAAGGGGGTGGTCCAAGCTAGCTGCAGATCAAGAAGTAATAAAGATCGAGGTCTGGTCTCCTCTCTGTATCAAAGAGACCCGGTATTCAGTCGGCGAATCTAAATGAGCGCGCGGACTAATTTCGAACGGAAGGACGAGCCAGAGCTTCGGCGGCATTTCGCGAAAGGTATCGTACAAGGATGATTGAGAGGAGTCGCTGTTACAAATTGCGGACGAAAAGAGATGAACGAAACGACCGATTTTGATCACACTAGACAGGAAGAAACGGCATAGAAATCGGAGGCAGGCGGGTCAACACCCAGTGGGAATGGGCAATTAAAGCTCAGTCCCCCTATTCTGAAGCAGGGGCAAAGGGAATTGGGGGACGGAACGGTGGAGAACGGAGGAGTGGAACAAACAGAGAGCCTCCCGCATGCAAGAAAGTGGAGAAGTATCAGCAGAGAAACAACAAAAATAGGGAGAGAAAAAATAAGATATCAAGCCCTAACAAGGAGCGCGGAGGCGCGAGAAGAAAAATACAAAAGAAGATCAAACGCTCAAGGAGAGGCAAAGACCTTTGCCAGATACGCGGGGACTGAAGCTTGAAAGAGACCACGGTGGGGAAGCGACAGCGAGCGGATAAGGGGTTAGGCCGTCACACGTCAAAGAGATTTCTCGGCGGCGACTATAAAAGACTCCGATCAGCCGGGCAAACAATAAAATAAACTCGAAAGACAAGGTCAAGAGAAGAGGGAGTCAAGCCGGAAGCCGGATTGCTAGGCAACGTCGCAATGCTGACCGAGCGAGAGGCAACCGGGAATGTTGTGAGGGCGACCACGATTGGACTCCGAACACAATCGTATAGGAAAAAGACTCGGAGGAAAGACCTTCCTTCAGGTAAGTCGGAAGGGGGTCCTGCCCAGTGCAAGGGGCGGGACAAATAACAGCTTGATCGGACACATGAGCTTAAAAATCGAAATCGTGGGCCCAGGTTAATCTAAAGTGAGAGTATCCTGATTCTTTGGGCTTGAAAGTCGGTCGAAAAAACCGAGCCCCGCCCGGCTGGAAAAACAGGGGAGGGGAAGTTGAAGCGGCTCTGCAGAAAACGTCAATAAGCGGCCCGGAAAGAAATGTCCGAAAAGAGAAAAAAAAAAGAGAAGAAGGCCAGAATTGGGAGAAAAAAAAAGGGAAAGCAGGGGGGTCGAAAGGGCCCGGTGCAGTGCCAAGATCTAACCACGCGCAGGAAAGTCATTCAAAGAAAAGGGAAGAAAAAGGAAACTCGGGAAACTCGGTTGAACAGGTACGGCCGGAAGGTGCTCGTAAAACAAGTCACTCCCGTATCCCCAAAAGGCTCCGATTCACGCGAAAAAAGGAAGAATGGGGAACTGTGTGTCTCTCTAACGGAGGTGCAAATCCACGAACGCAGGTAAAGTGGTCGGGGAAAGTCAACGGCTCGGCAGGGTCTACGGAGAAAGCGGAATACAGTGCGTATCTCTACTCCATAAGGCAAGCCTGTTAAGATCGCTGCAGAAGTGGTAATGTGAAGACGAGGATTTGCTAGAAGAGCGGGAAAGGAACAAGACTGACGAAAGGTCGGTTAACGAGAGACAATATGAGAAAAAGCGAACTTAAAAGAAGGGACTAGAACGTCGAAAGCAGCAACAACATGTAACAAAAAGAAACTATCGGCAACCGAGAAACAGTCGAGACGACAGCCACATTCCTTTGAAAAAATGCACTCTGATTGAATCGGAGGACGGCGAGGAAACTGACAAAAAAGCGAAAAAAAGTCATGAAAAAAATCCATGGAAGGCGCGATACGCATCCTCATCGCACGAAGCTCGGGTCCTGTAATGAGGAGAAAGAAACCATAATGTCGCAGACATGGGGCTTCGACATTTAGTGATGGCCCGAGTATAGGAGAAGGAAAAACCGGTAAATGAAATTGGCGACTTTTTCGCGCAAAGGGAACGAGATCAACTCGGGATGCGAGCCCGAGTCCGACCCAGCCAAGCGAGCCAGCAATCAAATGACTAACGACAAAGCTCATGACAAAAACGGGTTCAGTTGAAAGGAGACCGAGGCTTTAAAAAACGGAGAGAGCTAAAAAATATCCTAGCGGGATAGACGCCATCAGGGGACCACGATCATCGAGGAGAGGCACGAATACCGGCGAAGACAAGAAAGAGGGAATATCATCAGTGCAAGTGATTTGCTCCAAATAAACCTTGTTGACCCAAAATACCGGTATCAGGGATGGAACTCAAAGGGGGAAGGGGGAGAAAAGAGGGGAGGATCAGAAGGTGCGACCTGGAGTGTGCAATCGGGGGAGAGGAAGGACTCAGGAAGGACAAAAACTAAATGCACATAAAACAATTCTCTACGAAAGCAAACAACGACCCCTCCCACCACCCTTTCCCCTAACCCCCTTACTATGCCACACCATCCACGAGATCTGATAAGGAAAATAGAGCGACGGATCTACTGTGGGCCGTACTGGAAGACAAATGATTTTGTGTACCAAGTAGGAACTGGTCAAATCACATTGCATGAATGCACGACAGCATGTCCCAAGGTGCGGAGGACCGGAGGTGAAGAGGGCGAGAAAGATTTGCACACGGACATCATGCACGGATCTGTTAGAACAGACGGTAAAAGCAAACAAGTGACTCGCAAATCTAGAAGCGAAAGACCAGCCACGAGCGGGGGAGGAGACTGCGAAGGAAACTCTGCCATTTCACCTTCGTCGTTGGAACAACGTAGGGAACTGAACAAAGTCACGCTCCTAGAAAATGGGGTCTCTAGACGCGAAGAAAGAATCAAGGAAATTCTACCGGCAACATGGTAGATCCAAGACACAAGGCAGACAAGATAGTACCAAGGGGACTAAAAAAAACATGTACTCTAAATCGGTTGTAAAGTAGCGATCTGGAAATCGGCTGGTGAATTGGATCAGTGTTGACAGCATCACCAGGCGGTCAAGGCTAGGCCGAAGAGGGCAAGAAGTGATAGGAAGATAGAACGAACAAGAATCACCGATAATGGTGGC
>Ga0179593_1422691_pt1 | contig 10191 bp, 14 predicted proteins | sample CZODoug2_1_08_16_FD_185931 | JGI IMG/M metagenome (GOLD analysis project Ga0179593, IMG submission 185931) | Vadose zone soil fungal communities from Angelo Coast Range Reserve, California, USA - CZODoug2_1_08_16fungal (PacBio error correction) | ecosystem: Environmental > Terrestrial > Soil >...
CCAGGTCTCACTTCTGATATTTGAGGGGGAGTAGGCTTAGTAAACGAATGTCAAGGAGCTGAGAAAGTTTCGTCGCTGCCTCTCGAGGAGGTTCTACGGGGAAGGAAAAAAGCTGGATGAAAGCACTGTCTAGGAGTGGGGGTGGAATGGCAAAGTTGCCAAGAGTGCGGTCCAGAAGAATCCCCGATGGCCAGGGGATCTACGAGAATTGCTGGTCATACTCTAAAAAATAACCAAAGGGGAAGACTGCCCGAGGGTCGATACACTGCCATCATCTTCGGAGAATAGGGGGGGGGGGGAGTAAAGGTTCACTTAGGTGTGCTTCTACATACGGGCAAGGTCACGCGATTCAGTATAATTGTGACCAGGACGGTGGAAGAAAAGAACACTTCGAAGAGGGGTTGACCCTTATATCTTCATGCAAAGAATGAAGGAGCAGTGAGACAGACGATCTTCAGTAATCACGAATGCTGGTTAGTTAATAAGAACTGGAATCTGAGCCAACACAGAGAAGGAAGATCCTACAAATGGAGAAGGATTTTAATCTCTCTGGCTTATTTACTTGGAGTCACGAGTGCTGCAAAAAGTGAAAGGGGGTCTGAGGTGCTGGTCTCTAGGGGATCTAAAAAAATTAGAGGGAAATCACAACTAAAACAATGAAAGGGATGAGGTTAAGGTATAGGGAAAGTGAGTGGGGAAGGGCGAGCATCAAGAAGAGAAAAATACTTCTTCCTTGAGAATGGTAGAAGGGGAGGGGTAATTAGTCAAGAGTCTAAATCAAAACCACAACCCCAAAAAATAAAAAAAAAAAAAAAAAAAAAAAAAAAAAAAAAAAAAAAAAAAAAAAAAAAAAAAAAAAAAAAACCCGCGGAAGGGATCTTCCGTAGGGGAGTGGGGGGAAAAGGTTCTGTCGTCGACCTAGAGGGCGGGAGCCTCGACGTTCCGTACTATGGGACGGGGGTACGGTCATCACTACATGGGGGATCAGGGGTAAGAAAGTGGGATTTCTCTATCCTAGCGTCTGAAAAGGGGACGGCAGCATGGGGGAGGGGGGAAAAGAATACCGGTAACGCCGAAGAGGGAAACATACTAGAAATGGGCAAGGTTGGTTATACTAAAATCCAGAAGCTCAAGGGGGAGGAGAAGGATTCGTGAGTGAAGGAAAGATCTGTGCGAATCAAAAGAGGACTCGATGACTGACTGGTCAAGCGGTTGAACGTTCCGAGGCACACGGGAAACTAAACCGGGTTGCGCGTCCGCCTTCTGCTCAGTTCTCCTTAATAGCAGGGGGTATTAAAAAAAAAAAAAATGGGGGGTAAAAAAAGAAGGAAAGGGAACTGAAATCTTCGTTTAGATCAACAATAATATCTAGAAGGGAAACTTGGTATCGGTACTCTGTGGAATTGCTGCGTGTGTCGGGGGAGGGGAAGAGTAAGGTTGGAAAGTAATCTGCACCTGCTGGGGAGGCAGGTGGAGGCCGCCATTATCGGAGGACGGACTGTTTCACAGAGTTTTAATTTCAACTTCTTGGGAGGGCTCTGGAAAAGGTAACTTTGCGATTCAAAATTTGTTTAGCATTCTTAGCCTTGGCTATCGTTGAAGGAAGAAAAAAAAATGGGGCACAACGGGGGAATGAAGAAATTTTGGGAAGAGGGGACTAACTTACTGTGGATGATCGAAGGTTCTCATTCTTCTGTACATGCCTTAGACGGAGAAAAGACAGTGGAAGGTGTAGGAGCTGGCTCTCCTTTGCTCGGCAAAAAAGACAAGGGGGGGCCTGGAAGTAGCAGTCTTTTTTTCACAGTCGGGTGTCCGGGAAGACCACGTTGATAGGGAAAACGAAAGAGGGTGGGTATCAAGCCGTGGAGGACTCTGAAAGGGGGGCAGGTCATTTACGCGATCTGGAGGGGGGGGGTCACCCAGGTGAATGACGTATCTCTCTTCCAGAGAGAAAACGACCATTTAAAGTTTCGGCCGCCTAACACATAAAAAAAAGACTCTGTGGTCAGGCGCCTCTAGCTAGGAAAGGGAGGGACTCAAGGGATATCCATGGAAGAGCAACCTTCTCTTTAATTGCTAGATGTGGTCTTGAGTAGGATTCATGGAAAAAAAGGGTCACGACTTATCTAGGGTGAGGGGGAAAGAATGTTCGGGGGAGGCTTTTGTGACAGAAGGGGAGCTGAGGGGAAAACCTTCTGCTAAGGGGTTCCCTGCGGCTGCTCGGCAGGGAGAAGCATAAATCTCTATTTTAAATGCATCTGGGTTAAAGGAGGGGCTACCGGAGCGGTAATCAGCCGGGAAGCACGAGGACTGGTAAAAGGTGAATGAGACTACGAATCTTGTAAGAAATAACTCTAGCGCTGAAAGAGAAGTCAGTTCCGGATGACCAAGAAAGGTCAGGACGCGGGGGACGCGTGAATCGTAAAAAAAAAAAAAGAAATCCTCGGAAGAATGGGAGACCGTTTCAATTCCTCGGGGAAGGGAAATCGAAGGGAGGAAGGAAAGGGGTCTGAGGGTCAAATCGCTCATGAATTGTGCACGAAAGGGCGTGGGATGGCGTGAACGAAAAGGGGGAAGAGGGGACTACGGCCAGTCAAGGAGACGGTGGCTGAGTTGTCAAAGACTACGCTCCAGAGGAAAAGGAAACTTAGAAAGCAGGGTGGACTAAAGGAGGGCGCGGAACTTCTAAAAAGGGGACGGGAAGAGGGGGGCGGTGAAAAAAGGTGTTGCCTGAAATCCCGGCGCCAAACAGACATGCAATACGGGGGGAAACGGGAAAGAAGGTACAGGGAGAAAAACCTGGGGACTGGGGTGGGGAGGGAGATCGGAGTCGTGCGCCTAGGTGCAGGGGCTTAGCGGGAGACTAGAAAGAGCAAGAGCAGAACAAATCCCTCCGGAAATTCAAAAATCTAGGGGGGAACGACGCTAGGAAAAGGGGAGGACACCTAGCGAATAGAAAAGGGCTACTCTGAGGGGGAGCTTTACTTGAGTGTCCGACAAAAGAATGCGGAGGCAAAGTCAGCAAGGACAGCTTTTCCATGGCGCAAAAGGGGACACTCTCTTGTCGGGGTAACAAGGACAGGTGCAGCGAGGAAAGGTTTGCCAACGGGAGGAAGGGGGGGGGGGCAGGGTTAGCAGAGCGGGATCTCATCATTGGGGTGTCAGAGCTCTCACAAAAAAAAAAAAAAAGTGAGGGACGGAAAAAAGAAATATTAACACAAAAAAAAAAATCAGATCGCGTGCAGTAACCCAGAGAAAAGGGACGAGGGCGGCACTGGTGATAAAGAGCGGGGGTTTCCAAGGAGACGCAATAGAAGCTTGCGAGAAGTACTAGAACATGGAAGTAGCACCTCAGACGGGGGAAAGGGGGAGGGAGGGAAGGTACCGACGGCAGACCGTTTGATGGCGGTTGGCAGGGGAAGGTGAAAAAGACAGGTCGGGGAGGGTGTGAGGCAAAAAATGGGCGTGCTGGTCTTTCCAGAAAAAAGGGTTAAAAAAGCAGGAGGGGGGGGGGTGCAGGGGCTTAGGGAATTTACAGAGATGGAAGGAAAAAGGGGGGGGAGCGGAGGGAGAAGCACATTCAACAAGAAGGAAAGGAGAGAAGGATCAGTAGAGAAAGGAAGGGGTTAGACAAGTACGGGAGTGTGCGTTTTATGAAACAAACTTTAGGGATCACAGAAAAGACGTTTCGGGGTGGATGAACAAGAAACTTTCCTCACCTTTACAAAAATCTCCCAAAAAAAACTCGAGAGCACTAGGAGGGGCTGCGTACCAGTGGGCCACTGCCTTAGAAAAAATTTGTCGATGGATGAGGGAAACATTTCATGCGGAAGGGTGAGAGATCCGAGAGAGGAAGAAACGGGAGACATGAAACGGGGGAAACCTGTTTCATTCGGGAATCAGGTCCCATGTTCAAAGGAGGGAACAAGCCGAAAAACGTTAAAGGAGGCCGGAGGAGGGCAGGAGGGGGAGTCAGGTGCTGGAAACGAACATTATCCGGGATCACAGGGCAGACTTCGAGTTCAGCGCACGAGACGTTTCAGGTGGGCGTTTACGTGACGAGGAGGAGGAAAGTAAAAAAAGAGTGGACCCGGTTGGGCTGTGCGGAGGGGGAATAAAGGCCAGAAACACTGAACCATAGATCGGCCTTAAAGGCAGTTTGCGGGAAGTTCGCTGCATGGCACGGTCACAAGTTGACATTCGGTAATCGCTTGAAAGTAAGGGGAAAAGATTGAACATCCCGCTCTAGTCCAGAGAGGCTACTAGGTCCTCCTGCAGAGCATCTTGGAAGGAGAAAAGCAATCCAGGCCACTAAAAAAGTAAGCTCAAAAGGGGACGGCTAAAACTGTATGTCTGAATGTGCTTAAGAAAGGAGTTAAGGAAGGGGTCGTGACTGCATCTCACAGATATCGCTGTCTTGTCAGTGGGGAGGGGGGGCTTCGGGGGGAAAAAGAGGAGAAAGTCGGGGCAGTTTATACTGCTTCTGTAGGAAGAGGGGAAAACACTAACACTGGGCCAGAGAGGGTATTAGGAAACTAGGGGGGGGGGGGATTGGAAGAAGGCAAGCCTTCGAGAAGGCTCCCGCTATTTCCGGAAAGATCAACCGATTTTTCTTAAGGTACAAAAGGGAAGAATAAAGAAAATCGCGGGTCTGTCTCGCTTGGAGGAAGGGGGGGCTATGGAATTTTCCCGCGAGCTGGTTGCCTGATGGGAGGTAAAGAAATAGTCCTAGGGGATCATTTCCTTAATCGGGAGAAAAAAGGAAAACAGACACGTTGGCCTCTCTATAAAACAGCGGTAGACGAGGTCAAAGATCTCTGGGGAAAGTCGGTCGTAAGCCGTAGAAGGAAGGGGGATAAATCGAGGCGTGGGACCCGCAATCGGAGGGAAGTGAGGAAAAGGCTAGAGAGCCGCTCCGAAAAACAGTGTCTATGTTCGAAGGTTTCTACTGGAGGCCAAGATGAAACTGAAGGGAAAGATAACCAGGCGTCCGAAGAAGGAAATTTAGGGGGGGAAGGGGCGGTGGGAAAAAACGGGCTAGCCACAACCTTGGGGTCAAGGCAAGAGACCAAAGTAAGAGATATTTTCAGGGGTGCTCTATACTTATTCAATAACGAAAAAAGGGAAGAGGAAAGAAAAAAGTGGAACTGCACACCAGGAATAGCTCCTGACAGAGAGAAGATATAGGTAACACTTTTGCGGTAGGTAAAGTTGTTCTTGAAGTAAGTTACTTCAGGGAGCGTGAAACAGGGCATCGGCGCCAGATGAGTTTTCTCGTGAACTGAAGTTACGGGAGATACGAAGAAGCGATCACACAGATGTCTGTCCCTGGCTTAGGGGAATAAAAACATTCAAATGCGCTAGTACTACAGATAGAGTCGGTGGGAGTCCGCCGGCCTGCGAAAACGATGGAGGGTTTACATAAACGGCGTCACTAGAGTGTTCTCTCAGGGGGGGGTAAGAACATCTTTCTGAGGGGGGTAAAAACGGCTGGAGAAGGGAGCGGAGAATTGCTCTAAATGGTTCTGAAGAACATAGAAGGGAGAAACGATCGGGGTTATTCATGACCGAACTGACCCTGGAACAGTGAGCAACTTTTTTCATTCAGAAACTCGAAACAGTCGAGGGAAAGGGGAAAGGAGGGGGGGACTCTTGGCTAAGTCTTACGCAAAATTTAGGCCTATAGAGGCAGTGTATGCGGTTCGAAACCTGTACCTACCTACGTACTGAAGGATTCTAATACAGAAAAAGTCACAAAAAAGGAGAGTGAAAATAAAAAATAGGTCGTGCTCCGGGAAAGAAACTGCGAACTGCGGCCTGTCCTACAGTGTTGAAAGAGAGAAGAAGGACAGAGGTGGGCAAGCCCGCTGTGTCTTGGGGGGTTGGACTAGGGCGGTGTGGATTAGGGGGAAAATTCGGTAAAAAGTATTGCGGGTCGAGACAGTCTCGTCGAGTTCACCGTTTGTTACTTCATGGACTTCTCGCAGAGATGAAAGGGGCGCGGCGGAGTATAAGAGGCGACGCTAGCGAGGGGGCTCTTACATCATTGGGGTAGGCGTTTACATGCCTCAGTTAGGGTAGGAAATTCTATCGGGAACTAATCTTACTGGGGTGGGCTAGGGGTGTAATACTGGTCAAAAATCAGCTAATTGGGGGTAGCCTAGTCCACGGCAAGAATAGTCATGAAGGAAAGAAAAAAAAAAACCCGCACAAAAAAAAAAAAAAAATGATGCAGTTCATTTGATGAGGAAGGTGGGGGCTCTGCGGTGTGTCCCCTTTCCATGCCGCGAGAAAACCGAAGAAAGTGTTTCCGAAAAGAAGAAGGCGATCTGCGCCGTCTCTGGGGGGGGACACGGAACAGGGGGGGGGGGGGGGGGGGGGGGGGTGGGGGGGGGGGGGGGGGGGGGGGGGGGGGGGGGGGGGGGGGGGGGGGGGGGGGGGGGGGGGGGGGGGGGGGGGGGGGGGGGGGGGGGGGGGGGGGGGTAAGGTGTAAGGGGGGAGGTTAGGGCGGGGCAGGGAGGTTTTGGGGACACCAAAAAGGAAGAAGGACCTTGGTCGCTGACAATGACTAGGGCGTGAAGGTGGACGGAAAGGATGGGGGAATTCGTCTTGCGTCACCAATTGTATTCGGAAGGGAGCGACCTGTGGCGAAAAGAAAAGCACGGGCTGTCGGGGAAAAGGGAAAGAGGGGCACGGGAGGCGGTAAGGCGAGCAATCTAGGAGAAAGTATGGCTGGGAAAAAATACCTGCCTGGGTAGCGGAACTGACCGTTAACCACGGAAAACACCGGCTCCAAAAAGATAGGGGATAAAAGGCGGCTCGTCGAGTCGATGGTGAGAGGAGGGAAAAATAATGGCTGCTAGCCGGTGGGCCGACTTCTCTGAAAGGGAACTAGTTTGGCTGTCATACTAGGGAAAATAGTCTGTCGGAGGCAGTTGGACTCGCGAAAGAAAAAGGATAGGCGCTCGATCTCACCAGAATTGGGGCTTGGGGGAAGGGGAACCTGAGGGGTATCGTAAAGGTGCAGGTGCTGGGGGTTACTGGTCGTGTCTAGGGTGGGAGGAGAGCCTTTTCGGGTGTCGGTGAGAAGAAACTTCGCCTGCCAAAAAGGGGGGGGGGGAAAAAGCAGGTTCCCGTAAGGAGGAAAAACACCTGAGAAGAACAAAACACACACCCCACCAAACTCCAAAAAAAAAAAAACTACTACCACTGATTTACGATGGTGGGAACGCCTGCGCTCCTCACGACATCTGTGAAGGGGATTTTTGGCTGTTCTAAAACGAAAAGGAAGAAAAGAAACAGGCATGAGCTAAATTTAAAGTGAAAAAAAAAAAGAAGGGAAGGGGGGATGTGGCGTGAGATTGGCGTGGGGTGGTGGTGTGGGGGGGGGGTGGACTTGTTAAGGGGACTGACGAAGTAAAGGGGAAACGGCCAGAATGCGATAGGGCGGGATTTAGCTTTGAGAAAAAAGGCCAAAAGAGGAACGCACAACTAACCTTGGCACGGGCACTGTGCATGCGGGCAGGCTCCGAAGTCTACCTCCTGTCAAGGGGGGGTCAAGGGTCGGGGGTCTATTCGAAATGAGACTAGGAACGTAGGACACATCAGAAAACTTTGTGACATTATGTTGAATCACGAGAAACTCCTACGGTCGGAAAGCCTCCTGGCGGCTGCTCAGGGGGAGAAAGGTCCTAAATGGGCTGTATCAGAAAGGGGAAACCGGTAATAGGATTCAGCGAGAAGACTGACTAAAGGGAATGCAGAGAAAAAGGCTCGACAGCAGGGAATTCGGCGCGCTGGTCACTAAGAGGTAGAATTAGAGGCATTGCAGACGGGAAAAAGAAAACAAATGTGGACGAAGTGCTGGAGGGGACCGTGACGGGTATTAAAAAAGAGGAAGCAGCGGGTTTATCTGAGTTGAGGGGTCTACAACTAAATGAACCAATATGCACAATAGAGGACGACCGGAGGGAAGGGGGGGGCCGTCAGGGAGTCTGACTATCAAGGGGTGCCTAAAGTTGGAGAAAAGAAAAGAAAAGACGGGGATCCCAACCGTCAAAAACTACATACTCTCAACTGGTGGGGGTTTAAAAAAAAAAAAAAAAAAAAAAAAAAATGAAATACGTATTGAACGATGGGCGCATTGCGCTACAGTAGTTCTTTCTGCTGCAGGCTGCTGACCAGGAAAGCGAGGTTTCGCTCGCAGGAAAAGTAAATAAGCACCGAGGAGGGGAAAAAAGGGAGGAGTTTACCTAAATGGAAAAGAGCTCAGTGAAAGAGGGGAAGAGCTTAATGCGAAGCAAGGTCCTTCCTTTTGCCCCGTCGCCACCGCGTAAAGTAAAGGACTGTCTCAGGTAGAGAGGAATCCGACTGGCACCCTGAATCTCAAAAAAAGCTGTAGGAGGAAAGGGAGAAGAAAGGGTGTCATAGGGTGGCCAAAGAGGGCGTATGTGGGGAAAAAGGGGGGGGAAGATGGGATCTATACTTGCACAACAAAGAATTAGGGGGGGATTACACTTATATTCTATGAACGGCGCTACCCAAGTTCGTCTGCTAGCAAAGAAAAAAGGGCGATTCGGAAATGGGAGTGTGGAAGCTGCTCTATAAAAGTGCCCTGAAGAGAAAGGGAGAAAAAAAAAGATGCTCGTTGGACGGATAGAATGAAACTGGGGAAGGCAGAGGGAAGGCGGAAGAAAAGCAACGGAAAGGGCTTGAAGTTGGCGCTTCGTATTCTCGCTTCTAAATGGTCGCTGGCTCGTCTATAGGACTTACCAAGGGTGGAAGAGAAGTATGCGTCATGGTACATTGGCTTAGAAACTTCGGAGAATTAAAAAGGCATACCTGCGCACCCGAGCTGTTTTCTTTTCATTCTGCACCAAGTATGTTTGCGGAAAGGGTAGGATAGGGAGGTCGTATAAAAAGTATCGGAAAAAAGAAAAGAGAGGAAGGCGATAGAACAGGCGACTCGTCAACAAATCTGCCGGTAAAAGACATATCATATAATGTGAAAGAATCTGGGCACAACAGTCAGAGGAAGGGGACGAGGAGCTAGCAGAGGAAAATAGGGCACCTCTTCGATGACGTTATCGCTCAAGGGTGCAGCAGGGGTCACCGAAAGGACAAAGTCCAAATGGTTGGGCCTGAAAAAAAGTTCGAGGAGGAGAAAGGCGACGGATTCGTGAAGCGGGAAGAGGAGGTGCCCGGGAGAAAGTCAGGGACGCAGGTCTTGGAGTAGGGGTTCTGGGAAAGAACTACAGGGATCCGAGCTGCGAAGGTGCGTCAGACAGGAGGACAATTTGGAGATTGCTGAGGTATCTGAAAGAAGAGGGAAAAGGGAAAAAATGGGACTCAAAGGGAAAGTAGACGGCATGGGGGGGGGGAGAGGAAGAAAAAAAGAACACCTTGAACAGGAAAAAAAACCGGGAGAGAACTATTTTAGAGCATGCCGCTGCAGGTCCGGGCAAAGGAACACAGAAAGGTTTCATACTGAACTCTCTCGGGCAGGAAAGAAAAGAGCAGAGTAGGGTGCGAAAAGCGTTCAAAAAGGGAGGGGGGGCATCAGGGGCGACTCTAGCGCAAGAAAAAAACCGCTACATGCTCCTCTGCGGTGGCCTTGGACTAAGGGTAGCCCCCAACACACCCCCACACAAAAAAAACCCCCCAATCAGCTAGTCAAGAGGGAAGGGAAGGGGTGGCTGGGGCGCGCACAAGCAGTACTTCGCGGGGGAGGGTGGGAAGGCGGGCGGACCGATGAAAATGACTAGGGGATTGATATTAATATTATCAGTAGATCGTGGACCGATACTTTTACTTACTTAGCCTCTGGTTAAAAGGGAAAGGGTTCGAACGCCCGAAGGACGCACTCGCGCCTCGGCAAGGGTACATCAACACTTCTGATTACTCTTACAGATCACCAGTTGGAGGACCCTGGGAAAAAACGGCTAGCCCAGAGAGGGGGACTACAGAGAAAAGGAAGAGTGAGGGGACAGGGCCTCGAAATGTTTCACGGCCTTCATCTAGACTGGGCCAGAGTTACGAATTCAATTCGTCAAGTGAAAGGGAAGAAGGGAGTGACCGGGAAAGCAGAAAGGGGCTTGGCGTGCACTTACTCACAGTGAATGGATATCCCATCGGGGTATACGGCTCGGGACTGATGCCGATCGAGGAAAATATGGAAGATTTGTGCCCTCA
>Ga0179593_1490366_pt1 | contig 10191 bp, 13 predicted proteins | sample CZODoug2_1_08_16_FD_185931 | JGI IMG/M metagenome (GOLD analysis project Ga0179593, IMG submission 185931) | Vadose zone soil fungal communities from Angelo Coast Range Reserve, California, USA - CZODoug2_1_08_16fungal (PacBio error correction) | ecosystem: Environmental > Terrestrial > Soil >...
TATAGAAGTCAGAACTCTCCTTGGGATAACATTTTCGAAAAAAAAAACCTTGAAAAAATCCACTTTCAGAATCTATGACGACCAGCACAAAAAATTGCCAGAAAGCGTGTCATACAAAAGCATTGGGCGCTAGGTTAAAGTCATAAAGAGGAAAAAAAACTGGTTCGAAAAGGACATCAAAGATCACACGGGGAGAAACAAGCTCCGGGAAAGGGGGGGGCCCTCCGTAGGGCATCCGAAGCCCACAACTACGGTTAAAAATTCCGGATTTCAACCAAACGCCGGCTGGGAAAGGGGTAGGAGCAGGTAAGGGTGATCAAATGCAGGCGAAGGACATAAACGCGTCATCCGAGGAACCAGGAGAGTAATGGAATAAAAACAAAACATCAGGGCGGCCGGAAAACGGACGAACATCCAAAAACGTTAGCACAGAGTAGAGATAAAATAAGACCTCAAGCACGACCAAGACGAAAAACTTTTGACAATATCCCCGACCAACAGCTCCAGTCCGTGAAAAAAAAAAAAGGCTAATACCGAAGGTGCTATGCAAAAGAGAAAGGTCAGTCTTCGATACGGGGGAAAACACAAATCCAGTGAACTACGCAAAGTCGAAGAACTTTGAACAGCACGTTGAAAAGGCTCACGACGGCAATCAATGGAATGAACACCACAAGGGGGGCAAAGCAACCGGGCACTTCGCAGGAAAAAAGCACATGCGCACGCATCCTTTTAGGAAATACGGAAGAAGTCCCAACAAAACGAGGAAGCCGTAGTGGAAAAAACACTCGCTAACAAACCTAAACGACCAGTGATAAAAAGGAGTTAGGATTAAAGCCGTTAAGGAAAGAAAAAAAAGCTTCTTGACCAGACCTCTCAATCGTCAGGCCAAGTCTCTGCAACGGGAAATTACGAAACCGGCAGTTCTTACCAAACCAGGAAAAGGGTTCACAGTTCGAATGAGGCAAGCGTCAAACAAACAATACTTGAGGGGGGGAGCAACGTCTGGGCGTCGCCCTCAGAACAGAGAGACCGTTTTCGGCACAAAAAAAAAGGAGACAAACAGTAATGGTCCTTAAAGGCCAGTCAGGGGGGTGTGGGGGAAACCAAAAATACCGACACAAGCAACACCCCTCCCAAAAAGCCAAAACCCAAATCGGGAAGCCAATTCCAACTCAAAGGGTTTTATTGTTGGTGGTGGGTTGGTGGGTGGGGGGTGTTTTATATTTTGTTTGGTAACCCTTACACCTATTTCGGCCTCCTCCTCCTAGGGTGTTAGAACCTTAGAGGAACTGAAGTGGGAAAATTCCACGCCCGATCACACGCCTGCGCAAGAAACTCGTATAAGTCCTTCCCGAATCCCCGAGAGTTGTGTTGAGTTGGGTGGTCCAAGAAAGTTGCGCATTTAAAATAAAGTTTGGGGGGGGACGACAAAAAAGAGGCCGCACGTCCAAACCCAGCTCTCGAGATCCCCTCAATTGTTGGGGTGGAACAGCCTGGCAATCGTTGCCAGAACGAGGGGTTTGGACGAAGATAGAAACTGGGAAGACGGGGGATACAGATCTCCAAAATGTGAAAGGCGGGTCAATATAAACCGACGACACCTACAGTGGGTTGGAAACAAGAGAAAGCGCGCGAAAAAAAGACCAGCGATACCGCCTTGTTCGTAACGTAAAAACCCTGTGAACGGCGATGCACTCCCCGTCACCCTCTCCTGATTTCAGCACGATCACGTGGTCCAAGCTGGCGTGCAGTTTGGTGTCATCAGCAGCGGCCGTGAGTAAATGGCCAAACAAGCGAGGGGGTAAAAATCGTTTTGACGAATTCAAAGGGACCCTCAAGGAGTCCGATGAAAGAAAAGAACGTGACCCAAACGCCTGTTATCCGCAAAAGAAAAGACCCCGGGGGGGGGGGGATGGTTCACCAATCTTTGAAACGGGGTCAGATGGAGCCAAATATGACTCCCCAGAATCACTGGACCGAACCGCGTCTGGCATCTTTCTACTGGGTAAAGGGTCCTTTCTGAGTTCAAGGGGGATCCAGGTAAAATTGACTTATGTCAAGGACCGGGGGGGTGGATACAGCCCTGGGCGAAGTAGGGGGGGACGAGACCCCCAAATGGAGAAACGAAATCTCTCCAGAGATGAGTCAAGCAAAGGACCAGGACCGTGTCAAGGGGAAGGGGGGGATAAAAAAAAACATAGAAGCAAACATCGTCATGAAACAGACGTCACGGCGTTGGGGGAAAAAAATTCCAAGAGTCTCCAGGGAAGGCAATAGGCTTGTCTTAGTCCCTTCAAAGAGAGCGCTAAAGATTTGAAGAGGCAGCGTATGGTAGACGCCCTTAGCCGGGGGGGGGCTTAATCTTCATTCCACTTTACACATGCGTTGAAGTGCGAATGTGTACGAAAGTCACCGTCACGGCAACAAGACGACACGTGGCCGCGTAGCGGATTTGGCAGTGTATCACAGGGCAATGGGCCTTTCCGCCCGAACTGGTTGAGTAAATACGAAGGTCTGGCTGGACTTCCCCTTAGGAGGGGAATTGAAATCGCGACGGAACAAGAGAAGGAGGAGGGTGGGGAGGAATGGATTTGAGACGATCTCTGAAAAACGGGAAGAATGTTTAGACGCCGGGACGGAACGAGGGGGGGCGAGATTGAGATGGAAAGATAAGTTGGCGTAGGGGTACCCCTCGCGTCTAGGTTGCCTGGGGAGGGGTGTCATGATGGGAAATGTGAAGGGTGGGTGGCCGGGCCTCCACGCGTGCGCCCTTGGGTGGAAAAAGTGCAGGTGAGGTCTCAAGGGGGGGGGATGGTGAAATGTCCCGCGCCAATCGAACGTTGAAAAATGCCACGCGCGTTGTCGAGAAAATTGCATCACTCGGAGGACCAATAGACGAAGCGGGCAAATGAGGAAGGTCGTGCCGCCAAGACGTCCACCGTAACTACAACAACCAAACGCCAGAGAAAAAAATGACGGCGGGTTCAATAGAGCACTGGACATCCTTCAGAAGCCCTACGATCAGTCGTTTGCCGCTGACCCGCCGGAATTTAGCGCTACGCCGATGTGGGTATCGGGCAGGCGGAGTTTGGCGGGAAGTGTCCCATCACTTGGGCCAAACCCTGCGAGAATTGATGGATCCGGAGACGAGACAGGCAGGCAGACGCGATAGGGGGTTCGGCGTGACGGAATGGTTGCAAATAAACGACTGACGAAATTGGCGCACATGACACCTTCAGTGCCGGTCATTCCGTTCGAGCGTCGATTAACACGTCCGGAAATAGAAAAGTCTGCGATCCAAAAACGGAGAGAGAGAAAGACTGTGATTTGAAGAAGCATCCCGAGCCACGAAACCGAACTCGAAGGAAAGCAAAAAAACTGGGGGGAGGGCTAAAGCAAAGAGGCTCAGCGATTGATGTGAAAAGCTTGTTTTCCGCAACGAAGCGAGAAGTAAGTCAAGTGCCTGACGGGGCGCCGCGGAGAATCAACCGCCGCGAGCCAAGCAATATTCGACATCGAAAATTTGACCGGCTACGAGAAAAAAAACATGATCGCGTGGTATCGAGCGGGAAAAGCGGGGGCAAACTCCTGGGAGCGCGGGCCGGGCGGAAAGCGCCCGAGGATGGGCGCAGACTCAGGCTTCACCACAGGGGGGAACGGGGGGGGTGAATCTGTTGTGAAGGTGTCATGGCCGACCTTTATCAGAAAACATGCCGCACTAATGGGGGGGGACGAGGTGAATAGTTCTTGAAGACAATAGGACGAATTGTGAAACTCCAGCACGCGAGGGGCTGGAGAGACTAAATGTAAAAAATACAGGAAAACTAACTTCAAAGAAAAAACTTGTGCAACTACGGGGACCCTTCAAAACACCCAACCGGCAAATAATCGTAAAACCATCACTAAAAACTTCCCAGACCCGAACGCGACCCTGTATAGGAAAACCTCGTGTCATAATCGCCATCCTAAGCGGACTGCTCAGAACTAAAACGGGCCAAGGGAGGAAACCGTCAGTTGCTGCCCATATGAGAAGATCGCAGGTTGGGGGAGCCGAGTGAAATCTACCGGACTGGCCGGAAGGCAAAGGTTACGTGGGGATCATCAGATTACGTTCGCAAGGAAAAAATCCACGTGACTCAACGCGCCGTACCGCAAATTTTCTGTGAACGAAAAGAACAGGCAGAATAGGCAACAGTTCATTGGACTCGGCCCCGGTGTGGGAAAAACCACTCAGTCCCCGGGAGTGCGCAACCCAAACGAGCACTAAGAATACGTAAGGCTCGCGATCACATACCTAACTAAAAAGCCGACGTAAGGGAACGTCGAGTTTTTGGTTTGCTAAAAAAAACGCCTGGACTTTAACTGGGAGACGTGGCGAAAGGAGGTAAAAGGTGTTTGGGGGAGTAACCGTCCTGACAGGGAAAGCTGCAATGCTGACAAACCGATCCCGAATGCCGAATTTGTGCAGGGACGTCATTAGTTAGGGACCTTCCCCGGGAACTTAATCGACATTTCCAATGAGCTGACATAAGTAAATGTAACACTGAGTGGTCAAAAACAAATCTGGACATGTACCTATAAATTATGAAAAATCTCTTATTCCAACTCTTTCTTGACGGAGGACTTTATTTGTAATACTTTGTCTAAAGGGGTGGTGATTGGGGCGTGGTGGTAAGAATATTTTTCGGGGCAAAGGTGTACAAGGTGGGGTTTATAAAGCCCGGCCAAGGCCTTCTGGCGGGTGGCTGTGAGCGTAACGAAGCAAGGGGTCTGACGCAAGGACTTTGGCATATAGGCACAAATGAAACGCTGATTAAAGGAAATCCGAAGCAAGGCTACTACAAGTTGTGGAACAGGGCGTAAATGCATCATTTTTTTAGGAGTGGCAATGACACAGTTATTAGAAACATAAAAACAGCGTAAAATCGAGTGGATATTGGGTTCAGATGTCACATCGAGATTTCTGATGATAACAGCTGCGCGTAAGGATCTGTCTTATATACAACGGAATAGTAGATTTCATCCTGCACGCCCCAAAAGAAGCGGGAGATTCTCAAACATTATGGAAATGAAACGTCTTTCGCAGCTGGGACATATCACGTAATTGATCGACAAAGGATCTTTTACTGACGTTTGCTGGCGACAGGTTTGGCATCAAATAAAGTGCGGCTGTCAAAAAACAACCGAGGGGAGTTTCGTGACAAGTGCAATATAGAAGTAGTGGCGTTCGCGGTTGACGGTGGATAGGGCCCGGGAGACAAGCTTCCGAGAAGCCGCGTGTTTCAAAAAATTGGATTGCAGGGAAAAACCGGAGAAGCAGGGTCTGCTGGTGACGTTCGGATGTCGGGGGGGTGGTTGGAAACAAACCCGACGGGAGAACTTGAGAGTGGCATAACGGAATTGTCTACGTTCTAAGACAAGGCATGCCTATGAACAGTGTGACGAGGGACAGGTATTTACGGAAAGAGGAAGAAAACGGCCTGTGACCTTTCAAAGGCTGGATAAGGCTGACGGCGAGAAAACGACGAGGAGTTACCAAACTGAATGGACCATAAAACCCCGTTGGACAGGCGGCGTCGGGGGCTCGGGGTGGGGGAAATAGACGGGTATTGTGGGTGGGGAAGGAGGAGGGGGTCGCACGATGTTGTGGGTGGGGCAGAGCATTGGGGGTGGAAGGCGAAGTTCCGTGTTGTGGCAACCAGTTGTGGGAAGGAAGTGGATGTTTACGACGAGACTGCTTGCCGCAAACGTTTTAAAGTGATCTCCACACCACGCGGGACAATGTAGAGTGGGGTTGGGCTGAACTTGGACTGAATATCCGTTGAGCGCAGGGGGCAAGGAGGGAGCATTGCCGCGGGCGCTGGGAGACTTGATTAGAGGAGTGTACGTTCAAGTCGAGGTAAGGGTGCGGATCTAGGGGATTTTAGCATTGCCTGGGGGGGAAGCAAGCTGGTTAATGGTTTGAGTTCTTTTTTTCGGCAGAGGAGAAGCATCAAGGTGAAAAGGGAGAAGATGGATGGAGGGCGTCCTGGTGAGAACATACGAGTGAGACCTATCAAACCGATTGTTGGTAACGGAGCCGTATGGTCAAAAACAAAATTCAGGGGACGACTGGAGGAAAGAGGAGGAAAGAGACGGCTAGGTCGCGGGGTTGGTGATAGTTATTCGTGGGTCAGCATTTGGTAACGATGCTGCTGGAGTACAAGAGAGCGGAGGGGGGGGGGTGTTATTGCACCCTGTATGCGACATGTGCAATGGTGGGGGGTTGGCACGTTGAGGCAAGCGACGTGCCAACAAGGGTAAAAAATCTGCGCAAAATGGACAGGGAAAAGTAGAGCAATCGAGTCTACCACAACCAAGTAGGGAGAAGTAGAATGTGTACTTCTCCAGTTTGGGAATATTCGACACCGGAAAAAAGGGATGACGGAAAGCCCCCTGATCACCGCCAGCACCAAGATGCAAACGGCGCCATACGGCTTGAAATAACCCCCGAATTCGCGAAAGGGCTTTCGTAGCAAAGCAGACGGGAAAAGGGGTGTCAACGCCAGAAAGAGAAACACGAGCAAAAAGTCCACTGGAGGTGTGGCCGGACATGTCATGTCAACTACGAAGTCCCGAAAAAGGCAAGTGCGTTAACGTCAAAAAAGGAAGGAGGGGGAAATCTAATTCCCCGCAAGCGAAGAGCACTCTCAGGACATCCAGGATCCCACTAAGCTAAGAAAACTGAAGGGGGAAAACAACGACAAAGGCTATCCACAACAAAAAAAAAACCAGCACTCCACCGGACAACGCCGAAACGCCAAGTCAAGAAAAAGGATCAAATCAGCACCCGCAAGACTTAAACTCGCTAGTAAATAATCCCTAGGCCCAGAGAAAGGAAGTGGGATCCCATGAAAAAAGAGACAACCCACACTGGAGGGCGACGGACGTGTCCACCAAACAAAAGAGCTAAGCACATCGAACAGAGTGAAAGATCCCAGTTGAAACAGTCGACACGCCGTAAAAGCATTGACCATCCACCCAACGGTGAAAAAAAAACCAGAAGTCCGTGAAACTCCATGAAACTACGCATCCGGGGGATCACCGGACATCCTTCCCAAACACAGACACGGGCGAAAAAGGAAAATGGACAAAAAAGGGCCATCCGCCAATTCCAAAACGGGTTCACATGTAAACCCAGGGCAGCCAGAATCCTAGGGAGTGACGAGTCGAAGGATCACCTCTTACGGACGGTGGGAAAGCACAGGGCTGGGTCTCCGTCGAACGCTCGGGGGAATAACGGGGACCAGGTCAAAAAAAAACGTAAAGAGGAGCAAGGAATGGACAGCTCCGACAAAGAAAAAAAAAAAAAAAAAAAAAAAAAAAAAAAAAAAAAAAACAAAAAAAACCAAAAAACAAAAAAAAACACACCCCACCCAACACAAAAGAAAAGAAAAGACCCACACACGATACACACACAACACCACACAAAACCCAAAAAATAAAAAATTGCCAGTTCATGCAACACTACTAGTCTGTACCCTCCCTTCCCTGCCATTTTGGGGCAAAACCGCCCGGACCATCAACTTCCTCCTGTCGCCGAACGCCAAAGGGAGAATCATTTTTTATCCATAAAGGGTGATGAAAACCTAGAAGGCACGCGAGGAGACATTTCTCATGCAAACCTAAGGGAAAAAATAAACCAGGTCCACGCAAAAAGAAGCGGAAACGTAAGCAAAGAACTTGGTTTCCCTCAAGAACCGTCGTGGTGTGGAGGGTAAACATAATGGGAACATGGGGAGGAAAAACTATGTTTGACAAAAAGATACTAGACAACGGGACCCAAGCGTCAGGGGAAAGGAACTCCTTGATAAGTTTAGCTTGAAACCAGAAGGGGACCTCTGGGGCATAACAGAGGGGTGTTGTCCGCCGGAAGCCGAAAGGAAGGGGTCGTGCTGTAATCATTAAGACATCCACGATTTCACGTAACGGGGGATAATACGAAATAAGCAACAGCGGCAGAAGGGGGGGGCAAAAGAAAAGCTGAGAGGATCGGAAAAAAAAATAATCCCCTTCCCCCGAATTGTTTGAGTGAGAAAAAAGCACGGGCCTCTACGGCAAGAAGAGGACAGTCACAATAGGCATGAGACTTGTAATAAGGAATAGACCAAACAGAGGAAAAGGCCCTTCGTCTGCCCTTGGTGGGAATCAGCGGAATGCGATCGAAGAAGTGAAGAAGACTCTAGGTAGGGGGACAATGTAGCACAGACACAATTCAACTGATGTAGAAAAAAACTCGGGACACAGGACGTTGGCCATACGAACATACAGGCGCGAAAAGAAAAAAAAGAAAACCTTTTCAACCCCTTGGGGGGCAGGGGAAAAATCTGAAAAAAAAGACATCAACGGACAGAAAGTGAAAAAGTCAGGACTGGAGGGCAGAGTTTGGGAAAGGGAGGGTGCACGAAAATAAAAATGGGGAACCATTGAGTCAAAAGCTTCCTTTGGAGGCGTACCAATGGCAGATCTCACAGCAAGCCGGGAGGGAACAGAAAAGATGAAGAAAGGGCAAGGATGCATCAGGTATAGTGGCAGCAAAATGATAAAAGAGACTGGGTTTCCGGGGGAACTTGGGGAAAAAACCTGGAAAAAAACGATAGCAGCCAGAGTCCAAATGGAAACATAAGCGCCACAGGGGAGGGGTATGAAAAAAAAAAAGTCTCACTTACGTCTGAGTACTGTAGTCCGACAGCCGGGGGTGTAAGAGGGCCTGCTTCATGGATTACATGCGGACCGGGGGGTCCTTGAGCACGGGAGGTAATAAAATGCGGGGGGGAAGGTAAGTAAAATTGTTGTCAGGATGCATGAAAGTCCGCCGGGACGAAAAAACTGTGAAAAAGGAGGGAATAGCGCGGCGGTTGTTAGAGGGGACCGCGGCCTCCGAAATAATGGCGGAGGAACAAGTCCCATGGGCCGTCTGGTTCAAAGAAAAAAGAACGGCAGGTGTAGAAGTTGACTAACGAAATAAAAGGCTGATGCTGAGGGTTTTAGGGAGATTTTGGAGAAAAAACGTCTGGCGTGGGCCCGCGGGGGGAATGGGACTCAGCAATGAAAGCGGCAGTAAAGGGAGAGGATGCATGACCACGAAATTGTCTAGCATGGGAAAACATTGCGTGATCGAAAGTGGGAATGGGGAGGGAGGTTTTAATGTAGGGGTAATTCGCTTTGGGTTGCAAGGGGACATCAACTTAGAGGGGAGAACGTGGCATGTTCAGGGGGGGGCCGGTATGTTCATGGATGTGGTAAACAGGGTGAAGGCCACTAAAAACAAATCCGCGTGAAAAGAACACAATCCTTCATGGGAGAGAGAATTTAGGGTGAAAAAAGAGTTCACAACTCGTGGAAGGTGGCAGCGGGAAGGGAAGGTCCACTTAATCCGGCCACTTCCACCAGAAAGAAGCACAAGACCTGCACGTGGGGAATACGAGATAGGGTCAAGACACCAGGAGCAGAATTAAAAAAAGGGGAACGCCGCTAGAAGACAGCGTTGCGATGCGGCACTTATATTGAAAGAGAAAGGGCCGAGTTGGGGATGGAACGACGAAATTTTACTGAGGGGGAAAGGGAAGAATCTGCGAGAGAGGAGGAGGAGGTGAGAAAGGAGCAGCGAATGGAAGCCGACGGAATTCAGATGAGGGAGTTAGCCGGAAGGGGTTTCAATGCAAATAACGACTAAAAGGAGGGAAGACCATTCCACATAAGGGGGCGCATGTACTAAGTAGGAAGGAATAGGAATAAAAGAAGGAATTCAAGAAAAGACAGCAGGCTCTCTAATAACAAACAAAAACTTAGTGATTACCAGAAGGTTATATAGATGCTGGTAGTTTGTCGATGAGAAAAGAGGGATCGATGCAGTACCTCGACGGAAAGCACCAATGGAAGGGGGATCACAGAAGGTCAAAGCGTTGGGAGGAATGACCAAAACTTTTTTAAGCAACAGTCGCGAGAAGATAGCAGGGCCGGACTAAAAATTAAAAATAAAAGGGAAGGACGTCACTCTAGAAAGAGTTACATTATTGTGCGAGGATACTATCAAAAAAATCGGCGAGCGCGTGTATATAAATAGGGGAGAAAAAGCAAAAGGCCGTGATAACGGGTTGTTGCACGGGATGGAGGTCCCCCAGACTCAAACATCCTGGGGATAGACTACGG
>Ga0179593_1504090_pt1 | contig 10191 bp, 10 predicted proteins | sample CZODoug2_1_08_16_FD_185931 | JGI IMG/M metagenome (GOLD analysis project Ga0179593, IMG submission 185931) | Vadose zone soil fungal communities from Angelo Coast Range Reserve, California, USA - CZODoug2_1_08_16fungal (PacBio error correction) | ecosystem: Environmental > Terrestrial > Soil >...
CTTTTCAGGAGCGGGGAAAGAATCAAACCGGAAAAGTGAGAGCGAAGAGCAGGCATGATTCTGATGATCTTTTGGGGGAAAAGAATCCCTGAGTTCGAGAAATGAGAGGGGCCAGTAAAACTAAGGAAAAAGTATTGCTGGACACTTGGGGGAAAAAAAGAAGGGTTGGAATGCAGGGAGGATCGCAAAGGCTCGAGAGGGATTTGGGGGGGACAAGCCCTAGGGGGAGTGTCAAGGGTGGGAGAGTGATCCATTCGGATGGGTGGGGGGAGGAGGGGGGGAACTGGAGTCCGTTCAGAGAAAACACGGGGATTGCATTGGTTTTGGTTTGGGGTCTAGTAAGGAAAATTTTGACAAGTTGGAAGAGCGAGTCCATGTTTCATATGGGAGAAGCAGGATGTGATGAACAGTCGTAATGAAGGAATAAGCCGGGGAAGGGGAAGAAAGAGACACATCGGATCGTGATCAGGGCGGCTGTGACATTTGGTGGAAAAAACACGAGTCTAAAAAAATTGTCGTTGGAAGGGGAGTGAGGTGGAAGGGAATAATTCCAATACATTATCGGGGGGGGGAGGTTAAAAGTACCCAACAGGAAGAAACAAAAAAAAGGGGGGGGACCTCCGACTCCCAGCTGTAGTATTGAGAGGAAAGATCCTAGCCTGGACACGGAGTCTTAACTGGTCGGGTCATACAAAAACTACCTGACGCCGGCCATATTACAGGGGTTGTTGTCTTTATGAGGGAAGGAAAGGGAAGGGAAGAGGAGGGGGGAAGGCGAAAGAGGCCCGCGTACTTAGAGTGGAGTGTGTTGAAAGGAGTTGATGCATTTTAAAAGAAAGATGGGTAGTGTCCTAAGAAAGAAAGGAATGAGCGATAGAGGGAATGGGGGGGAGGTATCAACCCAAGCAGGAGAAGCTGTAGTGGGGTGACAGAAACCAGGGGTGTAAAGAGAACTACTCAAAAAGTGGGGAGGAAGCAACTCTCCAGGAGGGTGCAGAAGGGATTTTTTAACAGGAGAAAGGGGGGGGGAAGAAAAGAATAACCTATGACAAAAAGTTTCGATCAAGACTGAGGACAAACAAACCTGTTGGTATAGTAGCCTCATCTAAGGAAGAAAGGTACAACCTATCTAATGGGAACCAAGGACCCAAATTAAAGCGATTGGAAGGAGAAAAAGGTTTTTGTAGAAAGGAGGGAAGGAATTTTGGAGTGGAAAATATATGACTAGAGCCTTCATCAGCCATAAAAAATTGCACAATAGATCAACGGGGGTACTGTTTGGGCCTTCTCCTCCGCATAGAACTAAAACCACTGCGTGGAGAACCTGTTTATAAAAGGAAAGGAAGGACACAGCGAAGTGGTCAGGGAGGAAAAAAACTGTCGCAAAGAGAATGAAAAGACCACTCCCTAGTGGGCCTTTTCCAAAAAGGAAGGAGTAAAGGCTAAAGAAAAGATCGTTGTGGCTGTGGAACAACAGGGCCGGGAGAAGTCTAAAAAAGAGGGTGTGCCTCTACCTTTCGACTGTGATAATAACGTTGGGGCCGACTGCCTTTCGGAATCCAAGTACCCAAGGGACTCTGGGGAAAGGAGGGGGGGTCTGGGCCGTATCAATTGAAAGTCTAAACTTGGGGCTAAGCTGCAATAAGTCAGGCAAAAGCAATTCCTTCCGGGGGAAGCTCCCAAAGACTTGCGAGCCGACGAACTCGATCTAACGCAAAAACAAAAAGGAGAGGAAAATATAGGGAAAAAAAGGGGGAGGGAAAGTCCGGAAGCAATGAAAGGGTAAGGGACACCTCTCAATTTAATGCCTGTGAGTTCTCAATAAAAGGGGAAAGGAATCGGAAAAGGGTTAGGAAATGCACGGGACAGGACCCACAAGAGTTCCTCGGGGAGAGGGTCGAAGGTCCGATAGGGGACCCCGACTGGGGGGTTCTAACATCAAAAGTTGAATGACAAAATTGTAAGAAAACAGTCCCCATTTTGGGACCCATCCACAAGAGTCTCGGCTTGGAGACACTGTTTAGCGAACCTTTAGGGAAAGGGGGGAGGGAAAAAAGGTTGAGGGGGTCAAGGAATCTGGAAGGAGGCGTTAATAAAATTTGTTCTGAGTCCGAAAATGGTGAAAAAAAAAAAATCGGGGTGTTTAAAATCGGGGAGGGAATACAGCCAACCAAAGGCAAACTGCTGAGGCAGACGGGCATGGTGCTGAGCACTTTCCATATGATGGGACCCGAACATCAAGGACTCATTAAGCCTAAAAAAGTGGTATCCAGGGTTAGGGGGGGGAAAGTGGTAAAGGAAGGCCCTACAAGAGGGTGATGGAAAAGGGGGATGGGTAGAAGGGGATAGGAGGAAAACTACCAGATAAAAAAAAGAAAATCAGGGGGCTCACCCAAATTTGGAAAGAGGGGAGAGGCCTTTTATCCTTTAAAAAAGATAATAGAACGGACCGGCGAATTATAGCACAAATCAGGAGGGGGTGTTTGAGGATGCATCAACACAATATGTGGAGGGGAACACAACGTTCCGAGGGGGTTTATGAGTAAGCCAAAATCATTAAGGGGCAGTCTATATAACAACTCCGAAAATCTAAAAGGGGGAAAAGGGAGTAAAGGCCAGAAACATCGGGAAAAAAGTGGGGAATTAGAAAAATCCTAAATAGGAAGCGAACATTACTTTCGAAGGAAACTAACTTCAAAGTCAAAGGGGGGGCACAGGAGACAGAAGAAAGAGAAATAAAATGGGGAATACCCGGACAGAGCTAGTAACGGGGGTTAAAAGAGGACTGGCAACAACATGGAGAGTAAGGGGGATCCCTTTTAAGGAGTTGCAATTTTCGAGTATACTACGAGCTTCCTTATGAACAGCTGATTAGGGATCCGGGTTCTAAGGGGGAGGCCCCAATTACGCGTACGATCAAGTGAGGGGGGGGGGAAAGGGACCTTCCAAAAAAAGGGGAAAAAAAGTCATTAACCTAGAGGGGCCGGAAACACTTTCAACGCAAAAAAAGAAGTTGGAAAGAATCGACTCCAAGCAAAGGCAGGATAGGGAGGGGACAGGGAATAAAGGGGGAATCAAAATCGCTTAGCAAGAGACCCTGTCTCTGGTAATGACGATAAAAAACGAAAAAAGGGGGGGATAAAGAATGTGACCAGTATCAAAGAAAGAGCCCAAAAAAGAGCAGGTTCTCAAGCGAAAAAAAGGAGGGAAACAAGAAAAAACTGGATGGCTGCCACCAGGGGAATCAAGTGATGGTTTCCTAGAAGACCAAAAAAACAAGTGCACCTGTATTAACAAAGGGAAACAAAACTAAGGGCTCAAAAAGACAGTGAGAAGAGTCAAAGGGGCTGCGAAGAAGGCATGACCAAGGGGGGGAGGAAGCAAAATAAAGAAAGAGAGAAGCGCAACCTGCTGCTGGGGGGGGGTTGGACAGGATTAGAGAGAGAATCCGGAAAGAGAACCGTAGAAAGGGAGAGACATGAGCCCTACTAATCTTTTCCACAAACAAAAGTAGCTAGAAGATACAGTGGCTGGGGGCGGTAGGGGAGGTTTCAACAGAAGGGAATTGGCTCTGGAGCTCAGGGAAGGAAAACTGGCCTTTCCGCGGGAGTGAGGGGGAGGTTATCACAATGTGTGTCAGGGCCATATCTGAAAAAAAGGGAAGGCGAAGGGAAAAGAACCGAGGGGGGGGGGGGAAGGGGGGGGGGCAAGCCGTTTTCGAAAGGGGGCGGCAACGGGGAGGTAGGATGAACTTAGACACCTTGGTTGGGGTTGGTCGAATGTCATTTTGAAAGTGGGGGGTGGAGAGGGGGGGGGAAAAGGGTTCAGAGACAGTGGGGGAGGAAACTTCGGGAGTTGAAGCTAAAGGGGGGATTTGGGGAAACTGAGTCTTTACGTTGGAGGTGGGGTTTTCAATCAAGAGGAGAGTATGGTCCGGTTGGGGTGGGGGAAAGTGGAAGGGTCTTCGAAAAAGGGGAAAAAAAAAAGGTGGCCCGACAGTAAAAGGGAGGGCAGAAACTCAAACCCAAGAACTAGTACGCGCCACTGTAGTATGTATCTGTCATAGCTTGAAACGCAGGAAAATGACAGGGGAAAGCACTGGAAGGAGGTGCATGCCTCGGGTAAAAGACTTACGGTGCCAGATAACATTTAGGATTCAGCATTGGAAAGATGGGCCGGGAGAAAAAGTCGTTTCTTCAGAAGGAAGTAAGGATGACCTTAATCAGGGGTCAAGCAAGGTGAAACCGGTTGGAAGGAAAGGAGGGGGAAACACGCTGCGTAAGAAAAAGGGGGCGGGATAAAAGAGTGGGAATATACATCAGGGTTTCATAAAAGAAAAAGAGGGGAGCAGCTTATTGGGGGGGGGGGTAACCATGTGTTGAGAAGCAGCAAACCGGAACAGCGATTGGGAATAACTTCGACGGAAATGGAAGAAATGAAAACGATGGTGTAAGGGGAAGGACGAAGAAAGCGGAAAGGGTGATGAGCTTGAGAGGGAAAACCTCCCCCCGAGGTGGGTCTAGGGGGGAGGTTTCAGCACGACTCATTCAGCGAGCCAGCAGCGGGGAAGGAGGGGACGGACCCGTTCAACAGTCCCAAAATGGCAGGACACCTGGTTTTTTGGTAAAAGGCAGGTTCTAGGAAGAAAGAGAGGCCGGTAAAGAACAGAATCAGACCAGAAAACAAATGCCAGGGAGAAGAAAAGCACGACGGAAGTACTCAACATGAGAAAAAACCAATGCCCCGGTTCTTAAAGGTGAGGGAACACCGAGAAACAGTCCCAAGGAAGGGGGTCTTGGCGGACAACACTAACTCCAATCATGACAGAGAGGGTGCAGCAAGCCACTAGGGGAGAGGGGGATAATTGAAGGAGACAGTAAATCTTGGGCCTTGGGAAAAAAGGAGGAGTACTGTTTAATAGAACTTCTGACGGGTAGGGGAAAGCAGAGCCGTGGAACCTTTAGGGAAGCCCTACGAAAAAGAAAGGCCAAATCTGATGATGGGGGGAGAATTGCATTAGAAACACAGAAAAGGATACGAGTCCTGAAAAGACCTCAGAGGCAAGGAAAACATTTCCTAGATAGGTTAAGTAAGCAGAAGGGGATACACGGGAAGAGCAGAAAAAAAAAAAACAGAGGTATGGAAAAAGAGATAGATAGGGGGGGGGGATTTCAGGGGCGTCAGATTGGAAAAGTTAGAAATACTCTCTGTCTTTTCGCAGTAAAGGAAGGAAAGACGGTGAAGGAAAAAAGGGGGGGGGGAGAAAATGCCGTAAGGGGGAAACAAAACTCATTAATCTTTAGAGTGGTCGTCAATCTTAAGAGGTATTCATAACACGACAGGATATTCCACAACTAGGTTCGAGACATCCTTGGGGGAAACAACCAAAAAGAGCAGCTGGAGAAGGGAGGGGCTCTGTGTCGAAAAACTTGGAGTGGCCCTACTAAAAGTTCAGGAAGGGTCAGTTATCCGCAGCGCCGGGGACAGAACTGACTTTTAAGGGATGAGTGCCCGAACAGGTACCGGCAGTGGGGGGGGCAGATCCTTTATAAGAGAAAAAGGACTCGTCGAAGGCAGGTTTGTGGTAGTTGAGTAATGAGCGAAAGGAGGCCAAAGATCAAAGAAAAAGTAATACAAGGACTGTAGACCAGGAAGTAGGAAGGGAAAACTTTGGAAAAAAAAGGGGGGGGAAAGAAAGACCGTCCTTGCCACGCTGGAGTGCTCCTGAAAAGAAAAGGTAGTGGGGAAGGGGCGCAGCTAAAACAGCGGCCACAAGACCCTTTTAATAAAGGTCGGGTCAATTCGAACAGAAGAGAGATGGCATGCAGAAAAGGGATGAGGAAAGGATGATCCGCTGGTTTGTCTGGGGGGAAAGGAGAGAGACAACAAAAAAGTGGAGCAAAAAAAACTAAAAAGGAGGGGACTTCGCTGTTAGAGTGAAAAACAAAATCACTTTGTATTGAGAGTTGTATCCACCTCAAGGAAAACCTTGACCAGCGAAAAACGGGTGTAACGGGCCTTGGGAAAGGGAAACAGAATTCTGGAGCCAATCACGACTCGATGCCGGCGGAAGGCAGAAAGGGGGGGAAAAGGGAAGGTCATCCCACGACAAGCTATAAAAAAGAGGGATGCCAACGGATAAAAACTTGCCAGCCCCAGCATTAAGGAGTCAGGAAAATTAATAATTAGAAAGGTTAAATGGAGGACTTCCCAGGAAAAGAAGAGGCGGGGGGCGTGAAAAACCTGAGAGGGAGGGGAAAGAGGGGGTTTGGTTTATGCCAGCAAGGAAGAACGGATACCATTTCGTAACACCCTAACGACACCTCAACGGTTAGGGGGAGGGAGGAACCAAGGGGAAAAACGCCAGAGAAAAAAAGATCATCGTGTAGCCGAAAGTCCCATATCCAGGTAGTGTCAGAAACAGAGCCTAGCTATGAACATTTGGGCTGGAAAATGACGAAAGAGAAAACAAAAAAAACCAACCAAGGGATGAAATCGGTTCCGTTGAGACGAAAAAGAAGAATAAAAAGCCCCAACCAGAGAGGGGGACAATCAGAAAACGCGGCCCGTAGGGCCTACACAATTGCAGGAAGCACCCTTCTCAATTTGGCAGAATGAAGAATGAGAAAAAAAAAAAAAAAAAAAAAAAAAAAAAAAAAAAAAAAAAAAAAAAAAAAAAAAAACACAACCAAAAAGGGGGGAAGGGGTAAGACAGCCCACTACTTGCGAGGAAATGAAGTCCATATCATCATAGTCGGCCAGTGGGAATCCAACCCAAGGAATCACAGAACGAAACTTCTGTATTTTGTGCCTCCTATTGGGCGAGGATCAAAATAACCAACAAAGGAGGAAGGAGGAAAAGAAGATCTGTCCTGGAGAGCCTCTAATCGAAAGGGAACAAAGCACGGTTGCTCTTACCACCAGGAGAATTTGAACAAGAAAGGATGTCTTGGAGAGAAGCGAGGAATGAGCGGGGGGGGAAGGGCAGCTCCAAGTATTGATCAAGTTTGGTTAGGCAACAGTGTGGTTGGGGGGAAGTCAGGTCGAAGGGGGAGAGATGAAGTAACGGTAAAGATACAGTGTAGGGGTTCCCCTCAAGGGGGTGAGGGGGGAGGGCTGACTGAGACTTTGGGCTAGATGGGATATGGAGCGCTCCGAAAAGGGGATGAGGAAACTTTGTTGGTTGTGTTATGAGGAGTTTTGTTACGTCGGGAAAGGGAAAGAGGCTTCGAGGGAACTCGTAAGGGAGGAAGAATGAGAGGGAGGTAATTGGGGGAGCAGAAAAAGAGGGACACACTATCGTTGTCCTGGCGGCGTTGTTGACAAAAGGAAGACGGCGAAACGGGGGGACTTGGTTGGGGGGGGGGAAGGGCAAGTTTTCAGTTGAGAAAGGAAAAAAAAAAATACGATGCTTTAAAGACAGTAGGGGGGCTTGCATAACGCTAACCCATGAAACGCCCACGCGAGAAGGTGGCCTGCCCCCATAGGTAGGGGTACAGATCAGAGCTTTGAAAACCGAAGAAAAAAGCATTGAACGGCAACGGAGGAAGGAGGTCAGGCCTGCGGGGAAAAGACGGACGAGACGGCCGAACCGATGGGAAATGGCACAAGCAGTCTAGAGGTGAAGTTGGATGAAAGACAGTCCAGAAAGTGAATGGCAATGACTTACTCGATTTTTGGAGGCCGAAAAGAACTGGGGCAAAGTCGTTTGAAAGGGACCGGGTCGCCGTAAGATGGTCGTAGGTGGGGAAGACAAAAAGAGAGGAAAGATAAGAAATCAGTGGGGGGGGGATTTAAAAGCCCCATCGAATCAGCCGGGAAGTTGGGGTTAGTGGGGAAAAGACATCAAGGGGAAAACCCCAGAGGGAGAGAAAAACTTCCGTCCCGGGAAAGCGGAGGTTTCATTCACAAGGGGAAAAGGGAAATATCTGGGGGCATGCTTGTGAAAGAGGCAGGAAACGATAGGAAGGGAGTAGGAAAAAAGAAAACCCACCTCATTACATACGAGCCGACATGGAAGGAAGAAGGGGCGGAGAGGACAGGGGCCACGTTTCCAAACAAAAGATATTCTCACCGTGTAGTTCCTTAGTCTGAGGTTTTAGGGTAAATGAGAAGTAAAAGGGAGAAAAGCTAACCAATCAAAATGCACAGAGTCTCATTGTCTAATTGATCTAAGCACAAAGGGGCGGTGTGCTCCATGTTTACTGCCTATCCAGTAACATGAAAGGTGTTCCGTTATAACTCCGGGGAGTCCCATATTAACCCCAAATACCGCATCTTAAGTGGTGGTGAAGGGCCCCACAGGGAGGGGAAAAAGGAAGGAAGCAGGAGATCCAGTTGGTCTTGGGGGAACCAGCCTTGAGGAATAGAACAAGCTGTGACTAGGCCTCTACGAAAATTGAGAAAGACCACCCTCGACATCATACAAAGTCTGATTGGTAGGTAAGGAGGAAAAAATCCCGGGGAAACCTCTTACGAAAGGCCTGGCAATGGACAGTCGAAATCACAGTCCAAGTAAGGGGAGTGCTCAAAACCGCGGCAGATACTCGTCAACAAAAGGGGAAAGAAAGGAAAAAAAAGACAAGGATTATGTCCGACCAGGATGCATTTGAGCAAGAGCCCGGAAGGGCCGGTGCCGCCTGAAACGGAGGGCAGAATCTAAGTGATGAAAGGGAATTACGCCCGACGACGAAAGAAAGGAGGGTGTAGGGGGGAGGGAAGGGAGTTAGAAAGGAACGGGGAGCTAACAGTCCGACCCGGAGGCCAAAAGTCAAAAGATCCTGGGGTAACCCGACACACTCAGGGATAAGAAGGATAAAAAACCGTTCAGAACCTGAGTGGACCCAGCGCACAACAATAGAGGTTAGAGAGGGGCAGTTTGAAGAATCCTTGTTACTTGGGGGAAGTAGGCCATACAGAAGGGGGGGGGGGGGACTCAACGAGAGGAAGAAGGGGGAAAAAAAATTAAAGATTCTTTGCGGCGAAGGTGCAGGTGAGGAGGAAGGCTCTTGGGGAGGAGTTCTAAATCACTTGAGAAAATAAAGAAAAACAGGGAAAGGGAAGGGAAGTGGAGGTGTGGGGAAAAACGCTGGGAACACTCCGAACGAAAGACTTCCCTTGGCAAAGGAGATTGGACTCGAGGGGGAAAAGGGAGTCCAGAAAATCCAGGATATCAAATACCAGGTTGGGAGGTCGCAAGATCACAGTGAAAAGTTGAAAGAAGGCTAAGGGGAGCCTTTGAAAAAAAGAAGAGTTCATACAAGGGAAGGGAGGAAGGGACAATCGGAGGGGGGGCTCTGGAATTGAATCAACAGAGCACAATAAAAGATGGTTCAGGGGACGGAAGCACCAAGAATGTGTATAAGTCCTTGAGGTAGAAAGAAGGACTCTTACTGCAGCGAAACGGGGCGGACAGAAACAGATGGTAGGTTAATCCCAAAAATCACGAAGTAAGTCAGCCTTTACTGGCAAAAAGGGGAAACGAGCACCCACGGCAACTCTACAGGAAAGAAAAAGAATCGGCAGCGCGACGGGACCTTGCAAGGCACTGGGCATCCCTCCTGGCAGTAAAGAAAAAGGGGAAATACCCTTTTACATGGTTTTACGCACGATGGAACGGCCCCAAACTACAGATCGGGGAAAACAGGATCGGGAGGGGGTTCCGTTTCGAGTGGGAGGGGCCTTAAAGGAAAACCGGCCTTTGAAGGGACTGAAAACTGCAAGAAACGACCCGGAAAAAAAAAAAAGGACCAACGTTATACAGTGCTGAAAAAAACAAACGGTCACCATCCCCTAGCTTGTACCCCTAACTCTCCACTGCACATTCCAAGAGAGTCAGAAGGTGGCATCGAGAAAGATGGACAGGTGGTCGGAGTAACAACTGAAACAAATGACTAATAAACAAAAACATGCCTATAAGGGGGGACGGAGCGGAGCCATTATCAAAGAGGCGAAGAAAAGTGGCACCTCGAAAGGGTGGGAGGCCACGAAATACAAAAAAGAGCGACGGTGCTGAATTCAAGAAAAAGGAATCGACTTTTAACCGATAAGATGGCAAACAAGTTGGGGGAGGGGTACCAAATCAGAGGACTTGGAAAGAAGAGTCCGAGCGAGCTCCAGGTCTGAACAGGGGAAGGATGTCCAATATTAAAACACAGCCGGAGCACCCGGGAGGGGGTGTTTGTGATATTC
>Ga0179593_1567788_pt1 | contig 10191 bp, 16 predicted proteins | sample CZODoug2_1_08_16_FD_185931 | JGI IMG/M metagenome (GOLD analysis project Ga0179593, IMG submission 185931) | Vadose zone soil fungal communities from Angelo Coast Range Reserve, California, USA - CZODoug2_1_08_16fungal (PacBio error correction) | ecosystem: Environmental > Terrestrial > Soil >...
CAATCGCCGGGGAAAAAATAACTGACGCTCATCTTGACAAAATGGGGCCTTCTCGGGGAAAGGGTCTCCTGGAAAACCTTCCGGGAAACGGAAAAAAGGCACAAAAAGGGACCATTTGAAAAAAAAAAAAAAAATCTGACAACTCTTTTATACCGAAAAAAAAAAAGAGGCGAAGGGCCCTTACGAGAATCCAACAGACTCGCGCAAGGAAGCAAGCCAGCATCAAGAAGGGCGCGGGAGGCAGGATTCCTGCCGGGGAGGGGGTTTTCCTAATCTTGTCTCGCCTCAATGGTGGGGGAGTCAAAGGAGGGGAAGGAGGGGCAGCCTCGGCTGCCCCTGATTTGAGGGGATGCTTGCCCTGAGGCTTACTTTCGGAGGGAAGAGGGGTTTCCGTCTCGTTGTCGGCCGACAGGCAGGAAAAAGGGGAAAAAGATGGGCAACCTTCCAATGGGGCAACTAAGGGGACAACCCTTACAACCATCAGAGTTGCCAGACTAAGGTCTTTTATATCAACACTGGGCAACCCTCACAGAGAGGGTGCAACTTACTTCTGAGAAGGGGAAAGAGAGAAAGCTTCCATTCTTTCCGGGAGGAAAGGGAAAAGAATTCTCCGCTCCTCCGGAAAGCCCGCAGGAGGGAAAGTTCCGCGATCTCCATATTAAACGCAGCCCTCCGTTCCGAGAAAAAAAAGGGTGAGCGCTCTGATGCTCAGAGTAAAGGGAAGGATTCAAGGGAGGAGGGGACACAAGTGTGATGGAAACGGCGGCGCTTGGTTTAAAAAACCGCCGCGCTGCCTGGGGAACGCCGAAGGAAAGAAAAGAAAACCGGCGAAGAAAAAGAAAAAGGCATATCGGGAAAGGGCACCACAAGAAACTCTTCCCAATAAGCTAAAAAGCGGTCCGGAAAAGACAGAGGATCTCCAACGAAAACGGACTGGATGATGGCAGGCCAAAGAACGTGTCGAAGTCGAACCAAAAATCACTCGGCTGAGCTGAAGAGGACTGTCGCATCCGTAAAGGGGGGAGAAATTGGGGGGGGTAAAATGTGACGGGCAGCCGGGAAGGAAACCGCGAGCGTGGCTGACAAGAGGTTTTCGCGGCAGGCATCAATGAAAAGGCTGCTGTTCAAAAGGAAGGAGATTCCCGAAGCGGAAGGAGAAAAAGAAGGCCGTCAGTTCATTACGTTAAAAAGGGGGGGAAATGTCAAGGCCGTGGGAGAGAAAAAAGGGGGGGGCAAGGTGAGGGGAAAGAAAAGTCTTCGCCATCACAAGGCCCAGAATAGGAAATCAGTACCGTCCTCCCAGAAAGAAAAAATCCTACAATGGGAGGAGAGGAGGGAACGGCCGTTTCTGAGAGTCTCAAGGGAGAGAAGGAAGGTGTCTACGCAAGGCGGCGGCGATTCCACTCCGGTTGATTTCGAGGAATGAGAGGGGCTTCCGTGTAATGGGGAAGAGGGGAAGAGGGGAAAGAAAAATTTTCTCCTAATGCTCCGGCATAAGGAGAATTGTAAAAAAAAAAAAAAACATGGGAGACCGCGCCCAGAAGAGCTCCAGGAAAGTCTTAAATCATGGTTCGAGGGAAAAGAAAGAAGGGAATTCCAATCGACGGAGGGGGGGACTACACCAGCCGGAGTGCGCAGATCGCGAATTACCCGCAGCGTGATTCGGAGAAAGCAGAATACCAATTTCCGTAAAAGTCACCAGCACCATCCTTGCCAGCCAGCGACCAGGTCGTTGAGGAAAATTGACAATCGAAAAAGAATCGCGGTCAAGGGACAAGTTCTCTCGACAGGAAGAGAACATCGCATTAAAAAGAACCGATGGCAGGGAGCCACCTTGGGGGAAAAACTAAAAAAAGAAGATAATTCAAGCGGAAGCTCGTCGTGCCCTTTTTTTCTTGCCGAAGAGAAAGCTAGGATGCTTTCTCCCAAAGGGGGGGAAAGAAAGACGGAAGTGTAAAAGAGGGGAGGTCTTCGCGGTCAAAACACACGGGGGAAAATCTAGGCGGACGGAAGAAAGCGATCCCGAAGGGACGTATTTTCTGGAAAAATGGTACAGGGATGGAAAGCATCCGAGGCTAAGAGGAGAGCGGATCCCACGGCAATAAAAAAAAAGGAGACTGAAACGAAGGAGGGGAAAAGGACGTGCTGACTTATCTGAGTTGAAGTGCGAGGAAAAAAAGGTGGCGTAATTGGAGGTGGTAATTGCGATGCGAACAAGAAGCGGGCTTGCATAGGCAGGGGGGAGTCGCGCCGCGATGTAAGTGGGGGAAAAAGAATAGTAGCAACGCAGGATGCAAGGGCAGAAACGGGAGTGGCGGGTGGGGATGTACTAGGTGGTGGGGGGGAGAAGCATCCGCGGTTAAGAACGCGATTGGGCGGAAAGGACACAGTCCTTCTGGTGCTTGATGGGAGACCGAGAAGATGGAGAAATTTTCCGCTATTGAAAAGAGAAAAGATTAATGAAAACACTTGGCCCGGCGGAGAGCCGTCAAGGTAACTCGCGAGGAAGATTCCGTAGCATTAAGGCAAAGGTCCTCTCTAGTCCCGAAAAGGGGGAAGGAACCACCAATTGAAGAGAAATTCGAAGCGTAAGGAAGAAAACGGATTTTTAATCCGCCGAAAGGGGGGAGGTACGAGAGAAAAAGAGAAAGGCTGGACGCGGCGCAGGGGAAAGGGACAAGCCGTGTAAAAGGAGAATACGGCTAAGAAAAATGTCGGCGGTCGTGATTGCGAACTTCAGACGGAGAAAAAAAAATAGCGCCCAGCTTTGACCACAAAGAAAGCAGGTGACCTTACTTCTTCAAAAGACAATTTGCACAGGAAAATTGCGAGGGCCGAAAAATATCATCAGCTCATTAGGTGAGGGGGGAAATCAATCGGGGCCCTCCTCCCCCCGAGAGGCGGATATTGCTGCTGGAAAAAAAGAGGAGGCTTGCGGGGGAAGATCGGGTGCTTGATGGTGCAAAGCGCACCAGGAACAGAAATGGCTCCAAAACGACGGCTGCGACAGGCCGAGGGTTTCGTGGCGCCGCTGAAGCAGGGGTTCGAGGAGGGGAAGGCGGGTTGTCCCGCCAGTCTCAAGAAAACGGGAGGAGTAGCTGGAGGCTCTATTGGCTTCGCGGGACCGCTTTGAGATAAGGATTGGTGAAAAAAAGTGACTATGCGGGCAATCGCAGGGACTTCTCCGGTGGCGAGGGGGGGATGGACCTTCGCGGACCAGAACCAGAAAAGCTTTCTCGAACGGAAGGGAAAAAGGGCAACTTGTGGGACTCGATCTTTCGTCACTATCGAAAGGGAAAAGAAGAGCAAGGGGAGGGGTTCGCGGCGTATTCAAAGGAGGGATGGAACGCGAACCTCGCTCCGGGGAGGGCCCTTGGCATAAGCGAAAAGAGCAGCGGTATTATCTAGACTGGGTGGGAGGGGTGGACGGAATAAGCTTTTCTGATTTCGATCTGGGTCGTCCCTCAGAGTACTTAGGGGTTCTGATACAAACCATGGGGGGTAGTTTTTTCAGCTAAAGAGGGAGGGAAGGGGGCCTGCATACATCCGAGAGGACTAAAGCTTGGCATTGACGGGTGAAAAGTTGCCCCTCTTTGGGAGGAGGGACTCGCCAGCGAAACGGGGAAAGAAAAGCAGAAAATAAGGCAAGAAGGCAAGCAATCTGTCGCACTCCAAATAGGCAGCCGGGCGCCCCTCTTTGAAAAAGGAAACCTAAACAATTAAGGAAACGGGAGGCAATTGACAGTGGACAGCACAGGGCAACAGGGAAAGGAAGAGAAAATTCTTAGGGGGAATCGGCGCGAGTCGGGATCGGGAAAGGGAGCTCTGAACACCGAGACAGATTTGTTTGTGGGAGGGGGCATCAAGAGCTTTGTCAGCTCGCGTGGTGGGGGGAAAGGGAACAGGGGGCCCTGAACTTATTCCTCGAATGGCATCCCTTAAGTTTTTTCCAGGAGACTCAAAGGTTTCTCATCATGCAAGCAGCGAAGTCCAAGGAAAGGTGTTCTGGGGAAACGGCGAAGGAATTGGGGAAAGAAATCGAAAAACAACAACACGGATGTAAAAAAAAAAGAGTTTCCAAAAAAAACTCTCAAAGAGAATGGTCCTTTCGCGGCTTTGAGGGGGGGGAGAAAATGCCAGGTCCCTGAAACAACTTAAACAGAAAGAAGGGAAACCAGGGCACGGGGTAAAAAACGCCAGCGAAGCGAAAGACGGGGACTGACCATCTCTTTTATAAAGCCACAACGGCGAAAACCGGGTTCCCGACTCCGGGGATAGCTCCCCTCTTCCCCGCACCAGCAGAAGGGGGCCTCGTAATCTCAGTTTTCTGCAGGAGAAGGGGGAGGAAAAAAGACCTCCCTGTTGATGGTTAAGGAAGAAGCCTCGGAAGCCCCTTGTCGGACCTGAGTCTCTGAAGGGGGGATTGAACTTAGCTTCGGAGGGCTGCGGGAGGAAAGCCGTTTCGCGGAGAAGGGAAAAACCCTTAGACCAGCCCACCTGCCAGAGGGGAGAGGAACCAACCCTTTTTAGATGCAACGGCAGACCAAGTACAGTGCGCCAAAGAAGATTAATGCACAAGAAGAGCCATCCCCACCCTAATCTCAGATGCAAATACGGAATAATTAGAAATCAGAAGAGAACCCACAACTTCAAACTTGCAAAGATTCCTAAGGCCTCCGCTGTCTGTAAGGAGGGAAACATGAAATAAAAAGAAGAGCTAGGTTCCTCTCTTCAGCCACTGGGAGGAGAGAAAGAGGGGCACGGTAGCGCAGACCAGGCTTCAATGGCGAGGGAGCGGCAAGATCGAGTCCCACAAGTGGGTAGGAAAAATTCGCGCAAAACGGGGAAAGGGAAAACCAATTTTCCCACCGACCATAACGCAAGGAAGGTTGACACGACCAGCGCCCACAAGGCACGAATGCGCTTGCAAGAGCACGGGATTGGCGTCCAAAAGAAAAAGAGAAAGACTCTCACAGCGGAAGGAAAGAAAAAACGGGACTCGGCGCAGAGGAATACCTTGCGAGAGAGCGGACGGGATAATGGCCAAGCTCCCCGCTTAATCGAGGGAATACTGATCAGCGGCTCCCCGAAAAGGAAGAGCAATCGTCGAAAAGAAAAAATGTTACTGTGACGCACGAGTCAAACTGGCACTTCACATCCAGGGCTCGCTCGGGGAAAGAGGGTTCGCGGCAGCAGAAAACCTCAAGGGGGGAGGCTGCGATCCAAAGTCCGCATAAGGGAGCAGTTGAGCGAAAGACATGGCGTGAAATGGGAGAAGGAAGGCGTGGGAGCAAGTCGAGCTTTTGAAGGCAAAACGGTGAAAAGAGTTCTTCGCCAGAAAAAAAAAAAAAAGACTTGGAATACAGAGGGGAAAAACGTCCGTCCCCGACCGCGCCGGTAAAGAAAGGGGGCCGGGGCGGCAGAATCTCAATCTTCCAGAAAGGTTGCTCTCTTAAAGAATCTCGGCGGATGAAAAAAAGCTTCCGGCACTCAAGGAATGTGAGGGGGCGTCCCAAAAGTTCAATCGGGATGTCGAGTCCCTTGGGAGAAAAAGGGTGGCTCACAGGGAAAAGAAAGGGGAATGGCGAGTACTTCGGCTCGAAAAGTCCACTGCTCAAAAAAAAAATAAAAGGGGAGGAAGAAGAAAAGAGCGGGAAATTCAAAAAACCAATTCGAGAAGGGAAAGAAAATCCGGAAAAGATTCCGCAAAAAGAGCGGACACACGGCAGCGGATGGAGAAGAGAAACCCAGCGGCAGAAGAAAAGGGGGGGTTCCCTTGTCCGCAGCAGAAAGGGGGACCCCAGAGGGAAAGGAATCCAGGGGCGTGGACCGGTTTGACAGAGGGAGAATACCATGAAAACGGCATTAGCGTAGGTCAAAAAAAGGGGAAACATAAAGGCCCATTCCACTGCAGAAGGGAAGACAAATTACGAAAGGGAGAGGAGAAAAAGAACGCCATGGGGGGGGGGGGGGGGGGGGGAAGGGACACAAGAAAGACTTCAGCCCTGCCAAAGGAGCAAACGTAGTGTTAAAGATGTCTCTTGCTTTGCCGCGCCTGGTCAAGGGAGGAAAAGATATCTAGGGAAGAAAAAAGAAACTTGGGGGGGGAAGGCGGGGACAGTTCGGTCTATCTTCCTTCGAAAAAAAAACAACGGGAGAAGGCGAAAGAGAGTGCGCGCCGAGAATCGAAGGGGGGAGTATTTTGAGGACCTGTGGCTGGAAAAGGGGCGAGCTTATATTTTTGGAACCGGACCACGGCGCGGCCAAGAAAGAAATGGGGTCTCCGTCGAGGTCGAAAAGGGACCGTGCTGACTTCTCTTCGGGGGAAAAGAGTTGTAGCAAAGGAAAGGGCGTAATTTGGCTGCCAACTGGACTGCAAGAGCGGGGTCACTAAAAAAAAGAGTCATTGAGCGCGCAGATTTTAGGAGGCGATTTCCACGGTTAAAAGCCGGGGGGGGGGGGGGGGGGGGGGGGGGGGGGGGGGGGGGGGGGGGGGGGGGGGGGGGGGGGGGGGTGCAGCTCTGGCTGGCAAGATGGGAAGGGAGTGACGGAAAAGAAAATTGGAAGGTGGTGGGGTTGGGGGGAGCATCCGCTGACGGGGGGCAGGAGGGTCGAAGGCACAGTCAAGTGGTCTGCATTACCAAAGAAAAGCTGGGAATTTTCAGGAGGTTCTCGAAAAAGAAGGAGGGAATTTCCTGTATCATTGGAACGGGAGCCAGGGGAGAAAGAAATAAAGGTGACCTTATCCATTCGAGAAAATGGGGGACAAGGGACGACGCCGGGTAAAAAAGGAGCCACCAGATGAAAAAAATGAGAGGAAAGCGTGCCACGAAAAAAAAAGGAAAGGGGGAGAAAGGGGGGCGTTGAGGCAACGTCTGGAAGCAAAAGGGATGACGAAACGGAACTCTACGAAAAATTGAGGGGGGAAAATGATGGGACGTACTTTACCTATTTGGGTAACCGAACTGGCCTGTGCTGGCGAAGGAAGAGAAAACGTTTCTCACCGGGCCCGCATGGGAGAAAGCGTGACTTTTATTACAAGAGGACTGCCGAAGTGCTCATCAGCTGAGAGAATTGCGGGAATCGAGGAGTTTGCGCCCAGAGAATAAAGGAGGGGGGCTGAGGAGGGGGAGCTATCGAGCCACGCTCGGGTGGATGTTAAAGGCAGGAAGAACAGTAAAGGGAAAGGAGACGGTTTATACTAGGAGGCCGACAGTAATCGGGGGAGAAAGGGAAAAGGGATTTTGGGGGGAAGAGGGGCCGTTTTTTCACGCCATTCGAAAGAGAGAAGCGTCGACTTCGGGGAGGAAAGAGTGGCGGAGGGGAAGGGGGGGGGGAGTTTCTTGGGAAAGATTTTCTGGTTGCATAGGGGGGGGGAAGGGGGAAATCGAGAAGACGGTGTCGTCTGTTCGTGTTACAGAGGACCCAGAACCATGCAGCGCGGGGGAAAAAACGGCAGTTCGCAAGAAGGGGGGCTGTGGGACTCTATCTTCAACTCCTAAATGGCGGAAAGGGCGGAACGGGAGGAAAAAGGACCTAGCTCCGGAGATCGAGATTACCATTGGGCCATGAAAGAGGAGGAGCGAGAAGAGGGAAGGGGAAAGTGGTGTTGGAGTACAGTGGATAGGGGACAAGAAGCTTAGTGTAAAGTATTATTGGGGGGGGGGGGGTTTTGAGGGAGACCCAACCCCAATTTTTTTGGGAATTAGCTCTTGGGCGAAAAGGAGGGCTGCATACCTACTCTCTGGTTTCAGGGTGGGGGAGGAAAAAGGGGGAAAGAGTTGCAGGAGTCTAAGTTTCCTCGCCTTGCGACCGCGCAAAAACGGGGAAAAGAAGCATCCACGAAAAGCCCTTCGAGACTCAGAAAAGACTGGCGCACGCCAATAAGAATTGCCGGGTCTTCAACTGTGACAAACATTATACCACTGGAGAAAAACCATTCGGCATGAAATAAAAAGGAATGACGCGCCCTTAGGGGAAGCGGGGGAGGAGGAAGAGGAGTGCTCGAAATGTATCTCAGAGAAAAAGGTGGGGGGGCTTTCTAAAAGGAAAGCTTTTTTTCTTGGCTTTTTGTCAAAAGACAGGGGGGGCATGAACTTATCGCGAATGGGTAAAGAAGGAAAGGTTTTCCAGAGAAAAAAAGGGGGGGGAGGGACGGCAGCCGTCGAGGCCAAGAGTAGCAATGAAAGGGAAAGGGGGGAGCTCTAGAAGGGGGAGTAAAAAGAGAGATAAAAAAGGAAGGTGAAACGAAAAAACACTCTAGAGTCTACATGGGCCTTCGCGGCCTTGAAGGGAAAAAAAAAAAAGTGCCAAAAGGGAGGATGGAAAAACACTGGAAAAATTCGCGGATGAAGAACAGGGGGGCAACAAGGGAAAAGGATTACAAGCTCGTTGAGAAGCAAAAAGAGGAACCATCTCTGCGGGGTTCACCTAAAAAAACGAAAAACGACTTAAAAAAGAACCAACCAGCATCAATAAGGGAAAACAAACCAAAAAAAAAAAAAAAAAAAAAAAAAAATTTGTCCTCTTTCGGCAGGAGGGGAAGGAGCGGGGAAAGAAGCCGTGGGGGGAATTAAAAGGGACGCAACGAGGGGCAGCAAGGGGGACTGACCCGGAGGATTGGGGCTTGCCCTGAGTAGCGCAATGGAGAAACTGGCTCGTAGTGCTGCAGCTTTCAAGGTGCATCGCCAGCGAGGGAACCTCAGGGGACCCATATGTTCAACTCTTGAAGTCGTCAAGACTTTTTAGAGGAGGTATTGCAGACAATGCCGGGGAGAAAGGGAAGTCGGTGAATGCAAAAGGAACAAAAATGGGGTCCAGAGAAAGGACGCTTATATGAATGATATCCGAAATGCAAAGGCTTCCGGAAAAAACTTGCCAAGATTAGAAAGAAGAAAGGGTGCACAGCTCGGTGGCCAAGGAAGAGGAGAGATCAAGAAAGGGAGCACGAGAAAACGGGGGGAGCGCTCGATGCAGAGACCGCTCAAAAGATCGAGTCCCAAAGGGGGAAAAACGCGGCGACTGCCGTGCGCGCAACAAAAAGGGCAGGGGAGGGTCAGCCGAAAACCTCGAATACGCCAGAAAAAAGGAGGGCAAAGAAAAGGGCACTTGGAAGGGAAAAAAACCACAGAACACAGGAAAAAAGAAAAGAAGTAAGTACAACGAAGGCCACTCTCGCAAGAGGATGAAGAAGGAATCGAACCCTGCCCCGCGTGAAGAAAAAAAAAAAATCGAACAAAACGTCTCCACGAAAAGAGAAAGGATGGAAGTCCTTAAAACAGGGCCTTAGAAATGGCGCCAGGAAGGGAAAAGACAGAACCGAGGAGAAATTGATTTTTCTCTGCAAGAGCGAGCCGGAGGTCTGCTGGGGGAGAAACGATGTAGCAGGTCCAAGAGAAAGGGGAAAAAGCGTCAAGGGCATTCTTTGGAGAAAATGTCACGCGTGGAGAGGACAAGAAAACCGGTGAGGAAACCGACTGCGAAAACAGGATAAGAAAGGTTAATACAAGCCCCATCACTCCCGCCTACAAGGAGTGAGAGAGTATAAAACCGAAAGAAACCCCTGGCTCAAGCTTCAAAAAAGGAGTGGCTTCTAACTGGACGAGGAGGGGCAAGAAGGGCTCAGAAGCGAGCATTTCATCTGTGGGGAAGGTAAGGCAAAGTTCAAGAAGGACCCTTGGGCCATAGAGAATGCTCCGGCATAAAAGGAGAGAGGAAAAGAAAGGAGCGTGCCGCGAAAGACACGAAATTCTTCCAATAATCGGAGGGAGCACGAAGAGCGGGAGGGAAAGTGCCGAAGAAAAATGGGCCTGCGATTCCTAAGGAGATGAACGGCGGAGGGGAAAAAAAAAACCATGCAGAAGGAGAAAAAGAAAGTCACGTCCCGCCCCATCGGGAACCGCAGCCATCAAGGAGAAGGTTGACAGAGAAGAAGGAATAAAGACCGCGGCGATTTCAAGATACAAAAAAAGAGGCAAGCAAGAAGGAAGCATCGCCATTAAAAGGAAAAAGAACCGAGGGGGGTAAGACGCCACCGAGAACGCCAGGATGGTCCAAAAAGAAGAGAGGGGAAAAAGAGTAGGAGGGAAAGTTTTGAGGGGGATCGCGGATGAAGAATATAGAAGTATGCTTCCACAAAAAGGGGGAAAAGTGGGTGTCAAAAAAAGTTCGTGATCTATAGGAGGAGAACGC
>Ga0179593_1495949_pt1 | contig 10190 bp, 9 predicted proteins | sample CZODoug2_1_08_16_FD_185931 | JGI IMG/M metagenome (GOLD analysis project Ga0179593, IMG submission 185931) | Vadose zone soil fungal communities from Angelo Coast Range Reserve, California, USA - CZODoug2_1_08_16fungal (PacBio error correction) | ecosystem: Environmental > Terrestrial > Soil >...
AAGAGGATGAAAAACGCTGTCGAACAGTAAAGACGAAGGAGCGACAAAAGGCCGAACACGGGAAGACCCGGGGGAAAGTTAAAGGACGCAAAGAAGACGCTGACAGGGGGATGCCTGGGGAGGATAAGAAAGGCGGCAGGCAAGCACGCAGAAAGGGACGACCAAAACACGTCAGTGAAGGCGTATTGTGAGGTGCCTAACAAGTGAAACCTTAAAACACGTCAACGCGCCGACACCTATCACTTGAATTATTTTAAAAGAGGAGCGTGGTGGGAAAACAAACACGGGGAAAGAGAGAGGGAAAGGAAGACTAAGGCCGCAACCTATGCCAATTGAAATAGACACGCGAGGGGGGGGCAGGAGCGGGCTAACCCGCAGGGATGCGGATGCATATTGAAACTGGAAAATATCAACCAAGCCGCGTCCGCTAGGGACGAAGTCTGCAAAGCAAAAGCATTCGAAAAGGAGTATCCAAAACAGTGTTGAGGGCGGTGCAAAATGGACCCTCGCACGGGGGCGGGAGGGCGGGAAAATACCGACCGGGGGGGGGTAATTCCGAGATTGCCCAGGGGGGTCCTGACTTTGGTCAAAAACAGGAAAGAGAGAAAAAAGGGGAATGGGTTCTGATCATGGCAAGGGAGTTAACGTTCACACGCTAACAACGAGAAAAAAGCAGGGGACCCAGAACATAAAAGGAGGAACCCAGATCTAAATCAGGATACCTGAAACACGATGGCAAAAAATAACGCGTAAAAAATTAGCCAGCATCAATGCGAAATGATAAAAAAGAAAACACGCTGAGAAAGCCAGCTGGCGAAAACGAAATGGATTGCCAGGAGTAAAGTTCAGGGGGGAGGGAACGAAGGAAAGGAGGGACACTACAGAATCAAGGAACACACTATTGCATGTTATCTCGTTCATTGACATAGGAGCAAAGGGGGGAAGTCGAGCTGGCGAAGAGTCAAAGAAATTGTGAAAAATTGGGGGGGGGGACGCTGAAACGATAAGAATGGAAATCCGCAGGGGGGGTGATCTCGGATCAGGGGGGGAGGCAACTTCAGGGATCATCGGGCTGATAAAGGTCCTCCCAACCCCAAAGGTAGGCAATTCACGTGAATTCTACCTTCAGGAAAAGGGGACGGCAGGAAGAAACACAACTTAACCACTATAGGAAAAACCATCGCAAGTCCGTGAATGGAAAGAAGAAGGGAGAATTCGCACAAACACCTCTGAAGGGGGGGGGGTGGGGGTCCTTGAAAGAGGGGGAAATCACCTTCCATTCAGGAAAAATAGAACTGTATCTGGCGAAATCGAGTCAGAGAAAAGATGCGCGTAAAGGGCAGGGAGGGGGAAACGTGAGGGTAAAAGAATATGCGCGCCGAACAAATCGACAGACAAAAAATAAGGGGAGCCGTCGGGTAACTAGGGGGGGGAAAAATGGAGTTCCTAAAGGGGGTGACGTAAAGCGAGATCGTCGAGAAATCGCACTCCGAGCAAAACAGTCTGGTAGTCAAATGCTGCACAAAGGTGATCTTGATCGGACGGTTGTAGTCGGCGCGAGGAGAATTCTGCCCCATTTGGGGTGTATCTGAAGGGGGGGAAAAAAGTTGACTCAGAAGGGGGACTTTGCCGTGGGAAAGCCGGTGTCGACAGTCCGAACCGTCCATATCTAAACACACAAAAAGAGGGAAAGATAGAGGAAGATCTGCGACCGCAATCATTGAGTGAAACCAGACGGAAGAACGTGTAAGGCGAGAAGGGGCCAGAGGGGGGAGAGGCAATCGCGGCCGATACGGCCCAGTCAAGCATGGGTGAAGAAATAAGAGTACGGAGGGGGCGAGGGGCCGGGGTCGGAAATCGGACAGGTGGGGGAAAAGTCACAATTCGGACCAAGTCCACGAGGAAGACGAAGCCCGATTCAGACCTGGTCGGCTTGGGGGTCGCGGCGCGCATTCGTGACTACTGGAGTGTTCCCTGAACGAAAGGAGAGGAGCAGGGGGAGTGCCCTTCGGCGGGAGGAAGAGCCCATCGGTGCTCAAAGGATGATGAGCTGCAGAGGGCAGGAAAGGAAAAAAAACACGTCAACGAAGGATGGGGGGAGAAAAAATCCAGAAAGTAGGCTCCGACTATCAAACATCACCAGGGGACTGGTTCGATGGGCACCTTGGGTTTGGGAGCCGGTGAAAGGCCGTCAGCGATCGCACTAAGTCGTGGTGAGGTGGAGGACCTGGTAGAAGGCGATCGAAGTCGCGGCAAGGGAAGATGAACTGACTTGTCTGCTCGCTGGGGAAGGACGGAATGGAATACAACATTCAAAGGCGAAGTCTAAAAGCAGACGCATTTGGGGGGGGGGGGGGGGGTGGTTTGTTTTGGCTGGGGGGGGGGGGTGCTGTGGCAGAGCAGAACGAGAGAAAACAAGATGGGGGGGGATCAAAAAACGTTAATCATCCGTGGTCGGGAAGGTGAAAGGGAAGATCGTTGCTAAGCATGGCAAAGACAGGAAGATGCGGGCGCAATCAGTGCTCAATTGGGCGTGGAGACGAGGAATGCCGTCATAAGGAGAGGACCCTGCGAATGGAGGGAAAACCAAAAGGAGGCTAGGAAAGGGGGAAGACTGGCAACATTTACGGATGGAAAGATGGTCCGATGAACTGCGGGAGGCAGATCGCCCCGGATGGTCATAGTGGGGGAGGGAAAGAAATCAGAGGTCAACCAGAAGAAAAAACCTACTCGCACCGGTTCGAACCGTTAAGGGAGGGCTGACCACTCAATCGGCGGGTAACACGGGAGTACGGACAGCAACCCCGAGACGGGGCAGTATCAGTCGGGAACACAAGGGGGGGGGGAGGGAGAAAAAAAAGGTGAGGCAGTATTCTTTGGGATCGATCATAGATTGGCGCTGGAGGAGGGGGCAGGAAAAAAAGGGTCACAGGGGAGAACAAGTGGAAGGGGGAGGAAATCGAGTCGGAGTCAATCAACCGCGTGTCTAGGTCAACGCTGCTCGGCAGGGAAAGGTGTTGGAAGGGTCGCGCGGGGGAGGGCCCGGGGAAGGGTGTGGGGGCGCGGAGTAAGGGTACTAGAAATACCTTCATCCGGGCGGTGGCGGCGAGAGAGGGCGGTTCCCGCCAGGAACACTTGGTACAAGACCAAAAGTCAGGAAAAAGTTGAAATACCCCGGGTGTGGGGGGCGCGGTTGCCGGGGAGCCGCGATTGGCAACGATCAAAGGACGGAAGGCGAAACCGGAAGAAAGTGGGAATGAGAGTGGGGAGGGCCGCGGGTCACTCTCGCCTGCCGTGGAAGACCCTTCAACGGGGGATGTTAGAAAAAAAAGGGCGGGGTAAAAATCGGAAGGTTAGTGAGAGACATTAGGAAACAACACCAACCAACGATAAGGAAAAGATAGAGATCACCTAAAAGCGTGTCAGACCCAAGAAAAAAAAAATAGGGTTTGAGATAAGCCGGAAAAACGTGGGAAAACCGAGCACACATTCCTCTCCTAAAGAACCGCGTTATTCCGGAGTCGAGAAGAAAAAAAAACTGGAAACAACCTATGTCAAAAACGGTGGGAGGACAAGTCTCTAATGGGGTTGAGTGCAGTGAAACAATAGGCGGAAAACAATTCAAGGCTAAAAAACAATTGAGGAAATTCTTGCATGAACATATGGCTGCGCAATGTTGTAACAGAACTTAACACCCTGAACCCCCCGGGCTAAAAAAGGAACCAATAACGAAAGCACATAGAAGAAGGTTACCCATACAAGGACTGCTATTAACCAGAGCGAGCCGAAGGTCTGGAGAGGACCAAGGGGGAAATCCAAACAATCATCGCCAAGCGGCGCAATAGGGAGTGTGAGAATGCGCGAAAAGAAAAAGGGGGCAGAGGGGGGGAGAAGCCCCTATCTTTATACTTCGAGAGGTCAGGAGATAACGATGGGAATGGTCAAAAATATGAATCCACGAAAGGGGAAAAATCTGAGAAACCATGGGAGGAGAAAAATGGCTACATTCTCACGTACAGAAAGGATCTAAAAACCGATAAAGATGCAGAAGAAAGCGAAAACGACCAGAAAGAGAGCAGATTATAAAGAAGAACTGTGCACGAAGTATCTCCGAGCGAAAAAGAAGTCGCACGTGGTGCGAATAAAAAACAGAGCTAATAGAAAGGGAAAAGCCACCCCAGAGGAAACGACGGGCTGCCTAAGCATAAAGGACCTGGAGTTTAGCACCGGAAGGTCCATTTCTACCGAAAAACGGACTGGAGGCAACAGAAGACGGAAAGACTTTATCAATTATTTAGGTAGCGTTCGGTTATAAGCGCCAAGGGTCCCATGGAGATTAAGGTCGGGAAAGAACTTCGATCAAGAAGGGGGGTCGCGGGAAAAGAGTCGGATGAACGTCAGGCCCGCGGGGTTCGGTCGGCGGATGATATGGGCACCGAAGGGCAATAGGGGACGATCCAAGGGGTCTCCAATCCACTACGTTGGGGGAGGGGAAATTGGAATTCTCACGGCGCAAACGCCAAAAAAGAAAAAATGATAGGGGTGCCCATAGGAATAGTCGATGTTGGGAAGAGGGGGAGCGACGTTAGAGGACGCCTGTGCGTTTTAGTTGGAAGGAGAGGAAAAAAAAAACAGGGGAAAAAAAGTGAGGCAGGAATTATATATAAATAGGGGGAGTTGGCTCTAAGAAGGTGGGTCGAGCCATCGATGAGCAGGAGGGGAACGGAAAAAACTTGCGGTAAAAGAGATAGTCGCACCGCGAAAAAAGCCTAGAATACAAGCGTTCTTCTAGATGGGGGATCCTTGAAATTAAGAAAAATTGGTGACGTAAACGGGGAAGGAGGCGTATGCACCTCCGAAGCGTTTCGAGCACGAGTAGGTCAACCAGGGGGAGAGGGGCAGTGAGTTTAGTAGGGACATTAAATCCTAGTCACTGTGAACCATTTTGTCTAGAGGAAGGACAGTTTCGCGAGGCGGGGCCTGGTTCAAAAAATTGAGGGAGTCCGACTACCGAGATCGAAACAACATAAACGGAGGGAAGAAATGAGAGGCAAAGTCTGCGAGCGGAGACCCGGCGTGAAAAGACGTGAATAAAGGGGGAGTAACTATGAAAAAATTGTTTCAAAAGAAGGGATATAATCGCGGAACACCACAAAAAACAAAACCCCACCACCCCAAAAACACGAAACAGGCCTTCCGTAAAGACATCAAGATCATGGGGTGGAGAGAAGAGAAGTGGGAGACGAAACTGCGGGACAAGGGATTCTCGACTTAGGAAACGCTTGCCGTCACCATTAACGACCGGAAAAATAAGAAAGACGAGACCAAGATTGAGCGGGGTTCGTCTGTGGTCGGCGGGTCGAATTCTCGGGACTCAATCATTTAGCCCGGGAAAGGAGAGGGAGCAGTTCGAAAGGGAAAATGACCACTTTAACACTGCAACGAGCATCGGGGTATAGAAAGGGAGGGAAGAAAGCATTCTTATTGAGGAATATTGTGACCCGGTCAAATAAACGGGGGGCGGGGGGGAGAAGCTGAACGGTTCGGCGCCAGCTGAGCTCAACATCACCGAGCCGAAGGGGAACCTATAAGGGAAAGGGGGGGGGCCGAGCGTATGCAAAAGGAAGAAAATGAGATACACAAGGAGGTGGGAAGCGTTTGTATATCCGTGGAAATCATCGATGCTCCGCCGGGGTGATCCGAAAAGAAGGGCCGATTAAAAAGAAAAGAAGGACATAGCGACGGGAGAGAAAACCAATAAGCTAAAATTAATATTGTCGAACCAAAGCAAGGCCAGCCGAGGGACGGTGGGCGCGGGGGAAGGAAAAAACCAAAGAAAAATAGTATGGACAAGAGGGGGAGGGGGAATCATTCTTTTTCGGAAGGTGAAGGTGGATCTCGTTGCTCCAATAATCCAGGAAAAAGGAGGAAAGGCCCGGAAAAGTGTCAGCTTGGGGGGGGCTGTGGGAAGAAAGGAGCATAGAGGGGATCAGCAATCTCGCCAAAATAATTTCTGATGAAATCAGGCGCTAGAGCCTCGTTCCAAAAGGGAGGAGTAAAGGGGCAGATCTAGACTGTGAGTGGAAAGAGAGAGAAGGGAACTGGGGCGGCAGGGACGTGGGAAACCGTCTCCGTTGCTATGAGGCGCAAAAAATGCTGAGCCACAGGCATATGGAAGGTTCGGCTGACCACGTCAATCGCGAAAAATAAAAAGGGCAGATCTCAGGAAATTAACAAAGATCAGGGGGGATTATTAAAAGGAAAAACACGGGGCAGTGATCCGGTGTAGCGGCAGTATGTATTGCAAGGAATTGACGCGGAAGAGTCAGTGGTCCTATCGAGAGCAATATGCCAGAACGCCTGGAATGGGGTCGTATCACGTGCGAACTTTATGTGAAAAGAGGAAGAGGGTTCTTTTGAATGAGTCGGGTTTTGAGGGGGCAAGTGTAAGGGGGGGTAAAAAAAACCAGGCGCGAAAGATGTCCGAAACCTTACATCAACGGGCGGGAGGAGTCAAAATTCTCTTTTAGCCGGCGAAAAGGGGTCAAGGCACCAATTCCTTTTTCCTAACCGGTTTGGCGCGGTTTTGGCTGCATGCTACCGAGGGGTGGAGGATCCAAAGCCAGGAAAAGGCACAAACTGGGGGGAAGTTCGGGGGATGAAGGGAACGGGGGGGAAGAAACGTGAAAGGAATTATATAGGATTGGCCTTTGATGGTCTGACAGCGCGGGTGGGGGACAGAAACAAAAACGTCGTGAGAAGAGGTCAACCAAGGAGGAGGAGAAGAGAGGAAAGTCGAGTTAAACAAAACAGGGATCAGAAAAGGGAAAAGCCCGAACTTCGTAACCAACGACGCCGAAAAAGGGGTAGAGAAAATGGAGCGGTCACCATATCAGAAGTAATCTGGGAAAGAAGGGTCCGGGTGAAAACAAGGGCTTCATCACATTAGATCATAACAGCTGGAAGGAAAAGCAAGAACTAGAAAACACCGTTTGTCGTTAAAGATGTGCAAAAGGTCTTGTTTAGGCATCGGAGGAGGGAAAAAGCACAGATCAGTTGCCAAAAACAATGTAAACGTTGTATGAAAGGGGATGTGAGCTACAGTAAGGAGCTTCGAGATGGGTTGGGGAAACACATCTACAGTCCATCCCCGCGCCAAAAAGATACCACTCAACAGGCTTCCTATTAGGAGATCAACGGAGGATGGGACTCGGAGAGAAACGCCATTCGGTGCTTCCTCTTGTCACAGCGCAAAGAGAACAAGCACCACCCCTAGAAAATATTCCAAAGAAAAAGATGGGGGGGGGCAAAGCAGAACTTCCGCGAAAGACTAACATGTGTAGAATCTTTGCAAACTTTACATAACCAACATAGTGAATACTGCCAGAGGGTGTTATAGATACCAAGTTTGCGAAGAGTTGCCGGGGGGTACAATCAAAACCGACAACGTCAAATGAAGAAACAACACAGGGGGCAGTAGCCTGTCCATCATTCTGCCGGTCAGAGGGCCGATCGTGGCACCTATCACACGTCCGGAAGCAACTTACCGATCTCTCAACACCCTCCTCTAGACCCATAAAAGACTGAAAGGGTTGTCAAAGAGGAAGAATAACCAGAGCCGGCAAACGTTGGCTGGGGGAAGTACAAAAAGAAGAGGAAAAAGATCAGCACCACAAGCTAGTTCTCAAAGGGCAGCTAGCGGATAAAGGAATTTAGGATATACCTATATCAAAGGAAACTGTCCTAAAAGTAACAGCAGACAGAAAGACTAAGAAAGGGGTCGGGGATCGTTCGTTGTCTTGATCATTCGCAAAAACGCAGCAGTTCGGAGGGTCTGCGGAGAAAAATGATGAAGAGGAAAAAAAGTTGAGCAGGGGGGTCAGCGGCCGGAATATGAACGTCGAGGACAGGGTGCAGGAGGGACTGATCGAGAATCACCGGCCGAGAAAAATAGTCTTAAAGAAAAACGCCTCCACTACTTTGGCGTGCAAGAGAGATCTAAGAGGGAACGGTGAAGAAAAAAGAGTGGGACCCTGGGGGCCCATCTCAAGAGGAGGGTGGAGGAAAACGAAACCGGGTTGGATTAGCTCGAAAAAAACGAAAAAAATCGTTGGACGGTGTTGTGGGGGAAGTGAGAAAATCAACATGCCATTCAGTCCAGAAAAAGGGAGAGAACGAGGGGGTTGCAGGACGTCGAAAAGTGGTCGGAAGCAAATGCAGCGCCGAATGAGGGCCAAAGAGGAACAAAGCGGTATAAACGAGAAGATTGCTCCGGGCCCGAAACCAAGCGACTAAATACGGGGATGAAAGCCTTACTGCTTTGGAAATGGGGATCCGAATGTAAGGCAAGGCAGGTAAGAGGATCTACGCACCTTACTTGGGAAAGGGGGGAGCAACTTATGCTTCACACCATGGAGAGGTCTCAGGGGGAGTTGATTATTCCACGGGGGACTTCTTGCCAATTTTTTTCAGACGGAGGGGAAAAAAGTTCAGGTCACGAGAAAAGGTGGACAAAGGGGTCAAGAAGGTCAATGCGTGTCTCAGACATGTCCTAAGTCATATCTCGAAAAAAACAAAACAAAAGGGAAGGAGAAACAACGTACTGAGACTCTCTGCAGACGCAATCATTTCTAACTGAGTTCAAAGCAACACAAGCGGGGTCAAAACGTTGGACGTAGAAGATAAAAAAAATGTTTCCAAATCACTATTTAATAATTCCTACCCGTGCAACTCAAAGGACAAATTGGTTGACCTCAGTGTCGAAAAAAACGGCGGCGGGAAGGAGATCGGAAGTCCGCTTGACTCACCAATACCGACCAGGACACCAGAACGGGAGAAAAAAAAAAGACTGCGGTCGTCAAGGAGGCTGAGGGAAGAGCACGTCGGGAACGAAAGTGGGCAGGGCCGGCATGAGCTCGAGTGAATGTCCGAGGAAGAAAAGCCGTGGGCAAAAAGGAGAAAGACGTTATCTCTAAGGGAAGGGGATGAAGCATGCTGAGTGTCTACATTAGAACGGACCTCAAAAACAACTGACACAGGGGGTGTTGACCATAAAAGGTTCGTGCCGGGGGGGCTAGAAAGAGAAAAAGGTCCGATGGGCCAAATAATCCTCTGGTGGAGAAGCCCGGGAATAAAATAGATATCGCAAGTCGGGAAGGGGAGGGGGGGGGGTAGACTTTAGGGCTAAGACAGCAAGGAGCGAGACCCGACTCACCACTTCGTCTCGACTTCAGATCGCGAGGTCATCGTAAAGCAGGATAGGGGAGACAGCATAAGAATAGGCGGTGGGGAGAAGAAATCAAAAGTCCCAAAGAGAAAAGAAAGAAGGTGATCAAGGGGTGAGCGCGTGCAAGTCGTTAGGAAAGTGAACGAACGTTGCGAGAAGGAAGTCAAGTGAAAAAGAAGAGGGAGCCAGAGGTGTGATCCGGGGTGAGGAGACAGATCGGCGAGCGTCAAACTCGGTCCAAAACAGAATTTGATGCTTGCGGCCAGAGGGGGCAAAAATTTCATGATGTGCTCAGAATTCTGGCTGGGGGTCGAAATATACCGTCGGCATGTCGAATGAAATCGTGGTAACGCGATCATCCGCTGAACTGAGAGGGAAAAATGAAATACCGGGGTTCGAAGCACTTGGCGCGGGGTAGTGCGTTACCAAAATCGGAGGGCAAACGGTCGGAGAAAAAGACGCAGAAAATCTGGGACTTATAGATCAGACACAAGGGCGAGCGCGGTAGGGGGAGTAACTGTTCACGATCTTCGGAATGGCCGGGACGAGCTGGTCTGAGCGGACGAGGAATATTCAATAAGCCTGACATTTCTGACGCGCTAAACCTCCGCTGTCTATCGGACCTGAGTCGTTGCGGCGTATCTTTCCGGGCGGAGGGAGGAACCGTTGAAAATGGTTTCCAAAAGAGGGCCTCGTGGAGAGAGAAATCCTTCCACATAATTGATCGGGGGGACGGCCATTCTGATGGGATTTTTTCGGCCGCAAAAGGGGGGCCAATCGCACCTTTGTGAGAGAAACCCGGTTGGTTGGGAAGAAGCACTTGCTGAGAGGTTGGTCTGATCCGTGGCCTAAGGACACGAAGAGTCTGGAGGGGAAGGGAACTGCTGATCGGCCCGGGAGTGTTGGTAGCCTGAGGAAAGGGGCAAGGTTATTGGTCTTACTCCGCGAGAACTCGACGTCGGTG
>Ga0179593_1576165_pt1 | contig 10190 bp, 12 predicted proteins | sample CZODoug2_1_08_16_FD_185931 | JGI IMG/M metagenome (GOLD analysis project Ga0179593, IMG submission 185931) | Vadose zone soil fungal communities from Angelo Coast Range Reserve, California, USA - CZODoug2_1_08_16fungal (PacBio error correction) | ecosystem: Environmental > Terrestrial > Soil >...
CTCCATCAGGCTAGCGTAATCGGACACTCAGGGAAACTGTGGGGAGATTTGCAAGCAGACCTTGCGGAACAAGAGCTCGAACCATCTTTGACGATGGTCGAGCCGCGGTTTGGCATACTCTTTACAAGGGGCCACAGCACGGTCATGCAGGGGAGAAAAGCACGTCCTAGGCTCTGGATCTGAAGGGGAAGAAAAGAGACGCCGGAGGGGGCTACCGTTCTGGATCGCCAACTAAGCAGGAATACCCACACAAGCATTGCTAGCTCCCGAAGCAATAAAAAGGATCCATGGATCGCCACTCAGAGCTCTTTCTGAGGGGGCGGCTAGAAGAGACACGTCAACGAATCTGCTTGTGCATTATCCCTAAATAGAGGGAGAGGTGTCTCGGTCGAGGTCGAGGGAGTCATCAGCTTTAGAGACGAGATCAGGGAGGAAATCCGGAGATCTGGATGGGGTGCATCATCCCCCTACATCGCTCTTACGGGCTCGAGAAGGGCCGATCAGCATAGCTCTGTGGGGAGCGGCCTTCGCGGGAGAAGATCTGAGCAGTAAAGGGAGTCCGCCAGAGGGTATAAGGAACAACGTGAGAGCATCAGCATAAGAAGTGGTTTCGGCAAGCGGCGGCTCAAGTCCGAGCTAACTTCGATGGAGGTCGGGGGACGACACATTCAGGAAGCGAGTTTTACACTTCGAAACAGTCCAGAGAAAGCTGCTGATTGAATGGGTCGTGACGATGGCGCTAAAAAAGAAGGGACGCTATCTTGCCGCTCCATATTTCGAAAAGAGAGGAGAGACGGCCAGGCCGTTCGGTCCGGGTACCACGTTGGTGGGGTGTTAGGCGAATAGGGGGGTAGGCTGGCAACAAGCAGAAGACCGAGGTCGAGCTGCCGCCATTCGAGGGAGGAAGGGCCAGCCCCAGACGTTGCATACTGATTAATTGCGGCAGTGGCGTAGGATCTATTACTTCAGCCAGAGGGAGGCTCCTGCCGATCCTCAGGGAAAAAGAAGGGAAAGGTGCAAAGAAACTTCCACCCTAATCCGGGTGCCTCGAATCTAGACGATTCGGCGGCAAAAGATCGGTATGGAATAAACCTTGCCACGAACATGGTCTGGGGAGCGAGAGTGGATATGGGGGGCGCGTAGCCAGGAGGACACACTGAGACAAGCGGCCGGCGGAAAGAAAAGCGGTCCAGCGCGCTGAACTGAAGAGGGAAGAAGTACTCAAAGAGGACTTCTATCTTCCTCTGAGACGCCGCTCTCTTTGTAGGAAGAGGGGGCAATCGGGGGAGTTGGAATATACTGACACCCTGTCTGCTCGTCGGAAAAGATACCATGAATTCCCGACGGAAGGATCGCCGCTACGAAAAAGGGCTAGGGATAGAGAGGGGTTTGTAAAGTAGACAGGATACAGGGGCTTCCAAAGGCCGGCCCTAAAATCCAATCCCGCCGAGAAGCAGTAAGGAGGCCGACCTGCCATATCCACCGGATAAGGAAAAGATGTAGTACACATCAGCCGAACCCGCGAGCGCTGCGCTCGTCAGAGCTCGTGGAATGGGTCACTACTGTAGGGAGGGTAGAATGGAATCTCCCGGGTGCCCTTCCGGCCCCGGGAAGAGGAAAGGGAGCCCTTCCCTTGAACTGAGAAACCGTGGAGCTCGCCAGCCTAGCGCGGGCGGCGGGGAGTTGGACGATAATCCGGCTTCCTTGATGCAAGAGGCCTGTGGAGTGGGAGACCTGCACCGCTCATCGGTTAAGTCGAGAAAACCTCTTTCTAGTTGAGAAACACCAAGGCGTCGCCCGCACCTCAGTGTCTTGAATAGAACTCCAGCAAGGGGGGGAAAAAACCGCGCTCGCGAGGGTTTGGTCGCGCGATAGCGTGGTGCGAAACTGATAGCTTCTGAGCGGACTCTAGGCATGGGTGAGGAATGCCGGAGCACTCATCGCGGACGAAAAAGATCGCGTCCTGTCACCTTCTAACTCCCTTGAGAGCACAGCGTCGGAAGACGAGAAAAGGGAGGTCAGATAGCTTTCGCGCGAGCCCGACTACTCGGGAAAAAGCAGACGAAAAGGGTTCCACCCGCTCGAAGAGGGCGCGGCGGGGGTAGGGATATAAGGGAGTTTTCACCCTGTCACACTATCTTTCGGAGGCAGGAAAAAAACTAAATAAAAGAAAAAAGAGGAGACCGAGAGAAGAAGAATGTCATTGAGATAGTGGGACGAGGTGTCTTACCATCGAACTATTCCACGACGAGGCGCATGTCCTTCCCATGGAGTTGCCGCGATGTCCAGCCTGTCATTCCAACAAAAAGGGATGGAAAGAGAGATATCTTTTTATTACTGGACCATAGCGAAACGCTCATCTGCGGGGGGGATTGGTTCACTTCAGCCGAAGTCGGTTGAATGGCCGAGGATATGAAAACTGATATATCCGTTCTCTGGAGATTCGGGAAGTTCCGGGGGAGAATTTGTAGGATGATTGTGAGATCGATAAAGGGGGAAGTTAAAAAAATGAACGATCACTGGATATGAAAAACAAGCCGTCGCCGTATCTTCGACGATCAGGTAAAAAAAATATCGCGGGGAAAGAAAAGATCTCGTCGAATCTCCTCGGAAGAGCGAGAAGCGAATGATGAGGTCCGCGCTGCGAGCAGGGGTTCCGAACAGGCTATCAAGCTCTACTATTTGCAAAAAAAGTCACGCGCACCGAAAGTTAAGACCCAAACATCCTGGCTCTAATCAAAAACGCTGGAGGACGCCAAAGCTGGCCGCCATGCCTCTGGAACGGCGCGGGGCGGTCCAGGGTGCGCAATAGTAGCTGCCAGTCTCGAGGCGACCTGACCGGCCTTTCTAATAGGAGCCGGGTCCAAACCTCTCGTCGGTAACATACTCCCTCGCCAGCTCACAGGGGAAGGTACTCTTCTCTCTGGAGGGGAATGAGAGGAAAAACCGAATCGCGCAGGGAATGCGCCGGAAGAATACACGGCAGGGATATGAAGGGCTGATCCCCTAAATTCGGTTGCCGTATGTCAACGGCGCCTGGGAGCAGAAAAGGGCAAGAAACAAGGCACCCTCCGACCCTTATTCTACCACCCGAACCCGATCCCCAAAATAGAGAACAGACGAGCTGACCTTCTCATTCGGCGGCGCTGAACAAGGGGGGAGAAATCATAGAAAGCCTCTGTGTTACCTCAGATTGCATGTCGCGCAGCCGATGTCGGAAAATCTGAATAGGCCTGGAGACGAGGTGCGGGGAGGGTGCCAATGTCTTTCATTAATCGGACTTGGACATATCGAAGCGAACCCATCCTCCGTTCATGAGCGAAGCCCCTCGGAGACGTCCCTTCCGTCGGAAATTAAGGGCTCTCTTACATCCTCAGAGACTAAGAAGAAAAAACCTGCACCCGCCGTGCTGGGAATTATCGACAAAAGCGCGCGGCTCGCCAAAATAATAGTAGGGTCCGTGAGGCGACTGTACTTCTGTTCGGAGACGTCTTGGAGGGAGAGTGACCGGCGTCTGGCCGCGCATGTCTCCGGCGTCCATGTGCTTCGGGGGGAACCAAACCACCGACTCGGGCGAAGGGAAGAAGGGTTCAGGTCTCATACCTCGATATCGATCTCGAACGGGAGAGGGGATCTTCGAGAGGACTTAGGGTGCATTGGCCGAGCGGCCAGGACGAGGGCGGAAAAAAAGTCTGGCCATTTCGGTACTAGCGGGATCTTTTCGACGCGATCCCTCTCCGACCGGCGCAAGTTATCGTCTGGAAATCTGGTTATGCGTGAGCGGATTTTGTCCGCCATAAAGGTCCGTCGGACCAGAGAAGAGGAAAGCGGCCGACAGACTCTCGCCAGAGCGCCTAGGGGGGTAAACCGGCCGACGCTCAACTTCGCCAGTCGGCAATGGAGGCAAGATCGTCAGTTACATCCCGAGATAAGAAGCAGCGTCAACTACGGAATCATCGCTCTCTATCTGTGAAAACGAAAGAAAGCGATCACGGGGAAGGTCCAGGCATAAGAAAAGGCTGCGCGAGCGCGCTAGATTGGGGAAAAGGCTAATGGATCTGAATTAGAACGTGATCCTGTCTAGAACCACGGAGGACTCCGTTAAACGGCCGTGCAGGCGGGGGATCGCCGATAAGAGGTACCGCATTCCCCACGCGCTCCAGTCCTTCATTAATAGAGTAAAGAAGGGACCTCTGATACGACACGTTCTAAGGGGGCTGCGCTTCCATCCCTACGTGGAAAAGGGTAACGCATCCTATCTCCTGATATAAGCGTAATGAGAACTCGGGGGCAAAAAGAAGGATCAGCGATACTCGGGACATCAGCACTAAATATGGGGGAGTGGTGATTGACACAGAGCTGGGAAGAAGCCCCTTCGCGCGCAGTATGGGAGGGCAGGCAAGGGAAACCCTTTATTGCTCGGCCGTGCAGGAGAGACAGAACACTTTGTGGACAATGTATGAAGCCTGCTTAGAGCGATCAGGACCTCAAGGCGCTTGCGGCATCTCTCACGCCTCGAAGCTCCTCGGCGTGCAGTGCATTCTCTGGCTCGTACCTTGCCTGAGGTGGACTCGCCTTTTACATGCGTCACCTGGAAACAGGGCGAAGGCGGCCAATTTTGACTGTGTCGCGGAAGACGAGCTCTTTTCACCCTTCCGCGAGGATCTAGGCGGTCGCCTCCTGAGTCTGCAGAAGAAAAAAAAAAAATGGCTTGTCCATCTCAAACGTAGTATGGAAAGAGAGATGTCGGGGAGCGGCAGAAGACGCTGAGGACGACCCACCTGAGCGATGGGATAACGGGGTATCGCTGACCCTCTTGAAAAAATTGGGCCGCAAGATCTCCGTGTTGCGCTTTGAGCCGACGGCAGTGGCGCTCAGATAACAAGCGCCGGAGCTGCATCGGAGTGTCATGCCGAGAAAAAGAGGCGAAGGGAGACTCGGGACTTCCTTGTGAGCCCATCAAATCGGAGCAAGACGAAGCAATCAAGGCCTCTGTTGTATCTGCCAAACTGATCTTTGGTCCGGAATGGGCTGGGCAGAAGACATCGGTGTCAATCAACTAACGCTGGGAATCCCAATAGCGGAGATGCAATGATGCGGTCTCAGGTCTCATCAAGGCGTGTTATAGGTATGTCATCAGCCTTGATCTCGGCGATCTGTGCTCCCCTCACGTCAGACGAAATAGGGATTGGGGGAATCGCAGCCACCAGAAGCTTGACCAATCATGAGTCTCGCGCGAGAAGAAGCATACACCGGGTGGCGTGGGGAGGGGTTTCCTGTGTCTGGTGGGGGGGTGTTCGCTGATATGTTGGGAACCTTGCCACATTGGCTTATATAGTCCGTTTGGGATAGAGCTGCGAGACGCTCATGCCAAGAAAGCGTCCCGGGAGGTGATAGACGAAACGGGACGTTCTATCATATCAGCAGGTATGTCGAGAAGAGCCAGGGGCGCGCTCGCCGAGCTCCACAAGGGAGTCTGCGGCTAAGGAGCACAGGTACCGGCAGGACGCGCGGTTGAAGGGCGAATAGGCTAGATCGAGTGGCGATAGGTGGGGAAGGGTCGAGTGACGAAGAGCCGGAGCCTTGTACTATCTTGGCCGCTCCATCGTGTAGAGCACGAGCGTAGGTGGTACCAACGTGGTTTGGGTGGAGTCGTGTGACGCTGCAAAAACTCCTACGCGAGCGCTGGCAACGGCAAAAGCTCGGGCTCGAGCCAGCCACAACGTTTCCAAGAAGATGATTGCGCCGAGGGTCGAGGACGGTTCGCGAATTCACTCCCCGTCCTCCGCGCTGGAAAGAGCGACGCCGTTGCGACGAACGGAAAACTATGGGAGATGTCTCCTCCTACGAAGAAAGAGCGCAACCTCGTAGACGGGAGAGGTATGTGCAACTGTTGTCTTCCGAAGGTCGGTTGGATGGGGGTACGGTGAAAGGGGCAAAGAGACCACTTCTAGCACGCTGCTGACGCGGGGAAAACGGGGGCGCGATCGCGCAATCGCAACCCATACTTCGCCTAGAAACACGACTAGGAGGCGTGAAGAGAGTTGGTCGATAATACATCCCGGGAAATAGGGTGGAGCATTTGAAGAAGCAGCCTGTAATGCTAAGGGCCTATCTAAGCGAGCCAGCCAGGAATGGGGGCTGGAGCGAGAGACTAGCGCTGTCGAGGTCTCTAGCCGAGCGGAGGATTTTGTCCGTCTACAGTATCGAGTGCGGCAAAAAAATAGGTCCCTCACCGTGGCCAAATAGTCCCGTGGAAGAGAAGCGCAAATCCGATTTAACGATCGTCCGACCCCATATCGATCTCCAAGAAAAAAACACGTGGGGCAGCGCACCCGCCGGCTATCGCTGAAAAGATCAGTCTAAAGTGGGGGTCTGGACCAGAATGAGGGTCGGGAGTCAGTGGAAGTTATCCCGGCGCCGTTGAATAAGGCACGTCATCGGGGGATTGAAAAATTCAAAGGCCGTGCTCATGTGATTCCTTGTAGAAGAAAAGACAGGAAGGTGCGGGGCAGCTTTCCCCAATACTATAAGAAGCTCGGCCTTCGCCGGGGGAACGATGGACACTGGCAAAACGAAAGCGGGTCATGGTGTAAGATATGCGACATCCGGTCCGTAGGCGTCTCCCATGAAAGAATGGGGGGGGGGGGGGGAGACTCAGAAACTTGACCGCAATGTAAAGCGGGCTCCAGTTGGGGACGCCTCGCCGCGGGGCGACCCTCAGGATCGCGGGCTGATCGAATATAAAGGAGGCAGGATGGGGTGTCGAAAGAAAATGCAGAAATCGCGACTATCGAACGAGTCGCGAGGAATAGCCTGGTCACAGGCGGCGAACGAAGCGCGAAAACTCCTCCCGACACCGATCGCCGCTAGAAGCTTCAGAGATGGGGCTTCAAAAAAAAAAAAGCGCCGAAAACGGGAGGTGTCAGCGCCACAAGAAGCGGAGGGACATAGTCCCATGATCTGTGAATTTTGTTATCGGGCGGAGACGACCTTTCCCCTCACGGTTCGCCCATCGAGAACCCTCACGGATCCATGGGATTCGTTTAGCCATTGACATATTATTTTGTCTAAAGAAAAAAAAAAGTCCAAAACGAAAGGGGAAGGGACCAGCCATCCACCCCGCAGCTGGGCCCCGTTCCGATTGTCTCCCCCATAAGAAGTCACCCACATAAGGGAAAAAAAGGGGAGAAAGGTATTCAGACGGGAAAACTTGCGAACGGGAGGGCCCAATGGGGGTTGGGATGGAGTGGGGACAGGGAAGGCAGACGTGACGTGGAAGGGAAGGGATGGTAAGGACAAATATGGCATACTGGTATCAAGGGATCTGGTCGGATAGAATCGACGGTGGTTTTCGATGAAGGGAAGAGCCTAAGAGAATAATGTGACAGGTGAAGATCCCATTATCAACTTGGAAATGGAACAACAGAAGAGCCATCTTGCCGCGGAGCAGTGACCCCTCGGGGAACTGGAGTCTCGTCACACGCCTCGGTGAAGAGACCGCGGGATTATCGCTCGAGGCTCGCAGATGAGAACTGCGAGAGGAAGTGAAAAAGAAAGATCGACGATTGCACGTTCTGCGCATTTCGAATCGACACCAACTCGGCTTTCGATCTCGATCGATCCGGGGAGGAGCGCAGACCTCCTGTAGTCTCCAGACTTGCGCCTTGTCAGGGGCTGCAAGAGGAGAAAAGACGCAAGAACGCGGCCGGACCGGCTGAGGAACGAGAATCGCGGGGGGCCCTGATCGCCACCTAAAAGGGTTTCTCCCTCTCCCATTCATCACCTTCGAGCGTGCGAATCAAAACGATCACTGGGGGGGTGAGACATCATCTCCTCGAAGAGCTGGCTCGAGCTACAAACAAAAAGTAGAGGTAGAGAAGGCTCGTCATCGTCCAAGACAAAATTCCGCTGGGAGATAGGGACGACGGGATCACGAGGGGAACCTGCTACGAACAGGTCTCCAACAGCCGGTTACTCCTATCCCTAGAGCCAACGCGTCGTCGGTTCACCCTTTTTTTGTGCCATAGTGCCCTATCCTCGGAGAGGGCCGCAGTGTCGAGTTCGCGTCGCTATTTCTTAATCTGATCGCTTCTCCTAGGTAAGGGTGGACGTAGGGCGCCACCGGGCTTTCCTGCAAAATCAGAATGTCACTCTGACCCAACCACCTCACCTTTCAATGTAGGAAGGAAGACCCATCGAAAAGGGGTGCGCTGATCAGGGAGATGTCTGCATGAAGGGGGGCGCTCTCACCATGACGAGAGAGTCGGCTTCCCTCATCCCCCGGCTTCAACAGATTGAGGGACTAGACATCTCTTCGTGCCGTCGCAACATGTAGTCGAGGTGACTCTTGAGCGCGTTTGAATGATTGGAGAGTGCCTCCTTCTCCGCGTTGCTCCGCTGCATGGCTGCGGCCTACCGGCAAAAGGACCTGTCTCGGCCCAACAAGGTAAGGGACTTCAACATAGGAGAGAGAGGTTGGAGGAAAGAAAGATCTTCTATATTGTCAGAATCACGAATTCGGGTGCCATGTTGACAACTGGAAGAAGAGGATGAGCTTCCGCATTTCTGCCATGAGGAGGGAGCGCAGCCTACGTCCTGAAAACGACGACGGCGCAATGCGGCGCTGGAACGCTCGAACCTCGTTCCGAGCGTTGGAAGAATAAGAAAGAGAGGAATCGGAGGGGGAGTCGTACCATCCTCGCCAAGTTTAACTGCCGACGCACGCCTCCTGATCGCAGGGATCTGAGAACAAGAGATGTCGTGCAAGATCGTAACAAGCCGGCGGGGCTCGGTCCAAACCCGTCAGCCGCGTATAGGGCTGGGGTACTATTTCGAAAGCGCAAAAAATAATTCGGGGAGTTCTACCACTGACCTGCCGACGAATTCGCTCGAGATCAGGGGGGACGTCTCGAATAAGCCTCTGGCTTCTGAGTAGGAGAGGGTGAGGCGAGGTGGGACTCCGTTACTGGCCGGGCATGCGGCGAAACCGAAAGAGCATAAACCTCGTGACTGATAGGGGCGTTGAAGCGAGAATCAGTTCATGGTGTCTGGTGCGGAACCTTCGGAGCTGAAGATTTGCTCACCGAAAGAGGAAGAAAGACAAGATCCCGAACTATCAGGGCGCGAGACCGCGATCAAAAAGAAGCCGAATATGACGATATATGCACATCGCTTCAGGTTGATTGTAAGTTCATCGTGCGACGAAAGCCACTTACGCAACATTAGGGGGAAAGGGCCAGAGTCCTTTCCCCGTGAGACTTCGGCTGCGCTCAGAAATACAGTGTCAGAGGGAGGCTTAGATTTCGATCCCGCTCTCGCCCGAACAAGGAGCTGCCGGCAATCATAGATGACAGAGCTCCTGGGAGAGGGCTGTTTCTCTAGCGACTACTGGGATCTCGCCATCGTCAGTCCGCTGACTGTGGCTTCAAATTTCTGTAAAGGCTGGTAGCATCCGACAAAAATTCAAAAGCTCTTGCCATCGGTTGCTTGCGAAAAGGGTTCTGATGTCCGCTCTGGCTGTCCCTCGCGCCAACACAGTCTCAACACAACAACGGAGTGACAAAGAAATTGTCGGGCGATATACCAGCCAGGCGAGCGGCTAGACAAGAAGAAAAGAAAGCCAAACTGGGGAAAAAATCCTGAGGCGAACGAAGCTCAAGCTGACCATCTTGAAAAAATGACGCCGAATCGCCAGGGGGAAAGGTTGTCAAGAGCCCACAGCAGCGGCAGCAGGCTATCGCGCACACACCGGGAATTTCGATATGGGTAACCGCGCGTCCGGGCGGCCGCAAGGAGGAGGGGAATCAGGACCTTGATGGCCACACGTTGACATTGCTATCTCTCAGCCGAAGCAAACCGGGAACTGCAAGTGGAATCGTGAATTAGCGCTTGTGGGGCTGCTCTCGGCGCCCATAGGGTTCACAATCACCGGAATTAAAGTCTGCGTATTGTGACTTGATAGTATGAGGGTCTCCTCGCTCCTGCTTCGGGGGATCGGAGGACTAGGGGGCGGGGCTTGCACCACTCGGTCAGCACTAATCTCTGTGATAAGAATCGCTAAACGGATGTCTTCCTCGCGTCGAGAAAAGGAAGAGAAGACGCGGTGTTTATTCTGCACTTCTCGACCGCGCGGGCACGGCACGTCGTCCCCACTCGGCGGGGATATACGATCGACAAGGGGACGTCTA
>Ga0179593_1619689_pt1 | contig 10190 bp, 9 predicted proteins | sample CZODoug2_1_08_16_FD_185931 | JGI IMG/M metagenome (GOLD analysis project Ga0179593, IMG submission 185931) | Vadose zone soil fungal communities from Angelo Coast Range Reserve, California, USA - CZODoug2_1_08_16fungal (PacBio error correction) | ecosystem: Environmental > Terrestrial > Soil >...
CCGCCTGGGATCTTCTTCTTTTAAGAGAAAACGCCGGGAAGGATCACTCAATCTTGCCAGGAAAAAGGTAGGAAGATTTGTCCTACGTCAAGAATAGGGGGGGGAAATGTATATACTCAAACCTCCGTTCATCAGACGCCGCTCTATCCTTGAGTGAGCAGGAGAGATTTCAAAAAGCAAGGGCAGGCGCCGATCCTTAATCCTTGCAGACGGGTGATAACAAAAGAGGACTCCTCACGGGGATGTTCATCAGGAAAAGACGCGTACAGAGGGTTACGGAAACCTGGGGCTTGCTGTCATTTGCAGGGCATGTGTCTGAAGGACTGTAACTCCAAACGATAAGGACGGATTATCAAGACACTTCGCGTTGGGGTCTACAATGTCCGAAATGAAAAGGCGGTGCGAGAAGGAAGAGAAAAAAGGCTAACTGGCAGAAGAAACCGCCCTGGACGTCGGAGTATGAAGAGGTCCAAGTAGAACTATTCAATAAAGAGGATGGGGAAAAGGGGGATGTACGGTACTGGGGCTAAGGCAGGTTTTCAGCTCACAAAAAATCCGACGCAAGGGAGTAAGGAGCTGATGGAAACGGCAAATAAGACGAAACCAAAAAATAGGAGCGGGGTCTGAAATTCTCTCAAGAACACTCACAGGGACAGAATGGTACAGAAAAAGGAGCTATGCGCTTAACGACACTCAAGAAAGAAACACCAAGGGCATAAGCAGGCCGAACTGACAAGTCGCATCTCGTCGGCGGTCCGGGGGAAGTTAGGTGTGCTGCTGGGGGACGGAGGCCTGCATGCGAGCGCCTTGGTCAAGAAGAGTTATTGAAACAACCTAAGCCATGAAAAGCGAAAAGGTATGCAAAAAAAAACTCTTATGTAGAATTTGATTAGAGAATCGGCTGGAAGGGCACCGGGAACCCAGGGACGTGATTTACGGGCATGTCCTCAACAAAGGGGATGTGACATATTGGTGAAGGGAGAACTGAAAGTTGTTGAAAAAAAAAAAAAAGAAGCCTATCAGATACTCAAGAGGGGAAATTCTCTAACCCAGGGCTGTGGCGAAGAGGGGGCCCTGCTGCATTAACAGTCTTGGAATTTTACAGACCACCCCGTCAACCAAAAAAGAAAGGCGGCCTATTAGGAGTCTGGAAGGAAATATCTAAAAGTTGCGGAGCCAAGCGCCAGGAAATTAGAAGCTATGGGGGGGGGAATAATTCTTTTCGGGAGGGGGTCGGAGGCTTTTACTCAAGACGCGAGAAAAAAGAAAGGGTCCTTTCAACGGGCCAGTCATTGCATCTGGGGTCGGTTCCGACATCTCGAAGCTTAAAGTCACTCAAATTGGGGAAAACTCCACTAGAGTTTAAAAAGGGAACGCTGGAAGGGGGGGGGGAAAGGTCCTGGCGGCGGACGCCTCTGAAGATCTTAAGCAGACCCAAAAATAAATCAACTCGCACAAAAGAGATGGCGAAAAAAATATGGGTTGCGAGCACCAAAAGGGAGACTATCACTCAAAACAAACTGAGAAGGAGTCCAATCTCTGATATTTGGTCAAAAGACATAGAGCTCTAGAACTCTGGGGGGGAATTGTGGGGAACGTCGTATTCTTCCTATCTGAGGGGAAAAATTGTTATCTATCGTGGATAAGACTCTCCCGGCCAAAGTGCGCCAACGTTGGGGTACCTCAAATCTTTCCCTGAGCGTTTAGGGCAAATTCCCTAAAAAACCGAAGTTTGCCTACCGACAGAACAAAATAAGGAAGAAAAAAAAGCGAGAGTTAGGAAAACGAGGAAAACAGCAAATTATGTGAGAGAGTCGGGGAAAAGAGAGTTAAGTGAAAGCCGTGAAGCAAGTCGAACTTTGCGACTAGGTCCCAATCCGGACGCTCACCGAAGGTGTGAAAAGGTGTGGTCTCTGAAAACAAAAGCCCGGAAAAGCCGACAGAAGGGCCACCTACCTAGGAGAACCCTGTGGGGCGGGAGCTCCGCCCTATCTGAAAAGGAAGGTGCGCTGTTCTGGAAAAACTGTCCACCATCTACCGAAACGACGCACACAGCACCTTTGTGAACGCCGAAAAAATGCGAAGAAAAGGCAACGTTTCGCAACGAATTGTCCAAGCGTCCACTTAAAAAAAACCTCCATCAGATGGTTTGGGGGAGGGGGCATCTTGCTGGTCCGTCAAGGACCTTGCACGGGGGGAGTCCATTCTCTCAACGCGAACAAAAGGGCCCCCATAAAACACGAGGACTCGACGAGAATGCGGCAGTTCAGAGGGGGAAGGGAGGATGAAGTTGGAGGGGTCTGGAGGGGGGACCTTCAAGAAAGCAAAGAGTCCTTGTGAGGTACCATTTAGGGAACGAAGCAGAGCCGCAGCAGCCCCGCGATCGGAGCTCTCTCGGCTGGCGCAAAAAAAACTGGGGGGCCATCGCGCGGAACCGGGGAGGGGGTTGGGGCTTAAACTGCCAGGCCGATAAAAAAAATCAGACCAAAAAACCAGCTGTCGTAACTAGAAAAGACGTCACATTCAATCGAGACTAGAGGGCTTTGGCGATCCGCAGAGTTGTTGGGGGGTGGGTGTGTTTTGGGTGTTTTAGAAATTGAGCGTAAAGAGTTGTCACGCCGAGGAAAATTTCGAAACCCGCAAGAGACGGAAAGACGGCGGCAAGTGGAGACCAATAAGGGGGCGAACATCATCAAAGGAAGACATCATACTTACGAGTCCAAGACAAAGAATCAAACAGCGGAACTCAGGAAAGCCCCTGCGCGACTCTGCGGATCAGATTAACAGAAGGCGATCGTCCGACGGCCAGAGAAAAGGAACGAAATCCGGCGCCCACGCAAAAACGCAAGGCGCAGGGCAAGGGGTGCTTGAAAAGGAGGTGGGCGGGACATTTAAGACTAGGTGACGTAGGCAAAGAAAGAAGACAAGCTTTTTTGAAGGGGGGGAGGCCGATCCTGAGTGAAGGGTCGGTGATCGGAACAACTACCCATACAGGAAGGCTGCGGCGGCGACAACAAAAACGTATGAGGAGGAAAAGAAAGGAAGGAAACGCACCTCATGCGGGGGTGCCCGGTAGGGGAGTAAGAGACCAAGGAAATCACCGCCTCGACCTTCCACAAACGCGGGGGAGGAGGGCGATCATACCAGCGATTTGGAGGGGAAAAATACTGAAAAGAGGGAGACTTGTTTTCGCAGACGCGGAGTCTGAATGTGGGGGCCGGGCTGAGACCTGGGGGGACTGCCGGGGAGCTAGAGGTAGAATCGCTCGCAAAAAGAAAGGAACTTTTCAATGACGGCGTCATCCGCCTTAATACAGCGCGGAACTGTGAGGGTATGCTTCTTGCTGAAGAAGTGGGCGGTTGCAAGGGGTCAGATGGAGAAGAAAGGTAAATTGCCTGACCTCTTGGGATTCCGGAGCGGGAAGGTTTCGAAAATTGGGTGGTGAGGTTCAACTCGCAACGAGTCCAAAGAAAAGAGAACGGGGGGGCGAAAGAAATGGACGGCTTAGAATACTGGAAAAAAGTTATCGAAAAAAAAAAAAAAAGCGGGGGTCTGGTGGGACGGTACGAAAGAGGTTGCACATCGAAAAGAAACGACGTGAGGCAGGAAGGGCCAACTCAGCTGCCGAGAGCTGTGCGAAAAACAATCGGGAGGATGCGCGTAGACGCGCCCGAGGCCTTTCGTAGGTGTTAAGAATTGCGGGGATTTGGAAAAAACGGGCCATGACCATAAAAAGGAGAAAAAGAACCAAAAGGCAAAGGGGGCCAAGAAACCTCCGGCATCGCAGGTCGCTGGTTCGTTGGAAAAAAAATTTTGCGAAAATGGTAAAGGGCCGGGGAGGGAGACTGGGCCAGCAAAATTTGGCTAAAAGTCATATGAAGCAGCTCTCTGATGAGGAAGTCCATAAAAGATCTGCCTGACAAGGCCCTCGCGCAGAAAGGCTTGAATTGACATGGGGGGGGCTCGCCAGATGCAGGAAAAGGGGCCCCTTGGGGGAAAAGAGGAAAGCGATTTTATGGAGCGGGGCTACTGTAACCTAGTTTTTCCGGCGCTCAACCGAGAATCAGAAAAGAGAAGGTCTGGCGGATGCCGAAAAACGGTGCTGAGTCAAGGGGTCCCTGTGGTCCTCGTGAAAGGAGTTTGCACAGAGAAAAAACCATACACAACATGGAAGTGAGAGGGAGCGGAACTTCCATTAGAGAAAGTGGGACGAAGGCAAGACTTCGAAGAGGGCCGGGAGTCTATCACACATTTGTGACGGAGAACAGTGCGATTCATCTCGACAAGGAGTTGGTTCCGTCGGGAAAAATTCAGTAGGAAGGATGTGTAGGGGAGATGGCGCACCTTCCGGGAAGCAGGCCGGAAACACCTCCTGGTGGCGACAAAGCTGAAGGCGGTATAGGAGATCCAGACCAAGGAGAACGACGATAATAAGAGCACCTAAGATGAGAAATCAACGAGGACAAGAGAAATCATATGGGGGAAAAAAGAGAACTCAAACAACAAAACGGAGGGAGGAAGGTGGGGGGGCTCGCACCCTACAAGAAGAGGACGGTGTGGGGGGGGAAAAAAGGTGGGGAAGCGGGGGAAGGGACTCGGGGGGGGAGGCGGTAGCGATCCGGCATTAAACAAAACGACCGGTCGTAACGGGCTTAGCACAGCAGCTTTGGCAACAAGAGGGGCTTGCAAACGGAGAGGGTTCAGATGCCATAGGAGCACCGCATGCCTCTAAGGAAGGGAAGAACCAAGGGGTCACAACGATCTTCAGCGGCAAAAAATTTTATTAAAAACCGGGGATCCGGTAAATGAGGTGGGCTCGGAAGGAAAGTCGAAGCGCCGTGCCGCTTCGAACAAGGTTCGAGATGAACCCCCGAATAGCCGCGAGGCATTGAAGTGGGGGGGGGTGGCCAAAGAAGGGAATCCACGAGTGCGGCAAAAGAAACGGAAAAGAACGGTGAGCCGGGGGAGATCCTCCCTTAGAGGGGGGTAGGCCACGGTCTAGTTGGTAAGAAAACCGAATAGAGGGGAGGAAAAGAGACCGAAAGCCGACGTGAAAGAAGGGGCATCGCCCGGCAGGGAACTCAACCGGTGGTAAAGCTCGCAGCAGTGGCAGGGTAGGGGAATGGCGAATACATGAACAACCAGCAGTTTGGGGGGACAAGGGGGGGCAGCAGAGCTTTTCAGAGCAATGCATATCAGACAGAGGCCTTCTGCCAGCAACGAGGGCCAAGGGGGCGTGAAAAGAAAACAAACACGGACGGAGGTCGCACGATAGCGTGAAAATGGATTGGAGTGAAGGGGCGTAGGGTCGGGGCGGGTGAAAACACAGAGGAATTGTTCCTGTACCCATTTGTCAAACTACTCCTTCAGGCGCGGGATAGGACTCTATGAGGGAGGGAGGGGCTCTCCTCGGTTTGATCAAAAAGGTGATGGGGAAAAGGGAGTCGATTTGGGCGGCTGCCAGTTCGACCTACCTCAACAAAAAGGCACCAACCAAAGTAATCGCAGAAAAGAAAGAACCAGAAATCAAACGGCGGTTTCTGACTCATCATTTGGGGGTGGCGAGGGCGGGGGGAAACCGAAAGTCATCGTCCAAAGGGGATCAAAAGGACGAACCACGTCCTGGAAGAAGAAGGAGGAAAATTCGGGCGATACGGAACATTAGGGACATCCGCAAAAGCTTACATCCAGCCCCGTAAGGGTCAGCAAAAAAGAGGGAGACAGCGTGTCGAACCTCGGGCGGCGTGGGAAGAGGGCGTATATAACCCTTCAGCAAGGAAGTCGTTCGAAAGTCCCAAATACGTTCCTAATCCGCGCGGACTGCGCAAAGGAAAAAAAAAATTTCAGGGCTTGGCGGGGAAGGTAAACTCCTGTGGGGGGATCACAGCAAGATGACCTCTGGGGGACGGGGTCCTTCTTCAGGGGGGGACTTGATGGAAAAACAGACGAAAATCCCAATACCTCAGAGGTGCGGGGAGGCTCTGAGGGAGCATCTCAAAAGGAAGGAGGGGGGAAAAAAAAGGGGGGAAGGGCCAGCGCAAACTATGAGCTTATTAGGGTAAAGGACAACGGATCCACTTCCGAGGAAGTCAAACGCTAGTTATTTCTTCTCCCGCGTCAAGCGGTGGGGGAATGTATACTCAACTAACGTTACCGGGAGAGGCAGCCTTGCGGGAGGCATGTTCGCCTGTTCTGCGGGAAACAGGATCGAGGGAAGGGGCACTTGCCGGTTCTCGTAACGCGCCGCAGGTCGAGTGCGTCGCGTCACAAGCCGGCTGATGCTGGCTACGGACATCGGAAGGATGGCGTCCAGCAGGGGAGGATGCTGTCCAGGACTGGTAAGAACGTATGTGCCGCCTGGCTTTATCAGCCGTGCATGCCGTGGGGGAGGGAAAAGGGAAAAAAGGGAGGGGCAAAAAGAGACGACGCCAAATTCGAGAACTGCGAACACTCCAACTGTACGGCCGTCGAGCTGACGGAAGGGAGTGGAGAAAGAGGGGGGGTGGTTCTTGGTAAGTGAGGTCGAATAAAGCTAACAAATCCGACAGCAGTTTCAACTCGCTGGCCGGAGGCACGCAGGGGCGTGCCCGAGAAAGATCGATGATGGAGGCAAAAGGGAAAGAGCCCGCAGGGCTTCTGAAAGACATAAAAAAAGGGAAGAGGTTCGTTTGAAGGACCACGGGGTCCCTGAACACAAAGTCCGCCGGGAAGGCAGGCATCTCGGAGGCGACAGGGCAAGTGAGGGGACGACCGGCCGTTCATGAGAGAGGCAGCAATACGATTTAGTGAAAATGGGCGATTAAAAAAGAGCAAAAAGAAAAACGCTATGATGGGCGAGGTCCTCTGCCTGCAGAAATGGCGCCTTGGGGAGGGGAAAGGGCAGCGCTGAGGGAAAAGGTGGGCGCAATCGAGGGCGGGGGGCGACTGAACCTACCATTTCAAAACCCAAGGCCTCAATGAGTATGCTCTAAAGGAGACGGGGGGAACACATGACCTTTCTCTGTGGCCCGCGCAACCTCTTTTGATGAAGTTGACGAGAAAAAACCTACTGCGGTGAAAGGGAGAGGAGGCGGCGTCAAGATATAATTGGGCCGCAACTGACCTTCCTGCGAAAAAAGATTCGCCGATCGGAATTTTGTCGGAACTAGGGGAAGACGTACGGCGCAAGGCCGATCTTGACAGTCGTAGATAATTTCCGGAGTTTTTGGTGGGTGGATGGGGGAAGAGACACGAGCGTCACCAATATTGTTGCGACACGAACCAAAGCTTTGGAGTCCGCGGGTCCGGGCGTTTTTCTGGGGATGAGCGATAAAAAAAGCTAGAAGAGCTGGCCGGAGAAAAAAGAAGGAGCACGACAAACAGGTGGGGGGGGAGGACCCCAAATAAAGACTAACAACGAGATGAAAAGAAGAGAGAGGGGGCTCGCAAATAAATGAGAGAGAATTGTGGACTCGTTGAGTGCCTCGGGTGAAGGCCTATAAGGATTATCGAGCCATGAGCGAAAGGGACCTGCGCCCTAAAAAACGCAGGCTGTAGTTCCAACCATCGCCCTGAGGGTTCGTGGGAAAGGGAAATAACACATGTCTAATGGTGACTGACACTATGGCAGGCAGCGAGCAGGGGAGTACTATCTCGAAATTTGAAGAAGACGGTAGGTATAGTTTAAAATTGTCCAGGAAACTAAACTTTCTAATTACTGCCCTAAAGGAGATCACGCTCACTTTAGGTGACGGGGGGAGCACCAGCAAAAATCAGGAACGAGGGGGCGCAACATTGGTCCAATCGCCGGAGGGACATCTCCTGTTCGAGGAGAATTTCAGAAAGTATCGGTCTTCCTGAAGGGGGAGGGATTTCCGGAACAATCCATAGACCTGCAACGAAACGCCGTCAAAGGTCACTGCTTTGGGAAGCAGACATGCCGTCAGAAACGCAAGGGAGGCCGCAATCAGGAATGATAGACGAGAGACCAGGAAGAAATTGCGTTTTGTCATGCCTGGTCTCTTTCCGCGGCAGGCCCTGAGAAGAACTCGTGGACAATGCCACGAAAGGGGAAAGGAGCTCCACAGCCGGAAAGAACGGCGAACGCCGAGATGCAAAAGGGCGGTCAGGGAAGGTCGGGAGAAATGGTTTCTTATAGTTAATGGATCAGCGCATCCGAGCCGAGTACCGGTAGACGAAAGCCCCGCGGGGAGATCAGAACAGGTCGCTCGCCTACGGCTTCCGATGCGTTTGTGCCATAGCCGAGATTCAGGAGGTGAGGGGGGGGTGATAGGAAGTAAATCCTAAGAAAAAAAAAAAAACTCGCTTTCTGGAACATATCAGAAAAGGCAGGTCATTGTCCAGTGGAGGGTAGGAAATGAGTCAGGAAGGGGGGGCGAGAGTATCACGAAAGTGAGAGGACGTGGCAATTTCGCACGCGCCGGAATGGGAAAAGAGGACCCATGCTGGGTCGTGATACCAGAAAAAAAAAAATAAGAGAAAAAAGAAGGATCCGCAAAGCGGAGCACCAGGACGATGTACAAGGGGCTGGTCAGCGGATTTGGAGACCGAAATGAAAAGAAAACCGGCGGCGCCGGCGTAAAATAAAACGGCATAAGTTATCAGAGCCCACCATTCGGAGAGGGGGGAAGACGCGCTCTCAAAGAGAGAAAAGCGTAAACTTCTTGAAACGGAGGGTGCGAAGTCAACTCCCTAGGAAATAGAGCAAGAAGCTCAGAGCGTTTGGGGGGGGAAGGGTAGATTCCGAGAGGGAACGAGGAAGGGGGGGATTGTTAAAGAAGAAAGAGAATAAACAGAGGAGGCTGGCGTCGATAATCTGGATACGGAGAGGAGGAAAAGAGAGATGGCACGAGTCTTTATGGACGTTTGGACAAGGACAAGGAAACGCCCGGATCACTGAAACTCGACTAAAACGTAAGATTCCTGGGTTTGAAATGTATCAAAAACCAAAGGACCGCCGGGAGATGACCAGCGTTTTCTCAGGGGGCGCTTATGAGAAGCATGGGGGGGAAGCCGGGGAGAGGCACAAGTGCTGCGTGTGGACAGAGGTAAGCGAGACTGCACGCCGCAGTTGTAGGGAGCGCGCGTCACAAAAGATGAACAGCACGGGAAAATCCGGAAGAACTGGCCTGGGACATCTGCTTCGCCATGTTACTAACGTCTCGCCCCGAAAAGTGAGGGACCACCGAGGTCCTTTGCATGAGTTAAAAGGGCGGTGCGAAAATTTCGAGATGCGGGGGAATCTACGCTCAAGGGGAATGTAGAGATGCCGAAACCGCCCTGGACGAGGGATGACGGCCGTCGGGAACTGGAGAGATCGAGGGTGGGTATAAGGTGGGGCTAGCATTTTCAAAGACAACATAAACACAGAAAGTTACCGCGAAGGGAAAACAAGGCCGCGCAGCAAAAGGATTCGAAAAAAGGACGGAAGTGCGCTAGAAAAGAAGCAGCGCAGAAATGTAAAAAACTGAATCAGGATGAGACCAAAAAATGAAAAGAAAAACAATACACCAGGCACGTGTCCAGGACCGCGCATCATCGGCGCGGCCGGCAACGTGGTAGGGGGACGAAACGTTCCTTTCATTCGCATGGCTGTCCGGAGCAAGGGGTGGAAAAAGGCTCATGCTTCAAAAGAGGGGCTGATGGAGTAAGGGGCTCTCAATCCTACAGGAACCTCGCTAGAAACAGGGGGGATTGAACGGTGGGCGCGAACCGAAAACTGAGCATGCGTGGAAGGTGCGAGTCGTACTGGGAGACGAAAACGCACCCGATCAAGGAAGAGCGGAACGAGAAAAGGTTCGAACCGGGCTGACCCGACGGGGGGAATGCTGCGTCCAAGATACCTTTCGGTTTCCCTCTGACCCCGGAACCACAATGCTTGAAGGGGAGTTCCGAAGGTGAAACTGAAAGGGAAAGGGGGTCGCCGGCGCCCGGCCTTCAGTACTAGGGTCCTTATCACATCAATGGGGGGAGACCAGTTTTAAGACAAATCTGCTATCAAGCAGGGTGGGGTTCCGCGGCAACTTCAGGCAGGGCATGTCGGGGGGTCAGCAGAACACTCTTCAAGGGCCGGGGTCTAAACCACGGACAAGCTTGTCCTCGGGCCCGAGGTGAAGGCATGAGCTCGATAACCGACGGCCGCAGAGGACCAGGAGTCACTAAAAAAAACAGGAGGCGAATATGTCTTTGAG
>Ga0179593_1435108_pt1 | contig 10189 bp, 8 predicted proteins | sample CZODoug2_1_08_16_FD_185931 | JGI IMG/M metagenome (GOLD analysis project Ga0179593, IMG submission 185931) | Vadose zone soil fungal communities from Angelo Coast Range Reserve, California, USA - CZODoug2_1_08_16fungal (PacBio error correction) | ecosystem: Environmental > Terrestrial > Soil >...
CTCGGACTTATGACCCTCATCGGGTCGCGGCAAAGTTGGTTCGACTTCGAGACTCACAGACTAGGGGGAATTTTGCTCCACGCGAGGAAAAAAGATTGAAAGCGGGGGGGGATCATTGCCGAAGCGGACGTTTTAAGTCGGGAAAAGGGGATCGACTCTTCTATTAAACCTACCTCTTAAGAACGGAAAATGAAAGGCAGGTCAAGTTGGGTCGAACTGGCGAGAGACAGCCGGAAAGAAAGTCAGAACTAATGAAACTTTGTCAATGATAAAATCGAGGTTCAACCAAGACAAAGGGAAGGACGAATCGGCGTGCAAACGTAATACGAAGCCACTCCTTAATAAGAGTGCTGAAGCCTGTGGAAGGAGAAAAGCGCACAGCAGAAGGCAGCTGTACGAGAAGCCAAAAAAAATTCTATCCGGAGAGGGGGGCGCCCTCTCTACGAAGGGAACCTCAAGGGTCGCTGATATATTGGGGCGGGCCCTGTCCAGATAAGGAAACGAGAACGTCTTGGGGACTACCACAAGTGCCAGATGTAGTGAGGGAAAGGGTGCGCCCCAGTGTAACGAAAGCATCCGTGGTCAAAAAACGACTGAAGGGGATCACACAAAATAGCTGATGTCATGGACGGAAAACAAGCAAACCCTGGGAACATGAAAGAAAATCGCCACTGCGTAATGCGAAAGTTAGGGGGCTTCAGGGCCCACGGACGCCGGTCGATCGAAGACAGACAAACCAGGAACAGCGAGTAATAACGGATCAAACACTTGGGAAGAGAGATAGGGAGAAGCGAAGAACGGCCGGCGAGCTAAAAAAGTTCAGGAAAGATTCAGAGGGGGAAAAATCTACCTAGCCTGTACTTGCAGAGGGAGGAAGGGAGGAGCTCGTTCAGGGAAAAAAAAACAACGACTTAACTCTGTTGCAGGGAGCCACTAACGGAGAAAGGGGGACCCCCTCGCTCAGCAGGAAAAGGGGCCTTCACCGGATCTCCTAAAGAAGCGAACGATTGTTTCTCACCTCCAACGGGAGGGCCTGCCAAAAAAGAGAACGGCGGTGGCCGGAAAAGGGAAAGTGCTGAAGGGAACCTACGTCGCGCCAACTGCGTGGAAAAGAACGAAAACGGGAAAAGGGCAGCGAACCAAAATAGGAAAAGTGAAAGACTCCCGGCCAGCCACGAAGAGTGAGGGAAATCAAGTGCCGGTTTAGTTGGCCACAAGTGAGCCCCTTCGTCGCTCGACCGATTAGAGCTTTCGAACTGGGGCGCAGAGCGAGAACGGCGCAAAAAGGGGAAGGAGTCCCGAACATCAGGATCAACGTGTTAAGCTCACCACAGGGAGTTATTGGCCATACCTACGTTTCAGATTCCAACCACTGGGTCCGAAGAAGGAGGGGTTGTCTTCCAGGGGAGCGGAAAGGGGACCCGGTGCCAACTGTAACAAATTCTGAAAAAAACCAGAGAAAGGGGGGGGGGATGAAGAATTAAAGTTGTCGACCGGCGCGAGTCGGAGTGCTGGAATGCCTTCCGGGAAGGGAACTGCAAAGGGTTGCTACAGAACCGGTAGGTACGGTAAGAGGGACCATGCGTATCGAGAAGAAGTTCAACCTGCCGGGATGCCTTCAGAGCTTTTTGCAGGGACTCGGATGACAAAGGAGCGCGGAAAAGATAAGCTAGAAAAAACGAAAAACGAAGCACGGCTCACGGGCTCGGCCTCCAAACGTCCGCTTGAGAGGAAACGATCCGGGGGCGTCGTCTTGTACCTGCGTCTGAGGAGGAGCGCCTGCCAGTGGCCCGGGGGGGAGGAGGCAAAGCAGATGGAGTTCCCTGGCGTCCACCAACCATCCTTCCACCAATTCCACCAGGAAGGGAACTGGCTGGGACACTTCAAGAAGGTTCAGAACGACTTTGAAGTTGGTGGAGAATAGTGGTAACTGGGGGGGAAAATTTGCGGGGCGCTGAGCGATCTTGTAAAGAGTGTGAGTCCAGCGAAGGCAGCGAACGGAGAGCTCAGGGGAAAAAGCACAACCTCAAGAGAAAAGGAAGGAGAAGTCAGGTCCTCTCCGAAATCAAAAAAAGAGAGGAGTGCTACTCCGATCGAGGCCGCCAGAAGAGAGAACCGGTTGAAGAAGAGAGCCATCGTCCTGCAATAGAGAAACGTAAGGGAGAAAGAACCGGCTATAGGGAAAAAAGGGTCCTGCAAGCTTCCGTACGAGAAGCACGACCAGTGGGAAAGTCTCATAAACGGGAAAAAGGTCCTCATTTCGGGACGGTAAAAAGAAAAAATCCAGTTGTCGAACCCGTTCACACTACCCTTCGAGAGCGTGGCGACAAAAAGTGGGGCCACTCGTCTTCAGAAAAGGGAGAGACTGATTGGAGGTAGGGGGGAGAACATCTGTTGGCGGGATATACCAAAAGGCAAAGAGTCAGAAAGGAAAAGGACCCGTCGCGCGCAGAATCAGCGGGATCGATTCATATCGCATTGGGGGAGAAGAACTACTCAGACGGGTCCTTCCCCCTGCGACTCTTCAAGAACGGAGGGTGCTCCGGCATTCTTACATAGGGCGCCGCAGATAGCGTCAACCAAGGCGGGTTGAACCTGGGTCCCGGATGGAGAAACTTCAACAGTTGTAAGCGCGCAGGTTCCCGATCAAGGCTCTGGACCAAAAACAGTTCGGACCCAGGGGTAGAAAATGTGGTCCGACGGAAACGACAAGTTCACGGAGGAAATATAAAATCTGGGGAAGCAACAACAAGAGAATCCAAAACGCGAACCCTCTACATCAACACCGTAGAGAGCAAAAGACCGCCGAGCGGAGGCAATCAGGGGAAAAGAGGCGCATCCAAAGCGCGGTCCGCCAGCAGAGAGGCGGGAACCGAAGCTCGGGGAAAACTTCATTCCTGGAAGGAAAGGAAGGGTGAGGCGGGCTGTCTGCAAAAGTGCGAGCGACTCGGAGAGGACGCTTTCAGTTGATGACAAAGCGAGGAGAACAGCGGTGCGCACGAAAGTGCAGGGAGGGGCTAAATGGACTGGGAAAAGGAACGCAGCCTTTCCAAAGGTGCGGCACCGAAAAGCACAATTTCCCTGGAAGGTGACACGAATAGGGGGAGTTTCCATTGTAAAGGGTGCCGAGCAAGGAAGGAAGCGGCTAAAGACTGTACACGAAGAGACTCTTGTAACGAGCTTTTCTTCTTGGCGAACGGAAACACGAGTGAGGCGCACTCCAAAGCGCAGGGGGCGGCAATGGAAAAGGAAAAAGGGATGAACACAAGAGGATAAACCCGAACACTAAAACGCGGACTACATAGCTAGGGGGAAAACAAATACACACGAATCAAGGGGCGTAAAAATAATCTTTAAGAGTCAAAATCCAACTAATGGACATGTAAGAGGCCTCAGAAGGGGTCGGTGGGCTGCATCAAAAACGCGGTCGAAACAAAAAAAGGGGGAAGGGGGGAGAAAGATGAGAGAAGAGGGGGGAGCCCACCAAACAATCGGCGAGGCCCTCGACGGGTAACTGGCTAGGGAAAAAAAGAAACCGTCCTAGGGGGCAGGAAGCCGGAACGAGTGTCGGAAGAAGGATTAGTTGAGCTTAAGGAAGGGGACTAGCCAGGCTTTAACGTCTGCGCTAGAGGTTGCGGTCGTCGCGTCTGAACCTACGAAGGGGAGGGGGAAGAATCGGCGATGGAGGTTCCGGCGCGTGGTGTAATCTAAACTACTACGAAAAAGCCCTGAGAAGAACGAGTTTCGAAATAAGAGAAATCTCGGATCAGCACCCGCCGAACTAAAAAACGGGGGGGAAGGGAATCAAAAGTGGCCTGCTTTTCAGGGGGAAAAACGGTGGGAGAACACCAGGGAGACACTCATGCGCAAAAGGGGGAGAAAAAATACCTTTGGGCCATCGGAACGAACGAAAGAGCGCGCCAAACCGAGTTTGGGGGGGGGGGTTGACGGAAGCTTTAATCCGGCACGTCCATGACAGTCGATAGATCTCACAAAGATGCCGTAACAAAAATTTATAGGAAAAGTTCGAAATCACTGATCCAAATCAAACCGGCTAAGAGAAGAGAAGTGAGAGAACGATCCAGAAAGGACCCGCATGAAGTGAGGACTGGCCCGCGCGGGAAAAATCCATCTCTTTCCAGAGTGTGGTCTGAATTCTGCTAATGGAGCAGCTCTTGACGTCGGGCAGATCAAAATTGTTCTCCACGCTTATACAGCCGGGAAAAAACGGAGAAGATTGAAGGAGGAGACTTGGCTCGAGAAAAAAAAATGCCTTCAAGGGCGGCTGAGTCGAGGGTATCTCAGCCCGTTAGGAGGCCTGCGCCGAACAAACCGGGGGGGGTGTTCAACGCTTTCTAAAGGGAACAACGTGAAAAATCATTGTAAGAAACTAGCCGAACAAAGAAAAAGGTAAGAATGCCTAGGGTGCCTAAAACCGAGCGGAAAACTTCGAAAACGGTCGGTCAGGAAGGGAGAACGCTCGGCCACCGAGGACCATCTTGAAACACAAGAGATATCCTTCTCTGAAAAAAAGCAACCCGAACGGAAAAGGTCTAGGAGGGCCAGAAACAACTTTAGTAGAGGGGTGAAGGGGGTCTTTGTCCAGAAGGTTCCGAAAGAGAACTTCTAAAAGGAAGAAAGAACAGGGGAAAAAAATACGATGACTTTCTTACATATCTTGAGCGCCAACCACCCTTTGGTGACTAACTAAGATCCGAAAGTGTAAGGGACTCGAAAAACTAACCGGCAACCCAAAAAAAGATAGCTAGGAAAGAAGTTAACAAGGAAAGGAAAGGGATTGGGAAAAAGAACAAAGGTTCATTAGGGTCAACTGGTCGGACTTCTAGCGTACGGCGAAAGGGACGAAAAAAAAAAAAAAAAGCAAAACGGGAGAGGGGGTAAAAAGTTAAGATAGGAAACGCACATCCTTACAAAACTAAGTCGACGCAAAACGGCAACAAGACTTTCAGGTCGTAGGGAGGAGGGAAATCGAGCCTGAAATTCCCTAGAACCGAGCCTTGTGCTGATGGGTCCAAGAAAAGGACAAAAATGGGTAAAGGCTCACTTCCTTCGGCGGAGTTTGCTCGTAGGCTAGAGCTGTAGGAAGAGTCGTTCCTGACGCTAGGGGGGGTGGCGATCACGAAAGTACTACTCTTCTGGGGCAAGATCGAGCAGCGGGACTAGGGCCAGTTCAGGACGCCGAAGAAGCCAACAAGGGGTAGTGAGACTTCAAGGGAGAGAATTGACCTTAGACCCGGCCTTCAGGGCCGAGAAGGGCCGAGGGACGGGGACACCCCGGGGAGGGCCAGGTCACAATCGCCTGGTGCTCTAACGAACGGGAGTGGAAGAACCAAAGAAATGCAAACAAACCACCATTGATAACAAAAATCCTACAGAGGGACAACTTTAGAGAAAACAAAAGGCCGTAGACGGGGGGAATAGAACCCAGTTCTTCGCAGCGAAAACCGTGTGGGCTAGAGGGGAAAAAAAGACTGAGTCTCAGAGATCAATCCGAACTGAGCAAAAACGTATTAAGCCAGATCAACAAAAGTGTCCGGTCTCATCTAGGGCGTTAACTCTCACACTCACCAGGGTCTTATGAACCGGTAAAACTCGGAAAACAATGGCGCGCCGGCCTGGGATACGTCACTGAAACCGGATGTTCGATAGGTGACGCCGAAACGGGATATAAAAAAACAAATATGAGGAAAAGAGAGAGATAGGGTCGCGCGTGCACAAGCGGAGGAGGAATCCGGGAAGCACCTTAATGGTCAAAGAGCGGCCGCGTCCAGTGTGGGGCGCAGGTAGGTCTCGCACCAGGAAAAGACGCGACAAACGGAAAAAAAGAGAGCGGAAAGGGAACGGGAGTCGTTAAATCCGGTACCTCCGGCATAAACGAAAGCCAGTTAGAGACGAGAGAAACAATGACGAGCGCGGAAAAAAACTCAATGCAGCGTCCGCAAAGGGCCTCGGTCTGAAGCAGAAAAAAATTCCGCGCAGGGAGGACGTCGGGAACGTGAGACTGATGAGGGAAAAAGTGAAAATGGGATTTGTCACAGTCAGTAAGCTCGAAGTCCAAAGGAATCCTAAGGACTTTCCCAGAAAAGACCCTGCTCTCAGTCAAAAACCAAACCCAAAGGGACCCCAAAAGGTCCATTACCAGTTAGACTCTGGAGGTCATGCCAAAAAAAAGTGGTGAAACCAATGGGACGGGGGTAAGAGCGCCATTCACTTGTAGTAAATGGAGATAGGAGGTTTCAACTCTGAATTATTAGTAAAAACCAAAAAAGGCTCGCGTGGAGTGAGAAGCTCGGTGAAATAGCCGCCAAGTCAAAGAGGAGTGTTGTGGATCTCCGATCGATTCAAGAAAAAAGAAAAAATCTTCAGCGGAAGGGCCTAGTAGAACCGCTCTACATGTTTGGATGAACGATGCCAGATCGTCTCTGAGGGAAAAAAGAAGAGTAAGTATCCGAGACCTTACTAAGGGCGAAGTGCTAAAAAATAGTTCAGGGGCACGACCAGGGATACGATTCTGGCGTTGGGGGAGGGGGACTCCCATTGAGGTAAGGTCACATGCAGACAGAGAAGGGTGGAATAGAAATTGAGGCTCTATAGGGCTCGACCAAGTGGCGCCCACCCAGAGAGAGGAAAGCCCAGAGCAGTAACGGGAAAGCTGAAAAAGGAAGAATCAGAAGCCTGCACTCGCATCCAGCGAAATCAAAAGGCGCGGACGACTCATCAAAGAGGGCACGGAGAGCAAGGAGCCAAAGGTTGGAGGAGGGGAAAAAAGACCCAAGGCGTGTCGGGCGGCGTACCTGGCCTACAGCGGACCGTCTTAAGAAACGGGAAGCCGGAGGGAGGGAACGAGAAGATCAGGGGGGGGGAACCAGAAGAGAGGCTTCCAAGGGCGTTTTGGCAGGTGGGGGAACATCGATGTAAGAAGAGTCACACATTGAGAGACTAGCAAGGTTAAACAGCGGGCGGGGACTCTTTGAACCGCCTCAAGGTACTTGTGTGAAAGGGGTAAAAAAGAAAATTCAGAAGCCGAGTAAGAGAAGGGGCTCCTAGCCGTTCCCTCTGCAACACTTACGGCTTCCAAACACAACCGCGACAATAGGGAGAAACATAGCAAAAAACGAAGGCAGGACAAAGGCACACACGTATAGGCGACGGCAATCCGAAGAAGCTGGAGCCGAATCGAGGAGGGGTGATCAAAGCAGAGCGAACGGCTCAGAGACCGAAAACTCGCGCCGCAAAAGGCGGAGGGGGCAGGCATACGCAGCAACAAAGAGGAGACGATCGACTAGCGGGTGCGGAACAGAGAACGGATTGAAAAGAAAATTCGACACGGGGGGACGAGACTCGGAGGAGGGAAGAGGGCAACAAATGTGGTAAAGCCAAACTCAAAAAGGTCTTTTCAGAAAAACCCTGCAGGGTGCCAAAGGGGGGGCCACGGAAATCATAAAAGGGATCCGATTAGGTGAAATCCCTTATTTAAGGTTTGCTTCTTGGGAATTCATCCAGGGTAGGACTCGGCGCGAATCGAAAAAAGCGTACTGTGATCTAGTTGTCTGCGTTCTTTGAGTACCCGAACGCTCGGAAAAAAAAAACCGACGGGGGGAAAAGGAAATCAGATGAAACGGAAGGAGTCAATCCTCGCAGACCACCCGAAATCTCTCTAATAAGAGGAGAAACGGTCCTGAGAGAAGGAAAAAGTACGAGGCCCTCAAAGGAAGGGCCTTGAACTGTCACCATGTTTCTGGTATAAACACAAATCAACCCAAGGTATTCGTTCGGTATGCTAGAGAAAGAAAAACAGTGGATTTGCGCGAAATCCTTTTATTTTCAGATGAGAACGGGGCTGCTGCTCAGCACAACACCCCCAGATGATTAGGAAAGAAGATATATAAAGGCACACTCGGCGACACCTAAAAGCGGTAGATTCCAAAGGGGGAAAACTGTGTCCCAGCAAGAGGCAGATGGCGGGGGGCAGAGCAAGCCAAGAAGCGGGAGTGCAAAGAAAATCGTTCGGCGGGAGAGGGCATTTCAGGATGCAAGGACGGTTTGGGGCAGCTTGCGCGAAAGCGGTGAAGTCGCGCTGACGCCTACTAATGGGGACTTCAAAAAGCGCTGGAGAGCAGCTGTGGGGGTACGCCGAAAGACCGAAGAAAAAGAGAGGGCCATCACGAGTCTTCAGTATGGGTATTCAGAGTAACAAAACGGATAGGCCTGGGAAAGGCCACAAACTCAAAAAACGGGAAAGAAAAGGATTGGGGAAAATCATAAGGAAAGAAGCGGGTCTGGCCTTTAACGGGGAAAAAACGGGCTTGTAAAGGGGGGAATGCTGACCTGGTGGCTGAAAAGAAGTTGATGAAAAAAAAAAAAGACCATCTGTGCAGGACGCCGTTAAGGCGCAAAAAAAAAACACGTGAGGATTTGCTTAAGAAACTTGGAACTCAGGCCGCCAAGCCTCGAGGGGAAAACGGGTCTCAACATGAAAATCGATGCGCCCGCCCAAGAAGGGGAGACGAAAATCAACCGCCCGGGCACGCGAGCTGAAATTGCATCGGGGAATCGGCCGTATCACCCATCAGAGGGCGGCGGACACGAAAGGGAATTTCGCCGCGAGGATAAAAGGGGGCCGGCGCAGGTGCATTAAGGAGAAGTCTGGGCACAACGCAAGGGCTTCTGTCCGTATCAACTTTTCGCAGAGGAACGGGATGGGGGGGAAAGAAAAGGCTATGACCGAGGAGATAGAGGAGGCGCGACCACACTGTCCATTTCCTTTGAAGCTGGAGTCTATTGGGGACGCAACTCAAAAGGATCGGTGAAAAAGGAGAGGAGGGGAGCAAAAACCGGGTACTAAAGTCTGACCCACTTCAACACAAAAAAACCCGACAGGGAATGAAGGAATATCCGGAGTTCAGAACTCACAGAGAATTCCAGCTTGAAAGCACGCCGTATCGAGAGGGAGAAGGAAAGGACGTCGGCGCAGAAGAGCGACTCGTCCAACTCTCAAAAAAGCACGGGTCAAAGATTTGGGATCAGTCTCGAGCCACGGAAAAATCAGGAGCTAACGCAGGACGTACAGCCACTTGAGGAGATTGTAGTTCCGATGTTTCGCATGGCATATCCTGAATACAGAACCGCTGTTATCAACCGCAGACCTGGACAAGACATAAATTCCGATCGGATTTCTACCGAAGAAAGTGTCTAAACATACCGAGAGGAGGGGGTATGGAAGACGAGAGTGCCGGGATACACAGCTGACTGTATGAGAACCTTAGGGCTTCAGTCAAAAGTTCATGATGAGGGGGGAGCATCTGGTCGGGCTGGGATCTCTTAAGACGGAGGAAAATGGAGGTCACACTAGAGAAAAGAAGTGGAACAGATTGTCCTTACACCAAGAAAACATCTAAGGCCTGGACGCGCGGCGAAAGAAACCTTCAGTAGACGGAGGCGGGGAATAAAAGGGGAATGATCCTAGACAAAAGAAGGGGAGAGGGCTAGAAAGCGGGCGCTGGCACAGTCTACCTTCTACGTAGAATGCAGGGGCAGGAAGGATAAGAATCTAATAGCAACGCCTGTCCAAACAAAAATCCTTAGACTGTGGTGATACACTTACAGACTGGAGGGTTACCCGTTCCCCGGATCAAAAAGCATTGGAAAAAGTTCAAAGTGCGCAAGACTACGAAAACAATTAAAAAGTGGTCGTCGTCCCATTTTCAATAGGAAGGATAGTCACTACCGTTCTTTTTCCAAGAAGGGAGATTGACCTGACTGACTGCAGGAAAAGAAAGGGTTTCATAAAGAAAAAAACTGAAACGCGGCAGGCGACCATCTAACCTTGGGAAAAAAAAAGGAGCAATCAAAGACGAAAGGGAAATCGGCGACGGAACGGAGTTCTCGAAACTCCTGTCCGCGTGGCGAGCAGGATACCTCGTTCTTGCGCGAAAACGGGGAATGTGGAGAGCTGAGGAAAGGGACCGAGCGCAAAAGTCCTAAAGGGTCAAAGGATGAACTCCAGGAACAGGGAAGGGGAGTCTAGGGAGGGGTGCAGGGCGCTCTAAATCAAGGGGGCAAAGCAAATACTGAGACTTTTCAGTGGGCCGTCATGCAAAAAAGGGAAGAGAAGGAAGGGGGTATGTCAGGAGAGGAGACGGATGGCTCAAGTGCCGGACGCAATATC
>Ga0179593_1525305_pt1 | contig 10189 bp, 14 predicted proteins | sample CZODoug2_1_08_16_FD_185931 | JGI IMG/M metagenome (GOLD analysis project Ga0179593, IMG submission 185931) | Vadose zone soil fungal communities from Angelo Coast Range Reserve, California, USA - CZODoug2_1_08_16fungal (PacBio error correction) | ecosystem: Environmental > Terrestrial > Soil >...
GATGGTCGCTTTCATTTCGGCGTTAGGGTGATCTTTTCTCTTGAGATAAATGTTTGATTTATCAGCTTCTTCCGGGGAGGGAGCATTCCGACCGAACGAACCTGCCTTCGGGGGGAAGGGGGAAAGGTGGTCGTTGAAACGACGGGAGAGTATCAGCGCTTCGGGTCTTTTTTCGGTGCTATATTTTCAGGAAGAAGGAAAGATAATCAGGAAGGAGGCAGGAAAGAAGGGACGATTACAAGAGGGCGTGAGGAGAATCTATCTGAGAGATGTTAAACATTTAACAATTTGGAGGACTAGGGGGGAACATTTTAGGCTCCAGAGCAGCGTGAAGGAAGGCAACGGAATCTTTAAAAAGAGAACTCACACGAAAAAGGTTCAGGGAAAACGAGAACGCGTCCTCTACTCAGGAGGAGAAGTGCGGCTCTTGAAGAAAAAAGTGTTTCACGAAGGTGGACATCTGCTGGTAAAAGGTCTTCGAGGGAGAAGGAATTTTGACGGAGAAAAATGGGAGCGAACCGTCATTTACGCGGCAAACGGGTTCGTCAAAGGAAGGGGACCATTCAACGTTGTGGGAGGAAGAGGAAATTCGGGGCAAGGCATGTCGCCGGAAAGAAACTTCGTCGGCATACTGTTAAAGGGAGTCCAACCAAAAAGGGGGAAACCGAAAAAGGTCATTGGCCACTCGAGAAAGGAGAAATCCATTTGACGCGCGCAGAGGATAGGTTGGCTGGCCAGGAAAAAAAAAAAAATCTGGTTAGAAAAGAGGCGAAGTTCCTATGGGGGGAGTTTGGAAAGGAAGGTCGCCGATGTTGGGAACGATGTCCGATGAACCCTTGGAACCAGGGGGGGACTCGGTATTATCAGGGGATGTGGGGGGCGTTTTGGGGGAGGAGGAAAGTATAAGAAAAACGGGGAAAAAAAAATAAAAAAAAAAAATCGCAATCACGTTGACGCAAAGGACAAAATAATCTACGGCGGCGTGCAGAATCGCGGTGGGAAAACACCCCAACACCCAAGGCCTACCAAAGACCGAGACGCAGGAGCCTAGGTGTTCGAAGGGTACCGTGCATTTCAACGAGAGTGGCATCTGGAAAAAAGAAGGGTCGCGTCGGCGGCGAGGAAAGTAATTGGAAACTTTCTTCTGCGGAAAAAGGACATAATCGGGTCCCTTTTGGGAGTAGCAGACAAAAGACTAGCCTATAACAAAGGGGGGAGACGGGAGCGGGGATAGAGGCGACGAAAGAGGATTTCAGAGAAAACTTGAAAAAGAGTTTTCTTGAGCACACAGAAAGGGCGTGCGGCTTCGTCCAGGAGTCGCCGGCGGTGACAGAGAAGGAATAACGGGAGAACAAAAGGGAAGAAGGAGGCCAACGCGTATTAGAAGGACTCGCATGGATGGAAAAAAACCAGGCGGGTGAGACTTTGGCGAATCACGACAGAAGTAAGTAGGCGCTCGTGGTGCCCCACGTACGCCGGTGAAAAAAGAGTGAATGGCAGAAAAGGGAGGCTGGGCTCTTCGACAACTTGTGATGAGGAGGGGGGCATTCTTATTTTAAACTCTACGACGATCACATTCTTAAAAGAGGAGCTAAGGAAAAAAAAAAGAAAGCTTCACGCTGATGGGGGGGAAAAAACTTTTTCGAGAAAGGACTTGAGCGGAAAAATCAACGAATGGAGCACGTTCTTTGCTTCGACTTCTCAACAACAAAAATGTAAAATGGAAAAGAAGAAACAACAAACCAGTGACAGAAGAAAAATAGGCAAACGACAAACCAAGGAAAGTGGCATGATGCAGAGAAATGGGAGAGGGACCGAAGACAAATTCCCAGGAGAGTCGAGACATGAGAGGAAAGAGTGACGGGAAGGACAGAAAGGAAAGGGCGAATGGCGGAGAAGGAGGGACAACGAAGACAGTGGTATAGCCAGGGAGCAGACTAAACTAGGAGAAAAGACATCGATGCTGATGCACTAAGGGGGGGGTTGGTGGGGAGAAGGCCCAGGGAGGAAACATCGATCCAAAAAATGGCCTTCCTTAAATTCACCATCCAGAAGTCCTTCCTAAAGAGGGATACGGACAAATGAGGAAAAACAAAAAAGAAAAAACTGACTTTCAACGAGAAGGGGGGGGGGCAGTGAAACGATATCTGCGGTCGTAGAGTAAACTGAATGCTACTCATCAGAAGAATTAAGGGCTGAATACGAAAAAGCCTGGCATGAAATGAAAAGAAATGAATGAGTGAAACAGAGAGCGTTCCTGCCAAAGGGAGTCACTCGTGTCTTCGGGGGGACAAATCAAAAGAAAAAAAAAGAGGGCGTGGTCTAAAAGAAAAGGAGACCCCAAAAAGTCTTGAAGAAATGGGAAAATTTATTGTCAATCAAACAGAAGGGAGATCCCTAGGCCGGAGGAAGAAACGGGTGGCGGAGGAAAGCATCTTCACCGGGACGTCTGGAATGAAAGGAAGAATTTCGTTTCGTATCTGTATTGCTTGCGAAACTGCCGAAGGCTCTGATTCTCGGTAAAGACGAAACACAGAGCGAAGCCTCACAGAAGGCCACAAACAGTCTCGGCGCAAAGAAAAGGGGGCAAGCAATGACCCGTAAAAAAAAACCCTGGGCAAAATTGACCGTTTCTTTAATAGAGAGGGAGGGAAAGATATGAAGTCATAGGGTCGGCGACACACAAGCTAGACTCCGCACTTCGCAAGAAAGGGGGGGGGACCGAGAACGAGAAACGAAATCCTAACGCGTCACACGTAAAGGGGGGACACGATCGGCAGGGGAAGTAGTAGTCGTTAAGGGAAAAGGAAAACTATTCGCCGAAAAAGGCTCCGCGGATCAGGCGGTGGTGTAGGACGTAAATGTCCTAAAAAAGGAGGGCTATCGGCAAATCCGAGAAACTTGGCTGGAAAGAAGGAGCGGCTTCGGTTATCACTGGGGGATCGACTTCATCAAAAAAAGAACCATAATAAAAGGGTGATTGAAAAAAAAAAAAAAATGCCGACTGTCGGAACGAGTCAGGGAACAAAACAGGCCGTCAGGAATTGTTCTCCTGCCGGCCAGACAACATAGCAAGTCTTTCGAACCGAAAAACGAATATCTGAAGGCGCGAAAAAAACGTCGTCATGCGGCACAGCGCATCGGAAAGAGGAAATCGAATAAAAAAAAGGGGGGGGGGGGAAAAAAAGGAGTCTCGTAAAAAAAATGTGCCGGAGCTTTCGGGAAAAAGAGGGGGGAGTTGTCAAAAAAGGCGGGGGAAACATGGTTCACGGAACATGAACGACGAATCCGCGCATGGGAGGGAGAATGCTCAAAGGGGGGGGAAAAAGCGCATCGGAAGGAGGAAAAAAAAAAGGGACGACTGGAGACAGAATCACAAGCTCGCGGGTAGCTTCGCGAGAAAAGAAAATTCGTCCGGAATCCACACAGCCAGGGGTGAACTAAGCAAAAAAAGGCTTGCGTCGAAAAGGCAGCATCGCGCCAATAACTAGAGGGGATTCCGTAGCCGAAGATCCGCGCGGGAAAAGATGCGACAGGGGGGGGAGGAAAAGCATGGATCCTACTAAAATAAAGCGGCCGTAAAAAACTATGACTGAAAGGGGCGCGCCGACGGGGGAAAATAAAAACACACCAATCAACACACGAAAATCTTCCGTATGGGGGACGCAGGGAAATCGTCAAAAAAAAAAAAAAAGAGAGGATGCTGCGCACAGGGGGAGGCTCGATGGTGCCAGAAATAGGCTTCGCAAAAAAGGGATATCAAAGGAATTATGTTCAATCAGAAGGGAAGCTAAAGTAATAAAAAGGATCTCTCCGGAAAAAAGAAGGCTTGCAGCTGGTCAAAACGAGGGCCGTCCACGGAAAGAAGAAAACCGGGGAGCCGCGAAAAAAAATCCTCCATCACGGAACGCCTACACAAAAAAAAAGAAAAAAAAAAAAAAAAAAAAAAAACCAAAAAAAAAAAAAACAAAAAGAAAACACACGACAAGAGAGTGGAACAGACATTACCAAGCAAGCACAGAGACCTCTTCCTCTCTCGCACCCAAAAAGGAAGACCCACCCGAGTATGAAAAAGAGGAAAAAGGAAGTCGGCAGGTCGGAAGAGGGGAGAATCTTTGCGCTTGCTGAAAGGGAGGCGTCCGGGGGGGAAAAAGAAAAAAAAGGTTGGAATCACTGCCCAGAAGATTGAGGGGGGGTCGGAGAAAAACGGAGAGATAAGAGGGAGAAGGTTTCGGTCGCACGAGGGTAAGGCGATGTCTGCTGAAGAAGGAAGGGCGTAAGAAGGGGGGAGAAAGAACGTGGGGAGAGGCAGGTGAGGCATGTCATCGAAGATCAAAGGCAAATGTACAAATTTAGGGCCTGTCTTTTGGGGGGGAGGCCGAGTCCGCTGAGGAGAAAAGGAGCAGTCTTCTAGAAAAAAAGGACTTTTCTTCTAAGGTTCAATCTTCCGCACACTCAGACACTCGTCGATCATAAAAAAGGTCGCGCGGAAAGGAGAAATCCGGGTATATGCAGGAGGAGGACGGAGTTTTCGTACGAGGGGACATCTCGTAATAGCGTTCGGCGTCTAAGAGGGGATGAGTTGAAATAAAAAATAGGAGAAGACGGCAGTGAAAGGAGTTCGAAAAGGGGGGAGGGCGACCAGGCCGGCGTGTGGCCATTTTGCAGGAAAGATCGATTGAGGGAAAGGAGGGAAAATATGGAGGAATAAGAATGAGGGGATTCGCCGGAAACAAGGAAAAAGGGAAGCAAGGCTCGGTGGGAAATTGGCGCACGCCCAAAGAACGTTTCGAAGTCGTCAACGAACACGAGAGGGGTGTCTAAAAAAAACCCCAAGAAAGGGGAAGTTTGGGCAGTATTCGAAAAGCTAATTTCCAGGGGAGACTTGCGCGACGTTAAGAGTAGGCCTATAGAGGGAGCATGGACACCTAAACTAGACTTATGGAAGAAGCTTGGGCGTGAAAGTGCGTCACGCAGGGGAATAATACGTCGCGGGAGAAAAAAAGCTCCTGGCAAAAAAGACAAGGATTGGCAAGACTAAAAAAGCGAAAACACATCGACTTTGGGGGGACTTTCTCTAAAAAAAAGGGCCGTAGACGCAGAGAAGGGGTGAGGCTAATTTCGCTGTGCAGTTCGAAAAAAGACGCCGATCGTGTAGACACTAACGGACAAGAAGTTACCGGGTTCGCCCGTCAAGGAAAGCCAGAGCAAGAAGATTGAGCGTTGTGGCGAAGGAAACTTGCTTGAGGGCGTCACAGAGGTCCCTTTGAGAGCTGTGAAAGAAAAAACAAGGGGGTGAGGCCCGCGGCTGCGGGTTGGAGAAAATGAGAAAAAAAAGGCATAGCCTGGGGAGGGGACAGGGAATTAATCTAGGTCTTCGGCGGGAGAGAGAAGACATCAGAGAAAGGGGCTTCGGGACCGGCGGTGAAGAAAAAAAAGGAAAAGGTTTGCGTGCGCACCCTGAAGAAAAACGGTGCTCTCTTCTAAACGCGGATTTCTGAGGGGGCGCGGCATAGGACACCCCCCGGAAGAAAAGAAAGGGTGCCTTTGGTCGGGGATCAAAAGATCAAGGGGGAAACCCTTAAGAGAGGGAGGGCTCGGGAGCCTAACGAAAAAGAGGGAGGGTTCGATGCGCGGGGAAAAAGAGGTGTCTGGGTCATGCTAGTGGAAAAAGAAACTACCCCGTCTCGGGGAGGGGGAAAGACAGCACTAACCAAGGAGGGGGACAGGCGTTTAAAATGGTCCGCGAGCAAAAAGAAGAAGAGCTGAATGGTGGGGGCAGGGGAATTCTCTCATCCGAATGGTTGAGAAGGAGAAAGGCTTTTGCTTCGATCGCGAGAAGGATGAGGAGGAGAAAAAAGGCCCGGCTAATCGATCAACCATGGACGGATGAGTATTCAATGAACGCAGGCATAGAGGAGAAATTATCGACTGACCTTCGCGAAACTGCTGGTCTGAGAAGGAAACGGCGTCGTAGAGTTCATCTCCCTCACAAAAACAATAAGAAATTCAAAAGGAGAGAGAAAAGACCAGTGGGGTTAAAAGAGAGCCCGTCCCGGAAAAGGGCCGCTGGGGAAGATTCGCTCACTGAAAAGGCGACACGCCAAAGTCGACCCCCGAAAAAAAGGGAGGACAAAAAAAGGAATATGCAAAAAGAACGTTCGGGGCTGTTGCTAGGAAAGTTCTAACGGTGGATTCAACCTTTTGAAAGGTACAGGCGTCACAAGGGGAAACTAAAAGGGGCAAAAAAAAAAAGCTTCTTCGTTTTCGAGGGGGGAATGAGCAGCAAGCGCTCCGGGAAAAGATTACGTCAGTCACACAAAACCGGGAATCTAAGAAAAAAAAAAACGGCAAAAAAAAAAAAAGCTAATTCAACCAAGGGGATAGTCAGGGGAAAGGAGTCAAAAGGGACCGATTACGACCAATCCCGTTCCAGACGAAGGGAGTCCACACCGGGAAAAAAAAGGCTCTATTGGGATAGAAGAGCGAAAGGAAAGAACGTCCGACTTATCGGAGGCGGGAGAAAATGGACACGTAACAATTCGGGCCTGAAAGCGAGTCGAAAAACGGAAAAGATCGGGTAGGAAAGTAAAAAAGAAGAAAACTTAGGGGAAGGAAAAATCTTCGATTATTGTGAAAGAACTTGAATCCCTTCTTGGAAAAAAAGGCGGCTTCTTCAGGGAGCACGGTTGGGAAAAAAAGAAAAGTCTTCAAAAATTCTTGGAGAGACTCTAGGGGAGGGTTTCTCATAGCCTCTGTAAAAAAATCGGGGACGTGATCCGCTATCTGGCCGGAAAGAAAAGCCGAAAAAGGAATCAAGAGAGAAAGACAAATGGGGGGGCGGTCAAGAGCAAAAATGCTAACCGGGAGGGACGGGGAGGTGTTGGGGGGGGTTCAATGAAAACGTAAGTACGCATGGTTGAGGAAAGATCCGACTACCTACGAGGGGAAAATCTCAAGAAAAAAAATTTAGGCGAAAAAGCTGCGACCCAATGGAAAAAAAAGGCTGCGACATCAAGAATGTGGCGCCGCGTCCTCTGAGCGAGGGGGGGAAAATTGAGTCTGAAAACGTCCGGCTCGCTGAAGTTCTCATAAAGCGATGGACCACAGGGAAACGTTCCAGCGAAAAAAGAAATAGGACTGAAAGGGGGCCGAAAGGGGATTCTCGAAGAGTGGGGGGGGGAGGGGGGTGGTCCGACACGACGATTAGCGGACAGGAAAGACGTTTTCCTTCCTCTTTGCAAAAAAAAGCAGCAATTTGGTCCTTACTAGGGGTTCACCCGATTCAAACGAGCAGGGGGGCCAAAAGAGCAACGTCCTGCATTCGCTGACAACCGACTGCGGAGGGGGGAGAAATGCAGGGGGGAAAACACGCACAAAGTGCAGGATGTTTCAAGAAAAAGGGCCTGAAAGACGCACCGAAAAAGAAAGTACAGGGTCCGCGCTTGATAGGAGAAAACAAAAACAGGAGGGAGTGAGACGAAGAAAACTCAATGCTGCTGCAAGGAAAGGAAGAAAAAGCAAGGGGGGGGAAAAAGGGGGCGTCCTTCCAGACTGTCTCCGGGAGCCGCACCGCCATAGAAAAGGTACGCGCATAACGACATGAACGCCGAAAAAAAAAAGAAACACAAGCAGAGGAGGAGGAAAAGAAGGGAGAGTTGTAGGCTTTCTATGGGGATGGAGGTATCTTGGAGAAAAGACGGGATGCGCAAGGAAAAAGAAAACGTCCGTGCCTTACAGAGGGAAAAGAGATTTCGTTGCCAAGGAAAAAGAAGACGGAGAGATCCGAGAGAGGAGGGGTCTTGGTTTCGGTGGGCGCTTCTGGTCAGCATAGGAGGTGCGGACGCAGTAAACTTCGGTGGAAAAAATGTGCAATGACGGTGAAGAAAGAGGGCGGGTTGGCACATGTAAAAAAAAAAAAAAAAAAGAAAAAAAAAAAAAAAAAAAAAAAAAAAAAAGAAAAAGAAAAAAAAAAAAAAAAAAAAGAAAAAAAAAAAAAAAAATGCAAGTAAAAAAAGGGTCGTTGAAGGGGAAAGGATTCCGCTGGCAACACGGAGGGGAGGCATATTGGATCTGCGAAGGAAACCCGTAATTCAGGCAGTCCCCAAAAACCCAGGAGAGTCATGAGCGCTTTCGGAAGGGAATCCGGACGAGGAGGAGATGCTGAATGACGGCGTGGGGGTCACCGGCTGGAACTTGAAAACAGAAGGTAAATGGAATGAGACGGGGGAATGCGGTTGCAAAAAGTCGTAGAAATGAAGCCCCCCCCCCAAAACCGGCCTCCCTACGAACAACCCCCACCAAACCACCACAAAACCGAAAAGTTACTCTTCCTCAGGGATGGCTTCAGAATTGAAAAAAAAAAATACATTGGGGTAAAAAGGAACAGGCATCCGGCGAGAAAAGTAGTAAGGCTGGCGGTTATTCGGAAAAAGTAATTTTCCGATGCAGAGTCCAAGAAAAAGGGGAATTAACTCAAATAGGAAAGAAGCAGTCGAAAAAAAAAATCGCTCAAAAAGTGTGCTGCCCGCCCCCAAAAAACGTGTATTGTCATTATTCGAACACAAGTGCCGAATTGAAGGGGGACGGGGGGACTGAGGGAGAAGGATGGGGGGAGGAGTCTCGGGGGAAGGGAAAGCGGGGGGAGAAGGGGAATTCTCCCCAATGCATGGAGGCGCTTGGTGTCGTGGAATCGATGCCGTCGCGAAAGGAGAAAGCAGCCAAAAACAGAAAGCAAAGTGCTTTGAAAGGAGGAGGTGCGATAGCAGAAGGGGTGGGGCGAGTTGCTTTCCTAAAAAGACGCTGCCTGTATACGGCAAAAAAGGGGGTCGGCGAATTGGAAGGAAACGTAAAACAACAAATCTGAGAATGAAAGTAATTTTCGAAAAAAAGACTCTGGCGAGAAAAAATTGCGGACTGGGGGGGAAAAGGACGGTTCTTCTTGACTGGGGCAGGAAAAAAAATATCGGTCCCTGGAAGAAAAAAAGGGTAAGAAAGAACTCAAGGACCAGGAGTAAACGGGTTGAGGGGGAGGAGACCCCTGCGATGGATAGAGCCTGTTTCAAAGATCGAGCTTCGGGAAAAAAAAAAAACCATCAAAAAGATTAAAAAAGAAAGGAAAGCCGGGGTCGGGGGGACGCTGGAGAAAAGTTGCGCCACCCGTTCGCAAAAGAAGGGATTCCTCCAGACGCGTAGGGACAAAAAGACGTAAAAAAAAAACTTCGCAAGGAAACAAAAGTCGAATAGGAAGTAAAAAGAGGGGAAAAGCTGACGGCACGGTGAGAAGAAGGGCGGGCCGGCTCGAGTACTATAGGAAAAAGAACTCCTTCATGGCCGAAATGACTTGTGAAAAAAAGAAAAAAACTTGAAAAAAAGGGGGGCATGCTAGGAAGACGCCAAAATGTCCTCAGGCAAAACAAAAAAAGAAAAATTGCAGCGAGGTGGACAGGAAAAGGTTACGACGACTTTTTCAACTACGGAAGGGAAGGAAGAGAGGGGATCGATCGCCGAAGAAAAACCACATATACAACTTAGGGAGAAGGACAGAAACGGAAGAATGCAATGGCAAAAGGATCGCAGGACTCACGAGCGGCGAAAAAGACAGGGCTAAACCTCCTGGGGAAACTCAGAGACAACTGCTGAAATCAGACAGCGAAAAAAAATTCGAAATCAAAAAAGCAGACCCAAGAATAATTGACGGCGCCGGTCATGCATTCTCATGGAATAAACAGGCCCCGCACGCTCTTCGTGAAGAGGTTGCAAAAGCGAGCGAAAAGTCCTATTCTTGGAAAACAGGGGAACGTGCTTCGAGAAATCGCGAAAGAATTTGATTCAATCAGAAAGATCCGCGTCTGGCGGGTGTCGAAAAGAAGTGCTAGGAAGGGAAAAAAGAAAGCGTCGGCATGGAAGAAAAAACGAAAATCTTGTTTTAAGGAGCAAGGCCGGGGAAAGACGATGTAAAAAGAGAAGGAATAAATCATGCTAAGGGGAAGCCGCGGAACGCAAGGCACTGACAAAAGGGGTTATAGGGGAAAAGAGGGTAAGACGAGATGAACGAGAAAAGCCCGTCCAAAAAGGGGATGAAAACACAAAGGAAAAGAGTCTTGCTTGGTCGAGGAAGAAGACTGCGAATCAAGGAAAAAATGGGGAAGGTACACGATCGGAAGAGTTCGTCCGCGAACGGGGAGCA
>Ga0179593_1569639_pt1 | contig 10189 bp, 15 predicted proteins | sample CZODoug2_1_08_16_FD_185931 | JGI IMG/M metagenome (GOLD analysis project Ga0179593, IMG submission 185931) | Vadose zone soil fungal communities from Angelo Coast Range Reserve, California, USA - CZODoug2_1_08_16fungal (PacBio error correction) | ecosystem: Environmental > Terrestrial > Soil >...
GAGAAGAAAGGAGACCTTGCGCGTGGTGCTTCCTCCACGAAAAAAGACCAGCGGTGACGACCACGTTATGTTGAAAAAAGAAAAACAACGGCAGCCGAGACCGTGACATAGCGACCTTCACGCTCAGCCGCGAAAGCGCCGGGACAAGAGAAAAGTACGCCCGTGGGAGAAAACGTCAGCCGCCCGGAAGGGAGCAGCGGCGGGCTCTGCGAAAAAAAAACCGGAAACCGTCACTCCAGAAGGATCGGATCGGCAACTATAAGCGTTAAGTCGGCTGAGGGAGAAAAAAGAAAGGTCTGCTTCTACTCGCGAGGGAAAAGCTATTGGTGCTGACCATTAAAGGAGAAAAAAAAGGATGTCATCTCTGGCGGCAAACTGGGGTGCTCAAGGACCGCACGTCCGCGTATGCTAAGCGATCGGACAAGAAGAATCCATACCTCGTCTCCCCAAAGTCCGGTATTAACTATCACTTCATAAAGGGGTCGCATCGATGGTAAACCGGAAAAAGGAAAGAAAAACAACCTTTACCCTTTCTAATTGGGAGGGGGAAAAATGCAGGACGGAGGACTGCAAAGGAAGATCCTTTCCCAGCTCCTTTCCCTAGATTAAAGGGTCCGCTGATTATTACGGGAGGAAAGGGTAGACTGGGGCAATGTATGGAGGGGGGGCATCTCAAATCAGGGAGATTGCGTATCTTCACCACGCACCATTCAAAAAAGGAACGGCGTATGTCCTGGCTGAAAGAAAGAACCATCGAGGGGCGCGAAGATTGTCGCCCGGAACGAGGAAAGCCTTGGCGAAGGCTGATTTCCGGTTCGCCGGAGAGAAAAATCTTCTCTTGTTCTAAAAGGGAGTGGGAACTCACAGAATCCAGGATTAGGAAGGAAATTGTTGGCGAAGCGGACTTTTTTTTTTTTGGGGAGAAGTTCGAAGATACCCGAAGAAAAAAGGAGGTTTTGCGAAAGCGTATAAGATGGTCGAAGGGGAACACGCCCAAATAGTGGGGGGTTGAAGGAAAAAAAAGGGACCGAATGGACGCCCACCCATAGCCCTCTCATCCGCGGAAAGAAAACCCTTCTTCAGGTAAAGCGTCACCACAATGATCGCGTAGATACCAGGAAGGACGATCATATTCTTTTGAAACGTTCAACCAGAATGCGAAGGGAGGGGAAAAAGCCCGCCGACGTGTAAAAGCAAGGCCTGCGACTCCAGCGCAAAAAAAAGAGGAACGCGGAGATCAATCAAACTATCGCCATAGCCACGGCCAGAAAAAAAAAAGGGCCACCAGGGAGCCCAGTCAGGGAGGAGATGCTCAAAAGCCGCGATGGTTTTTTTTCCGCTGATCGTCGAGAAAAGGGGTGCGGTTTTGCCGTACCCAAAGATCGATCACCGCGAAAAAAGGGCGGGGGCAACAGGCCGGTCAGTGCCCCTTCTTCGACGTGTAAGGAAAAAAGAAGGATCGGTCCATGTTCTGTTCGACCAAAAAAAAAATCCTTCCTTGGCCCATACTTCTCAGGAAAAGGGGGGATGAGGAACGTCCCAACGCGCAAGGTCGGGCGAAGAGGGGCTTCGGCCGTACCGAGAGGAAGGGTTGGAGCGCATCCGTCATTTTTTTGAGAGAACCTGAAATTCGGCTCGGCGAGGAAAAAAGAAAAAAAAAATGTATGCTGCAATTGAATCCTGGAATGGGAAGAGCTTGGATGGTGGGAGCTCATCCACCCCAAAATACCGTGCTCGTACTCGAAAAGGGGGTAATTCTCTCAGTGCAAGCCGGGGGGGGGGAGGGACAAAGGATGCGGCAGAAATGGCGTAGCGGCTCTATTACGCACTTTGACTGGAAGAAAAGAGGATTCAGCGTCGAATACCACCGCGAAGAGAAGCTTTTTCTCTGCCGCATCATGGGGGAGGGGGAAAGGGACACGCGCTGGCAAAGACGCTCGCGGTGGATTCCAAAGGGTCTCCTTATCGTGCAATGGTGGGAGAAAAAATTAAAAGAAGAGGCGTCAACCCTCGTCTGTTCAAAAAAAAAAAAAAAAAAAGCTCAAACTGCGGACCCAAAGAAAAAAAAAGGGGAGCATAGTCACACAGCCGTTCAAAAAAGAAGGAAGACCTGGAGTTATTCGAAGAAAAAAAAAAAAGGGAAGGCTTCGCCTACTGAACTATCGCAAAAAACCTTCGCCCAAGTGCGCATTTTGCGCCGGTGGATGAAGGAATTCCGCATCTGGGCTTGTCTGTAGAAAAGTCACAGATCCTTTCGAGTCAAAAAAAGGCGCCTCTGATAGAAATGCCGGTCAAAATGAAGTCCATAGGAAAGAAAAAAAAGGCGCACCGAAACCACCGAGGAAGAAAAATAACGCTCCTAAGGGCCAGGAAAAGTCCCCATCGGACAAAAGGGAGGGCTATTTCTGTGACGAATCAATCAACGGCAAGGGAAGCGCGATGACCGCATCGGAAGGAACACTGCGGTTAAGAAAAGCGGCGGCCAAGAAAAAAATATCTCATCGAGTTGCTCAAACGAGGGGGGAAAGGAGGGAAAGGATGGCCAAAGCGAAAGCTCGAGATCCTCTCTCACACAAAAAGGGGAGCGAGCGATCGGTGTGCTGCAGGAAAAAAAGTCGGCCCCTCTTTGAGAAAAGATTGGCCAGCGAGCCGTGTGATTGGCCGCCGGACGTTACCTCGCCGAACGCAGTTGCGGAAAAGGAGGACGTGTCATCGCGCTGCAGAAGAAAGGGATTCTTCACAAGGAGATCCATGTGTCAGGGGGGGGATCTCGAGAACCTGGCCCTTCCGGAGGCATGGGGGGGAGGTTTCGTGGCGCATGTGCACCTGCAAAAAGAAAAAAGGCAGATGTACTCATACCGGGGAAAAAAAAGGAAAGCGCCGGGCAAAGGCAAGGAAATCGCCGATCCTGGCAGCCATTGCAGAGAAAAAAAAGATCTCAAGCCGCTTCACCGACTGAAGAAAATGCGCCCGTGTTCGCAGATAGTCAAGGAAAGAACCATGATGGCTCGCACCAGGAGGTCTTCACTCGAATGCCATATCCTGGTGACCGGCTGGTGTGAAAAAGAGGGGTCGTGGTCGCAGTGAAAAAAGTTCATGCTTTTAGGGTAGCACAGGGGAAAAAAGATCCAGGAGACCGCCATCGACAAAAGCTTGGAAGCCACCGCGAAGCGTCGCGGGGGGGAGAACAAGACTCGCCGCCAATGCGCGCATAGGAAAAAAAGGACCGAGTCTCTTTCGCGGTTGTATGAGGAGCGCATCGCCGCACTCATGACAGCAAAGTGCAGTAATTAAAGCCGCGACGCCAGAGAGGAAAGGAATGCGAATACACTGCTTTCACTGAAGAGGAGGGAGAGTACGAGGCACGGTCTGGCCGGGGCAAAAGAAACATCCCAAGCGCGAACTCTTAGAGGCTTCAAGGTCAGCAGAAGCCCGCTCAAAGATGGCATGAAAGAAAGGGTGATCTACCCTTGAGCCCTTCGGGAAAAAAAAAAGGAGACAACCTCTGCATAAGAAAAGGTATCCGCTCCGCGGGGGAGAGTTGGGACGGTCTCAGAAAGAACTAGGGAGACCAGTTCCCAAAGGGTCCGGAAGAAGTATGGGGCAACGGAAGGGGGACAGAACATGGACTATCCTGAAAAAAGAACCTTCTACAGAATGCAAAGAGGAAAACGAACCTGCAAGAAAACGGTGATCTAGTCAGCAGTTGTGTACGCAAAACCGCAACCGTGTGTACAAGGAAGGGAGAAGAAACCATCGGCGTCGCCAGCAGAAAGAAGACCTTTCGAACTTGTGGCAGAGGGGGGGTGGTCTGGCCTTGCTATGCTGATAGGGCGGGGAAGCCTCTGGCACCGGCGGAGGCCTGATGGCCTTTGGGGGAAAAGGGAAGTGATCGCGCTGAACCCGGTCTTAGCATCTGGGTTACGGCAAAGACTATTATCGGCTTGGAAAGGGGGGGAGCGATCATTGTGGTTATCGCGAGAGAACTGATGACGCTGATGTCGCGGGGAGGAAAAAAGCCTGGTCAGATGTGCTTGCCAATTCAACCCCATCACGAAGTGCTGCTTTCTCCTCCCTCTCGAAAGGAAAAAGAAAAAAGGGGCGAGGCGCGCTGAGCTATTTATATGGGGAAGAAACTTGCTTGGAAACCTTATTCAAAAAAAGGCGCTCGAAAGAAAAAGCTAATCCTTCTTCTTTTGAGTTCAAGAAAGAAAGGATGCGTCTGGTACTGGCGAAAGATCCGGGTCCGGCGACAACTGAGGACGCCAGTTTCCAAGCGATGGTGGAGTTTCGTCGAAGGAGGGAAGCCATACCATTACCGGTCCCGAAGGCTTAATGTTGCGTTGGGAGGGGGGCCGCCAATACCCGACAAATTGCCCCAGTCGAAACTTACCCCGAGAAAAGTGAGGTTCAGCTCGGGAACGGTCGCGGAAAGTGGGGGGAAAGGAGCCTGCATGAATTGTGGGGCACGATCCCAATCGAAGCCGTGCTCACGGCTGCTTTTGCGGGGGGGGTTCTCTGCCGGTTTCCCAGAAAAAAATATCCCTGATCTGATATGTAATCAGGGGGAAGAAAAGAGAATAGACATCGCTTAGCAAAAAGAGGACGTGCGGTCTGGAGCGCCATTTTTGCCCCAGAGAAGGAAGAAGAACGATATTTCTGGTCCGCACTAGGAGGGGGAGGACTCGAAGCTTAGAGGCGACCGGAAAAGAAAAAGAGGACTACCGCTATGGTGCAAAAGACTAAGAGTCCCGGCGGGAGTTACGGTTCCGGCGGGAGGGGAAAAAAAGCCCTGCCCGCTTCTGCCCTATAGGAAAAAAGGACCCCTTCGCCTGCTTGACAGGGGGGAAAAAAAGAGTCGTGCAACGTCCAGTGATTGTGAACGGCAAAGGGCGCGGCGAGCGGGGAAGGTCTGCGTTCCCAAGGCCCAGTTAGAAAAAAGCTTCACCTGCATCTCAAAAAAGAAAAAAAAAAGCGAGGGCGTGGAAGGTAATCACCACGCGCAGGGGGAAAAAAAAAAGAGAGACTCACAAAACGAAGAGGGGAGAAAAGAAGAGAATGATCCGCGGTGCGGATCTCGGGGAGGGGAAAAAAGGGAGTCCCTCCACGCCCTCGAACGGCTAAAAAAAGGGGAGGTTCGATGCAGTTGAAAGAGAGGAAAAAAAAGGGACGCAGACCGTCAACGCGCGCCAAGCGCCGGACAATATAAAAACTGACGTTTGTCCCTAATCCGCCCTTGGTAGAAAACGGCAAGCCGAAGGAGAAGGACGATCGGGCATCGCGGCCGGAGAGGGGTCCCGAAGGGAAAAGGGGAAAAAGGGATCGCAACCTATATGCGGGGAGAGACACGCAGCGGCATTGTGACGACGTTCAAGGGGAGGGGAATGGGGCACGTACTATGTGCGACCATGAATATCTGGGGAGCCCACGTCTAAACGTATTATCTCTGCGGGCACTGGTCCGCCAGAGGCGAAGCGATCGCTATTCGCGGCGCAGAAGAAAAAAAAGAAAGGGAAGAAAGGAGATGCATGGCGGTGTCGGCAGCGATGGTAACCGGCAGAGAATCCCTAAAAAAAGGGTTAGCCTCTGGCTTATATTGGATATGGGAAAGGAGGACTTCCATTCTCACGGAAAGAGCGCGGGAGAGAGATTCCAGCACAGCACGTCGAACGGCCGCTGAGGGAAACAGTGTTCGCCTGGGGCAAGGAAAGAAAAGATCTCAGGGATCTTGCCGTATGAGAAAAAAGGGGGCCGCGAACACTACCGGCCAAAGGAGAAATGTCTGGCTGAATCTTACAGCAAGACGATGTCGACGAGAAAAACAGGCGTGCGCGAAGATTTTCGACGAAAAAAAAGGCAGGTGATTTCCTTTCGCCGGGGGGGGGAAAAAAAATGGCCGCGTGTTCTAACTAAGACTTTTCGGGTGGGACTCACCAGAAGCAGGAGGGAAAAAAAATTGTTGCGTCGAGAAAAGAGGGAAGGTTTTACATCATTTTCGAGATACCAAGAAAGGGATGTTGCGAAGGCGTAGAACTTCAGAGCGGGGAGCCAGAACACTCCCCAGAACGCGTGATGGGGGAAAAAAGATGCGCCCACAATTGACCCAGAAAAAAGAAAATTCTTCATTACACAAGAGGGAGCCGAGGTAATACCCAGCAAGGCCACCAAGAATAGTCTTTGCCCGTCCACGATGCTGAGACCGGGGGGAGAAAGAACGCCTCTACTTGGGGGAAAAAAAAATACAGGGCCGAAAAAAAGCTCCCACTCCGGTTCAGCGGCACGCCGGAGGGCCATACACAACGCCTGGAATGAAAAAAAGACGGAGCCCACCGGTCGCTAGAAAGGGTGGGCCTTCCGCCTGATGGGAGAGAAGTCGACGGTCAAAAACGTTGCGGTTTTGCGTACCCAACCGTAGGAGAAGGAGGGGGCACAGGCTCTGTCAGCGTGTCCTTCTGTGGAGGAAGGAAGGAAGATCGTCCATGTTATGTTTCGAAATCCGGCCATGCACTCTCCGGCACCATCCTTTCCGTGGGAAAAGGGAAAAAAGAGTAGACCGTCCCATTTCTTCTTATACGTCAAAAGAGGGTAAATCGCTTCGGCAAAAAAGGGCAAGGTGACGGCCAGCCACATTGGGTTTTCCCGAAGGTCTTCAGGTCGATCACACCGGAGAAAAAAGACCTCTTTGAGCTGCTTATGCTGCAAGGGGGTCGAGCTTTGATGGGTGGACAGAGAAAAAAAGTGGCTCCCGCCAGACGAAGACGCGCACATACTTTGGCCTTTATTCGCTCAGTGCAAGGAAAAGGAGACACAGGATGACGTCCAGATCTGGCGGGAAAAAAGGGCTGCATCACTTCGAGAAGGAAGAGTCCGAATACCACCGCGAAAGGACTCGGTCTGGTAGACGTGGCTCGCGTTTTCTGAGGAAGGCTGTTCCCGCTGTCACGAGAGGAAGAAAAGGGCGGGCGATGCTGCGGGGCGGGGAGGTGAGGGTGGAACGCAACAGGGTTGCTACCCTAAAAGAAAAGACTCTTTTCCAGGCTCCAACGGGGGAAAACGACACCTATCGGGAAAAAAAAAAGGGTCCCATGCTCAGGTTCATAAAGAGTGAAGACCGGGAGTATGCGACCGCCATCCCGGGAAAAAAAAAAAACGACTATCTTCTCACCGTCGCATGAAGGGCGGACGGTTATGCAGTCAAGGGAAAGAATCGGCGGGCTGGTAGCAGCCATCTGCAATGGCTGCCCCATATCCTGGCGGTCCGGCCCGGAGAAAAGCGGATGCGCAATGCGCGTCGGGAGAAGAAGAGAAGGGAAAAACGACACCACCCGATTCACCGGAAAAAAAGAAACGGAAGGGCCGGTTAGCGATATACTCCATCGGACACATGGAAAAAGGTTACGAATCAAAAAAGGGAAAAAATCGCGATGACCTCAGAAGAAGCCAACTTGCGTTGGGAGAGCACGCGGCGGCCCATCCCAAGGAGGAGAAAAAGGGGACAATTCGCAGAGTTTCCCAACGAAGGTAGTTCTCGCATGAGGCCAACGCCCAGAAAGAGCGATATCTCTCCAACAAAAAAAAGAAGAGATTCTAGCAAAGGATCGGGTGAGGGGGAAAAACACTTTACGCCTCGTGGAAGAATGCGATAAGGAGGGGATTGCAAAAGGTACCTCGCCTAACAGAAGGGAGGACATTCTATTCTGGAGAGGAGGAAGAAAAGGAGCCGGCCATAAATTATTCTTCACAGAGTTACCTGAAAAAAAGTTTTCCGAGATCATAGGGATCCCCTTACCTGAACTAGCTTAGTGTGCACGGTGACTCGGTGGTTCGGTGAGGGGGAACCTGCTTGCAGATGTACAGGAAAGAGAGCTCCGTCAAGTGCCGGACAAAAAAAGAAGATGCCGAGCACAGACAAAGATGCTGTCAAATCGCTTGAAAGAGAGAAAAACGGCTTCAAAATTCGCCAAGGGGGGGGCGCATATAGGAAAAGAGAGAAGTCCTCCTGGAAAATATGGCTTCGCATCCCTCAGAGGGGAAATGCCAGACATTGGAAGAGAAGATCTTCCTCGGAAAAGGGTGTCGTGGTCCTCGGGGGGGCTTTCAATAGGGGGAAATTCAGGGGAGGGGGGGAGCAAAAAAATGGGCCGTTCACAAAACCTTGCCCGATGCAGAGAACACCGAAAAAAAAAGCTTTGGCATCCAAAAAAGGGGGGGGCATAGGCGGACATCTTTGAAACCAAGACAGCAAAAAGCTTGCGCATAGAAAAAGAAGAACCGAGTCATCTTCGCCGTGGGCTGTCACCTCGGCCGCAACTCGACGTTATGCCGCAGATGAAAGCCGCGACGGTCCACAAAGAGATGGCCGTCATCCTTTAAGACAAGTGCGATAACAAACACGGCTGAAAGAAAGGCCAAAGGGATGTGCGAAGGAAGAGGCACGGTAGCATCGCGTGGAGGCGCTCCACCCATCCAAGCTCGAACAGCGTCAAAAAATAAGCACCTAAAGAAGGGGCAGAAAAGACGGTTGTGATCGACCGGGAAGCCGTGCGGGAAAAATCACCTCATGGCCCTAAAAAAGGGGGGTATCCGTCTCCGGTGTACGGAAGAGGGAAGGAACGTCGAAAAGAAGGGACTAAAGTTTTCCTGATAGTATGGGGCAAGGGGGGAAGGGCCGAGGTCGAAAGAGGACGATCCTGACCAAAAGACACTCCGACATAAGACCTTAGGAAAGAGGTTCTCCCACTAACCGGCGCGAAAAGGGAGAGAGCAGCCGGTTGGGTACGCAAAAAAAAAAGAGAGACAACGAGAAACCATCGGCGGCGCATCCTATGCTAACAGAGAAAACTTGTTGCGCGCGGAGGAAGGGGAGGGATATGCTGATAGTGCTGGAGGTTCAGCCAAAGCTTGCCGTGGCACCGGCTTGGCGAAGAAAAAGATTTGCCGTTGAAGATGCGTTATCCTGCGCTGATCAAAGGAGGGGGTGACGGGCAAAGACTAAGAAGATGTTTTTGCTGGGTATCTCGCGATCATTGTGGGGGGAGAAAGTCAGCCCTTGCTGATGACGAGGGGAGGGGTGGGCGTCCATGCAGTCAACCCCATCAGATAACGTTCTGGTGAGTGCGCTGTCTCCTCCGCCGGGGAGAAGCGCGCTACTCCCTGGAGAGGCGCTCGATCTAGGTCAGAGGAAAAAGGAAAAAAAAAAGTGGCATTCGCTCGCAAACAATGGGGGGAAAAGAGGAAAAAGGATCTAATCCTGCTTCTTGTGAGGGAAAGAAGAGCTGATTTGCCTTCGGAAAAAAACACCAGTCGCCACTGCATTTCGGAAGAAAACTCTTCCGCTCCCGCCAGTGGGGGAAGGGGGTTTCGTCGACATCGTCGGGGGAGGTACCACAGACCATTACCGGTCCGGCCTGAGTGGCTCGGAATGGTGCGTTGTGAGAGGAGGAAACTGAGATATTCCGCCAATACCATAAAAATCATTGCCAAAAAAAAACCGAGCACATTTAGTATAGACTCAGCGTCCGTTTTCGACGTGAGGGAACTAGGGAACGGCGCCGGGGGAAGAGCCCTCCGTCCTGAAGGGGGAAAATCTAAGCCGGGAACCGGATGGCTTTTGTCAGGTTGGGGGGTGTTTTTATTGATTCTCTGAAGGAACCGATCACCGCCAAAAAAAAGTATCGGACGTGATCCGAGGGGAGTAGCGCAGCGATAGACGATCGCCTTCGCATCGCGGACGTGCAAGGGGAAAAAAAGAGAACCCGCATATATGAATAAAAGGAAGGGGTCGAACCCATATATTTCATGGGGGGGAAAAAAAGAGAGTCCCATCCGCTAGGACTCGCCGCGTAGAAGGCAAAGGAAAGAGAGTCGGAAAGGAAAAAAAAAAACACGCCGACTTACCGCTATAGGTGAGGAAGGTTAAAGGCGGGTGACGACGGAAGCCGGACCCGGCCCGCTGACCTGCCCGATCGACCGTAATGTTCACAGCAGGGGAAAAAAGACTTTTTCCTCCCACTGGCAGGAGGTGAGCTGTCCCTGCGCTTGAAGGGGGACTGCGTTCCAGATGGCCCGGTCTCGGCTGGCCCGGCTGGGGGGGGAGATTTTCACACAGAAAAGAATGCGTCACCGCGGGCTCCCGGACCCGTCGATGGCGTGGATGGAAGAAGTAGCCGACCGGAAAAAAAAAGGGCGT
>Ga0179593_1611261_pt1 | contig 10189 bp, 16 predicted proteins | sample CZODoug2_1_08_16_FD_185931 | JGI IMG/M metagenome (GOLD analysis project Ga0179593, IMG submission 185931) | Vadose zone soil fungal communities from Angelo Coast Range Reserve, California, USA - CZODoug2_1_08_16fungal (PacBio error correction) | ecosystem: Environmental > Terrestrial > Soil >...
AAAAATCCTAGGGAAATCCCTCAGAGTCGATGAACCAGGGGTGGCTGCATTCCCTAGAGGCAAGGGACCTGGGGAAGGGTCTTCCGGAGAAAGAGGAAAGAAGAAGGTCCAACAATATCGGGGGGGATCTAGAGAAGCATGCAGGGGCCGCCTCAGCTATCAGAAAAAAGAATCAGGAGGTAATAAGGAACGAAAAGGCCACACGGAGAATAAAAAAGAGGGAGGGGGAAGGAAAATATCCCTCTGTAGTGTAAAGGATTTACGAGGGTAAAGGACCTTCCTTTGAACAGAAATTGGGAGTCCCGTGGAGAAGGCCTAATAAGGAGGAAGACATCCTTGAAGGTGTTACTTGGGGGGGGGGACAATGGGGGGGGAGGGAAGGGGGGGGGGGGTTTGGGATGGGGGATGGGGAAAATGGTCTAGTATGCTTACAGAAAAAGACTTATTTAAGGAGGGAGTGAAAGAGAGGAAAAAAGAAAAATTAACTCGGGGAAAAAGGGGTCGAAGGGAGTAAGGGAAGAGAGGAGCCTTGGGAAGGGTATGCTCATGGGGTTTTTCCCGAGAAAAAAAAAGAAGATGCTGAGAAAAAAGATTTAGCAGGGGGGGACTGCGGGAAAAGAAGATGTGGGAGAAATCATACTAGAGCCTCTGTCGGATAAAACGGTCCTCGTCGAGCCAACTCCCTGAAGGGGGTGGTCCAGGGAGGGAAAAACGAGGAAAAAGGACCATGAAAGGCTGGAATGAGGCATGGGAGAGGGGTACCGCAGGTCCAGCCGCCTATCCAGGAAGTCATGAGGGGCATCGAGGAAGTACAAATTCCATCAAGGATCTATGCGCCCTTTCAATATGGGGGAAGGGTCCTAATCAAGCTATAACAAGAAAATCCTAGAGGGTTTCCAAGAAGGATTATCAAAGGGAGAGGAAAATTAATCCTGGGGGGAGGAGAGAGAAAGGATTAGAAAGAGAGGCCTTTAGGGGTCGGACCTGGGGAGGGTTTCACCTTGTTCCAAGGGGGAGAGGAAGAAGGAAAAAGCCTCCCCCGCTTACCGAGAAATCCTTAGGGGGGAGGTAACCCTTAGAGAGAAGAGATGAAACGAACGGGGGGGGGAAAAAAACTAACCTCATTTAGGGGGTTTCTAGTGAGGGGCCGCGGGGGTCTGGAAAGGTCCCGTGTGCGAAAATGGCAGGGGGAGCGGAATACCTCGGAAGCCAATCGGTGGGAAAAGGGCGGGGGGTGAGGAGGGTTAACTAAAGAGACCCGGGGGAAGACTTACCGAGGTGAGAATTCAACTGAGCCGTCATTCTGGTGGACAGAACTGGGGAAACGAAAAACTCCAGAAGGCTTTCACCTCAGAAATAGGGGGGGGGGAAGTTCCGGGGGGGAGGAAACTCTGAGTGCAAGACTTCATGGGGTTAAAGGGGGAAAAGAGGAAGGACTGAGACTTCTTGGAGAAGGTAGCGGGGAAGGGATGCGATTGCCAGAAGCCTTAAAAAGAAGCCTTGTAATAGAAAGACTTAGAGGAAAGGGAACCTGTGTTTGGAAGGAGGGCGTTCAAAGCATGCTCCTTTAATGATAAGAAGCTCCGTGAGGCCCTTTGGGAGTCATAAGGCAGTCGGAGGGTCTACAGAAAGAAACAGTAACGTAGGTGGTGGGCCAGGGCGGATGAAGGGGCCATATTAAGAGGGGGCCTTCCGGACATGCGGGAAACCGGAAGAAGGGGGGAAGGATAGGCCCTTACCTTCCCTTCAAACGGGGAGGAAGTTAAAAAAGTTAGCAAGGGGGAGTTCTGGCAAGTCATAGCGAACCAGAAGCCACAGATTTTGGTTTTATGGGGGCGTCAGGCAATGGTCTACCCTCCTGGTCGAGAGTGACAATTAACAATTACCGTTCTACTTCCTACCCACAGAGCAAACACTTCCTGGACAAGTTTTCATGGTCGAGAAGAAACTGAAAATGAAACAAAAAAAGGGGGGTCGGTCCAAGGAAGGGGTTCTTCCGCTGGTTCTCCTTTCAAAAGTGGGAGGTTTCTGTGCCGTCATTTGCGTTGCTCACACGCCCTTGACTAGAGATTATTCAGGGAGAACATTCGAAAATAATCTGGGAGAGCCGAGCTCCCCGGTAGGGGGAATAGGAGGGGGAGAGGAAGAAGGCAAAAGAGTTCCTCTGGAAACTGTTATTCCCGGGGGGGTTGGAGTGGGGGGTAGCTGGAGTAATGAAGGCTTACTCCACCATCCTTCTGCAGTCTACAAGGGGTGCTCAAGGATCAGGAAGAGGAGGGAGTGGGGACGGGAGGAGGGAAAGTGAAAAGGAAAGGAGTAAGGGAATGTGCTGAAGGATTCCCTTGAGTGGTCATTTTCTTCGGAGGAAAATCAGGGAAGCAGGGATCTTGTGGGACGAGGGGGGAGGTATTCCGACAAAGGTATGGATGTAGTTCGAAAGGCAGAGGAAACGATATTTACTTCCAGTCGGCTGGGGCCTTTAGAAAAGTGGAAAGGGGGACCGGGGGGAGGGGGATGATCGGAAAAATATCAGGGTGCTAAGAAAACTGGAAAGAATTCTGCACTTTCCCGGAAAGGGGAAAAACCTTGGGAAAAAGAATCCTCCGATAAGGGGCACTAAAATTGCAAACAAATAGTTCATCAAAAAAAGATTTCGAGATTTCTTGTTCAAAAATCCCCAAAGGGAAAAAACAACCAAAAAGAAAAGAAAAAGAAAATGTCCGTGCTATCATTCCTTTGTCCATTCCGGGGGAAGGTGGAAACTCCTATGGAAAGATCAACTTAAGGGTTAGGGGGGTCTTTATAATAACAGGGTTAAGCGGGATTCCCTCTTGGTTGACAAAGCTTTGGGGTTGGTTTGGGGAAGCCTAGATGGAGGTGCCTGTGGAAGAGGGGAAAGAGAAAAAAAGACTTGGGAGGTAAAGGGGTGTTTCCAGGGAATATAAAAAAAAAAAATGGGGAATGGTCATGGAGACCTGCAGGGTAGAAAAAAGGAAAAGTGCTGCCAGAGGAGAGAAGGTACATAAGTGGTGTGCCCTGTCGCACTTTTATAGGAAAATGATGGTGAGATGAAGAAGAGCAAAAGGAAGGCAACATCCTGGCAAAAAAAAAAGAGGAAGGAAGAGTGAAAAGGGGGGGAGTCCCGTAAACCTGGAGAAGAAGAAAGGGGGCCCTAACGTAGCAAATAGACCATCATTCTCTAGGAAATCATGAAAGGGACCCAGCTTCATGGGGGGGACGACCGTTCAGGAATCCGACCAGAAGAAAAAGGGAAAGTAAAACTCCCACCGACTTTTATCTTGTACTTATACACAGAAGAAAATCTTTGAGGGAAAGGAAACTCGAAAAAGGGAGCTACAGGAAAGGAAGGAAATAAAAAAAAAAAAAAAAAAAAATCCTTACACCGGCACTCAGAAGTACCCCCTAGAAGAAGGTCCCGCTCAAAAAGAGAGTTAAAAGGGCTGCCCTAGGAAAAAGGGTCACCAGGAAGGCGTAAGGTCCTGAGGGGGAGAGGGAAGGCAATTTACGTTTTTTTTTGTGTTTTGGGGCACGGGGGCTTGTTGGGGTGGGGGGTTGCGGGTAGGAGAATCTGTTCGGAGGACTGAAGAAGGGTAAAGGGATCGTTCAGGAGGGAGAGCTATGGAGGTCGGCGGGTAACCTAGGTGTACAGGAAGGGGGTGTAAGGGGATCCTGGGGAGTATGACAGGGGGGGGGGCCCACGTGAAGGATACTTGAGGGGGGGGGGAAGCTAAGTTTGGGGAACTACTCAAGTAAGAGAATTGGGCTGGGGGGGGGCAGATGTTCGTGGAAAAGCAAATGACTCAAAGAAAGGGGGTTCCCGGCCTTTCAACGGAAGACGATTCAAGAGGTTTACCAGAAATTCGGAAGGGGGACTTCAGAGAGTGAAAAGAGGGAGGTCATCTTCGCAAGGAAGAAGGGGAGGACAAGGAAAAGCTGGGTTTCTAGCTTATAAGTAAAAGGATTGAGAAGGAGGGAGCATGGGGGGGGGTGAGGAAGGACTGAATAGAGGGAAAAATCAATGAACTAGATGGAAAAAGGGAGAAGGGAGGTGTCAATTTCCAGCTGAAAGTCAAGTGAAACTGAGTCGGGTTTGAGATGGGGTAACAAGGGAAGGAGACGGAGAAAAAAAGGTCTATACGTGGGGAGGGAAGAACGGACAGCTCAAACTACACTTAAACATGCGCACCGAAAGAGGGTCCGGAGAATGAAAGAAACTTTCCAATCTGGACTCGAAGACAGGGTGGGGCATTCAAGGGCCGCCAGTAATCAGGGAAGGGTTTTTTCTAAATTTGAGGAGTTCGGGGGGGCGAGATCCTCTCGCCCGGAACAAAGAGGGAACGGCCTGGAGGGTAGGGTTCCTTGGTAATCAGAAAGAAAACAAGAGTGGGAAACTTCTCGGGGAGAGAATGAATGCCGGCTTCCAGTAAAAGACTGCAAAGAGGGGAAAAAATCAGAAGGAAAGTTCTTGCCATCGTAAGCTGGAATGACAGGTTGGAGCGAAAATGGGAAAGCCTGGGGAGAGTTATCAGGAAAGAAAAAAGGGAAGAGGGACTTTTGTGTACACCCTCTTAAAACGAAGTTCATTGAGAAGAGAAATCATGAGGGTAAGAGGAGAAGGAGAAAAGAAGGGTGTAGGGAGGGAGAAAAGGGAACCGGAGGGGGGGGGGGGTACTATTCCTGCTCTTCTCCGGAAAGGAACTTTAGTAAAGCTCCGGGCCGTGGAAAGAATTTGAGGAACGGGAGGATCAGCCAAAAAAAAAAAAAACACAAAAAAGAAAGGGTTTTGGGGCTACCATCTCCAATTCCACGAAAAGGGGAAGGTCTCATGACAAACTTGGAAAGGGGGGAGTCCTGACGAAGCTTGACCGGAAAAAAGGACCCCGGAGCAGGAGAGTGAGAAGGGAAGGGGCTGCTATTTAGGGCACGCCTTCTTGTCTGAGTACAAAGTTTCAAAGGAAGCTGGTCCGAGAAAGGGACGGAGAAAAGAGAAAAAAGGAGAAAAAACCGCCCCTCCAGGACCGGCACTTACGCGAGAAGAAATTCACCTGAAACTTGAAGGAGTTCTAAGTAAGGACCCGAGTTCCTAAAGAAAGGACAGAGGGAATCGCATGGAAGTGGGGGTCTGAGTGCCAATTTTCTGACCACTTACAATGAGGGTATAGGTTCATGGTAGATGGGGGATCAAGGAAAGGGGGGGGATTTCCTGATAGAAATAAACCCTTCGTTGAATCTTTCAGAGACTAAAAAGGAATGAGGGAGGCTTGGGGTGGAAAAAGGAACTATCTACTGTCATCTCTCCTCTGACCCTTAAGAATTCTCAAGGGGGGAGAAATGATCGAGGGAGAAAAAAAGTCAATGACGTGGGGTGTGGGGGGGGGGGGGTGGTTGGGTGGGGGGGGGGGGGGGGGGGGGGGGGGGGGGGGGAACTGGAAAAGGGGGGGGGTCTCCAAAAAGGTCCAGGCTGGGGGATGAAGGGAAGAAGAGAAGGGCCCTTGTGAGTACCAAAGGAAAAGCTCAAAAGACCGAAGGGGGAAGGACACACGAGAGGGGGGTATAAATTCATAATCCTACTCCTCTTCGAAGAAGGGCAAGTTCTGTAAGAGGGGTTGACTGAAAGAGAGGGAGTAACTTCCCCGAAGGGGGAGGAGATAAGGGGAGTCAAGGAACTGGGTAATAGGGTTTTAAACACATCTAATAAGTCCCGGAGGAATTGAGAAGGAGAAAGAGGGAAAACTTGAAGGGGGAACGGGAACAGAAAATTGGCTCAAATTCTAACGAATCTTCGAAAGGGGAAACTACCAAAAGGAAAAAAAGGAAGGGGAACGCAAAAGGAACAAAAAGGAATCGTAAGAAAAAAGACCAACCAATACCAAACGGCATTCACTTCACAAAGTTCCTTTAAGAATGAAAGGGGACTTAAATGGGGGGGGCTCAAGGAAAAAACTTAGGAAGGGAGGGGGTTAGGGAGACGCAAGGAGAGGGGTTACTGGGAAAAAAGGGGGGGGTACAAATACTTAGATGTTTTACTTCCCGAGTGGTGCGTGGGGGGGTTGGGCACAGGAAGAGAGCTGGCGTTGGCTTCGGGCGGAGCCTTGGCGGGCGGGAACTTTCGAACTTTCGTTTAGCGGCAGATTCAAGAGGAGGAGGGGGGGGGGGCTAGATGTGCGAATTCGAACCTCCAGTACGGCCGGTAGAGGATCGGGGGTGAGGGAAGGGGTCAATAGGGGGGGCCGTGCTCTTATGAGTAAAATTCAGGGGGTGTCTATATCTTTGCCGGATTTCAAAAAAAAAAAAAAAAAAAATAAAGGACGGATGGGGTAAGAAGGGCCCCGTCTCATCCGTATCCCGAAATCTGGGACCTGAGGAAGAAAAACCTGTAAGGAAAAGGACATCAGCAGAGGAGAAAAGATCCGGCCAGGGAAAGTTAGGAGCTTCTCATCCACGAGAGCTCTTAAAAGAAAGTTTTATCGTACTAAACTCTTGAGGGGAAGAAGGAAAGAGGGGCGCCGGAAGAGAAAGAACCTGAAGGAAGAAGGACCATCAACAAAAACCCGCAACACCACAAACCGAGGTGAAAATCAAAAAAAAATATCCGAGGAATACCAGGAGAAGGAATTTTTAACAAGAGGAAAAGGAGCCCGGGGAGAAAAAAAAGTGAAAAGAAGGAAAAGGAACACTCCAAGGGAAAGCATCCTTTCCTTCTTCAGGTTATTCCGTGGACGGGTTCAATTGGAGATTTGTGGGAGGGATTATCTCGAGAGGAGGGATCAAAGGGAAGGTCGCGTAAGGGGTGAACACCGAGAACGGGAGGAAAAAGGGGAAGATGGGTGTCCCCATGTTTGCTGTGGAGGGAGGGAATAAATAAAGAGCCATTGAGGGAAAAAAAAAGGGAAGGGGAAAAGGGGAGGGGTAGAAAAAAATAGGATTACTGGAGGTTGTTTAAAGAAAAGCAGGTACTCTCACAAGCGAGGAAAAAACATCTTCAGGTGTCTAACTGGGGGCCTAGGAGGGATGGTGAAGAAAAAAGGCCTTTAAAGGAAGGGGGCAAGAGAAGGAAAGGGGGTCTAGGCCTCTACAGTATCTGTAGGGGTCCGAGCTGTGAAAAAGGTCTTAGGCGAATATCGTCGGAAAAAGGTACCGAAGGGGAAGATCCAAAAGGAGGTCCTAATGTGGCTTCCTAGTCCTGTGCATGAGACAACTCATAAAAAAATTCAACTTCAGCTGGGGAAAAGGTCAAGAGAAAACGTTTCTCATGGAAAAGAGAACTTGAGCAGAGAAGCTGCAAGAAGAAGAAAAGAAGGGGAAACTCATTTAAAAGGTGTCGCCGGTTACTTTTGTCAAGGATAGAAGGAAAAAAATTGTGGGTGGAGAAAAAAAAAGTCCATACCCGAATGAGATGGTCAATGAAGGAAGGGAGAGGGTATCACACGAGACTTACAATTTTCCGGCGGGTCGGTGACTTAAGAAGAAAGGGGGGGGGGGGTGTTGAGGGGAGAAAAGGGGAGAAAGAGGCGGAAACCAAAAAACGGGACAAATCCCTCTTAAGGCAGATTAGGGGGCTGGTACCCAGACATCCATGGACGGACCTCAGGAAAGGAATTCTTCCTCCGGGAAATGGGGAAAAGGAAGGCCCAAAGGGAAAGAGTAAAGGGCCATCAAAGGTGAAGGGGGGGGAGAACGGGCAAATTTTCTGGCCAGAGGGGAGGAGCCTAGCTTTAAAGAAGGAACCTCCGGATGTTGTCGAAGGGAGAGAGGAAAAAACTAGGGGAAAGGGGCCGATGAGAAGTGATCATTACGCATCTCGTCTTCGCATGAGAGAGAGGGAAGCTAAAAATCAGGTATGAGGAAAAGGAATCTGAGAGAGGGGGGGTTTGGTGGAAGGGATGAGATGACCTGCACCGCTTTTACAGAGCTCTCGTGGCCTGCAGGCTTAAGTCACCTGTGAGAGCGAGCAAAATAGCGCAAAAGATCTTGAAGAAAAAAAATTCCAAAAAAATTTAAACAGGTTTGGGAACCCTGAGGGAGTCTGTGAAGGTGTCCGGAAAGAGGAAAAGGTTCAAAAAAAGCAGGGGGGGGGGCTATGAGTTACTTTAAAGGGTTCAGGAAAATCTTGAGGGCACGAAGAAAAAATGGGGAAAGCCCATTTTTTTTGGGGGGGGGGGTGGGGAGTCCGCATCTGTCATTTTCTCAAGGAAGAGGAGAGGAGCAAAGTCAAAAAAACACCAAACGAGGGGAGGACTCTGGAAGGAAAAATGCCTTAAAGGAGGGGTTGGATCGGAGAAGGAGCCGAAGAAAACGGATTTCCCGGCCTCTGTTGGTTATCAGGGGATTCCGAAATACGGCCAAACAGGAAGAAGAAGTTATGATAAAGAAGGGGGAAAAAATTCATCATTGGATCTTGCCTCGAGGAAATCATGGCCGTCTGAAAAAAAAACTCAACGAAAAGGAAAAAGGGAAAGAATTAGAGAGGGGGAAGGAAGGATTGTATAGGGAAGTCCTTAAGGTGCCTCAAAGCTAGAGGGAGGAAACTTATTGAGAGAGGAAGTCATCACAGGGGGGAGCCGGGAAAAGTCACACGAATGGTGAACATGATGGAGAGATTCGAGACCATAGAAAAAATTCCTATAGCAAGAGATAATTCCCTAGTCGAGGAAAAAAATTTTCAGCCCTAGAGGGGGGGGCGCTGGGGACCCGAGTCTTTTCTATAAGGGAGAAGAGTCAAGAAAAGCCGAGAGAAAAAGGGAACAAATCACGGGGTTCTCGTCCTCGCGGAAGTCGAACGGAGCATTCTAAGGGAGCAAGAAAAAGAAAAAAAAAAGAAAATTACTAAAAAAAAGTGACGGAGATGACCGAAAAAAAGGGTGTCCAACGAAGGGGAACCTTGGAGAAGTTGCACGAAAAAAAGAAACAGGACGAGAGCTCATTCAAATTGACAAGGTACTGACTACCGGGGGAAAAAAAACCAAAGACCAAAGTCATGGGCGGAAAAGAAAAACAAAAGAAAAGGAAATGGAAAGCACAAGAGAAAGGAGGGGGAAGCCGTAAAACTTTCATTCATTCAGAATTTTGGAGAGAACCTCCTTCTGGGTAAAACTCTCGCGAGGGAAGAGGGGGGGGAAAATCGGATTGGAGCGGGAATTGAAAAGCTGTTTAGGGTTTTTTGGTGTGTAGGGTGGCAATTGTGATCTGCCCAGAGGAGAACGCAGAGGGTCCCTTCGATGGAGGAAAAGGTTGACGTGTTCTGCTGAGGGAGGCTGAACGGGGGGAAGGGAATTTAGGAAAAGATGTCCCTCAGGTTCCTGGACCTTCATACCGGGAAGAAGAATTCCTGGTGCTGGTTGGAGGAGTTAGAAGAAGAAGGGGTCATAAAAATGAATCCACACAACCAGGGATCGTGAGTAATAGTGGGGGACCCTTACTCAGCACAATCTCATATCAGGAGGAGAGAGAAGGGGGGGTGGGGGGATGGAAGGGGGTGGGGTGGGGGAGAGGAGGAATGGGGGGGGGGGGGGGGGGGAAGGTTAGGGGGGTTAGGGATGCGAGAGAGGGCGAGCATGAGGGGAAGAGGGGGGGATAGGTGATGAGGGAGAAGGAGTATGCTAAGAAGGAGGCAAGACCCTTCCCCCTCCTTGGAGGGAGAAAGTGTCCCTTACTCACAAAGGAGGGTCAGTACTTTGCCGAGGAGTGAGAACTTCTTTCGGGGGAATCTTCTTGCAGAGAGATAGCTCGAAAAAGTCAGAAAAGAATCACAAAGAAAGAAGATTCATAAACTCATGAACGTCACTAGTGGAAAGGGGCCTCAAAACCTTAAGTAAACCAACACCTCAAAAAGAGGAAGGGAAAACCAGAGGAAGAAGGGTACACATATCCGCTTTCAAAGAGATAGATAGCAAGATGCCGTTTAACAGATTCGGTCCTGGAGGTCACTAGAGTATGTTCAAGGAGAAAAGGGGGGTTCCTTCTTGGAAAGTTTTGTTGGGGAGAGTACGCAGACTGGGGGGGGGGAGGACAAGCATGTGGTATAAAAAGAGCTTATAGTATCCAGAAGTCGAAAAGAAGAAGATTATAGAAAAACTAGGGGGGATCGAAAATGAATAAGGACATCCTGGTGCTTTTCGAGCATGTTTGTTCCACTAGGAGAGGGTCGGGGGGCCCACCGAGGAATTTA
>Ga0179593_1643560_pt1 | contig 10189 bp, 7 predicted proteins | sample CZODoug2_1_08_16_FD_185931 | JGI IMG/M metagenome (GOLD analysis project Ga0179593, IMG submission 185931) | Vadose zone soil fungal communities from Angelo Coast Range Reserve, California, USA - CZODoug2_1_08_16fungal (PacBio error correction) | ecosystem: Environmental > Terrestrial > Soil >...
AAAATCTCCCTGAGAGGAAAAAAAACTTCTGGGGTCTCATGGGGTAAATTACAGACCAGGAAAGTCCCTTCTCTAGAGAGAGAGGTTAACAAAAAAAGGTCAAAGAAAGAGGTGAGAAGAATCAATGCCCAAAAAAAAAAGATCACGAGGGCGAAACTTCACCCTGGGCCTGATTCCCCCTCCAGAAAGACCCCAAACTCTCGAGCAGAGAAAAAGCCCGAGAAAGTTGGGGCACCTCCCAATTTGATGCCCTGCCCCATTTAAAGGAAAAGGTAGGGGGACATCGTGTGAATGACCACGTACAAGGGGAGGAGGGGTCCCTCCTTCCTCAAACGGCCAACCGCCTGGTAACGCCCTTCCCCAAGGGACTCGGAGCGTGGAGTTTGTTTGAAAATGCAGAAACGAAGCCGGCTTTAAAAAAAGGAGCAGGAGGCCAATTCTGCCAAGAGGAAGAGCGCAGACAGAACTCCCCCGTATCCACTGGAACTGACTAAGGGAAAATGCGTGTTTAGGGGAAAATCAAAAAACCGCGGTTCCTATTCAAGAAAAAGGGCATCCACCCTTGCATTGGATCAGTCTAAAACGAAAATCACAGCCAACACTCAGTGCCGGCGGAAAAAAAAACCGATGCCCGTACCTACCCTCCAGCACTCATTTTTTTAACCAAAAAACTAAAACGCAAGATTTCCAGGCGGGGCTTTGAAGGGGGGGAGGGCCGGGGGAACTTGTCGAAAAACAACGACCTGATTGGTTATCCTACAATCTGACAAGACCCAACTTCTTAGGGTACTTCGGGCAGTCTTTAGTAACGGAAAGTAAAATCGACTACTTGGGGTGAAGGGAAAAAAAAGAAAGCCAAGCTTCGTCCCCCCACGTCGAAATCGTATGGCAGGAAAGTATGTTTTTCAAGCAAATGCCAGAAGGGATCCAGCCTTCAAAAAAAGCCGGTGAAACACACCCCACTCAGAGAGGACCCGGCCTTCACATCACTTGTGAGGAGCAAGGGTGGCCGGGCGGCTGAAGTGGTCCGTGAGTGGGAACACTCCGCGAGCCGTTCACAAGGAAGAAAAAAGCACCCCCTAATTAGAAAGGCCGGGGGGGCAAGATCATTATATAAGGAAATAGTGGGGAATGGCCCCCTTCATCTCATCTAGGCGCCCGTCCCCAGGACCTAAGTAATAACTCTGGTGGCAACGCCTTGCCGTAAATCAACCGGCGGGGTTGCCGGGGAGCCTCGCCCGCAGAGCTGGGGGGGGGGGTCCTCAATGCGAAGCCCACAGGTTCTGTCTGAGAAAATCATAGCGGGGCAGGGGCTTGTGGAGGGGACAGCCCCGACCTGAACGGCGCGGACCCCCCTCGCGTCAAAAAAGGGAGGAAAAAAATTACGTTTCTGGGCTTCGAGGGCGAGCTCTGAGCCGGTGGCAAAGCCTCTCCCCAGCTAAAAGCGGGTCAAACTACAAAAAAAAAAAAAAAAAGGCTAAGGCCAGTCCGGTCCCGGTCTCAACGGAATGAATCGCTCCCTACGTGGGGAGAAGGGTGTTTCCCTCCTCCCACCGCCGAATGCAGATGAAACCCCCCCGGAAAAAAGGGGTACTTAACGTTGAGGGGAAAAAAAGCAGGCGATCGCAGACCGTGGGGTAACAGCCCTGGCGTGTTGGAAAAGACCCTTTTTACGAGGAGCCGGTGTATGGGTACTGGGAAAAATTAAGTGGTGACTGAGCAATCAAACCAAAACGGGCCTTGCGCCCATCACCTCAAAAAAAGGTGCACCATCCAGGCGTTGACTGGCATCCTGCGAAGAACTCACCAATAGATTGGTAAAATCGGAACCTCCCTCTTCCCGCGTTAAGCAACCACCCCGCACCACTCGGCGGAAAAGGAAATACAGACAAACCCATTCCAGCATCCGCTTGCAGAAGAGAGTTGTACCCTAGAACGATGAAAGGGTTCAGGGCGGGCAAGGAAGAACGGGTTCAAAATTGGTCAGCCGAGACACCGCGGGCCCACCGCCCTACATACTCACCTTCCACTCTGAAATCAATCGCACAGTCCCCCCAAGAGAACCGGGAATCCCGCTTCTCAGGAATAAAGACGCCGGTTGAAATCAATGGCCTTCGATTACACAAGCGCCTCGACGTCCACGAACCCTTCCTTCTTCTCTGTCCTTCCCAGAAGACCGACGATCTGAATTAAGGGCAGGGAGGGAGTCCCCGGTGAAAGGCGGAGAAAGCAAAAATTTTCTGTACTTGACCACTTCCAGACTGAGGGGTGGGTCAGTAGGGACCGTCTTTTCCGCGACAGGAGAGCAGGAGGAAGAACGCCACAGCGTCAAAACCAAAGGGAACCTCGAGGCCGCCCCCTTAGAAGGGACCGAAGGAAGGGACGGAGTTTTAACTTCCCAGAAAAATAAAAGGCCGAAAGGGGGCAGGAGAAACTGATCCACTAACATTGTGACTGATCGCTCCTCCAACACAAAAAGAGGAACGGGCCACCCGCTCTCATGGGGCTAATCGGGGGCCCAGCTTCCATTGGGGGAGGGCCCGCAGATTTCCCAACCTTTCTGGTGTCACCAACGACTGAGGAATAAAAGTTTACCGTTTGGAAGAACCTCGAAAACGGGAGTCGACCGACCATGGATCGCAAGAGTTTCGGGCGACCATCAAAAGGGAAAGAAAGCCCGGACGGCCTGAAATGTGGCGACGAAGTGCCCAAAAGTAAAAGGCATTTTCCCCCGGGGATCCCTGGGAGGGGTTTTTCCCAGCAGACAAGAGAGGAGTTAATAAGAGGCAGGCCCTTGGTGACGCTCAAGGGGGGAAAAAAAAAAAAAGCGTGGGACGGAACCCACCAGGAGGTACACCAGGGAAAGAGATCAGGGGAGCTAGAAACGCGTGGATAATGGTGTGCCGTCAGCCCCCTGGGAAGAAGTCAAGCTTGTTTGGAAAAGCTTTGGTCAACCCCCTGGGCATGGACTGGCGGGTCGGGGAAGGGCTCTTTCTTCCCTCACAGCAGCACTTGTAGTACGACCACCCAACCATCTTCCACATGCCAAAACATCACGAACGCAGGCGGACGCCGCGCCAGTCAGGCCTTTATTTGGACTTTCATAAAAGGCTCCCCTCTCTCCTTGGGGTAACGCCGGTCCATTGATGATCTTGGACCCTGGATACTCATTCTGGGGGAAATTGGTTCAAACCGACGTCAAAAGGAGTGGGCAACCCCTCTACGAAACTCGGAACGCCAGAAATGACCAACCAAAAAAAATTAAAGGGTCCCCAGTAAAACGGGAGGGGAAAAAACCAACCTCCCTGAACGCCAAGAGCCTTCAAAGCCTCCAGAGGGGAAGGCCGTCTTCGTCTACTTTCAATGCGAGGAGAGCAACGAGTACTACGGGGGGGATTGGGGTACAAAAATCGTAACCAAAGAAAAAAAGAAGAAAAAGAGCCCAACCTGAGGTTTCCCCGCAGACTCCTCGCTAAAGAGGACGCACATTTACCTTTATTCTCGCGCAAAGCGGGGTAGGTCAAGGAGGGGAAGAGGTCAGGGGAAAGGGAAAAGAGGAAGTTGGGCAAACAAGTTCTCCAAGCTGAGTACCAAGTGGAAGATAATCAAGGAAAATTCAAAGGTCTCATCCCGGACCTGGAGGGGGGGTAGCCTTCTCAAAATAGGAGGCTCCCCCTCACTAAAAGTGAAAGGGAAAGACAATTTCCGCGGAAAAAACCACACTTGGGAACAATACCTACATCCCAAAAGATAAAGAAGGAGATACTACCCGGCCGCCAAGAAAGAAACCTTTCGGGAGGAGTAGGCACTCTCTGAAAGGGGGGGGCCCGGGTCCAGGGATGAAGACGCTTCGGAGAGTAGAAGAAAATTAAGGGGGCGAGGCAAATGACAGTCTAAGGGACGTCGCCTGCTAAAGAAACACTCACTTCCCCAAAACAAAAGGGGGACCTGAGTCTGTGGAGGGCAATTGGGTTTCGATTTAAACCTGCCCACGGAAGCACCCTCCCACCCAACCCGTGGCTTAAAGGGGGATAGAGGGTGGGGGGAACTAATTGCAGCCATCTCCTAGCTGGCGGGGCGTCGGGGGTGACGCGGAAACGAGGGGAAAGAATTTAGGTCCGGCTCTCCACGTGAACCCCTCCTGTTAAAGAAGGGTGATCGCGGGTTTACTCAAAAGGGGGGGACCGGTACAAAAGGTCTTAGTATTGTCAGGTGGAGTACTCGTTAACCAGGGGGGGAGTTAACACAATCCGTAATTGGGAAGGGCTAATGCTCACGACACCACTTCTTTCCCTCAAAGAGCGCCTGGCCACACCACCCAGATGACAGGGGAGGTCTTGGCATTTCGGAAAGGTCTCTTTAATGTCACTTCAACCGTGCTCTTTGGAAGCGACCCCACGGGTCATAGGCTTGTTTCGGGCATGCATAGCAGTCCTTCTTGAGAGTTCCCTAAAGGGTCCGAAACCTCTTTGAACACTCTACGGTCACGTCCAGCCCAAAATGAGCTTTGGCCCAGATGGGGGGGCGCCTCTACCTATAAGGATCTCGTTGGAACTAGTTCAAGTCCAAAAACTAGAGCTCGGCTCTGGACCGGGGCAACTCTTAAGGCGGGAGACACCTGGGGGGTCTTCCCAAGAAAATATAGAAAGTGGACTCCCGTTAGTCGCCCATGGGCGGGTGACCCGTTCCGGGGGTGGAGATACCGTCTTTGGGAACTCTACGTACCAACGCCTTGGAATTGCTGGAACACTAATTAGTACCAGGAGGAATGGAAGAAGGACAGTACCATACAGGGCCCAGTCTGCGGAGCAGTGCCTGTCAGGACCGTTGCCGGGGAAAAAAAAAAGAAAACTTTAAAAGAAAGGGTACTTAGGTCCCGTCCAATAGGTCCTTTGGAGGGCGCATTCAAGGACCCAAAGGCCCCAGCCCTTTGTGTAAGGTAACCCTGGACCTCCTTATCTCCGCCCTCTAAGAATGGGGGGGGGAGGCGAGCCGGGAAACGTTCCAAGGTGTAAAAGGAAATTTTTAACTTTGATAGGGCACAAAAAAAACCACACTTTGGGAAAGGGGAAAGAGATATCCCGTAAAGCGGGGGCTGTTGAACGAACTGGTACCCCCTCTAGTAACAGGGCTGAAAACGAATTTCTTGGAGGATCATAGGAAGGACCAGTTCCCTCAAAAAAGGTCGCTGGAAAGGGGGGGGGGGGCAGCACCACTGGAAAGCTGTCCACTTGTGGGTTCCATCTCAATAGGATACTTAATCTCTGCAATCAACTGCCCGGGGCTTTGCAACCAAGTATCCCTTTCGGGCAAAGTTCAGGGGAAGTAAGGGTCCACATAGTAGTACCAATTCTCAGGTAAGTTCCGAAGGTTGCCGAAACAGAGAATCATAACTTCCCCGTCGGGTGAGTCTTCAAAAGGCGAAGGGGGAGGGAACCGGGTCATGAGTCCGTCCTAAAGGGGAACAATCTCTTTTTGTAACAATCTGAGTTCCTTCCACCAGGAAGAAGGGAAAAACGGAACACAACTCCTAAGAAAAAAACGATCATAGCTTGGAAGGGGAACAAACGGGTCTTTCTCCTCTACAGAAAAAAAACCTTTCCCGTCAACCTTCTAGAGCGGTGAAGAGGGATTAAAACTAGGTCCCTTTCAACTAGAATTAGCACGATATCATGATTTGCCCAAGAAAGAAAGCGACTATTGGTCAGAAGTAGGGCAAAGAGCAACAAGAGAAGTATTGTCTTTAAGAAGTTTCTGGGGGAAGTAAAGCTGGGGACCATTCTCGGTTAAGAGCGGGAGCGTTCCATCGTTAAAACAAACTTTAGACGGACCGTACCGACAGGACGAGTTCCACACCTCCCCTGATAGCCGATCCAGGGAAGTCGGGTTTGGCCTCCTTATGATAAAGCCGAAAGGAGAATCTCTCCAGGGGCCCCCGGAGAGAAGCAAAACAACCGCCCCCTAAAGGAAGAGGGGAAGTGTCCAAGGGGAAAGAAACGCACGTAAAGGGGAGAAGGTCTTTCATTGTTGTCCCAGGTGGTCTCGGAAAAAAAAAGCCAACCGACCAAGGAGCATCAAAAGCCCGGTCCAGGATGAAAAAGGCGTTGTGCTAATTGATAGTCACAGGAGCAAGCTTCCCCAGTGAAAAACGTCAAGGGGGGCACCTAAAGCTCAGCGGGGGGGAAAGGAGCTAGCCGGCCCAACCTACTCAACGGTTCCAACCGTGGGAATAAAAAGGGCCTTGAATTCCTGGCTGTTTTGTTAGGTGATAAAGGAAGGGTGGATCCGGATCAGAGTGGGTGCTTCAAAACGACACGTTTGTGAAGGAAGTGGGTCGACCTACCTCAAGGGGTCGCAGGGCCGGGAAAAGGGTGCGGCGAAATCCCTAGTTGTACGGACTGGAACCCAACGACTTCTGCGCGGGCTACGCCGGGCTGAAACGGACAAGCCCTAGCAAGAAAGGAGAGAAAGGGGGGGGGGGACGTGGAAAAACAAAAATCGAATGAATCAAAAGATCGTTCCATCTCATCCAGGCGGCAGGGGAGAGAAGTCCCCCTGGGGACTCCAACTTGAGGAGAGCTAGTGACGTGTTCTCAAATTGTGGGGCGGGGACGAATACGGGAAGGGGGAAGGGTGGTCAACCCAAAATTCGCCAAAATCCTTACTCTTTTTTTGAGGAGAAAAAGGGGGATTGTCAGAACAAGGGGAAGGGAGTAAAAGCGCGTCGGCTGCGTAAGAAAAAGGCGGCAAGGTTTAACGGAAAGGTGCAAAAGTGTTTTAACGGGGAGGGTAAAAAAGTCGATCATTCTGGGGGCATGAGGACTACGCCTGAGATGGGTTGAGCAGCGCGGCGGTGCCAGAAAAATCGATCTCATTCAAAGAGGGGATCGGTTCAAAGAACTCACCTGCGGCCGGGGGTCAAAAAAAACACCTCAGGGAATCATAATCGGAGTCTACTCTTCCATCACAGAAAGAGAAAGGGGGACCCCTTAGGCGAATGGATTGTTGTTTGAAGAAAGGGTTTGTCTGCCTGTCATTTGCGGCCGAAAGAAAAAAAAAAAAAAAATGCCCTAGGGGAATTAAAAGGACCGGCCCGCCCGGCGCAAAAAACGGGACCGGTCCAATCCATGAAGAAAGAAAAGACTTTCCACGCAACCCCCCGGAAAGGGCGCCGCCCCATCTCACGAAAGGAAGAAAACCATCCTCGAACCTGAAGGATCACGGTGACGCGTTGGGGTCGCAAACGAGAAGCGGACTCTCCCAACCTCGCCATCTTACTGACAGAGACCTGGGGGGGACTTTACGTGTACCAGCGGGTATCCAGATGTTTGCCTGGTCACGGTTCTGGTGTAACGCGGGCGCAGGCAAGGCAAAAGGAGGGGACGGGCACCAGTCCTGACCCTAACTGGGGTTTCCCCGAACCTTCGTGCCAAAGCCACTTGTCATAGCTACCTTTTCGGCTACTGAACTGTTCGAGGGGGGCACGAAGGGCGCCTGCGCCGACCTGGAAGGAGGCCCTTTGTAAGAGGGGGAAATGCCGCGTCCTGATAACGGCCCACAAGTAGCGTTGGAAAGTTTGCGAAGTGGCCTTCTCTCAATCTCAAAAAAGTATTATTAGGTAAGAGAGAGATTCTACGGGGAAAACCCCCGGCCGGCGCAGTCGTTGCATCAACGGGAAGGAAAAGGGAAAGGTGGCGGTACATTGCCGGAGAAAGTCGGTGGGTTCACTAAATGAACTCCTCGGGGAGAAATGTCACCTCAGAAAAGAGTGCCAGGGGGGGAACGCCGACAGTCGCTCTCCCTGTCTTCTTAGCAACCGGCATAAGTCCTGACGAAGCAAAGAAGGAGAGGGAAGGGAACCTCCCGAAAAACAGTGAACTTCTCCTCCGGACCCAGACCAACATGCACCGGTAGGGTGGTCAAAGACTTTTTCCCACGCAATTGACCGAAGGAATGTTGCATAGGGGGGGGGGGATCAAGGGAGACGCGATGCGCCTCGGTTCATCTGGAAAAAAAAAGCCCCCCACACAAGGGAAGCTAACAAGCGATTAAACCTACGTTAAATGTGGGAAGGATACCCTTTCCTGGGACAATGGGACCGTAAACGGGGGCCTTCAGGACCGGTTTTTCGTTGGGCGACGGCGCTAGAAAACCTGAAAATTCAGATCTAAGAACAGACAAACCCTTGCCTTCAATAGTCAAAAACCACTAAGGAATCGACATAAGGGTACCCCGAAGCAGTCCAAAAAAATTGGGGCGCTTGGAGAGGGAACCCGCCCGAATCGGAGGGGAAGGGAAGAAGGGAGGGTTCTTTAACAATCACGGACGTAGACCCCAGGGAAAAATCAATGAATTTCACCTTGAAGGGAGAGGATGCAAAGCCGCTATTATTGGGGGAAAAACTCAAGAGGGGAAAGGTGCTCAGCCCCGACCCCAGAAGGGGCCACTTTAGCTCCAACAGTACACACCCAAGTGACACCCACGGCTCCACCGGCCAAAGCGTTTATCAACTTCCGCCCGACTAAAAAAAAGGAAAAAAATTACGCGATCGGGAAAAAGAAAAGGAAAAAAACCGCACCTCACGCGTACGAAAGTCAAAAAGGGGGAAACCAGAGAGAGGCCCCTCAAACCAATCAGTGCCCTCCACCCCTCAGGAAGAATGTCGAAAGGTAACCTGTATTCTCGCTAAGAATTGTCGCGGGGTGTTACGAGGGCTTCGAGGCGCTTGAAGAAAAGGAAAAAAACGCAAAGCTAGAAAAGGAGGGTAGAAACCCAGAAAACCGGGAAAAGAAGTATGCCTGAGTTCTAGACACCAAACCCCCCACCCCCCAAAGGAGGAAGGTGACTTCACGGAACCTTTCCAGTCCTGCCCTTTCGTCTCATAGGGAAAACTGGTACTCTGCCGAAATCCGAAAATAAAAGAACTATAACAAGGAAGCGACGGTGGAACCCCCCAACCCAACCAGCATATGGAGGGGAAAGGGGGGGTCGTCAAACCTGTGGAAGGGAACCGAGTGCTGTCCAGCTTCTCCTCGGGGGACCCTTTTGGTTCCTACCTGCCACGGAGGACCGGCGATCCGGGGACCTCGTTCAAGAAAAGACCCCCCCTACCCACGACTTCACCTCCCGTCACCGGGAAGGATGTGTGGTGCCGTCAACCACTCCCCCCCCTCCCGGACACGCCCGGAAGGCATTAACCTAAGGTGCTGGGTGACTACGGTCCACCTCCAACCCTCAAAGCGTCGGCAAACGTTCTAAAGGGGGGGGGGGGGTTGGGAACGCCTTAAACTAGTTTATAACTGTGGCCATTGGGGATTACACGATCAGAAAAAAAGTGGAATCGAGAACTTTTGCTCTGGACGAAGGTGGGCGTCTTGAAGGGACAGATCTGGACGTGGCCCGTTCCCGAGAGAAAAAAAAAGGCGCCAAAGAACAAAGACTGGAAAAGGTGGCCTTTCCGCTCAAAAGGAAAAGAAAGCGAAAGAACCTCGTTTGCTCCTTGTAAAGATCAGGCGGCCCCTCGGGCTGGGAGGGGGCGGGGGAACTCCCACTGCCTGGGAAAGGGCGAATTCTCTTTCACTTCAAAAAAAGTCGGCAGTTTGGTTGGTACAATCAAGATACCTCTGGAGGGAAAGCCAGTGGGAGAAGAAGGCCCTCAGGAGGGCGGGCCGGTCCCCCTCCTCAAAGGGGAAGAATTAAAAAAAACATCTGGATAGGGGGAAAGGGGTATCTGAAGGCTTTTGAAAATCTTTGAAGAAAGAACTCTTTACCCTCTCCAGGAACTACGCGACTCCCGCTAGACGAGGGGTTCCTGCCGGCCTCCCCAACCGAGCCTTCCTAAGGTCCTCCAGTTAACACGCTTCATTTCAAGGTTTCAGCCTTCTTGTTTGAGAAAAACTCTCTTCCCTTGGGTAAAGTAAATGAGATAGCCAACCCATTAACAGGAATTATACCGTAAAGCACAAATGCATCAGAGGTGGAGGGGTCAAATCCGAACGGAAAGCCTTCGACTCTATTTTAAATGTCCGATGAAAGGTATCTTGTCCTTCCGCCCCCGTCCGTTACGGGGTTCGGCATCTATCCAACCTGGGAAAAGTGAAATGAACTGGGCATAAGAAGTGTCTCCGAACCGAAGGCGAGTCCTGAGGATTTCATTTTGAAACGTGTAAAGGGGTAACGCTTAAGGCGC
>Ga0179593_1268748_pt1 | contig 10188 bp, 7 predicted proteins | sample CZODoug2_1_08_16_FD_185931 | JGI IMG/M metagenome (GOLD analysis project Ga0179593, IMG submission 185931) | Vadose zone soil fungal communities from Angelo Coast Range Reserve, California, USA - CZODoug2_1_08_16fungal (PacBio error correction) | ecosystem: Environmental > Terrestrial > Soil >...
ACTATATGTCCTGGGCTTTAAGACAGGGAGATGCAAGGAACAGGGCAATCTTAGCGCTGGCTGGTGGACACAACAAAAAAAAAGGAAGGGAGCGGGACTGGGTCGTCGGTCAACCGGTGAAGGGCACAAAGGGATAAAAGAGGGCACATAGTGAGAGAAAGGGAAAGGACTAACCATGTGGGAGTCAGTTCTCGTTGTAGCACAAATGGTGATCCGCTGGCCGGAAAGGGGAAAAAAAGATGTGAAAGGGATAAGTCTAAAATGTCACAGTAACGACAACAGCTAAGTCCGGCTCGGGGGGGGCACTAGGTACAAAAACTGGAATATTGTGTGGGTTTCGTAGAGAAAACATCGAAATTATTGGTTCTATGGGGTCATAGTATGTATACGGGTATTAAGCGAGAAGAGGGGGGGGTGGGAACCATTGACTTGTCTAGTGGGTAGGGACAAAACAGAGGGAGTATTGGGGGTGTCAAATGAGTAGGAGGAACTGGTAAATATTACTGAAATATTCCTCAAGAGTTACGAGAGCCGTAGTGGAATAGTCGAAAAAGGTACATAGGGCTAATCTTTTCTACAGGACAGGAGGCAGATTCGGGGTGCAAAAGAAATACCTAAGCTATATGACGGGTGCGTAAATTATCGGGGATTTTCCACGGTTACTCATAAGTGAAAGCAAAAACACGAATCGTTCGGCCCAGAAAAAAAACAAACAGGAGGGGGCGCGTGGAGTTATACTTTCTTACTTGATAATGCTTTCGGATCCCCGCTGCAGCTACGAAACAGTGGAGGTCCGCAGCACTAATCGAGGTCTGCCATGTCTATTTTACAAACAGGGAGAATGGTCGTGGGGGGCACAAGAGGGGGGGCTACACTTTCAACAAGCGATGCCACGGGTTAAGGTTGATACTGGGGTGGGGGGGGTGGGGTGTGTTGGGGGGCAAGAAAAAAGACACACATTTATTGGTGAAAAGGGTACTCATAAAAGTAAACTGGGGGACGAAACTTATTCTTCTCACTCAGAGGGAATCGGGGAGAAGCAGACGGAAAAAAAAACTACTCAATACCTTATGGGAGAAAACCTTGCTTTGTTATAGGGTGGCGCAAGTCAAGTTTGGCGGAAGGGCTAAAGGGCTGGTCAAAATGAGAGCAAAAAGAGGTAGGAACAGTTGCTTTCTTTGCCATGACAAACCAGCAGAAAAAAAAGAAGTCTAGAAGGACAAAGTTCCTAATAAGCAAATTCAGGAGAGGGGGGGGGGGGGGGTGTACAAAGGAAGGACACATATAGGTCAACGCAACGGTTGAGGTATAGGGGGCGAGGCACTCGGAGAAAGGAGGGCAAAAGAAACTTAGCTATGGGTTGAAGAATAGAGGAAGGACACAATAGGGAAAAAAACCACTACAGGGGGGATACTCGAGGGGGTAGAAGCGTCTCTGTTCTGTGGACAAAACGATAACACAAAAAAACAAAATAGACACAAGACATAAAACTGAAAAAACAAAAAACAAAAAAAAAAGGGGGACAAATACGAGAAACCCAAAAAAAAACCAAACACCAAACCCAAAGCAAAAACACGCGAGGGGGTCCCCTTGCCTCTGTGATTCATCCTCCCCGGCCAATTGGATGTAATATCACTCTCACTCTTTCGGGGGGCACCGGCACTTCAACTTGGGGGTCCACTGTATATTGGTGATCGGTCCGGGTAGGGTTCGCGGTACGTGCAAGTTAAAAGGAAAGAACCCCCACCTGGGGAGTCCACTCTCCCCTGATTACGGCAAGGGGGGAGTGGGGGAAAGACTTTGTAGCCTGAAACCGGAGAACAAAGACCTCTCCATCTTGGGGAAGGGGCTTGCCTAAACTGCTAGCTCGGGTGTCAAAACGGGAGTGGTTCTTCGGCCAAATCCATGCAGGCGCGCAGAAATATGAATCAACACAACGGTCCACCCATAATGCCCGTGTAGAATGAAGAGCAGATCAACGCGACGGCATTTGGCGTCCTCAGGTGTTACAGGAGGTTAAAAGACTTCTCACAACCCCAACTCTTCAATTTTTTTTCCCTTTGGGGACAAGGGGGCACCTTTCTTTGAGGAGTCGGGTGGCGGGCCCCGGGGGGAGGGCCAGGCAGGCACGGTCGCCTCTCAACAGAACGGCGGAGGAGTAAATCTCAAATAGGCGGGGTGGGGCTCGTGAAAAGGTGCACCGGGGAGGGGGCCGGAGGGCCGTCACAGTTTATCATTATTGGGGAAAAGGAAACGAATGGTCTATTCCCCCACTCTGGTGGGAAAGTCTATGAAAGCGTCCGGGGTCATCTTACTGAAAAGGGCATTGGCACAAACAGTGGATGAGAGCGGAAGTGTGCAGAGAGATCGGGTGCCAACTGTTCTTGGAAAGTAGGAAAGGACTTTCAGGGAAAGCTATCGAAAAAACAACAACAGGTATAGAAGGGAAAAAATAGGGCAATGTTCCCGGATGGTCGCAGACCATCTCTTCAGAAACCAGGGGATCCCATAAGGGTAGTGGGCCAATACGGATAGAAATAATTTACTGTGTGCCCAATTCAAATTTCAGTAGAAGGACCGGGGACGCAGGCATAGACTCTGTCGCAGGGCGATGTGGGAAGAAAAGGAAATACGGGAAGATTCAAGATGAGAATAGCTCTGAGGCAAATAGTAATAGCTTTTCATAGGGACCCCAGTCCGTGGGAGTCGTACCTGAACTTCGCACGGCCCGCTGGTTTCTTTGGCTGAGAAAAATGGATAACGACCTTCAGACGGCGGAAAGAATCAAATCCCATACGGGTTCAAATCTATTGAAACCGAACACCGAGGGGAAAAAATCCAGAATGGTCTTAACAGGAAAGGGTAAGAGAAGTTATTTGAACAACCGGGTGATCTTCTGTAAAGGTGGAAGACATCACGGACAATTGAAGGTGTCGGCAGGTAAGTGGCGAAGCACCTTACTGGAAGGGGGGGCGAAAGGAAAATTTCTTAGGAAGGTTTGTGCCCGAGGGAAGGAGGAAATCATGGCCACCAATGGCTGTTTCATAGAGGGGAGAAAAGGGGGTAGGACTTGGTGGGGGGGAACGGCGGCATACAACCTGCACGGCCTTTAAATGAACCAAAAACTGGGTGTAGCTCTCAATGATCCTTTTGTCCCATGCCGAACTAATAAGCTTGAGTCACGCGGCGGTGGAGAAAGATGCAAAAAAAGAAAATCGGCTCCAGATTGTAAAGATCAACTAAAATAACTTGAAGGTGTCGCTGGGGGGGGGGGAAGGGGAAAAAGGGTACAAGAGAACCGCACCTCACGGCCGTGGGTCGTCCGTAGGGGGTCGAAGACGCTTCGACTGTATTTGCGTCGAAAAAAGACTACATAAGAAAGAGGGGGGGTACCAACTTACAAAACGAACGAAAGCCGGCCCACTTCTAATGGAAGACTGGAAAATCCAAGACAACGAGGTCAAGAACCGAGAAAGGTTAGACGAGAAAGGCCAACTCTAGGGGAAGAGGGCCACAAAAAAACAAAGCCAGGTTCAAGGAGCAGTCGCATTGGGGGGGGGTCCGCTTAACCCCAACGCCTACCCGTTTAGGGTGGAGCGCTGGCTCCTCTATCTCACGGAAGCCTGAAGTCAAAGGGGAGAAAATCCAGCACAACACCTCGAGCGTAGTCGAAGGTAAGGTGGATTTCAAACGGTCCTTCTAATGACGGGTCGATAACGAATGAAGGGAAACTTCTAAAAGACTTAAGACGCACGTGGCCTCGTCCTGCTTTCCGAAGCACGCGCCGCATTCACAACGGAGAACCATACATTCACTCATTGAGCCTCTCCCGAAACGGCTTTATCTTAATTCTGATCATCGGGGGAGGCTGCTGGGTCGGGTATCCTCCGTAAACTGTTGTAATCAGGCTACTGTGGGGGACCAAACACGAAAAAGACACGACAGAACAAAGGCATGGGGAAGGGGCCCTGCGAAGATCGAAAAGGGTAATGAGAGGGCAAAAAGGATACGACAAAATTAGAACACGAAGCGACAACAGAAGAACTTCGACCAGTCCTGACTAAAACAAAGACATCGAAAGCAACCTCAAATCGTGACCGGAGAAAAACACCGCTGGGTTTCTTGGGAGGGGGGAATTGCTGTGAAACTAGTACTTGGTTTTGTGTGGGGGGGGACTCTGGGGTTTCCATGGGGTTGGGAGGCGACCTGGGCACACCGCCACCGTCCTGGGGGCAAGTTCTGGGGAACAGTCGGGGACTACCGAGAGGAAAGTGTAGGGCTACCCGTCAAGATGGGTTATACTCGTACGGAATCAGAGGGTACATTTTGAACCGGATCAGAACCGAAACGACCTTAATTTTACATTACTGGGGGGTGACAGGTACAAACGCCCTGGTCTAAAAACAAGGGTTATTTGACAAAAGGAGCCGGGGTCATAAACCTCCCTATAAGAAGGGAAACGCCTCGGAATTAAAACCCATCTTGCCATAAACCAGTCGGAAAAGTCGCAAATTTTAATGGAAAAAAGAGTGCAACAAGCTCAAATGGCGGGGCACAGCAAAAAGCTTCTCTGGGAATTGTTTATTGAACCCTGAACTCAAAAACCCAAAAAAGGGGGGTGACATTGCCCTAAAACAATGGGAACAAAACCGCGCTAAGGAGTGAACAAGGAGAAGTGCAGCCATTATATCAATGGAGACACAAGAGACCGGGGCAATACTAAAACCCTAACTCGAGAGGGCGGGGGGAATTGGTTCCCACCGACTTTCTAGGCGCGACAACCTCTGTCCGGGGGGCCGGCCTGACAATAAAAGGCCACGGATTGACGAGAACTTGCATTTGTCAAAGTTGAAGGGAGGCAGACTGGGCTTAAAGGTGGCGCTAAAAAAAAAAAAAAAAGAGCTGGCAGCATCTCGTTGGGCACCACCTTTAGTAAAAGGGGAGGGTGTCAAGTGCAGGCAGACCAAAGACAGAGGAAATGGGGGAATCGAGCCTGGGGGCTAAAAGCTCAACTGAAGCACACAACAAAAGAAGGTCAATCGGACCGTATGAAACCATACCAAACCGTGCAATATGAAACGGAAAATCAGACGAAATGGGGAGACGAAAACCTGACCTCCCCCCCAGCAAGGACGATCTCAATATCAAAAAAAACAAAAACTAACTTTCCAAAAGGATTAAATAGATGTGTCGACAGAATGGGTTTATCAGTGGCGTTTCTCGAAAGACAAAGAGTGTCTGACTGGGTATTGTCAATCTCTCACTTAGGAATGTCTTTCTGAGTCCTTGAAGAATCTGTGGGGGTTTTTTCTCTCCAGTGCGGATCGAAGTCGCCCTGAAAGACGGTCTTAGGGATTCTTATCGTTTCCTAGAAGTATAAATGGAACTTGCCCATTCTCCCGCGGACGAGTGTCCATGCGAATGTAAAGAGCAGTAGTATCATGGCTCCAATCAGTGGGGAAACAAAGGGAAAGGGGAGATCAACACGAGGAGGGTCAAGGAAAATTGTCCCATACGAGGTTGAGGGGATCAGGCAACGGGGGTTGTTGGTCCAAAACGTAAATAAAGGGGGGGGCTGCTTCAATTCCAAGCATGGTATTTAATTATGGCAAAAGGGGGTCGGCAAGTTCATGAAGGATCAAACGTAAAAGACTACCGTACTAATATTCTAAATGCACTATTAGGTGACGGTCCACATACTATGAAAAGGGAGGGTTGGCAGTGCAGGTGGGATCTCGACATGTCAAGAATGATGCGTAAATTATTATATTTTAAGAACGATGTGCGGTCAAGTTGGAGGGCCGGGGCCGGGAAACGTCAGGACCTGGGTCCTAATAGCATTCTAAGTAAAAAGATCGGGGCCACCGATAGAAGGGGAATAGCAGTGCTAGTAAGGCTAGGTTGCTGGAACGGGAAGAAAAGTCGCTCGTGACGGGGGGGGAGAAGGTTTACGTTTCCCTAGTCCATGGTCCGCGGATCGGCAGAAGGTGTATCATCAGGGGTCTACAAATGCCAGCGGGGATTTTCTTTAGGGAAGCATTTCCTTTCCCATCCAGGGAAGTTAGCCCCCGTAAAGGAGTGAAGAATAAGGGGGAAAAAATCGTAGATCAGTGCATACCACGGAGTACTGGACTGAGGATGAATCTGGATTGATCTCTCAGTTGGGTGGACGAATAGATCCGGACTTAGTAGCTGGTACTTTCTGTATGACTGCGACGGATTTTGCAGGAGCTTACCACGCAAAGTAATTGCTGGGAAAGAAGTGTAACAAAGAAGGCCGATGAGGTCCAAAATCAATAAATCTCCAAGGTTAGACTTGGGGGGGTTTTCTTAGTTCTAGGCTTTCTTAGCGGTTCTAACTGAGATTGACTCCCCTCACAGCATCGGGTATCGTCCGATGAAATGGCCTTTTTCTCTGACCCTTCGTGACTTCGCGTGACTCGGGTCCTGGGGGACTCCTCACCAAGAATACCCCTGAGCAGGAGATGATTATAACCAATGCCTAGAACCGGCATGAGGCCTCATCTGCGTGGGGGCCAAAGTGGCTTCCGGGGAGGGTCATAGTGTGTGCCTACGCCGGAGAAAGTTTCAGGAGTAGGGTATGGGTTTAACGGATAATCGTGAGGGGGTAGGTCTTCCCAAATCCACAAGAGCCCAGGGGCTCATATCCCAAATCACGGTTGTCCTCTGACACAGCGAGTACCTTCCGGCCTGGGGTAAGGCCAAGGGGCCTGAAGGGAGTTGGAGGAGGACTTACACAGCGTGCGAGAGGGGCCCGACAGGGCCCACCGTAGGGGGACCCCTTATTCTGCGCAGATGTTAAGGAAAGCGTCAGGGCGGTGGGGAAAGGGGGGCTGCTCTAAGCCGTGACATTGCCTCTAGGGGGGACTCGTGCTCTTGATAATAGAGAAGAGGGCCGCGTGGGTCCCATCGACAACCACTTAAGGGCAGTTTGCCCGGGCGCAAAGATGGGTCGGGCCAGGAGGAGGGCCTGATGTCAGGGTGGGTGTAACCGTCAGTGCGTAGGGAATCGCAGTTGGGTAGGGTTGTCCCTTGAAGGTCTCTGGAAGATCGTTTCTCTAAGCGGAGGCTGTTTGGGAGTGACTCACTATATAGGTCTGATAAAAATTAAGATGAGTGCTCCGGTTTTTCTAGAATCCCGTTAGAGGAGGGAATCGGTCAAGGCGGTCCTCAAATCCTGGAGAGGGCGATGGGGGACGTCGTTGAGGGAGCAATGTTTTATCGGCGCACAATTAAGACCGAAACGGCCAACGTAATGGGGCGACAGCAGGAGGTTTGTTCCACCTGAAGGAAAAGAGGAGGGGAGGGGAGGAACCTGTAGGAGCAACGGGACGATGGTGACCCGATTTGCTGGCCCGGCATGGTGAAGCAGCGGTGGGGGCATGGATCAAAGGAATATAGCTTCGTGGTAGCGTGCGAGGGGCGAAAGTCTTGTGCCATAGAGCTCGGGACTCTAATAGATTTTGTCGGAGTAACGGGAATAGAGGGGGGAACGAAAAAAGAGCAAAAAAACGGAGAGGTGAGGCATCAAGGGGCAGGGTCCGAAGGAATTTCCGCATTTGTGTCAGGAGCAGGGGGGACGGGAGCAATAAAGTAGAGCATGACCAGATTATCGGAAGGGTAGGCAATGAGACGAGGCATCGGGCGAGGCCATTGGGGAAGTGATGGGGAAAATGGGGGTGGGGATGGTTGAGGAAAATAAGGGGGAGAAAAAAGTGGGAGGGTGGAAAAAGGTAGGATATGGGGAGGGGTTCGGAGATTGGTTTGGCTCTGGCTATTGCGGTTGTGGGTTGTTCGAGGGTAGGCCCGGGGTCACGTTTGGTGAACTTTGGCTATGGTGTTCAGTAGGGGCTGTGGAAATCAGTTTTTGCTCGTCCTACGTAAAGGCGAAATAATTTTCGCAACAGCCTCGCGCGCGGAAAACAGCCGAGGGGACGGAGGAGGGGAGATGAGCAGGCGGGAGGTGGGGAGGGATAAAGCGTTCTTCTAACTTGGGACATAATTTGAGAGCAAGGACTCACGCTTAGTGGGTACCGAAGGTAGGAGGGGAGAGAAAGTAAACCCCGCAAGCGATGGCAGGCCATCTCCTATCTCGTGAGTTTGGGCCTATCCTTTGGGGGGCGGATGTGGCAAAAGACAGTCCTGAAATAGCGGCAGGCTCGGGGTTCCCTCCAGAAGGTAAATAGACGTTACGATCCTGTACCGGGTCCTCTGCCTATTGTCGGGTGGGGGAGGAGCATAACTCTGTGGCTATGAACGAAGAAGGTTGTCTTCAGGGGGTCAATAACTGACCCTTTACCATAGCACTTTGGAAGTCTGTGATGGGGTAATGTAGACGCTGTGGAAGTAAGATCGCTTCTGTTAAGGGGGAGTTCTCTTAGGGCGAGTGGGCGACGCCCACGCCGTCATCTTATCGGGATAGGACATGTCAGGAACTTCCTTTAGATTCTTGGTGGTTTAAGAAAGGGAGGCAAAAGAGGAACTAGGAAAACCAGTGCCAAAAATTACTGGTTCAGTAATCATAAATCTTTACAGAGGTGGGGGGTCTCATCGGGAACACCCGCGCGGTATCGTAAGAGCTTGGTGCTCAGCAGGCTTCGGGTAAACAAACGCGAGGATCAGTTTGAGTCAGCGACACACCAGGAGGAGTTCGAAGGGCCTTGGAACGTTATGAACTCCATCACCCCAGATCTCGACCAGAAAGTGAATCGAACCGTTTTTTTTAAACATGGACTTTCCTTTCATTGAAGTCCGTAACAAGCACCGGGGTAACGTCCCCTTCCGAGCGACTAGTCCAATACATCTTGAGCCCTCCTTTTGAAGGAGGGGGATGTGTGGTCTGGACTGTCCCCAAGGCAAATGGCAGCGGGAGGATCTGGAGGACACGTCCCGGGATGCGTCAAAAAACTCTGTTTAGAAAAAACAAGCAAGGCACCAGGGTGTCGCCACTCCAAGAATACGAAAGGGGGAACGGGGGTATCTACCTTCAATCGAAAACCCTTTCGGGTTGGGGGGGTGTTATTTCGAGGGGGGGGAAACAATATTGATTGCTGTGTCTGCTTTACTTGCTCGGTTCAACATATCAGGGAAACCAGAAAACGCAGTCAAGGTCTTGTAGGAGCAAAGCGTTGGGGTTATCACAAAAGTTCTACCTATTTGGGAACGGCCGAAAGCGAGGGCGACAGGAGTGGGGAGAGCAGAAGGAGGTTAAGGGAAAATATTAAACTAAAGGAAAGAGGCTATGAAAGGCGGAAGCATTCGTCAGTTAGACTTATTGGCATGTTGGCCACCCCTGGGGGGAACGGATTTTCATAAGGACAGGATGCGGTTCCAGAAAGGGAGGGGGGTCTAGAGAGGTTAGGGCGAACATGACTATAAATTCAAAATCAGTCACCAAAAAAATTCGGACAAAGAAGAGAAAAAGGGTTCACCATTGGTCAGCGAACACTCGCTCACAGCCGGGATGTCATCCATCAGATATGCAAAAACGCTCTAATTCAGGGTGGCAATTGCACGTAAAAACGGAAGAGAGGAGGGCTAAGGTCAGCATGTAGCTGGCAAGGAGACTGAGACTTGCCTGATAGAAAATGTTGACTTTCTCTCGAGTACGTCATGAAAAAGAGGAAAGAATTAAGGTGAAGCAAAAAAGATTCCTTTTAATAAATGCTGCAAACCGCCTGTTAGGGGGGGGCAATATGAACGGATCTGCCCAATTACGGAGGATCAAGCAGGAAAAAAGAAATCACACAGAAGGGGTTCAAACTAGGAAGGAAAACCGATGTTTTTCCGCAAATTCGGAACAACACCCACTAAATTATCTGGGAGTCGGAGGGCGACCCCGGGGGTAAAGGGAGGCATCCAAATTGGGACTAGTAGTGGTCCTGTCTGGGTTTGGGCGGAAGGGACGGGGGAAAAAATCCCCTGAGCTCTAGGGGGCTACGGGAAGGGGAGAAGGAGGGGATGGGGGGGGAAGGTCGGGACCGAATTGGCTCAACCAATCCCTTCTAGTTACCTCGGGTATGATCGAAGGTTTATTGGGGGGGTGTGGAGTAGGGGCCGGCACTGGGAAGCTAATTCGAACTAAGCTCATCAAAATGAAAACTAGAGGGTGAAACAGTCCTGTCAAAAAGGGGAGAGAGTGTATACCGGTATTCCAATGCTGTTTGA
>Ga0179593_1429837_pt1 | contig 10188 bp, 10 predicted proteins | sample CZODoug2_1_08_16_FD_185931 | JGI IMG/M metagenome (GOLD analysis project Ga0179593, IMG submission 185931) | Vadose zone soil fungal communities from Angelo Coast Range Reserve, California, USA - CZODoug2_1_08_16fungal (PacBio error correction) | ecosystem: Environmental > Terrestrial > Soil >...
TTAACGCCAAAGGGTGGAGAGAGAAAAGATCGAGGAGTGAGGAGAGGAAGAGGGGTTGCCGAAATTGTAGTAATAGCTATTCGCGAAGTGAAAGCACTCAATGATGGCGAAGAAATGGGTGGGGTAACTTATATCGAGTAATGTCACGTCATTGTGAAATGTCTCAACGCGCTTGAAAAGATAGAAGGATAAGGGAAAAGATTGGCAATTCTTCCATAAATGACCAGGACAAAAGGGGCCGACGAGGAGAGGCTTGCATTGTCGAGTGGATCTGGTACGAACCTAAGGAGCAGGAATAGCAAAATCCTAAGAAGGTCAAGAGCGCCGTTGGGAAGGTCTTCGATTGGGGGGGTTCGGGTCGTCGCACTGGCGGATGCGAAGGTGCCGGGGAAGATCGAATGCGTCGCAAAAATACGTCCAGGACAAAAGGGCGGAGAAAGTGGTAACGAAGCGGGGGCGGGGACAATCATGACCTGGCTAAGAAAAATTAAAAAGGCACCCACGAAGCAGGTTGTGGTCGGAAGGTGGGGCGAAAAAATTGTAACACGGGCAGGGAAAGATAAAGGACACTACGACGGTCATGAATTAAAAAAATGGATTCTCGGAAAGACCGGGAAGAATTAAGCTTCGTTCCAACTGGCTTACGATAGGGGAAAAGGAGAACAAAAAAAAGGGGGCCACTACGGCGATTGGGGGAGGAAAGGGGAGGCTTGTACTTCTTGAAAGGGGGGGAAACGTTGGGCAAAACGATTTGGATGGCGAGCGACAAGCACTTTAACTTCGAAAAGAAAAGGCAGGGGCGGATTGTCCCAAGAAGGGGTGAGTACTCGTTAGGGCACGTGGGGGGGGTAAGGGAAGGGGAGAAGGAGGAAACGAAGAAAACGTTTGGTAAGGCCGACAAGGCGTCATGTCTCCGGTTCATTCGCAAACGTGGTGGTGGTATCACACGATCTCGGTTGATCGTGCTCAATGTGTAGGAAAGGACGTTCGAAGGCAAGTGGGACGACTGGGTGGCGGGGGGGGGAAAGTGTCCAGCCCGGAAAAAAAGCACTTCTGTAAGGGTACCAAAGAATGGAAGAAAAGTCCTCATTGACAAAAGGGAGCTGTATTGTTTGGGGCCCGAAGAAGTCAAGTATTGACGGGAAAAAGCGCCTAGAGATTTCGGAAAAAAGAGGGTCGCCAGCACAAAAAGATAAGGGGTTCCGGCGCGAACCGGTAAGGGAAATAGGACGGAGCTACAATGAAGGGTGGGAAATTCAAGAGGAGAGGACCCGCAACTTTTAGGGAGCGCGGAAGGACCAAAAATCGGAAGTAATGGGCTGAGGGGCAAAAGTTTTTGGGGGAAACAAAGGAAGAAATAAGGCTTTCGTCCGGATGCGTGAAACAGCGTCGCGGCTGCTCTTCTGCTGCTGGCCAAGAGGGTTTGGCTGCCTGGCGGGGACGGGGGGCAGCGAAGTCGCAAGTGGCGGGCAGGGAGTGCGTACTATGGACGGCTACCGATAGAAGGGATGACGTGCAATAACAGAGGGGTAAGAAACATATGTGGCTGTTGTTCGGCGCTGGTAATCAACGGTCTAGACTGTACTGTTATGGGAGGAGAGAGAAAAATCACGCTATGCGAGAAATGGGCAACGGACGAAAGGGCCCGGGGCGACACCAAAGGAAAGAGGGAATTTAAGAACGGACAAGCTGTGCATTAGCAAGATCTTATCACCAAAAAAAGGCGAGGAATTCTAGCGAATCAGACCACGATGAGCTGGGTTGGAGAGGCAGCTGTGAGGAGTTAGCACCGAATGAATACTGATCCTTTTGTCGGAAGGTGGCGTAAATCGAAACGTCCAACGGGCCAGGAGGGTCAAAGGTGTGGACAAAGGGGGAGAATACGAATGGGGAAAAGGCTAAAAGAATTTGCTCAGGGAAAGTGAAGGGGGGGGAGGCGCAGGGCAGAAAAGTGATCGTGCGTGTGGAGGATCCCGAGGGATACGAAAATGAACTACAGGAAATCATGTAGCAGCTCACCACTCCTTTTGCAGAGGGCGTGACAAAGGGGCAAAAGAAGGCGGGCCTACCTGCTGGATATCCAGGAAAACCATTCGCAACGGCCAAAAAAAAAAAAAGGTTTTTTGAAACAGAAAAAAAATTGTAATGAGAAAAAAATGGCGCATTACATCTGATTTAACGAGAAAACTGATAAAAAAACATCCGGTTGCTGCAGGCGATCAACGACCTAAAGATAATGGACCGGGGCATTGGGGGAGACTGCCAAGGGCCCCGCAAAACCGATGCAAGAGACGCGGCAGCGAACTCCGGGCGGGTCTGAGACCTGGGACCCGGACGTAAAAAACAACAGGCAATGTACCAATCTGCAAAGGAGGCCACGAGCCGAGTGGAGGAGGGAAACGAACACCTCGGGGTTCTATTCACTAGTTACGAAGAACATCACAGCACATACACACGAACTCGGGCGAGGAGAAAAAAACCCTGTGAATTGAGGAAGAAACGAAATATTAAGGGGGAACCGCCCTCCCCAAAAAAACGGGATACTTCACCGGTGGATTCCACTGGCGTGCCGCAGGATCTTAGTCTGAAGTATCCGCTATCAACACAAAGGGAGGAATAAACGGCGAACGCAGGGGGTGAAAGAAGGGCAAAAGGGGGAGATTTAAGGCCAGGAAATTTCAGCCCACGAAACCTGGGGTGCTTTTACTACGGGACGCCGTACGAACAGTAGAGGGAATGAAAAGACAGCTTGCCAACTTGAGAAACGACCGATTGACCGGAGACAGGCGTGCAGGGGCCAACAACTGAAGAGAAGTTGAGCAAGTGGCGGAAAAGAGAAAGAAGTGATAGCCATCGAAAAAGAGAAAAGAAAAAAAGTCGCGATGACCGACTCCTGATCAAACGTAGCAAAGAAAAGGTATGTGATGACACGAGAAAAAAAAGGACACGGGAAACGCAATTAATAATAGTGGGGAGAAAGGAGACGGATGTGCTCGCAGAAGAAAAACAGGGGGGGGAAAGAGGGGAAGAGGGAGAATTATGAAAAAAAACGCCGACAGTCCGGACCCTTCGAGATCCTAACCTATTAAACGTCAAGAACAAAGTGGACCTGATGCATCACAGGTGGACCTTCATAGAAAATAGGGGGCGGAACAACTGGGAGGAAAGGGTTCAGGGGCTACAGAAAAGCCGAAAAGTTCTCGCCCGCCGACGTCACCGGACCGATTTGAGTGGATCACTTAAAATCACGAACGGCCTTACGCCTTGTCTTTTGGAGAAATCCCGGGCTTGCTATCAACCGCGGCACGGAAAAAGCTCTTCGGATAACAACAAAAGGGAAAGGAGTGGTCTCGATAAAAAAAAAAAAAAGGAACAGAAAGAGGATAAAGAACGACAACGCTTGGTGTTGTTATATCTCGAAGGGACCGGCGCCTAGTGATAGCCAAAGGAGGTGAAACACGGCGTAAAGGACCCATCAAGCCGAAGTACTGCTCCAAAAAAGCAGGGGGGAGAATTGAAAGGCGGCTGAAAAAAGGGGAGGAGGAGGTGGGAAGCCAAGATTGTAGCAACTCTCTGGTAGCTGGACACCCGTGAAGGGAAAACAAAGCACGTGATGCAGGTCACGTACTCGGGAGGGAGAGGTACACGGTCAAACTAAAGGCAGGGGCCAGAAAGAAGGAAAGGCACTCGAACGATCAGGTCTGCAATCTGAACCGGTGGGACCTCCAAGCCAAAAGAAGAAGCAGCAAGTGGTCAAATGAGAGGGAGGGGAGCAACCTCCTGGGGAAGACGGAATCAAAAATAATATTTTTCAACAAAATGAAACAGAGCGAGATGTTCAAGCAGATGGAAACATTGGATGACAGTCTCCCAGGTTAGATTGAAGAGGGGACAATACACGCTGCTCCGAACGAGGGACTGTGCCTCACTCGCAAGAGGTCTTGAGTCCAGCGCATTGGAGACGGGAAGTAAAGTCACCCCGTGCGAACATGGTAAAAGCTGCCCATGGGACCAGGACACCCGAGAAGGGGCCCGAGGGAGAAACTGCCGTCAAGTGAGGACAGGCGTTGCTAGCCGGATACTTCCATAAAAACAAAAAAAGCAGCAGCCCGGGGAGGAAAATGAATCCCCGGAATACGCAAGGCGCTGGCTGCGGGTTCACACTCCGGGGAAAGATGCGTGACAAACTGACGTGTGACGTCGGCCTCAGCCCCCGCCCCGGTAATGTGAAAAACTTGGAGAGGGGAAAAACGACTTGGTCAGCGCCCAAAAGAGTTGGCGGGCCCGGCCCTAACACGCAATCGGTAAGAAAGGGGGTCTGGGGGGGAACAAAGGAAAACCGGGGTGGTACTCGTCAGGTTCCAGTTAAGAAAAGAAAAAACCAAGAGGTGCGCCCGCTCCGCATAATGCACATAATTTGTTGGAAGGGAACTGGAAAGGGAGCACTGCCCCACAAAGGAACTTAGGTTCTTTAGAAGAATAAAAACAGGGAAGATAAATTTCCTTGTGGAATGGATATTCCACCTAGACGGACCTGCAACTCATCCAGTCCAGCACTTGCAGGCAGTATAATGGGGGAAAAACACCCTGGGGGGGGGGCTCTGTACAAAAAAAAGTTGCCCGTGTACTGGATCTCCAGCAGGTTCAAAAGCTCCAGGCCAGCATATGGACCAGGTGGACGGAACAGGAACACAAAAGAAAGTCTCTAGAAGGAGAACAGAATAGTGCCCCGTGTCGCTCAAAGAAAGCGAGCCCACCCCATCACGTCAACCGTGGAGCAATGCAAACGCAATCAACTAAAGTGGGGGCGCCAGCGCGCCGAGGCCACAACACTACGTCGTAGAGAAGCACCTACTGGGGAAAAAAAGTGGGAAAACAAAAGTTTGGCCACGGTAGTAGTCCCGAGGTAACGACCCAGGATCAGCGCTCTACATGAATCTCGGCGAACTCCCAAGCAAGAAAGAAGGAACCCCATGCTGGAAATAGTGAGAGAGAGAAAAAGTTCGCCGGACACCGGGACTCATTGGTCCTTATCCTCAAGAAAGGAGGTCCTTCAAAGGAAAGAGGGGAAGACCAGGGAACACCTTCGTAAGACGCCAGGGGAGAGACCCTTACCGGGAGGAAAATCCTTTACACGATCCAAAGCCAGCGCGTGATGGTCGATGGGGCCATTACAAGAAAAAGAAAAAAAGAACTGGATAAAGCGGCCCAAGAAAAAAAAGAACCATCTGCTGTTTATGAAAAAAATGGAAAGGCACTTCAGCCCATAGCTATAGGTCGCCTGTCCAAGTCCGAAAAATCCTACACCCTGCCCGCAATGGCGAAGGCGCCGGAAAAAGAAAAAAAGAAACAGAGCAACGAGACGTCATAAAACACCAGCTCGTAGCTTACGAACTCAAGAGCCGACTGGTACGACGCCGAAAGGAACGAGATAAAACCCGGTCCACAGAGGACCCCCAAACTTTCAAGACAAAGAAAAAAAGGAGAAAGGCTTTCTAGCGTGATTGCCCGGACCCACGCTCAAGAAAAGTCTCGTCCTCGGGGTATAAAAGATCATCAAATAGTGGGACGAGAGGGTCTACGATGTACCTCACCGTTTCAGCAGACCCTCTACGAGTTAAGAGAGAGGATAAATTTGACTCGATGAAAGGAAAAGGAATATTTTAGGCCAAAAAATAAGTAAACGGACCTCTGCCCTGGGAAACGAATACAGCTCATTTGGAAACGAGGAAGTAATCTAATCGGGGTACCAAGGAAAGGAAGGTGCCGTGGGAGGGGGGCAAAGGGGTACATAGGGAGTACCCCTCCCCGTTCCCAGAATAAAACTGCGAATGGCGAGAACAGGCTACAACTTTGTAGAGAAACATCAAACAGGAAGATCGGGGATGAATAAAAAGAAAAGAAATTGACACTTAGCCACTGGAAAGGCCTGTTTTCGCCTTACCAAAAGCTGAAAACAGAACCGGTAATCGGATAACAGCCCGTAAACAAAAACGCCCTGAAGGAAAACAATCGCGGGGGGAAAAGAAGGGAGCGGAAAAGGAGAGTTCCCTTTAATTGGCCGCGAGAAATCCAACAGGGAAGGTACAAGAGAAACATAACAGAATCCTAGCAAGCAGCGCAGCTAGTGTGGAAAAGAGGTGTGAAGTTTCGAGGGAAGGGGGAAAGTACGCGGGTGGAAACTATGGTCAAAAGGAATAAGAATGGGGGGGACGTCCGGAAGGAAAAGTCGGAATTCCGAAAATCGGGGTGAGACCCAGCCAATGAAATGGGAAGACGGAGGGGAGAATCCTGTCAGTCGCGTTGGATTTCTGAGCCAGTCCTTCTTAAACTCAAATTCGTCGGAACAAAGGGAGTCAAAAGAAACCTGAATCGTATTGCAAAACAACGCCGGAAGAATCGAGATCAACCAAACAGGAGAAAGAAATCGTTTAGAAAGGAAAAAACCCCACTCGCCGAATCAAAACACGGGAGACGTATTCGTGAGGGATAAGTAACGTAGCTAAAGTCTCGACGGGATCAACCAAAGCTTTTATATCATGCGACAAAAAAGCTGCACTGAAAGGAAGGGGGGGTAAGTATTTGAGGGAGAAAGGGGCAAGCGAGTCCTGAAGAACTCATCGAATCAGCGAAAGACGTCAGGCGGAGGAGAGGACATGTAAAAAAACCAGTCCCGAGAAAGTCCCCATCCCATGGGGCAATCGATTCCCAGAAATGAGTGGAACGCAACTCTCGAGAATGATATGGGTGCCTAAATCAGAAACAACCCGGAAAACAACTACACCAACCAAAAAAAATCGCGCGTAGCGAGAACCAACCTGTGAGGAAGAAAGAACAAAAACGGAAGGAGGGGAGAGAGATTTAACGCCCAGTGGGTATCTCTAAACTAGGGGGGCGTGAGGCGTCTCGGGCAGGTCAAGATTATTTCGGACAAAGATAATTCTTAAAATGGGGAGGGAAAAACACAATGGGCTGTGGATCTAGGCGAATGAGGGGGGGTAAAAGGTTCCGAAAATGAAGAATGTAAAGGGGGCATGCTCAGGAAGAGATGAATTATGAGTGAGAAGACTCTATTGGGGGGAAAGGACGGGGACAGAAACCGACAACATTTCAAGAAAGGGGTAGGGGGGGGGAAAGGGGGTTTTCGTATGGGGCATCGCTTGGGAGCACGTCGAGAAGTGGCCGACAAAATCCCTAAGAAAACCAACGCCGGGATTCGGGCGAGGGGGGGGAATGTCAGGGCGCACAGGATTGCGAATGGTGAAGGAAAGATTCTTCTGCCAGCAAATCCAAAGAGCAGATCACGTTTGTCGAAGAATTGGAGGGGCCTCAAAGGATAAAGGGAAACAATACACATGTTTTCGGAAATGCACCAGTGACACGGGCGGGGAGATCACACGATATACTTTCAAAGAAGCCGCGGTGAAAACTCCTGCTCTTTGCCTTACTGAGGGGAAAACACAAAGCAGGTACTTGGGTGGAAAAAGAGACAGCACCAAAGGGGCCACTAAGGAATGCGAGGAGGCCGGGAAGGCGGAGAGGGGAAACGTTTCCAGGGGGGGGGAATCCATGCCAGGAACGAAAAAAAAAAAAGGCGGGTGGTCCCCAAGATCGCTTGTGGTACGTTAAAGGGCAAACTGGGGGGGTGGGGAAGGAATGGAGCCAGATTACGTTTCTGCAGAATCAGGACGAACAGGACTTGCTAAGGGAGGGCAAGTTCCCACTGGGGGGGGGGAGAAAAGAGAAGAAGTAACTGTGGGGAGTAATGACAAAGTTTTTTTGGGGATGAATGAGTTCGCCAGAAGGCAGACAGGTTACTGGAACAGTGGTCCAAGCCCACTATGGAAATAGAAGGAATTCTTTAATGTGGACAAAAAATTGGAAAAAGGCCTCATTGACAAAAGGGTTAGGGGGATTGTAAACTCAGGCAGAAGCCGTTTAGTGAACAAAGCAATCAACGCGCGAGAGGGTTCGGAATCTGAGGGGGGGGGAAAAGAACTCTAGACGCAGGGTTCCGCGCGAACCGTTTCGTTGGCCAGAGAAACGGATCGGAACAGGATGGATGGCGGAAAAAAAAAAAAGACAGACTTTTCTTGAGAGCCAGACGCTAGAAAGATCATGAAGTCCGTAAGGGTGGGAGACATTTTGTGAAAAAAATTAGCGCGGGATTCAGCGTATCAGGCGGAGCTTGCGTGCACAGCTTCGTGACTGCCGTACCTGCTGAGTACGACTGGAGCAATTGTGGCGGGGGGTTGTTGCCGCGAAGGCGAAAAGTTTGAAGGGGTAGTGGTCCGGACGCTGGTAAGCAGAAGGATAGGGGGAGAAAAAACCGACGGTCATCGGGGGAAAGAAAAAGCGGTGCTGGTTGTATTCGTTCATCGTTAATCAACGGGTCCAGGGGGAGGAGGGGGAGGCATGGAATCTCCTAAAAAGAAAAGAAAAAGCTCGGGGAAATTGTTCACGGAAGGGAATGAGGGGAAGTTGAGAAAAAATAGAGGCATGAACTGTGTAACTGCAAAGTCGGAAAGCTGTTCCTGGACGGCCAAGGCTTAGAAAAAACCAAGGACGACTGGAGGGGGACGGGGATTTATCATACAAAACTATGCAAAAGGGGTGAGCGGACTGCTTAGGGGCGCACCGAGAATGGTACAAAGGGAAGGGAGAAAAAGAGTTGGGCTTTACGGAGAACGACTTCCCCAGTTCCTAGAGGGCAGGGTGGAACAAATGAGGGGCTGATCTACGAAGGGGTTGGGACGAGAAGGGAGGATTCCAAGGCTGATTGCGGCTTCCTGTGCTAAAAGTGAAGTATTTGTGGGGGCGGGGAAGGCGGGACGAACACGGTGGGCAACTAACAAAATGCATTGAAAGCAAGAAAAGCAAAGCCCCCGTGGGAAGATGCCCCAGGCCCTCTTCGTTCATGGGAGGTGGACATAGGGGATCCAAGTGACGGCAAATCGACCAACTGAAAAGAAGCCAACCAACAAGGTGGGGGGGAAAGAGACGTAAAGAAATGATTAGAAGAGGAAAAAGGGAACTCTAATAGTGCCTATCACCGCCGGATCAAGAGGTGAGAATCCGGTTGTGAATCCACGACCTACGAGGACCGTGGGAAGTGCAAAACGAAAGTCCCCAGCAAACCATTGACGAAGAAAAAGCAATCAGCAGCAAAGGCTGTGTCGGTGAAGACCTTTACCCTGTAAAAAAGAAAAAACGGGCCAGTGTCCACAAAGAGCAGGGAAGAAACAAGTGGCCGAGTAGGAGTTTCCCCAAAGAGAGGAACCAAAACACGTGCCGGAAAAAAACCAGTTCACATAAACAGAATCAGGGGTACGAGTAAAACGAGACCCCTGTTCAGTTTTACGCCATCTCCGATTACAGAGCTGAACTAAATCCTCCTCTCCCGGAGTTCACCGGGAAGCAAGGAAAGGGCCGGCAGGATTCTGCTGTAACTGTGGTAACTGAGAGCACCACTCTGGATAAACAAGGGAAGAAAAGAAAGAACAACGCCAGCGAACACCGGCTCGGGGGCCTCAGGTGCAAAATGGGAAAAAAGGGGGAGACCAGCCTGGGGTTACTAGAGGGAAGAAGAACTTCAATGCGACTGAAAAAAAGATAGAGTGAAGAACACTACCGTATGTTGAGGAAAAGTGAAGGGGCACAGAGTAAGATAAATTTCACGGCGACTGAATCGTTAACTTCCAGAGCTGCCATCGAACATCTCGAAAAAGGGACGAGATGAAATCAGAGAAGAAGGAGAAGAAAATTATTGTGGATGAACGAGAAAACAACTTGGACACGGCGCAATTAGAAATGTTTCCAGTCAGACTGAGAAGAACGATAATCGGTTTTAAAACAGGCTTCGCGGCTTATGGAAACTGCCCTTCCACGGACGGGAAAGGGAAAAAAACTTTCTTCCGAGTACCGGTGACAAAAAGCACGTGGTACCTGGTAATCGCGGAAGTCAAGCTGTAAAAGAAAAGGACATAACAACGGGAAAGGGAAACGGCTACGCGCCACTCCGCCCTCCATGTGGCCCCGCCGAAGGGGAACGTCGGCAGGGGAAAGGGGAGGGGGAAAAGGACTGGGAGGAGGAAAAAGGGAAAGAAATTTTTTTATAACAAAACTGCTATCCCCTCGGGACGGCACACATCAACATGCAGAGAAAAAAAAAAGCGGTTGAACGAAGGG
>Ga0179593_1520195_pt1 | contig 10188 bp, 11 predicted proteins | sample CZODoug2_1_08_16_FD_185931 | JGI IMG/M metagenome (GOLD analysis project Ga0179593, IMG submission 185931) | Vadose zone soil fungal communities from Angelo Coast Range Reserve, California, USA - CZODoug2_1_08_16fungal (PacBio error correction) | ecosystem: Environmental > Terrestrial > Soil >...
AAGAAATTAAGAAGTATTTTACGCGGTTGGAAAGGCGGGCACTGGAGGGGCGGAAAAAGTGTCGTGCCAATAGAATGAATGAGGAGAAGTAAAAAGAAAAAATGCCTCCTGGGTAACTTCTAACAAGGAAACTAAAAAACACAGATGGTTAGCTCAAAAGGAAGAAGCGAGGGGGGGGGTGGCAAGGCTAAGAATCATCTCTCAATAAATCCTGCCCCTAAGATGGTATGCTAATCTCAGGCGAGAAGGGGTTTTTGATAAAAAGTGATGAACGGAACGGAAACCTTCCTTCGGGCGAGGGCCACTGCTCTGGGGGGCCGGGGTTTTGGCAAAATAAAAACAGGTACCCTGGGAGTTGGGCGATGGAATGCATGCCTCTCTAAGAGCAAGAAAAACGGCAAGGAAATGGGTTTCTTTTCTTGCGATGGTTCTGGCTGCTGTAAAAACGTCTCGAAACCAAAAAAGGCGGGAGAAAAGATCCCATCTATGAGGTACTTGATTATTTACCAAAAAGTGTTGCCCATCTGGCCAGAGTGACGCGCGGGGGTTACGAAAATAAATGTGAAGGGTGTAAACAAAGGTGTACTTATAAAGGGGACGAGTCTGGGATGGATTAGGTTGGAGAGGTGGTGCAGGGGGGGAGCGGATTAGGGGGGGTAAGGGGAGGGAAGGGGGGGCACCCGCGGGGCCCGACGGGGGCTGAGGGAACGAGAGAGAGATAAGGACCATCGAAGATGGGGAGAGGGAGGGGGGGGGGGAAGGGATGGGAAGAAAAGGAGTCTAGGACGGCGGCCGCGGTGGCAGCTTGGAATCACAAACCTGTGAACGGATAAAGTAAGAACTGGAACAGTCAGGGAATAAGCGTAGAGATAGAGATGGTCTGGGGTTAGCAAGCGTCAGCCTACTACTGTTGGTGGGGGGGGTTAGGGGGGGAGGGGGGGACCTGGTCTAAGGGGGGGCAAAGGGCGGGTGGGAAGGGAGATCTCTCCGGTGGCAGTAGAGGGGAGGTGCGCTCGAGGGCAAGTGAGGGAAGGGGGCGATCTATTAGGGGCAATGCCCTGCTCGAGAGGGGGCAGATGCGGAGGGTGGGGTGGGAAGGTCGGTGGGGCGGGAAAGCCAGAGAAGGACGCGGAGTGGGAGTGGTGGGGGGGCAAGAAAAAGGGCGTGGGTGCGGATGACAGTGGAAGGGCGGGGGGGGGAGGTGGGGAGGGGGAGGTTAGGGGGAGAGGCAATGCGGGGGGAGAGAGATTGGGTCTTGAGCCTATTTATGGAAACGGGAGAGTAGGAGTAAAAGGATAGGAGACCCGTGTGCGGGGAGCGCGAGTTTGGCAAAGAGAAGGTAGAGTGTTGACATGATTCGGGAACTAAGAAGCGGGGTCGCCATAGGACGAGGAAGGGAAGATGGAAATTAAGGGAGGAGGACTTGTTGGCACTTTGAGTTTGGTGCGGATAGAGAATAGGTTATGGGGGGCGGATGGGGTGAGGGGGGGGACTCTGGGGGGGACTGCCAGGCCTGTTGTAGCGTGGGGGTCAAATATGGCTATCAGACCGTCAACTCTTGCGATGTGGGATATTCTGGCGCATTGCTGAGGATCACCCCGAAGTCTCCTCGGAGCGAACGTCCTGTTTTTTCAACTGGTAAATACTGTATAAAGGTGAAAGAACCGGAAGAGAGCTCCTCTAAGAGGGGAACCCAGAACATTAGCGAATCCGACGACGGAAGAACTTGGGCACGGTGGGGGCCGAGTTCAAGGGTGACAAGGTGATCCCTCGGAGCGGACACGTCTGGCGGGAAAGCGGGAGAAGAATCAGCGGGTTGAGAGTAGGGTGGTGGTTGAGGTATAAATGGGAAGTTGTAGCAGGGAGGGATCATAAAGTGGTGGAGGAGAAGGACCCGTCGGTGGCTGAGGAGGTCGTGTTATCGTTATGCCGTGAAAGAACACATCTGTGAGCAACTACTCTGCTGATAAGTGTCGCGGCCGGATTTTGCGTCACAACTCTCCAGTTCTCTTGACAGCCAGCGGGGGGAAGGAACGAAATTGCTATCAACTTCGTGACACGGCGGGGCAGGGCTGCGTCTGAACGATGCGGGAAAAGTTGTCCTAAAATTGATTTGATACTCAGACGCTCGAATGCCCCGAAAGGGTAAAGCGCCGTCAGATTGATTTCGTGACGGGGAGAACGTCGGGGTCAGGATGCTAGGTCCATCCTGGGGTATCTTGTTTGATGGTTCAGTGTGTGCCGCATCATTACAACTCAAGTTGCGCTCGAACAATGTCCTTCATCTATTGGTTCAGATCGTTGCAGGTGACAGAAGCCGGAAAAGAACTGCAGCTTCGCACGAAAGGAAGACAAAGAGGAGTTCGTGAAAACGGGCGGGTAGGTTGCTGGGCGAGGCCTCCAGTCTGTTGAGGAGGGTGTGTATGGTGGGTGCAAAGGTGTGATACCGAATGGGGTCAGTAGGTGCCTAAATGTGAAAGGAACAACGGGGGGGGGCGTATGCAATCACTGGTAGAGTGACGTTTGTGGGGCAGGGGGAATGAGCATGTAGCGAGAACGGGGGGACGAAAAAAAATTTTAAAACAAACCTGGAAAAGGAGGCGCTGAGAAGATTTATTTAACTGGGAAGGAGGGAAGGGGGGGAAAAGAATGCCAAGAAATGAAAAACAACATAACGAGATGGTGTTTTTTCAAAAAAGAGATCTAAAAGCGAACAAAAAGTAAACCGTCGCATCGTAATACGGGAAAGAAGGGCTCGCAAAGCAGGAAATGGTGAAAGGTAGGTGCTCAAAAAAGAGAGGAAAGGTTAAAGCACTCGGGAAGGAGAGAAGGGAGGCCCGAAAAGGAATCTGAATACGTACAAGGCAAGCCTGATGAGGAAAAAAACGCGAGGCAGCTGTCGGGCATGGGCCAAAAGTATGGGGAAACATAAGGAGAGGTTCATGTACCCAAATTATAGGGTGAACCGAGAGGACATAAAGTCGTTAAGGCGCACGGGACAGTCGGCAGGATCCGGCGCTCTCGTGGACCAGTGCGTCTTTCCTAGAAAATGGAACTTCTGGGAGGACATAAAATCCCAGACAGACGAAATACAGAGAAGTATATCTAACTCAACAGGAGGGGTCCAGACATCTAACATACAGTTAAAAGGGTAAGGTGGGAACCAAAAATCAAGCAAGAAAATCAGGGGTGACGTCTACCAAATCTAAACGGCCGTTCTGACAAGGGAGCTTGGGTATTGTTCGGTCTCAAGGTTAGTCGTTCATCGGCTGACTATTTGAGGGGGGACGGACTGATATTTCGGCCCCAGTTGACAGGCCGCGGGGTAATTTGGATACGTAACATCAAGACGGAACCAGGACCTCCCATGTACGAGGGGGACATAACCAAAGCTTCGGGTAAGGGGGGGCAACGTGGACAAGCTATAATAGGTGCACCTTTACCAAAATAGGCATGGGGGGGGGGGGGGGGGTGGGGGGGGGGGGGGTGGGGGGGGGGGGGGAGGGTGGTGGGGGGGGGGGGGGGTGGGGGGGGGGGGGGGGGAGGGGGGGGGGGGGGGGGGGGGGGGGGGGGGTGGGTTGGGGGGGGGGGGGGGGGAAGCACGCCTTTCGAGGCTGATCGGGGTAAGAAAGACGAAGATATAGCTGGGGGAGAAAACCATCTGGGTGGCGGTCAAAGAACCGTGCCGAGCCGTCCGACGCCGACGTGAAACAAAAGTACTCAAATTGGGGAAAGACCTAGCCTACTGCGTACTCGGGTGTTTTATAAGACCTAAGATGGCGCAGAAAGAGAAAAAGGACTCGGCGTTGCGGTCTCTCCATGAAGCCATGGAAAGAGACCAGAAAGGGGGTAAGGGCAGACCACAAGAAAATGGAGGGAGTATCACCGAGAGGGATTAGATGGCATGCGGGGGGGAAACATCAAGCTACTGGAGGGAAAAAAACCGGGGGACAGAAAAAAATCAAACAAAAAAGGTCTATAATAGGTACGGTGTCAAGGAGCAGGCTCACTCGCACTCCTATAATCTCGTAGAGAGAGAAGAGCAGGCTTGTGAGACACACATTAAAATTTTCAGGGGGGAAGGGGCCGAGTAAAGCGGTCCTGAAAAGGGAACATAGAGGGACCATTTTGACGACGGTAAAGAGAGGAGGGCAATCTCAGAAGAGGTCACCAAAAACTTCAAGCCATGTAGCGGATGAAACAGAAGGAGATACGGGTGGAAGTAGGGGAAGTTAGAAAGTCTCTTCCTGTAATGCGCACGCCCCCCGATTTGGGCAGGCGAAAAGAATCAGGAAAAGAGTGCTTGGGAGTAGCTTCATAAGAGGCCCGTATCTGCGAAATCATAAATGGCTCATCTCGCTTTCTGAAGTCAAGAAAGGAAGGACATGCTTGGGCAGTAGACCACGCGCGAACGTGGGAGGGGTATGGGAAGATGTTGAGACGAATAAGCTGATGAGTGGACGGGGAGACAAACTAGGGAAATTATGCCCCGCAGAAAAAACGCTTCGATCGGACGAGGAAAGAAAGAGCGAAAAAGAACAGACATCCGGGGTTCATGGCCCAGCGTATCGAGTGACTGATCAATTTACAGGGATTGCCCACTTTTTTGTGGAAATCGATACCTGGAACTCCTGGGTTTAAGGGGGATACCAAACTCCGTTGAACAGTCGCAGAGTATCTTAGTTTAGGAACGTAGCGAGGGAAATTCAAAAGGGAGTATCGGCATCGAGGAAGCCAGTGGGGGAACAGAGGAGCTCTCGCCGGGAGAAAAGTGCCGTACGAACAAGTGGCGAAGATCATACAAGGCCAGAAAAAAAGACGGTAGCGCGGGTGGCGAGCTCATTGGTAAAGCGCCAAGAGTGGATATCGAATAAACGGAAAACAAAAACAAAATGAACATCTTCCCGCTGGAGAGCCTGACAAGATCAGTAGGAATTTGAAAGGGGAAGACGTTGCATTTATGCTCTGTCGAAACTTTCAAGCGCGGAAAAGATAACTGGGTGTCGAAGCAATCTACCGTCAAGGGGAAATAGCGCGACGCCAAAGGGTCCCGATATAGGAGATAAAGGGGGGGCGAAGGGGAGGGTGTTTTCGGAGCGGCTCTAGAAAAGAGATCGTCGAATGTCGAGACCGTGTCTGGGCTTGAGGGAAAGAGGGTAAAAAGAACCCGTTAAGCAAAAAGATTACGACGAGAGCGAGCAAAAAAAAGTTTACCTTGACAAAGAAGGGCGAACGAAAGGCCCCAACCGGGACCGTGAACTGTAAAGCAAAGAAAAAGGACATTGCGAGAGGGGAGGGAGGGAGAAAAGGATCAGGAAGGAATTGGTCCCTCGCACACAAGACTGTAGTGAACTACCCGAACCTTTTGCCAATCTTAAATCCGCTGAACAAGGGGGGTCCATCAAAACGGAAGACAATCTTTCTTACTATGCATCTATATGAGATCGTCAAAGATATTGTGGGGAACGTATTCGGAAGAGGGGTTAGCCTTCGCCTTAGTAAACAGAGAGTGCAGGCCAGGCGAAGTGGTTTTGGATCTCACTATAATTCTGATCCGTTATATTGCTATCAGATAGAACCATAACGTCCTTTTTGCCGGATCAGTGCCACTCCTCTGGGTGCCACCTAGCGCAAGCATGGAATAAGTGAGAAAGAAAGGTACAATGGGGGAGATGAAGCGAGGGCCCCTCCTGAGGAGGAGAAGGTAGGATATAGAGGAGAGGGAGAAAGCACGCGATATGGAAGAGGGAGAGTTCTCCATGACCGAGAGCACGAGGTCCAGCCGTAAGTCCCTTTTAAAGAGGGAGGGCGGACTTGTCGCCACTGAGGGGAGGTGGTACGACGTCAAGCGGTTTACTAGGGAGGGTTCGACATGAAGAGCACCTTCGCATCGGCAGATAGCGAATACTACGCGCATTGATCGTTTTAACACCATCGTTTAAAAAAAACTCCTCTCCATCGCGGCGGTAGGGTCTTGACGAGCATACAAGGTGCGAGCCAAGAAATGAAAAGTGGAATGATTCGGATAACGAGCTTGCTTCAACGAGAAAAGGGCGACCGCCGGCCGTCGGGGGTTATATTGCAGGATTGGGGGCATTCGAGGCACTGAAGGCGTCTGCTTACCGAAGGAAGTTCGGGGTAAGGGTGGTGTAGAACGCGAAGGGAAAAAACGGGAAAGAAAGTAAGAAGAGGCACGAGGGAAATTTGAAAAAGACCGACAAGCGGATAGGTAAGTGGGGAGAAAGTGAACGCACAGAAAGGGCAGAAAGGTGTATCTACTACGTCAATTAAGATATTAACAACTAAGTTGCGATGACGGGCAAAACCAGGGTGAAACCGTCGAGGATCGGGAATCGAAGGGGTAAATGGTCGAAATAAATTCGCTGCCTCAGTGATGGTAAAGAAGCATTACGGGGGGATATACGAGCCGCGAAGTAAGGGCTCAACATCTCGTTATGAAAAATGGAACGCTTTAGGTCGGCGTGGAATCGGGAGGGGGGGGAAAACGTTTAATCAAATACGGCTTGCTCTGTCCTGTGTTCAGAGTATACAAGCCCGGTTTCGACTGGAAGTGCTGGCGCCAACCGCGACAAAGATGTAATCAAAGTTTCAGGATAAGCATAAAGGATGGTTTTAAAAGATTAGTCCTGGGCAAGCTGGTACCAGGGGGCCGAGAAAAAAAAGCAAAATCATGAGGGAAATAGGACGAAACGAACGGGTAGAGAAGAGAAAAACCTTGAGATTGTTCAACTGAAAAACGAAAGAAAGAAAATAGGGAAATCGAAGGCAAATTCGCTTGGAGGTGAGAAAAAGGGGGGCAAACATCGCCTTCATGATGTACACGACTTACAAGGAAGCCGGACGCTGTCACTTAGAAAAAGAAATTAGTTAATCCAGGAACGGACGAGGCTGCGAAAAACAGAAAAAAAAGAGTTGGGGCTAACCGATTGAAAGCAAAAGGTAACGACAGTGAACGGTTAATGCTAAAGGCTGAAACTACTCGAAGAGGAAAACTCACCGATCTTGATGTGTCCGGTGTCGGGGAGTAAAAGCCTCTGTGTGGGGGGACTATTGAGAGGGGGAAGGGGGTACGTCGGGTCTCAGGGAAAAAGAAAAACCCATGCTAAGCCTAAGTTTCTGAAAGAGGAACGTTGTCATCGATGCGGTAAAAGGGGGGAGGGGAACTGGATAGTGATTGGGCTAGGAAAAAAAATCGACATGGCGAATAAACTCAAAAAAAACAACAGGAAAAGGAGGAAAGAGAGATGACGCAATGATAACAAACGCAAATGCAGTTTCGCGAACCCCTGATCGAAACGCAAGAATTAACGTTCTAAAAGGATCAGGAAGCTAAGGGGGTGGGTACAAAAAACCTCGACCTACCGACAGCAAACGAATGTCAACGTCGGCACGAGAGCTCAGTCACAATAGCGGGGCCAGTGAAACAAACGTCACATCCATCGGTCGCTGGCGGGCAACGGGGAAAAAAAAGAGGACAAATCCGAGATGGTAAAACTGTCGCTATACAGGGGGTCGATAAGGAAAGATTCGCTCCAAAGTAGAGAGGGGGGTCGGGAGGGAACTATCTTCATATACGTCTGAAGATTTTAATTGGACCAAAACGCGAAATTCGAATCACCGGAGCGGAGCAAAGCTAAACCTGAATGCGATTGGTTGGGGAACAAAAAAAGGAGGAAGACTTAACTTAGCCCCCCGAAAGAAATGCAGGGGGAAAAAAATTTTGTCGGGGGAGGATTGGCGATTATTTTGAGGGCCAAGAGAGGAAAGGGGGGGAGGTAAAAGTCTTTGGGGGGCGTCGCAGGAAAACTACGGAAAGGGTTGGGACTGACGTAAAGACCTGTTATCGAGCGGACCAGGACGGGGAATAAGCGCAGGAGACTATAATTCGAACCGGGAGCAGGGGTGGGGAAACGGGGCCTTGGGGGAACACGCAACCTGGGGGTCGTGCAAATATTGAAGAAAGGAAAGGAAAAGGAAAGGGTCTCTACAAGGAACGAGGGACACCGAAAAAGGGCAGTACATGCCGTTGACACCAAAACTGAACGAGGGTATTGGGGGACGCAAGGGGAAAAAGACTTCGCCCCGCCAAGAGCGAGAAAGGCAGGATGATTAAAGCCGCATCGAACATTTTAGCGGAAGAACTTAGTGACTGCGCGAGACCGGAAAAAAGGGGGTGGAGCAATCGCCCAAGGGAGGGGAGTTTGAAAGGGGGTACTTTACTCGACTGACGCGCGACCCATAGCTTCTGTCTTACGATGGGCAAAAAGTGCGTACTAAGAACCTTAAAGAAGGGGAAAACCCAGATTTTCGGTCTGGGAAAAAAAGGGGGAAAGAGAACTAGGCTCTTTAATGGAAAATGTAGACGGTGGGGTTTTCCCGCTCTGCGGGGGCCTGGAGGTCATCTAGAGGGAGACCTCAGGGAAGTGACTGAGACAACCCCAAAAGGAAAAAGATCACACCGGGGGAGCTATGGCGAGATCCGAGTGAAGACACTCAAAAACAAGCCATCGGAAAGGGTTCGGAGCAAGGACGCCTCCACCTTGGGATCAATAACTCACTATGCATGCTGAAAATGAAGGTGTTTTCACGCAAAGGGAAAACGGGCTAAGAAGGGGGGGGAATGGGGAGCTGGTAACGCCGCAGGTGACCATTCCAAAACTGCCCATCAAAAAGGGAACCTGTCTTCTCGTACTTTTCTTAAAGGGCGAGAGGGGGGAAAAAATCAGATTGGAATCGATGACCATGTGCGGTCTCGGCCTCATGCTTTGGGGCGGCCAAGACGGGGAATTCGGAAACAAGGATCGAAAAGCCCTTGATATCAGAAAAATTCTGTGAACACGGGTTTGAAGAAGGAAAGGATGGGGCTGGCGAAATTTCCTAAAGGTTATGTGAGCTATGATCTCGCTGCACTGACTAGGAACTCATCTTGTTTCTTCAACGCAGGGGAAGGAGAAGCAATTTTTTCGGCCGCAGCGGCATCTTCAATGGAAGAGAGGATTGGGCAAGACTAAAGACTCAGCGGTGAGATCGCGAGAGCGGGGGCGTAAAAGAGGAAGGTCACAAAAAAAGGTGCGGGGGGGCCGTACAAACGGGGGTTCACGTCGAAAAAGGGAAAAAATGAAAAAAATAGCTGAATTCGGGAAAAGAAGCTGGAAAGGGAAGAAAGGGGAAAAAAGCCCCGAACCCTTTCGAGCATAAGTCGCGTCTCTTTTTCAGCCGAGTCAACCACACGTCGAAAATCCGAGCAGGCCTTCGCGCCGGGAGGAATGAGCGTGTTGCTCGAACCAAGAAATGTTTGGCAGAAGAGGAGCGACGAATCGCCAAGAACAGCCAGAAAATTCAAATCCTTCAAATTCTTCAGAGAAAAAAAGAAGAAAACAGCAGCCAAGGGGCATGGGCGCTTATAGGAAGAACGCGGCGCGCATTGACACAATGACATCAGGGCTGTACCGCGAAGGGAACCGAGGGCAGGGGGCTCGTCGCAGAGGAGGGAGGGGTTGACTTTAGAAAAACGCTAGAAAAAAAGATTAAGCGGTGGGACTGAGGACGAAAAGGAACCACCATATCCATTCAGAACCTAAACGATACGACGCTCAAACGGAAAATTGGAAAAGGAGGGAGATTTAAAACTCGGTCCGGATCTGCAAAAAAAGGAAGCGAAAGCGTCGAGACGGATCCAGGTGCTAAAGTATCGGGTCTTTGCTTGGCGAAGGGGGCGTTTCGACGAGATCGGAAAGGAGGCAGGGGGGGCCTAATTCGAGCCACCGCTAGGGTTTGGAGAGGGGGGAAGGGAAACAATCCAATTCATCTCGACCGTGTATAAAAAGAAGAGGGAGGAACCTAAAGGGGGAGCAAAGCAATAGTGAAACAAGCAAAAAGCTGCGCAGCTCGGTTTGAGGCTTAACAACAAAGGACAGCTGAGCCTCACCATCGGAAAGGGAACCCACCCCGGGGCCGACCCAAACGGGGGCCTGACGGAAAGAAAAAAGCGGCGACACACGTTGCAGACGCCCGACGGCGCTCGTTTGAGGGGGGAAGGGACACATTGCGCGAAAAGGCGCGACCAGGCCGAGCGAAAAACAGGAACTTGATCGGCCCCCTGCTAAAGTACAGGGCTCAGACCAAGCGATGATCTCTCAAAATGCAGCGTGCGCGGCATCGGCCGGA
>Ga0179593_1545442_pt1 | contig 10188 bp, 12 predicted proteins | sample CZODoug2_1_08_16_FD_185931 | JGI IMG/M metagenome (GOLD analysis project Ga0179593, IMG submission 185931) | Vadose zone soil fungal communities from Angelo Coast Range Reserve, California, USA - CZODoug2_1_08_16fungal (PacBio error correction) | ecosystem: Environmental > Terrestrial > Soil >...
GCAGGGAGCGAAGGGGGAGGGAAAAAGAAAAGAAGGGTGCCAGGGGAAGAAAAAGGGGAAAAAGACAGACCGACGGAAAAGGAAGCCTTCTTTACCTCTTTAGCGGCTTGTCCGATATCGGCGAAGGGAAGAAAAGGGGAGAAAAAAAAAAATCTAGTCTGGAAAAAAAAAGGGAGGGGAAAAAACAAAAATCGCCCCGCGCAGTTCCATCGTTGATCCTCGACGCGCTAACGCAAGGGCAGAAGAGAAGAAGGGGAAAAATCTAGGAAAAGAAGAGGCGGATGAGGACGCTCTCGTCAGCTTCTCCCATGCCGGCGGGCGAACACCGGAGAAGGAAAGGAGGAAAAAAAAAGAGAGCTGCGGGAAAAAAAAATAGAGAGTAGGGGAGAGGGGGGGACAAGGTTGGTTTCTCCGTCGTCCGGGCCAGTAAAAAAAAGGCTCCTCGGAAGGAAAAGGGAGAAAAAAAAAAATCTACCGAGGGGGGGACACACACCCGGGGCAAGCATTTGAATCTTCCCTCCGCCCGCAGGCGCCGAGGGAAAAAAAAAAAAGAAGAAGGTCGAAGAAAAAGGATGGAACACCGAGCCACGGTCCATCATGCTCCGCACCACTTCTGGGCGAGGAGGGAGTAAGAAAAGGGAAGGGAAGGCTCTGGAAAAAAGGAAAAGATGGGAAAGGAGGGGGGGAAGACCTCAGCATCTATTTCCGCGAATCTCGCCCGTCTGCAGGCCGCTCGGGAGGGGGGAAAAGAAAAGAAAAAAAAGAAGAAAAGAAAGCCGAGAAAAAAAAAAGGGGAAAGTAAAACGGCCCGAGCGCGTCGCGCTGGCGGTGTCAGGTATGCGAACACGAACACAGCGAAGCACCGTGGGGGGAGAGAAAAAAAGGAAAGTCGAACAAAGAGCGGTCGACGAACAGAAAAAGTCGAATGTCCGTTCTTGCATCCTTTGTCCGGCCGCGGCCGGCGCTCGCTCGCGAAAGCAGGAGAAGGGGGAGAAAAAAAAAAAAAGCGGAGGTCCTCCTTTGTTTTCTCCCGGCGGATTGGGACATGGGTAAAAGAGGGGAAAAAAAGGGGTCGTTCGCTGAGACCGGGAAAAAGGAAAAAAAGAGCGGAAAAAAAAAAGAGAAAAAAGCAGACCGGTGGGGGGGAGGGGGAACAGGCGCGTCGTTTATCGACGACGCCGTCCTTGACGGACGGGGGGAAAAGGAAAAAGGGAGGGGCGATGAAAGAAAAAAGAAAATTCAAGAGTATGAGTGGACGATTCACCCCCCCGAAGGAGAAAAGGGGAACTCGCGTGGAAGGAGCACTCTCCTTCTCCTCCTCTTCGATGATGGAGAGAAAGGGGTGATCGGGGGAGAGATCAAAGATTGGGTTGGTCGCCAACGCGATCGGCACAAAGAAATAGAAGGAGCTTCTTTCATGCGTCTCAGGGGGAGGGGGGGGAGGGAGAAAAAGTTGAAAGATCAGACAAATCGCCTCTCACCGTCGCCAGAGAAAGGGAGAAGAAGGAAAGCTACGCAGAAGGGAAAGGAAGGTGGATGGAGGGAGGCCAAATACCTCTCCTTTATCGAACAGTCTGCCATCTGAGGGGGGAGAGAAAAGATCGAAAAAAAAAGGGTCTTCTCACATTAATTCTACTTATTCTTCACGGAAAAGTGGAGAGGAAAGGGGGCAGACGCCGAGATGTTCTACACCACACTGGGGGAAAAAAGAGAATCTCGGAAAAGGTCGGAGTCTCTTTTTCGGCATCGAGAGGAGAGAGGAGGAAAGGAGATTCTCCTTATTTCGGAAAGAGAGAGGAGAGAAAAGAGTCAAAAAAAGAGAGGAGGGAAAACGAAGATGCCGCGCGGCGTGACTATACGCTGACTTCATGTGCGACGACGGAAGAAAGAAGGGGAAAATAGGAGGGGGGGGGGAGGGCCACTTCTCAGATGGGCGCCTGGGAAAAAAAGAAAAGGGGGGGCCCGAAAAAAGGAAAACCGATGGCGGCGCATACGCGGGCGCGGGGGGGGGAGGGAAGACGTAGGGAGGGAGACGACGGGCGACGGTGTGGCGGGCGATGGCGGAGGCGGGCACGGTGTGCGCAGGGGAAGGAGAAGAAAAGAAAAAGAGGGAAGGTGTGCTGTTCACGCAAGGGGAGAAAAAAAAAAATCTCGGGAAAAAAGGGAGAGATGCATCTTGCACGGCGAAGAAGGGGGGAAAACCGAGGGGAAGAAAAGGATTCAACCCTTTAACGGAAGGAAGAGAATAAGGGGGGAGAAAGAAGGGCCGATCTCTCTTTCTTTTATCACCTGACACCCGAGCGAAAGAAAAAGGAGAGGAATTCAGAGCCTTCTTCGTCGTGAAAAAAAAAGAAACTTCCGGCACGGTCATTAGTCTCTCCCCTGTACGCTCGAGAAGAAGAAAAAAAAAAAAAGGCGCCATCTCTACTTCTGCTCGCAATGAAAGACGAAGAGGAAAAGAAAAAAAAAAAAAAAACCTGGGGACACTCCTCCTATGTCTAGAGGAAGGGGGGAGGATAAATAATAAAGGATCGCCAGTCTCTCTCCTTCTTCTTTCCGGCGCGCAAGGGTGGAAGGGTAAAAAAAAAAAAAAGATCTACTGGAAGAGACGGCCATTTTCGCTTCTATCCTTTTTTCGTGGCGATGTCTCTCTATTGCCGCGGGAAAAAGGAAAAGGGAGAAAGAGAAAGGGAAAAAAAAGAGAGACGCGCCGGAAAAAAAGGGAAGAAACAGAAAGAGGAGGACGTTGGGACTCGGCTTTGCTGTCTAGACTGTGCGGAGGGGGGAGGGGGAAGGAGAAGAAAAAAGGGAAGGTTCGGAGGAAGTGTGCACAGGACTGCCGTCCCTTGTGCCACAGCGCCTTACGAAAAAGAAAGAAAAGGTGGCGGCCCACTTAGTCTTCTGTAGCTCCTGGCGATTCGAGGCGATGAAAAAAAAGAAAAAAAAAAAGGAAGGAAATCCTCTTTCGCCTGCGTCGTAAAAGAAAGAAAAGGGGAAGGGTCACAATGGAGAGGAAGGAGGGGACACGTCAGCATACTCGCTCAGCATCGGTCTTTTCTGTCGTTTGCGGCGATCGTCGCGCGATAATAAGGGGGGGAAGGGAGAAAGGAAGGGAAAGATATTGTGGGAAAAAAGAAAGACGCAGCCGATAGCAGTCCTCGCGGCATCCTATACCCTCTTCTTCTCTGAGGAGGAGGGGGGAGGGAAAAAAAGAAAAGAAAGAAAGAAGGGGAAGGGAAGTTCCGCAGGTGCCCGGGTCACTCTCTTTCTATCTCGGGTACTACCTGTTGCCTCCGAAAGAGGGGGAGAGAAAAAAAAAAAATCTTGCCATAAGGGGAAAAGAAACTGCATTCTCTACGCCTTCGTTCTGCGTCAGAAATAGGGAAAAGGGAAAGAAAAGGTAAAAAGAGTTCGGAAAAGAGGGAAAGAAGACTCCCCCCTCCTCGCGTAACAAGAGGAAAGGAAAATAAACGGAGAAGACAAGGTAAGCTAGCTTCTTCTTCCGCTTGGGAAAGAGGGGGGGGCTTAGGACGGAATAAAAAAAGAGAAACGCTGCCGGCATCTCTCTCACAACACCCCTTTTATTATTAAATAGATAGATGCCGGCTACGGTTCAGGAAAGAGGAGAAAAAAAAAAAAAGATCGTAAAAAGAAAGCTTACTTGAAGAAAAGGAAAAAAAAAGACAAGACAAAAGTCAGGAGGCAGTCATGACTGAATGCACTCCTTCATTCCTCTTATTTTCTAACCTCGATCTCGCGTATGTTCCCTTTGCAAGAGGAAGAAAAAAAAGAAAGGGAGGAAAAATCGCAAGAAAAAAGAGATACAATGGTCTGCCGATCTTCATTATTCTGTTTCCGTCATGTCGTTCGTCACCTATTTCAAGGAGAAGAAAAAGAGAAAAAAAAGAAAAAAGTTCTCTAGGAAAAAAGAAAAAAAGGAGGGCAAAGAACTGCATTCCTCCATAAGCTTTTATCGGTGCCGCGGGAGAAAGAAAAAAGGAACCGATATGTAAAAGAAAAGGGACGAGTAGCTAGAAGGAACCATGGGATAGTCGTTCTACGATCTCCTCCACCCCGCAAGACCGCTGCGCGCGAAAAAGGAGAAAGAAAAAAACGGCAGAAAAAAAAAAAAAAGGGGGAAAGTGAGGAGCCGATATTGACCTAACCCGTCGCATCCCAAAAAAGAAGAAAAAGAGTCGAAAAAGAGGATAGTCTTTTCTTCATCTCCGAGGGGAAAAAACGGGGTTCGCGCCCCCTCAAAAGTTTTGAAATTTGCGGAGCGTAGCAGAAGGAAGAGAAAAAGCACCCTTACAGGAAAAAAAAAAAAAAAAAAGGTCGCCCAAAAAATCCGCACAGTTCTGACCAGCCGACGGGGAGGAGGAAAAAAAAATAAAAAAAAAAAAAAGGAGGGAGAAGGGAGGGAGTAGGCGAACAGCTAATCGCATCGCCGTTGTGCGCGCATTTCAGGAATGAGGGAAGGGGAAAGAAAAAAAAAAAAAAGTAGCTCGGAAAAAAAAAGGAGAGAGGGAAGTTAAGCACGCAGGTGCCTTGCCGCTTCCGTGCTCCGCCGGCGAAGCTGGCGATGCAGGGGAGGAGGAAAAAGGGAAAAAAAAAAAAAAAAAACGAAAAGGAAGGAGGGTGGAGCCCGGCGGATTCAATTGGTCGATTTCGCGTGAGGCGCGCAGAGGAGAGGAAAGAAAAACTTAAAAAAAACAAAGGGCGCGACAGAATTACTGGCTTCGTAGTTTGTCGGAGGAAGGGGGGGGAGATAAAAGAAAAGTGAAAAGAGCAACTGACGCAAGGAGTGAAACCGGCTCTTCGGAAAGGATAAAAGGGAGATCAGAGGAGATCACCCCTCTTCCGCAGAAAAGGGGAGAAAGGAAAAGAAATCTCGCGGAAAAGAAAGAAAACGAAACATCTATTGGCATGCGATATTGCATCGGCGCCGGAGGGAGAGAGAAGGGGGAAAAGAATCAAAAAGGAGGGTAGTCACTCAGGCAGGTGAGTCTCGCTCTCCCGCTAACAAGGTTCGCCACCGAAAAAAAAAGAAAAAATCGCAAAAAAAGAGCAATTCGAGGTGATGCTTCTTCTACATCCGCGATACTTGGGAAAGAAAAAGGAAAAGGAGATTCGGAGGGAAAAAGGGAGAAATAAGGACCCCATCTTCTCTTCTCTAAAACCCACCTTGTCGCAAAGAGGAGAAAGAGAAAAAAAAAGTACTTCGGAAAAAAAGAAAAAAACGCAGGCAGGCATATTCGTTTCTCATCCCATGTTCAGCCGAGATAGGTCTACAAAAAAAGGGAAATAAAGAAGATCTCAGGGGGAAGAGGAGGAGAGAAAAAACGATCTCCGCCTGATCTGATCTCGCGCGAGGAGGAAAAAGAAAAAAAAAAAAAAAAAACCAAGAACCTATCTCGCTCCCATTGGGCTGCCCCCGTGAAAATATGACGGGAAGGAGGGGAAAAAAGAAGGGAAAGAGGAAAAGAAGGCAATCGGCGGAAGGAAAATGGGAAGAAGGGTTAGAGCACAAAGGCGTCGGTCTCTTGGGTGGCCTGCCCGTAAAGAAAAAAAAGAGGGGAAAAGAAAAGAAGGCCTGAAAAAAATAGGCGACGGTGTTTCTATTTCTTTATTCTTTTCAACGGGTCTACACGGGAGGAGGGAAAAAAAAAAAAAAGAAGAGACGCTCTCTGGAAAAAAAAGAGGGGGGAGCGAGCATACCGTATCGCCGCTCTTCTCATATTCATCTCGGGGGGGGGGGGGCCTGACTAGAGGGAAAAAAAAGGGGGGCTGAAAAAAAAAAAAGGAAGAGGACGAACGGCGGTTTTCATCGCCCGCGTACGCGCCCGCCGATCAGCGGGATGAAAGGGGTGACAAAAAACACTATGAGATCGGTTTTCTATTCTTCATTGCCTCGCCGTCGTAAGGAGGGAGGATGAGGGGGGAAAACAACTAAAAAGGGAACGAATCCTTCTGCCTGCATCTTTCCCTAGAGAAAGAAAAGAAAAAAAAAGACATGCACCTGCAACTAAAGAAAAATCTAAAAGAACGAGAATTCCGCACGAATCGCCGCAACCCTTCTAACTCCTAACTCTATCGCAGACGAGGAAAAGGGGAACGGGGAAAAAAAAAAAGGAGAAGTTCAAAAGGAAGGGGGGAGGGAGAAGGGTAGTCGATGGGAAAAAAAAAGGACTGAAAAGAGGGAGGGGGAAAAACCTGTGGCACGCCTGCGCGACTCGCTGTCCGGCATGGTGAACGCTCAAGGGGGGGGCAAAGGAGAGGGAGGGGTCGACTCGTCTGACACCTAACTGCGAGAGAAGGAGGGCGCTTAAAAGAAAAAAAGGAAGCAAGAAAAGCACGCTCTTCATCGCCGAAAAGGGGGGGAAAAAAGGAAAATAAGGAAAGGAAAAAAGGGGGAGGAAGGTGAAAAAGGACATCTACTCAGTAGATGAGAGAAGAAGGCAGGAGGGGGAAGGGGAGGAGGGAAGATCAAATTCTTTCCTTCTAGTGCAAGAGAGAGGTAGAAGAAAAAATAGAAAATAGAGTAGAGACAGCCTATACCATGGTTTCCTTCAGACCCTGTCTTTTCCCGGAAACAACGTGAAGGAAGGGGGGGAAGAAGAGAGTGCGCATGTCTGCCTCGCATCTCTTCATTAACCTCGAAGAAGAGGAAGGAAAAAGGGACAAAAAAAGAATAAATGAGTGAGACCCGGCAGGGAGAAATAAAATCTTAAAAGAGGAAAGAGTGGACGAACCTGAGTTGACCTCTGCTTCCATCTTTTTACTACTACATGAAGGAAAAAGTGAATGAGAAGAAACATAGGGGCCTAGGAGGTGGAGAGAAAAAGGCAACATCATACTCCCTTCTTCTGGTCTCAGCTCTATTTTCACACTTTACTCATCCGTATAGATCGAGGGGAAGAGGAAGAGAAAGGAAAAAGCAGGGGAGGACACTTCCCTTTGCCGTATGCATTAGCCGTTCTACCACCTCGTGATCGAGGAAGAAAAGGAGATCGCTCGAAAGAGAAAAAGATGGAAGGAATCTCTCTCAATCACAAACACCTTATTTGAGAAATAGAGGAGGGGAAGGGAAAAAAAAAGGAGACCAACCAGGGAAAGAAAAAAAAAAAAAAAAAAGCGCTCGCCTACTTATGTCTTACTTTTAGGACGCGATCACTGGCTTTTAGAAAGGAGAATGAGAAGGAAGGGAAAAAAAAAAAAAAAGACGGCGGGAAAAAAAAAAAGAAAGAGGATGACACAGGAGGGTCCTTTTTCCATCTATTCTGTCTGCCGCACCTACGGCTATAGCTGGCGGGGCGCAAAGAAGAGGAGAAGAAAGGAAAAAAAAAAAAAAAATCGTAAAAAAAACAAAAAAAAACCTCCCCCCCCCTTCTTCGGATGAAAAGGGAAAAGAAGAAGCATGAGTAGCTCGCGATGCTGACGCTCATCGGGAAAGAAAAAAAAAGGTCCGGGAGGGGAAAAAAGGTCATCCGCTCAGAAGCGGGTATCTGTGCCGCCGGGAGAAGAAGAAGAGGAAAAAAAAACAAAAAAATGAGTTCCATCTCGTGTCGTCGATCGACGAGGGGGAGGAAGGAGGAAGGAAGAAAAGGCGAGAAAAGGAAGGGGACAAAAAAGAAAGCGGCCCCCGGCGGGCGAGAGGCCAAAAAGCAAAAAAAAGAAAGGAAGAAAGGAAGGACGCCGTATGACTCGGAACTCCTGCTCTCACTCAAGGGAAAAAAAACTCCTGGGGGGGAGAAAGAGAAAAGCTCATGCGCCGTCACCAACGTGCAGGTCTCGTCGAGAAGAGGCAGAAGAGGGAGGGTAGGGAAGCAAGGGTGTGGCGGATAGTCGCTGGGCACCCGGTCCGGCGATGCGGAAGTCCAGCTCACAAAATAGATGGAGAAGAAAAAAAAAAAAAAAAAAAGAAAAAACAAAAGGGAGCCTCCTTTCTCTTCTTCCGACACCACGGTGAAACGGCAAAAGACAAGAAAAAGTCGAAGGGGGCCGCGGCAGGGACGCGCATCTACGACCTCTCCGCTACCAAGGGGGGGGGGGGGGGGGGGGAAAAGGAAGAAAAAAAAGGAAGAAAAAGGGTGACGGACCGTCGCCCTTCTCCTGCCGCTAAGCTGGCGATCAGTTTCGACGTAGGAGGGGGAGAAGTAGGGAAAAACAGGAAAAGAGGATGGGGAGAGAAGAAGTCGAGGCTGGTCGGTCGCTCTCTGATTTATGGCAGTTCTGCAGCAGGAGAGAGTAGGGGAAGGAAGGAAGATAAAAAGAAAAAAGGGAAGCCGGACCAACCTCTCTCATATGTCTATTCCTCTAGGGGCAAGGGGAAGAAGAAAAAAAGAAAAAACCTCAGAGAGAAGGTGAAAGCGGGTGAGCCGCGCATCTCCTCCCTCTTCTCTGAGGTCTAAACAGATAGGGAAAGGAGGAGAAGGGAAGATGGAAAAAAAGGATGGGGGAGAAGCAGAAAAACCTATCTCTCGAACAGCTCGACCTGCGGATGAGGGAGGGAGAAAAAAAAAAACGCAAAGCGCCATCTCCCGAACGAGGAGAAAGAGGAAGAAAAAGAAAGAAGTCGAGGAGGGGGAGGAGGGGGAAGGGGGACAGGCCAAAGCACTCGGCGCCTTGTCGAACACCTGCAAGAAAAATCGGGAAGAGGGAAGACGCGTCGCACATTAAGTCTACGTAGTCGGAAAAAGAAGGAAGAAGCTCCAAAGGGAACGGGGGGCAGGGTCGCGCTCCAGCTCGCGCGAGATCGCATCATGCGGAGCTAGGGTGTAGAAGAGCAAGGGATACACCGAAGAAGAAAGAAGGGAAAGGGGGAGAATATCTCGGCTCCCATTTTCTTGCCTCCCAGAATATGGCCGGCCGCTGACGATATGGGGGGGGGGGGGGGGGGGGGAAAGAAAAAAACAGAAAGTTTAGCCACTCTCATATGGTGCCGCAATGTGGAGAAAAGGAGGAAACGCAAAAAAAAGAGGGAGGATGTCGGCCTATCACCTCTAATTCGCCTCTCTGGCACGGTGAGGCGGGGGGGAGGAGAAAGGACCTGAGAAAGGGGACAAGCAGGTTCGCGCGAGCTTTTTCCTATCGCGTTGGGCGACCACTCCAAGAAGGGGGAAGAGAAGGGGAAAGGGCGCTTAAAAGAAGGAAAAAGAGAAGAGACCTGGGCCTCTCTAGACGTCGGGTCATCGCCCTCTGACGCGCCGCGAGCTCGCGGGGAGGGGGAAAAAGGGAAAAAAAAAAAAAAAAAAAAAAACAAAAAAAAAGAAATAAAAAAAAAAAAAAAAAAAAAAAACCCCCCCCCCCCCAAAAAAAAAAAAAAAAACCCAAAAAAAAAAAAAAAAAAAAAAAAACCCGGGAAGTGCCCCCCCCCCCCCACAAAACAAAAAAAAAAAAAGAAAAAAATCGACAGGGAAGAAAAGAGGAAAAAAACGGGCGGCCCGGCATGCGCGCGCCCCTGGACGTCCGAGATCCTGCTGCCGCAATGGATCAGAATAAAAGGGAAAAAGAGAGAGAAGGAAAAGGAAGGAGACACTGCAATCTCGCCTGGCGACAAACGGCACGCAGGAGGAAGGAACTGGGAAAAGAAAAAAAAAAGAAAAAAAAAAAGATGACAGCACATGGTGCTTTACTGCGCATCTCTACGTTGTTTCCGTTCGGCGAACCGCGACGAAGGGAGAGAAAAGAAAAAGAGAGTCCACGGAAGGGAAGGGGAGGACGAAATGAAACGCCTGCGCGACGCTCTGTGCCTTTGGCATGGTGACTCCACACTCGTGGGTAGGAAAAGAAAAAGAAAAAAGAGGAGGAACTAAAAAAGGAGAAAAAGAAAAGGGTAGGCGGCTGCAGACGGTGCGGTTCGGCGAGAAATCGATGTCTGTGGCTGAGATGAAAAGAGGGAAGGGTTTAAAAAAAAAAAAGGGCGGGAAAAAAAAAAAAAAAAGGACGACGTGGTGCTGCTTCATGCTGGTAGCTTGGTGGGCGCGGTGCAGAAGGGCCATCGAACAGGAAGGGAGAAGGAGAAAAAGGGGAAGAAGCGTGCGGGAAAAAAGAAGGGGAAAGAGGAAGCTACAGCTCTCAGTCGTCTTTGCGGCGGTGTGGCAGAGAGGAGGAGGGGAAGGAAAAAACTGCCGCAGGGAAAGCATCTCGTGCGCAATGCGGCCATCGCGCTCGGAAAGAAGGGAAAGA
>Ga0179593_1601581_pt1 | contig 10188 bp, 12 predicted proteins | sample CZODoug2_1_08_16_FD_185931 | JGI IMG/M metagenome (GOLD analysis project Ga0179593, IMG submission 185931) | Vadose zone soil fungal communities from Angelo Coast Range Reserve, California, USA - CZODoug2_1_08_16fungal (PacBio error correction) | ecosystem: Environmental > Terrestrial > Soil >...
AACCTTCAACCTAAGGGAAACAGTCCTACGGGGAAGACGGTTTGACAGCCCCTACCTCTTGGGGAAAGGGAAAAAACTCCTGGGGGGGAACGTCCCGGTGTTCAGAGACGACTTTCCTGAAGGAGCGGGCTTTCAATGGTGAGGTTGGGGGAAGCAACGGAGGGGACCACGTTCAAAAATCAACAGCGGGGGGAAAGAAGATTCACCGACCAAAACGGGGGGGCAAACCCTCAATACATCGAGTAAAAGGGACATCACAAGAGTGACACCGGCCTTCTGCAAACATAGCCACAGGGAATTCCTCGGGTAGAAAATACGTCACTGTCCTGCTAAAAGGGGATGTTTGACCGGGTGAATCCCCACCAAGGGAAATCCCGACGGGGTTTATCCGAGAAGAGTTAAGAAAAAAATCATCCCCTAAACTTCAAAAATGCGCCACGGGGATCCTTCGGGAGGACACGGGGGAAAAAAACCTTGAAAAAGGAAGGCCACTCCTGGAAGTCGATCAGAAAACTGAAAAACAGCCCCCCTTCAGGGAAAAGGGAGGGGGGAATTTGTCGTAAAGGTGGGACTCAAAGCGGGGACCATCGCAAAGGGGGGGGGGGGAAGCCTACAGATTGAAAGAGAGTCACACCAAAAGATAACAACAGAAAGACAGAAACTAGGAGACGAAAACCCCTCCCAACGGGGGGGAGGGGGGATTCAACCCTTCCAAAGAAGAAGACTGCCGGAGGAAAACGGAGGTTTTCCATCGAGGAACGAAACTTCAGAGAGGAGGGAAAAAAACCGGTGGTATCGTTCGATATCATCGGAAAACCAAGGTTCTATTAACATCGGATAGATCCGAAAAGAGGGAAAAAAACCTTTCTCAAAAGATGAAAGTTTCGTAACCAGGGGGAAGGACAACCCGTACGTGCCGGACCGTCCCTTCCTTGCCGAGGTTCATGGAAAAAAAGTGACCGTTGGAGGGGGGTTCTTCGGGGTTACTAAATTTAACGAGGGCGTCCCCCAAAAAAAAGGTGGGACTTTTTCACAGGGATGGGGCAGTCACCCAGAAGTCAAAAAATCCACATCCTGAAGAGGGGGAAATTTTATGTAGAGTGAATCAGGAAGAAGGTGAGGGTTAAATTGTGAGTGGACGAGGGGCGCCTGAATGAGAAAAACACCTGGGAGGGGGGGGAAGGGGGGAAGTTTTTGCGTACTGGGGGGGAAGGGTTACTGTCCACAACCCCCCCGCGGGGGTTCTTCCGGTGGGGGGGGTGGCGAACCCCTTGGTCCACACCGAAGGGGGGAATTTCCTTGAGGGAAAAAAGGATGCCATGCCAGCGCAGGGGTGGTTCCTTGGTGACGGGAAAGGTGGTCACCGTGTTATGGGCACACACCTGGCCACGGGGAAGGGAGGGGAAGGGGTTGCCCGTGGTGATTGATCTTTGTGGCGAGGGGGTTTGAGGGGAAACGTTCAGCAGGGGGAAGCAAAGGAATTGACATCCGAGGGAGGGCACCCGGGGGGGGGACCAGGAAAAAGTGATGACACCGACGTGAAACACCGGGTTTCGGACAGCAAAGGAGGGAATGAGACTTCCAAAAATGAACCTTAGAGGGGAGGCACTTATTTGAAGGGGGGGGAGGGAGGTCTTGAAAAACACCTCTTTTGAAGCCAGGGGGGGGGAGTGTATGTCGTACTGGAAAAGCCTTGCCAGAATGGATCGACGGAAATTTGAACAGTTCTCGACTGGGAGTTCATTTGGAAAGTGTCTCACAGAAAAATAGAAAGGTTCAAAACACAGTGGTCTCCCGGGGAGGGGTAACTTGAAAGGATGAACACCTACGTGCAAGACTCAAAGGGGGGGTAAAAAGTTCCTATGGGAAAAAGGAAGGACTTAAATTCCTGGGCCGGTGGACAAAGGTTTCTGTAGTGAAAAGGGAAAAGGCACTACCTCAGATAGGTGGCACTTTGGGATAAGACGTCAGTGAGGAAATGTTCAAAAGAACAAGGCCCTCAAAGGGAGGGGGGGTCTTCCATTTTTAAGAGAATAAGTAACAGTCTTTTATCAGACGGGGGAGAGAGCTGTTTTTTTGAAAAAAATTCACAAACTTCCACCAGAGGGGGTGGGGAGGGGGAGTTGGCCCTCAGGTGAAGGGGGGGGGAAATTCAGGGCCCCAAGAAAGAACTCCTTTCCGCCGGTCCTGGTAGAGGACCAAGAAGGGGAGGGGGGGGGACGTGGTCTATCAGATCACAGGAGAAAGAGGGTGTCCTAGTTGGCCAGGGGGACGGTGGAAAATTTTGGAGTGGAAGTTATCCCAAGGTATCTTTTGTGTGAATGGGGGAACTATGAAATGAAAGGGAGAGATCTAGAAAGGGAAAGGTGCAACGTTTTTGGTGGGTGAATACCATTTACACTAGGTGACCGGAGGGGGGGAACAAATCGACGGGAAAACAGGGGAGTACTGGTGTGTCTCCCCGACGAAACTTGTTTGTCGGGGGGGGAAAAAAAAAGGGAGTTTCAAAGAGTTCGGACTTACCAAAAACGGTTCCTACGGACGAACCTAACAGGAGGAAAGTTAGCAGGGGGGGTGGCGCAACGGTGGGAGGAGTCCTCTGACGGTGGGGAAAAAAGTTCTGTACAAATTTTGAAAAAGGGTTTTTTGGGTGAAAACGGGTCCGAAGGGAGGGGCCCGTTGTCCGAAGGGGGGAAAGATGGCCGTGGATTATCCAAAGGTGCCTACCGTGAAAAGAGGGGGGGGGGAAAGACGCCCCGCCGTCAGTAGACCTTTAGCTGCGGAGAAGAGGGGAAAGATGTTATCCCGGTAAAAAACGGAGTTTCCCCCGGAGAAAAGATAGATGGGAAAGGGGCTTTAACCGGTTAGGACAAGTGGGGGGGGTTTGAGAGGTTCCGGGGGGGAAAATGTCACCCGTCAATGCTCGGGGGGCTCCCCACAAACGTGGAACACGCGGCTTAGTGGAAAAAAAGGGTGACTTTACAGAGGTAATTTTCGGGGAGGGGGGGGGGGGCGATCCCTGTGGGTCACCTGCGAAGGACACTTCCTGAAGAGAGGGGAAGCTGGGGTTTGTGCCAGGTACACACCTGTGGAAAAGGGGGAAAATTGTGGGGGGGGGAAAGAAATGTTCACCTATGTACAAACACGAAGGGCAAGGTCCCCCGAAAAAGGGGGGGGTGAAAGCTGTTTTTAAAACGGTGGTGGGGGTTTCTTCCGGAGGGGGGGGAAAAAATACAGGTCCACCACAAAGGGGAGTGGAAAAAGATGGCTTGTACCGCTCAGTTCTTCACGAAAAGGTCCACCCCTTTTTGACAGGAAGGAAGGGACCCGGTCGGTTCACACACGGGGAGGGGGGTAGGCGGGGGGGGTTTTACGACAGTCCGCCGGGGATTCGAAAAAGGTCCAGAAACAACCTCCTTTGGCCAAAAGTGAAGTTTGGTTGAAGGAAAATGAACCCCGAAAGTTGGAAAAGCCCGGCGGCCGGCCTCTTTTGGCCTGAAAGGGGGGGAAACGGCTAGGGAGGGGGGTAACCTGGCGGGAAGTCACTTTTGGGTAACCGGAAGGTGTGCAACCCCGCTTTGGTGGAAGGAAAGGAGTTTACCAGGGGGGGGGAAAAAGGAAGGACTTTGTATGTGAAATCGAATTAACCTAAAAGGGATGGCGTTCCACGGAAAGGAAGGGGGGGGGAGGGGAATTTTCCTGAGGGACTTCATGAACGCCCACAGGTAAAAGAGAGAAAGAAGGGGAGGGGCGGGAATGAAGGAAGGGGGGAATACCTTGGCGGGGAGGAGGTTGAAAACTCTCGTAGGAGGGTGGTCAAGAAAAGCCTTCCATCACTACGCATGGAGGGGGGGAGTGTGGATATTTCCGGTAAAAAGAAGGTACTCGATCTGGTTTAAAGAGGATGGCGATCTAGAATCAACGAACAACTTATTAAGGAGGAAAAAGATAAGGGAAAGAAAGACAACTAGGAACGGGAAGGAAGAACCATTTCTGGAAAGATCTTCCAACTCCAACCGTCCCACAATTTCGGGGAATTTCCGTCTCGGAAAGAGAAGAAAACGAGCTTTCACCAGAAGACCACCCGCAAAAGGAGAAATAGCCCCACACGACTGAAGAACCAAGTAATATCTAGGGTAATGAGTGTTAAGTCCCCTTCAGAGCTGTCAAAGGTTGAGGACACGATTCCAGGAAAACAACTCTGACCTTAAAAGTGCGCCCCCCTTGTGTTTCATGAGACACTCCACTCCTAGAGATAAGGAACTCCTTCGTGGCCATCTTTTTCCAAAATGGGGGTTACCTGTGAAGGGGGGAAGCCCCTGGGAAAAAAGGAGAAAGTCCGTATCAGGCCCTCATTCACCAAAAAGGGGAAAAGGACCCCCCTCCGGACAAATTGAGGGGGTCAAAAAAAAAAAGAAAAGAATAAGGAAACCAAAAATTTCACTTGGGACAAAATGAGGTCATTCGGGACCTCTGGAAACTGCCGACACCTTCTTGAAAGGGGGAAGGGCGCTCATAAACCCCAGATCAACCTTTCCCTTCCCCGGCAAGGGGAAACGGAAACCCAAAGTTTTGATGTTTACGTTCTTGACCGCAAGAAGAGTAAACCAGCCTCACAACGTCGGAGGTAGGGCCTACCAGAAAGGACTCACCCACAGGGGGAAAAAAAAAAAGACCAATCCGTCAGGGGGGGGGAAACGTCGTGTTCCCTTAAGAAAACCAAATTTGTCTGGGAGACAAAAGGGAGGGGGAAAAAGTTTTGTGAATTGAGGCCCACAAAAAAACAGGACGGGGGAGGGAAAAAAGTCACTTCAGTGCCCTTTACTGCAGGGGACGGGAAGTCTGGGAAACTTCAGAAAAAGACACCTGGCGTAATCCACCTGAAAGGGACGAAGTGTGGCCCCTAGAGCGTAAACGGGGGGGGAAAAGGAAAAAAAAAGGTTTCACAGGAGAACTGCACGATTAAAAAAGCCGCCCCGACACACCCCACGACACCGCCACACAAAGAAGAAGAAAAGGGCCCCAAGCAAAACCGCATGGGGGAGAACCCCGGAAGATAAGGACAGGTCTAAGGACGCTAAACGCTAGATCCTGGGAGAAGAAAAAAAAAAAAATGGTTTCGAACGGCCACGCCCATATTCGGGGAGGAAAAGGGGGACAACTCGGTGTAATAACGGGACGAACAATCTGCACCAGGGGGGATCCCTCCGTCAAGTGTGACAGGGTACTTCGGCGGAGGAAAGGGAAAAGGTACTTCCCAACGGAATTTCTCCAGAACAACTTCCCATCAACAAGGCCGGCACGGAAGAATTAGTACTTGAAGTTCAAAAAAACACAGAGGAACCAAATCGGGAAGACACTAAAAAGGAAAAATAACCTAATACAACAAAAAGGGGGGGATCACCCAACAAAGGGAATGGGGAAAGTTCACAGAAGGAGAGTGACTACTGCAGTGAAAAGGAGGTTCTTCTAAGGGGGAAGAATAGACGGCAAAAAACAAGGCCAACACATTACGTGAGGGGGACACAGACACCCAGGGGGGGGGACTTCCCTGGGTAATCAAGGTTCTATTTCACGAAAAAGACAAAAAGAGGATTGGTTCCCTGGGGGATAAAAGACGGTTCTCTCTCCACTCCGCCACAAAAACAGTTGCATAGGAAAAAAAAAGATACAATTTTAGAAATTCAAAAAAAGAAAAAAACATAAGCCAACCTCCATGGGAAAATACGAAAAACCCCGTACGGAGGGAATGGGTCTTCCTCGGATAAAACGAACCCCTCAAGATTGCGTTTAGCTCCCGACAAGGGGGGGGGAGGATGTCCTTTAAGACGGTATCACCAGAAGCCAAGAATCAAAAAAGATCTGCGCCACCCCCCGGGGTGGGGGGGAGGAACCACCAAGAATTTAAACCCTTAGCAATGCTACTTCGAACTGGTCTTGGAAAAATCGCAAAAAAGCCTTTTCTTACAGGGCAAGGGAAATACACCTTTACTACTGCCGGACGTCACTATCGATACTTTGGGAACTCCTAACAGGGGAATAAGAACCTTCGTCACCCCTCACCTTGGGACGTCCTTCAGCAAAAGAGGAAAGAGGCAACTCCCGGCAAGGGGAGTCCCTTGACCAAAGGGGATAAAGAAAAAGTTCACTAACTTCAAAAGACCACTTTCTTCCTTAAGGGGGGGAAGCCAAACGGCGGCCCAACTCAAGGAATTCACCTTCACAAAAACGCACCAACACACCAGAATCACCCGCCGCGACCGTCGGGGCAACGGGAAAGGTCAGCTCCTGCGGGGGGGGCACGGAGGGAAAAAAAAGGGGGTAGAAAATCAAACAAAAAAAAACTCCACTCGTCGCAAAACCGTGGCACCGGGGAACTTGAAAAAAAAGCTAGAAAAAAAAAGAAAAAAAAAAAAAAAAAAACCATCCGACTCACTTCGAAGTGTTCCGGCGAAGTTCCCTGAAGGTTCTTTGTATAAGAAAAAACGGAAGGCCGGAAGAAAACCGAGGAAAACGTCTTTTTTAATCAAGGGGGAAAAACGGGCTTCAAAAAAAAAGGGAAAAGACATAACTGTCAAGTTCGGGGAGGAACAAATTCAGGGGCAAAAACTCCAACAGCAAGAAAAAAATATCACCGAAAAACGGACACTCCTCTTTAAGGAAAAAAGGCCGGAAACTTTTACAAATGGAAAACACTCCTTGCAGGCAAAAGCAGCTATCCAACACTCTCTGGAAGAAAGAGTCACCTAAGTCACTTAAGGAGGGACTTTCTTGACCGTGGGGGACAAAATCATCAAAAAACCCACCTTCATCACGAAGGGGGGGGAGATACCCCCCGTGGATAAAGAAATTCACCTGGGAGCACTTTCCGGGTGACGAGGGAGCCAATGTCATCAACCCTTAAACCGTCAAACATCCACGACCGGAGGGAATCAAAAAAATCCCAACCTTCTTCGTTAAGTTTTTCATGTGAAAGAAAAAAGGTGACTCACGCCAGCGGGGAGAACGGCCCCCTTGGGGGAAAAAGGCCTCACAAGTTCAACGTTAAGTCCACAAAAGGCCCTACCCTCCAACTTTCAAATTGGAAAAAAGGAAAGCTGTGCACACTTGCCTGCGCAACTTTTCAGGTTGGAAAATAAAAAGGGTAAGAAACTTCACAAAACTTCTTCTTACCGTGGGGGAAGAAAGTTATATCTAGAGAAAAACCTTATTATTAGGAAAAGAGTAGAAACTATACCCTTTCTTCAGCCTCTTAATTTCTGTAAAGGGAGAGAAAAAAGGACGTTCCCTTCCCCTTCGTAGGGTGGGGAAAGGCTTATCCAAGGGAAAAAGGGGGGGCGGGGTTCTGCCATGTGTGAGAGAAGAGTTTACTTGTCGGCACAAAAAAATGTTCTCTTTGGGGGGAACCAGGAGGGGTCTTAGAAAAGAAGGCCACCATGACCCAGCAAGGAGGGAAGGGAGGGACCGCGTGTGATAACGAAGGGGGGGGAGTTTACGGTGAAAAAGGGGGGGGGGGGGAAGGGGGCTCCGGAAAGGAAAGAAACGGGCTCCGTGGTGAAGTGAGGTACTATGGTCAGTCCCTCTCCCAAAAGAGGGGGGAAGGGGGGGTTTTGCGTGAGACCCCTTTCACACGGGAAGAAAAAAATGACGTAGGTTCAGACGTCAAGGAGGGTTTCTCTGGTGGGAAAAGGGGGGGGGGGGTTCGTTTGTTCAAGTGTATTTCAAAGGCCCGGCGCCTGAAAGGGGGGGGGGGGGGGGACTTTGGAGGGGGAAATGTTTTGGGGTGCAGCCTTTTATGGGTGGAACGGGGGAAGGGGGTTGCCTCCAAAGTGACAAGCCGAGGACGAAAGGGGGAAATCACGTTTCCAGGGAAAAAGACGTTCCCCCACGTCGGGAGGCGATTGCTGTCGGTAACCCCGTTGACTTCCTGGAACGGGAGGAAGAGGTGAAAGTGTCGGGAAGTTTAACGGAGAGGGGGAAAGAACTTTGTGGAGAAAAGTTATTTTCGTTGGCCCCTCCCGTGAAAGGAGAAAAGTCTAAGGAGGGAAACTACTTAGCGCAAGACTTGTGTACGGAGGTGGACCTCCGTGGGCGAAAAGGACCCTGTTCTGGACAAGGGGGGGGATTTGCCCGTATGAACAACTAACTTGGCCCGCCCCACGCGTTCCGCTGCCAGGGGGGAAAAGGGAAGGCCCACTGAAGGGGGAAAAAAGGGGGAAACTGCAGGTGCCTTATGGTAAAAACTTTTCACCGGAGGGGGAAAAAAAAGGGGACCATGCTGCGGTCCGGAACGGAGTCTTACCAGGTTATTTGCCCACCCCCCAAAAAACCATTCCACCAGGGAAGAACCCTTCTTGCGCGGGGGGGGGGAAAAGGAAAGATCTGACTTCGGAAAGCAAGACTTTTATCTCGCGGGGGGGGGTTGCCTGAAATGCAGGTTGTCCGACGGGTGGGGGTTGTCTGCCGGTGGGGGGAGGGGGGGACAGGCCTCCCTCCAGCAGACGGGGAAGGAAAAAGGGAAGGTAAATCTACACCGGATGAAGGGGAGGGGGGGGGGGGGGGACGATCCCGCAAAAAAAAAAAAAAGAAAGGGGTTTTCCGATTTGGCCACCGGGGTCCAAATTTCATTTTTGGAGGTTGATATGGGGGGAACCATTTAGCGGGGGGTGGGGAAAAGTCCTATTCAGGGTGACCTGAGAGAAACAGGGATTGGCCGGGAAGACAGGGGAACCATCGGTTCAGGTCAAAAGAGACGATTAACAAAGTGTTTGGGAAAAAGGGGGGGGGTACCTGCGCTACTTCAAAGTGGAGGTTCCGTGATTCAGAAAAATCTGACTCCGAAAAATCCGGGTTCCTCCTTTAGTACTCAAATAGGGAGAAGTCGAAAACCTTCCTTAATCAAACCGTTTGTGGTGATAACTTTTAGGAGTATTTTCGGCAATGGGAGGGGCTCTTGGGAAAAAGGGGGGTTACTTTGACAGTCGGGGATTTTTTCCTTGCACGGGGCGAAGAAAAGGGAATGGCCCGTGAAAAGGGGGGAGGGTTAGGGAGCGGCACAGCAACCAAACGGGCCGCAACGAAAGAACTTGACGGAAAAGCACAACCGGGGAGGGAGCTTTGATCTACACGTGCCCCTTGACCCGAAAAAGGAAAAAGATGGTCTTTTAACCACGAGGGAGGGGGGGGGGGGGGGGCTTGGTGGGGAAGAGTGTCCTGTAGTGGGGAACCGTTCAAAAGAAAACGGTCGCGGGACTCAAAAAGAGGGAGGATGACGGTGGGACTCTACACGAGGGGAGGGGACTGGTTGACGGAAGAAAAAAGACGTCCGTCAAAAGGCCGGGAAAAAGGGTGTGATTCGCCCGAGGGGGGGGGGGACGAAAGAAAAAAAACCTGGGGGAAAACCCGGACAGGTTGATCAGAACAATTGTCACGGGGAAAGAAAACAGCTTCCGACAACAAGGGGGGGGGAAATTACGGGGGAAACTGGGTTGGAATCGTCCTTGGTAGGACCACTTTCCGACGTGGGAGTGAAAAAGGGGAGGAAAAAAAAAGAAATGGCCTCGGGAGGGGAAGGGGAAAAAGGTCACATAAAGGTGTTGCAGCCGTCCTGGAAGGGGGACTTTCAAAAAAAAAAAAAACGGTGAGAGGGGGGGGACGATTCAACCGTCAAAAAAAAAAGTGGGAGGTCGAACGGGAAAAAGAAACTGGAAAAAAAGTGTGGGGCAGAACCTTTAAGTGCACGGAAAACAGAAATAGGTAGGCTTCAAACGCCCTTTTGTTTTCTGGACAAGGCTACTAAGGAATTAACCGGCAGGGTCCATGTTTCCGGAAAAGGCTTCCCCAGGGAAAACAGCGTGGGGGGAAAAAAAAAAAAGAATTCCTCGTTTTCGGAGGAACAGGGCCTTCGGGGGGAAGGGAGGGAAAAGTACACCAGGGGGGCATGTCTGTCAAGGTGGGCCTAATTTTTGCTTGGAAGGGTGCCGGGGGGGGGGAAGAGTTTGCCCGGAAGGAAGCCCCGCCCGGTACCGAGAGACGAAGTTCTTGGCGAGGAAAGGGCGAGGCTACCTGGCAGGGGGGGGAAGGGGGGTTTGAACCGCGTAAGGAGTGTCCTCGCCGGGGCCACGACGCTGGCAGACCAGGGGGATAGGTCAGGAGGGGGAAGGCTCGTCAAGAGGGAACGAATGGCGT